>OMNQ01000284.1_pt1 | contig 16798 bp, 9 predicted proteins | sample 1673871 | NCBI WGS metagenome assembly OMNQ01 (sample SAMEA103958130, study PRJEB25191) | human gut metagenome | biome: human-associated habitat [ENVO:00009003]; feature: intestine environment [ENVO:2100002]; material: feces | place: Germany | collected 2013/2015
GCCGCCCGCACAAAACGGAAAACGGAATCTCTCGAAGATTCCGTTTTCCATTGATAACCAGCGATGAATCCGGCTCCGAAGAACCGACCGGAAAGATTACAACAGTCCGAGCAACTCCGCAGGGCGGTCTACGATGTGCCGGGCGCCGCTCTGCTCCAACTCGGCACGCGTGCGGAACCCCCACGTGACGCCCGCCGAACGGACGCCGGCGGCGGCGGCCGTCTGCATGTCCACCCCCGAATCGCCCACGTAGAGCACCCGATCCGGAGCCGTCCCGGTTCGAGCGAGGATCTCCTCGACCACGGCCGGCGAGGGTTTCAGCGGCACGTCGGGCCGCTGGCCGAAGACCACGTCGAAGGTTTCGGGCGGGAAGAAGAGTCCGATGAGCTTCTCGGTCCCGGCCTGGAACTTGTTCGAGGCCACGGCCAGCCGCAGCCCCCGGCGGCGCAGTTCGGCCACCAGTTCGGGAATTCCGTCGTAGGGTTTCGTATAGGTGTCGATGTGCTCCGTGTAGTACTTCACGAAGTCGGCGCGCACCAGGGCGACGTTCTCGGGCGTGCGCAGCGGTTCGGGCAGCGCCCGTTCGACCAGGCGCAGGATGCCGTTGCCCACAAAATGGCAGTACTCCTCATAGGAGTGCTGCGGGAGTCCCCGCAGCGCCAGCACGGCGTTGCACGAGACGGCCAGGTCGCCGATCGTATTGAGCAGCGTGCCGTCGAGATCGAAAATGACGAGTTCGGTGTTCTTCATCGCATCATTAAGCTTGTTGCGCGCGATCCGGGGCCGCAGCCGGCGCGGCGGGTAGCGCGATCCCCCACCCCAGAGCCGCAACGAGCAGCGACATGAGCGGGGAGACGATATTGAAAATACAGTAAGGCAGATAGACGAAGGTCGAGACGCCCAGCACCGTGGCCTGCGTCATGCCGCACGAGTTCCACGGCACGAGCACCGAGCAGACCGTGGCCGAATCCTCGACCGAGCGGCTCAGCAGACGCTCCTCGAATCCCCGCTCGGCATACAGATCCTTGAACAGGCGTCCCGAGAGGATGATCGAGATGTACTGGTCGGCCGTACAGAGATTGAAGAAGATGCCGGCACCGACCGTCGAGGCCACGGCCGAGAAGCTCCGACGAACGAAGCGCAGGAAGAGCTCGGTGAGCGAACGCAGCATGCCGCTGCCGGTCATCACGCCGCCGAAGCACATGGCGCAGATGATCAGCCACACGGTATTGAGCATGCCGCTCATGCCGCGCGTCGCGACCAGCGCGTCGAGTTCGGCACTTCCGGTCGGCAGAGCCGTCGGGCCGAAGCACGACATGAGCACCCCCTTGAAGCCCGACATGAAGTCGAGCGAGGACACCCCGGCCACCCGGGCGACCAGATCGGGCTGCGCCAGAAGCATCGCCACGCAGGCGAAGACCACGGCGCAGAAGAGCGTGACGATGGCCGGCAGCTTGCGGGCAATCAGGATGCCCGTGGCCAGCGGTACGAGAAGCAGCCACGGCGAGAGGTGGAACGACGAGGCCAGTGCGGCGGCATAGGCCCCCGACTCGGAGGCCGCGCCGTGGTCGAGCCAGAAGCCTGCAGCGGTGAAGACTCCCAGCGCCACGGCCATCGAGGGCACGGTCGTATAGAGCATGTAGCGGATGTGGGTGAAGAGCGGCACGCCGACCGTGGACGAGGCGAGCACGGTCGTGTCCGACAGCAGCGAGAGTTTGTCGCCGAAATAGGCGCCCGAGATGATGGCGCCGGCAACCCACCCTTCGGGGAACTCCATCGCCCGGCCGATACCCATCAGCGCCACGCCGATGGTGGCGATCGTCGTCCACGAACTGCCCGTCATGAGCGACACGACGGCACATATGGCGCACGAGGCGACCAGGAAGAACGACGGATGCAGGACCTCGAGCCCGTAGTGGATCATCGTGGGCACCACGCCCGAGACCATCCACGTGCCGGAGATGGCTCCGATGAGCAGCAGGATCAGGATGGCCGAGGCCGAGGCGCGGATGTTGTCGATGATCGCCTCCTCGAGCACCGCCCAGCGGCAGCGGTAGATACCGATCGAGAGCATGACGCAGACCGACGTGGCGGAGAGCAGCGCGATCTGGCTGCCGCCGTTGATGGCATCGCCCCCGAAGGCGCGGATCACGACATAGAGCAGCAGCGTCAGCACGGCCAGCGGAATGGCCGACACCCAGGGCGAGGGCTGTTTTTGTATTTTTTGAGTCATTTCACGTTTCGGTTAAGCCGTTTCCGGCCGGCAAAAATAGTGAAAAAATCGGTGTTCCGCACCCAGGGGCCGAAGCGGAAGGATCAGCGGCGGGAAAATGCGGAACAGGGAATGGTGCGGAGAGATACGCCACAACATCATCCGAGCAAGATACGGCCGCATTTGACCCGCCAGCGCATTTTTTTCCTCCCGAAGGCGGTGTTTTGCGGAATTGTTGTATATTTGACCGGGACAACAACACGGCCGAACCCATGGAGATGCTGCGCAACGTCATCCGATTCTACATCGACGGCTTCCGGGAGATGACCCTCGGACGGACGCTTTGGGCCATCATACTCATCAAGCTGTTCGTCCTGTTCGCCGTGCTCAAGCTCTTCTTCTTTCCCGACCTGCTCGCCGGAAAAAGCGACGACGAGCAGGCCCGACACGTGCTCGAAAACCTGACAACCACCCACCAACCATGATCTCCGATTACCTCTCGACCGTCGATTGGTCGCGCGCGCAATTCGCCCTGACGGCCATCTACCACTGGCTGTTCGTCCCGCTCACGCTCGGGCTGGGATTCCTTGTCGCCATCATGGAGACGCTCTATGTCCGCACGGGCGACGACTTCTGGCGCCGCACCACCAAATTCTGGATGCGCCTGTTCGGCATCAACTTCGCCATCGGCGTGGCGACGGGCATCATCCTCGAATTCGAGTTCGGCACTAACTGGTCAAACTACTCCTACTTCGTGGGCGACATCTTCGGCGCCCCGCTGGCCATCGAGGGCATCCTGGCCTTCTTCCTCGAGAGCACGTTCGTGGCCGTCATGTTCTTCGGCTGGAACAAGGTCTCGAAGGGGTTTCACCTCACGGCCACATGGCTCACGGCTTTCGGGGCCAACCTCTCGGCATGGTGGATCCTCGTGGCCAACGCCTGGATGCAGCACCCCGTGGGCTGCACGTTCAACCTCGCGACCGTGCGCAACGAGATGAGCTCGTTCGCCGAGGTGGCCCTCTCGCCCGTGGCCGTGAACAAGTTCCTGCACACGGTGACCTCGTCGTTCGTACTGGCCGCACTCTTCGTCGTGGGGGTCAGCGCCTGGTACCTGCTCCGGGGGCGCGAGAAGCGCATGGCCTCGAAAAGCATCGCCGTGGCCGCGGCATTCGGGTTCGTCTTCGCCCTCGTAACGGCCTTCACGGGCGACCGCTCGGGCGCCGTCATCGCACGCACGCAGCCCATGAAGCTCGCCGCCATGGAGGCCCTCTACGAAGGGAGCGAAGGGGCTCCGCTCACGGTCGTCGGGGTACTCCAGTCCGAAGAGAAACGCTCGGCCGGGGAGACGTTCCATTTCCGGATCGACATCCCGAAACTGTTGTCCATCATGAGTTTCCGCGACGCCGAGGCCTATGTGGCCGGCATCAACGACCTGATCGGAGGCAATGCCGGACGCGGCATCCTGTCGGCCGAGGAGAAGATCGCACGCGGACGCGCCGTCGTCGCCACGCTCGACCGCTACCGCACGGCTCGCGACGGGGGTGACGAGGGAACGATGCGGCAGATCGAAGAGCTGTTCGATCCCGACACGGCGCAGGGCGGGCACTTCCTGCGCGAATACTTCGCCTATTTCGGCTACGGATACATCAACGACGTGCAGCAGCTCGTACCCAACGTCCCGCTGCTCTTCTACTCGTTCCGCGTGATGGTCGGAGCCGGCTGCCTGTTCATCCTCGTGCTGGGGCTCGTGTGGTGGTACAACCGCCGCGACCGCCTCACCCCGAAACGCTGGCTGCTGCATACGGCCGTATGGTGTATCCCGCTGGCCTACGCCGCTTCGCAGGCCGGATGGATCGTCGCCGAGGCGGGCCGCCAGCCGTGGGCCATTCAGGAACTGATGCCGGTGGGCGTCGCCGCCTCGAAGATCCCGAGCGGGTCGGTCACCACGACCTTCATCCTCTTCCTCGTGCTCTTCACGGCGCTGCTCGTCGCCGAACTGAGCATCCTCTTCCGACAGATCAAACTGGGTCCCGAACCCGAAAAATAACGCCGCGCCATGGATACCCTCACCTTCCTGCAACACTATTGGTGGTTCATCATCTCGCTGCTGGGCGCCCTGCTGGTCTTCCTGCTCTTCGTGCAGGGCGGGCAGGCGCTGCTCTACCGGATCGGACACACGGACGAGGAGCGCAACCTGATCGTCCATTCGCTGGGCCGCAAGTGGGAACTCACCTTCACGACACTCGTTACCTTCGGCGGGGCCTTCTTCGCCTCGTTCCCGCTCTTCTACTCCACGTCGTTCGGCGGCGCGGTCTACGTCTGGATGGCCATCCTGCTCTGCTTCGTCGTGCAGGCCGTGGCCTACGAATACCGCCGCAAGCCCTCGAATGTCTTCGGGGAGCGCACCTACGACGCCTTCCTGCTCATCAACGGCCTCCTCGGGCCGCTGCTGCTGGGCATGGCCGTCGGGACGCTCTTCACGGGGGCGGAGTTTACGGTGGACCGTCTCAACCTGGCCAACGCGGCCGGAGGGGGTTCGGCGGTGATCTCGCAATGGGCGACCCCCTGGCACGGACTGGAGGCGGCCGCAAATCCCCGCAACTGGGGGCTGGGGCTCTCGGTCATGCTGCTCTCGATGATCCTGGCCTGCCAGTTCCTCGCACACGACATCGACGACGAACCGATCCGGCTCCGCATCCGCAGTTGCCTGCGCCGCATATCGGGAGGATTCGTCGCCGTGTTCGTCATCTGGCTGCTCTGCCTCCTCACGGCCGACGGATGGACGGAGGATCCCGCCACGGGCGTGATCTGCGCGGAACCCCACAAATACCTGCACAACCTGCAGGAGATGCCCGCCGTGGCAGCCCTGCTCCTCGCCGGCATCGTCGCCGTGCTCTGGAGCATCGGTATGGGGTGGCAGGGGAAGCGACGGGCCATCTGGTTCGGCGGTGCAGGCACGGTGCTCACGGTGCTGGCCCTGCTGCTCCTGGCCGGATGGAACAACACGGCCTACTACCCTTCGCTCACGGAGATGCAGTCGTCGCTGACAATCCGCAACTCGTCGTCGAGCGAATTCACCCTCCGCACGATGGCCTGGGTCTCGCTCTTCGTCCCCTTCGTCGCGGCCTACATCGCCTATGCCTGGCGTGCTTTGACCCGCAAACCCGTCACCCGCGAGACGATGCGGCAGGACGACCACTCGTACTGACCGCCGCACGTCCGACAGCAGACGAGGGCGGAGGCACATGCCTCCGCCCTCGTCTGTTTTCGGTGCGGACCTTCGTCCCGCAAAGGTTATTTCTGCTCCTCGGGACCGCCGCCGAAGGGATACTGGTGCTCGTGCACGTCGTCGAACCGCATGCCCCGCTCGTAGGTCTTCATCGCGCGGCGCGACATGCCCATCGACGAGAAACCGCCGTCGTGGTAGAGGTTCTGCATCGTCACCTTGCGCGTCAGATCCGAGAAGAGCGTCAGCACGTAGTCGGCGCAATCCTCCGCCGTGGCATTGCCCAGCGGCGACATGCTCTCGGCAAAGGACATCAGGTCGCCCAGACCCAGCACGCCGCTTCCGGCCGTGGTCTGCGTCGGCGACTGCGAGACGGTGTTGATGCGCACGTGCTTCTCACGCCCGTAGATGTAGCCGAAGCTGCGGGCGATCGACTCGAGCAGCGCCTTGGCGTCGGCCATGTCGTTGTAGCCGTAGAGGGTGCGCTGTGCGGCGATGTACGAAAGGGCCACGATCGAACCCCACTCGTTAATGGCGTCCTTCTTGCGGGCCACCTGGATGGCCTTGTGGAACGAGATGGCCGAGATGTCGAGCGTCTTCGAGAGGAAGTCGTAGTCCAGATCGTCGTAGGTGCGGCCCTTGCGGACGTTGGGCGACATGCCGATCGAGTGGAGCATGAAGTCGAACTTGCCGCCGAAGTGCTCCATGGTCTTGTCGATCAGGTTCTCCAGATCGGCGACGCTCGTGGCATCGGCCGGAACGACGATCGTGTGGCACTTCTCGGCCAACCGGTTGATGGTTCCCATGCGGATGGATACGGCGGTATTCGTGAGAACGATCTCGGCACCCTCCTCCACGGCACGTTCGGCCACTTTCCAAGCGATCGACTGCTCGTTGAGCGCTCCGAAGATCAATCCTTTCTTTCCTTTCAATAAGTTGCAAGCCATTGTCTTTCCAATTTTAAAATCCGGTGCAAAGATACGAAATTTTCGGAAAGTCCGCCTCCCGGGCGGAAAAACGTCGGCAGATGCCACGCCCGCTGCCCCGAAGGGCATTCCGGGCAGCCGGCGGAGTAGACTCCGCCGGCTGCCCGGCACACCGTCACTTCGAATAGCTGGGAGCCTCGGCCACGCCCCAGTGCGTGTTGGGTTCCGGCCCCATCTTCAAGCGGAGCGTGGCGCCGTCGGTCATCTCGTCGCGGAAGAACCAGCAGCGGTCGAGCGGCTTGCCGCCGAGCGTGGCCGACTGCACGTAGCAATCCTCGGGACCGTTCGCCTCGGTCTCGATCACAAAACGCCCGCCGCGTCCGTTGCGGATGACCACCCGGTCGAACTGCGGGCTGCCGATCTGGAAGGTCGGGCGCAGACTCGTACCGCCCTGTACGTCGAACAGGCCCATGGCCGCCATCACGTACCACGCACCGAGCTGTCCCTGATCCTCGTCCTGCCCGTATCCGTAGCCGTGCTCGCCGTCCGTGCCGTAGAACTCGTCGCAGATGAGCCGCGTCCACTTCTGCGTGAGCCACGGCATGCCCGAATAGTTGAACAGCCACGAGATGTGGAGGCTCGGCTGGTTGCCGTGGTTGTAGGGGCTCTCGAGACCCGAGAAGGCATTGACCACCTTGCCGCCGCCGAAGATCGAGGCGCGGGCCGCCGTGAAGATCGAGTCGAGGCGCGTGTTGAAGGTCTCGCGGCCGACCCGCTCGACGAGCGCCACGGGATCACCCGGCACGAAGAAGGTATACTGCATGGCATTGCCCTCCTGGAAGCCGCGCCACGACTCGAGGGGATTGAAGCGCTCGAGGAACGAACCGTCGGCCCGGCGCGGGCGGATCAGCTTCAAATCGGGATCCATCAGGCGCTCCCATCCCTTCGACAGCCACATGAGCCGCTCGTAGTCGGCCTCCCGGCCGAGCGCCTTGGCCCACTGCGCCACGGCATAGCTGCTGAACGAATATTCGAGCGTGTGCGAAGCGCTGAAGGTCGAACCGGCAGGCCGCAAATCGGGCTGCGATCCATCGTCGAAGGGGGCATAGCCGAGTTCGACGAAAGCGCCGACATCCGTCTTGCCGGCCCCCTCGGGACGGTCTTCCCAGGCCAGTTCGTTCTTGAGGGCCGCCTCATAGGCCTTCTCGACATCGAAGTCGCGGATGCCGCACTGGTAGGCTCCGGCCATCACCACGCTCACCATGTTGGTGCCCACACCCGAGACATACTTGCTGCAGGCGAGGCCGTCACCGAGCCATCCGGCATCATCGTAGACGAGCAGCTGGCTGCGGATGAAGTCGTTGTAGTAGTCGGGATAGGCCAGCGCCCAGAGCAGCGTCAGGTTCCAGTAGGCACCCCACACGGCATCGGTATTATAGAGGCAGAAGGCCGGACGCCCGTCCTCGCCGGCAGGGATCCGCCCCACCGTGCCGTCATGGCGCGGATAGGAGCCGTCCACGTCACTGGCCACGCCGCGGCCGAGCAGCGCATGGTAGAGACCCGTGTAGAACTTGATGCGTGCAGCCTCGCTGCCGCCCTCGACCGCGATGCGTCCCAGCCCCTCGTCCCACTTGGCGGCGGTGCGGCGGCGCACGTCATCGAAGTCGAGCCCGTCGGCTTCGGCGCGGAGGTTGGCCCGGGCATTCTCCACCGAGGTGTAGGAGAGTCCGATGCGGAGCTCGATCCGCTCGTCGGCCGAAGTCCGGTAGCGCAGGGCGACACCGGCCCCGACACCGCGGAGCTCATCCCCTGCAAAGGGCGTCTCGCCCCGGCGATAGAGCTGCCACGAATCGGCCCCGCGGCTCAGCTCGGCATAGAAATAGACTCCGACGGTAGCCCCGGGCTGGTATTTCTGGGCATAGAGCGGTTCGTAGACGGCATACCCCTCGACATGCTGCGGATCGGTCACACGGACAAGGGCATCGACCACCGGGCCGCTCTCCCCGATGGCGTTGCCGATGTCGAAGAGGATGTTCGATGCTTCGGATGCGGGGAAGGTGTAGCGCTGGAACCCGACGCGCGTGGTGGCCGTCAGTTCGGCGCGGACCCCGTAGTCCTTGAGCAGGACCGAATAGTAGCCCGGCTCGGCGTGCTCGTCGGCCTTGTCGAAGCGCGAGCGGAACCCGGCATCGGGATCCTCGAGGCGTCCCGGCACGGTCTGCACCTCGCCCACGGTGGGCATCAGCAGCACACCGCCCACCTGAAACTCATGCAGGCAGGGGAATCCCTCGATCGAGGTGTGCCCGTCCTCGTAGCCCACGGCCTCCCAGCCGCTCGGACTGGTATAGCTGCCGTTGGTCGAGGGACCCAGTTTGGCCATGCCGAACGGTTCGGCCGCCGGCGTATAGAAGAACCAGCGGCTGTGGATCGACCCCAGGTTGGGGTTCACGTAATCGGCCGGTCGCGGTGCATCCGCACAGGCCGTCGCAGCGCAGCAGGCTGCGGCTAAAAGAATCAGTCTTTTCATAATCTCCTGTCAAAAAAGGGAGGGCCGTCCGTCGGGACCGGCCCCCGAACGGCCGGAGGAGGGCCTGACCATCCCTCTTCCGGCCGTTCATCGGTTCTTCGGATGTATGTGCGGATCAGTGGCTGAGACGCACGAACACGTTTTCGTAAGGTTGGAGCGTGAGCGATGCGGTACGCTTGCCCGTCGGTTCGTCAAGGGCATTGACCACCTCGAACGTCAGCGGATTCCCCGCGGCGTCGAGCAGCGTGAGCTCGGCCTCACGGCCGTCGGTCTCGCGGAGGTTCACCAGCACGGCGCCCTGCCCGGCCCGCGACGGCGAGCACGAGGTCATCAGCACATGGTCGCAACCCGTGCGGAAGAACGACTTCGACCAGGCCTTGCCGTTGTCGGCGCCGGCCGCCGGCATCACGCGGGCATAGAGCGGGATGCGGTTGCCCCAGCCGAAGGCAGAAGCCTCGGCGTTCGACGTATCGGCACACGAGGTAAGCGTGTAGCTCCAGTTGAGCTCACCCTCCTGCGAGGCGCGGAAGTTCGTCGTCACCCACGAGAAGAGGTGCGGCTTTTCATAGGTGCGCGGCTGGCGGTAGGGATCGTTCAGCAGCTCGCCCATCATGAAGAGCGGCATGGCGTCGCAGCTCACGAGGATCTGCGCCCGGTCGTTGCGCACCGAGACAAAGTTCTGGACCGTATTCCACGACGCCGTGGTTCCGGGAATCTGGTTCTCTCCGGCATAGACCACGCCGCCCGGCACGTCGAAGGCCAGCCGGCCGCCCTCGAGGGCGAACGGGAAGGCCACATAGAGGCCCGACGGATCGGTCTCGGGAAGACGGCGCGCCGCATAGTGGAGATCGATGCGCTTGACGTCGTTGTAAAGGCGCACCTCGACCCGCACGCCGAAATCGGGATCGCACCCTTCGGCCGTACCGCGGAACGAGACGGTCGTATAGATGTCGCCGGTGGTCGCACCCGTGAAGCGGACGTCGCGCAGCCCCGAACGGCGGTAGCGCTCGAAGACCTTGCGCTCCATCTGGTGGCGGTCACCCTCGAGCGACTCGTAGATGAAGTCGCCCAGTTTCCATTCGGCACCGCCATCGACCAGCTCCAGGCCCAGCTCCTTGTCCACGAGTGAGCGGATGCCGCCCGTAGCGGGGTCGAACTCCAGGCGGTAGAAGTCGTTCTCGACCGCATGGTCGGCCGGCTCGAAAGCCTCGGGCTCGGCGGCGCGGCCCTCGTCGAGCACTACCTCGTAGGTCTTGTACCCCATCGCCGGGATCCGGTCGGCCCAGATAGCGTAGTAACGTCCCTCGCTGCGCGAGCGGATCGGCTCGACGGAGAGTGCATGGCCCTGCTCGTCGAGCAGACGGAAGGCACGGTCGCGCGGGATCACCTCGAAGTCGATGTAGACGGTCGTCAGCGCCGAACGCTCCCAGCCCAGCGGGTTGAAGAAGGTCAGCGTCGGACGCTCCGAACGGTGCAGGTCGCCCTGAAGCCGGCCGATCGAGGTCTCATAGAGCATCTGCGCACTCTTGAGCGCCTCCCAGACATAGGAGCCCTTCTCGGCCCACTGCACCTGCGAGTTCTCGCACTGCGGGTCGCTGATGCTCTCCGCGGCACCGAACGTATGCTCGTCATAGAAGAGCAGGTTCTCGTGGATGCGGCGCATCTCGTCGTGCATTCCCTCGACACCTTCATCGCCCGCCATGCCGGCCATCGAGAGCATGCCGCCGATGGTGATCATGTCGGACTGCGTCTTGCGCGAAGCTGCCGTTTCACGGGCTGCCGAGCCGAATCCGTCGGTCCACCAGTCGGGATAGGCCGCACGGTAAACGGGAAGACGGTCGCCGTATTTCGTATCGATCTGCTCGAGGAATTCATGTACGGTCGCGCTGCGCAGCTTGGGCCATGCGTAGTGCTCGTTCCAGTCGCGGATCAGCGCGCACTCCTGCATCGACGGAGGCGAGTTGTCGGTGGAGTATCCCGAGTACTGGGCCGCAATGAGCGGGAAGTCGTAGCCGCCGCGGCGCAGCGAGCGGATGTAGGAGAAGACCCCGTTGCGGACACCCTCCATATCGCCGCGGTCGATGCCCCAGAAATTGGCCGTCATGTAGTGGTCGGCGCGGAACGAGAGGAGGCTCTTGCCCGAGGGCGACTCCCAGCGGTAGAGCGTCGGACGGTCGAAGGGGATCAGGGCGCGGTGGCCGTTCGAGCCCATCGTCAGGTACTTGACCCCGAGATCGGGCAGGTAGTCGGCCAGACACCAGGCCACGCCGTTCACGTCGTCCTGCATGGCCGTCTCGACCGGAATACCCAGTTCGTGGAAGCGGGCGATCGGCGCCAGGAAGGTCTTGTAGGCATTCTCGCCCGAGAGCTCCGACATATTGAAGAACATGGCCGTCACTTCGATCTGGCCGTTCTTCACGAAGCGCAGGAAGCGCTCGACCTGCTCGGCGGGACGGATGCGCAGCCACTCGCGCACGGCCCACGAGGCTTCGCACGTCCAGCGGAACTTCGCGTCGTCGGGATAGTCGGCCGTCGCCTCGCAGTACTCGATGGCGTAGTCGATATAGCGCAGGTGCTCGGTGAGGATCTCGGTCTGCGGCTTCGTATAGCCGATGTCGGTGTGGGTGTGCTGCACGAGATAGACCGTCCAGCGCTCGGCCGGAAGGATCTCCGTCTCGACCGAACGGTCGCCGTCCGGCGTCCTGAGCGCAAAGCGCACCCGGCGGCCGTCATACCCCTCGGGAATGCCGACCTGCACGCGGTTCAGACCCGGGGCGAGCTTCAGCTCACCGCCGGCCTTTCCGTCGTAGCTCCATGCCGCCTTGCGGGGTTTCGCATCCCAGTTGGCGATGTCGAGCGTCACGGGATGGAGCAGCTCATCCTGCGTCCGGCCGTAGATCAGCGCCGGTTCGGACTCGGCTGCAAAGAGCGAGATGCCGGCGCCCGCCGGAGCGCTCTTCACCGGAGCCGAAGCCTCGAACGTCACGGCGTCGAGCACCATCCAGCTGCCCGAAACCGTACGGACCGAGAGGATGTTGTCGCCCGCGCGGAGCGTCCCGGCCGGAATTTCGACCTCGGCGCAAAGGCCTTTCGACGAGGTTTTGCGCGTATCGAGATAGTTCTGATCGGCTCCTGCGGGGGTCTGAACCTCCGTGCGGAAATCGTTGAGTGCGATCTCGAGCCGCGGAGCCGAACCGCTGTGGACCTCAACGAAGTCGAGCTTCAGCCGCAATGCGGCCTCGGGATCGGCCTCGCGGACCCCGAAACGGACCAGCAGCCCGCCCTGCGGATTGCCCGCCCAGCTGTCGGAGGGACCCGGAATGACGAACGGGACGTCCGATGCCGAACTGTGCCCGACAGTATAGAGCGCCGTGCACCCGGGGAAACGTTTCGAAATGTCGGAATAGCTTCCGTCGTCGAGCGCAAACTCGGACGACGAACCGTCGGCCTTGCCGATCTGCCACAGCCGCACCGGATACGGGCGGGCCCAGAGGCCCGACCATATCAGTGTCAGCAGTACGGACAGCAGCACAAATCTGCGGTTTGTCATACGTTATACGTTTTTATATGCGTGAATATTCTTCCGTTCTATTCGGCATCGAGCCACGTGATGTCGGTCATCGCGGCCACATGCGAACCGGTCTCGTCGGTGATCTCCGTACCGACATTGAGCGTCAGCGGCCAGTAGGCCATCAGCCCCTCTTCCGTGCCGGTGAACGAGCACTTCACATCGGAAGCCACCTCATCGGCCGTGCGGGCGTCCTCCCAGATCGAGACGTTCTGGATGTCGCCGCGCATGTAGCGGTCGCTGTAGTAGGGCGAGGTGCCCAGTTGCAGGTCGGAGGCCGAAGCGGCCAGCGTGCCGCAGTTTACCGAGCTCTTCTGCACTCCGTCGAGGTAGAAGACCATCTTGCCGCCCGCCTTATAGGTCGCCGCAATGTGATACCACGTATCGAGTTCGATCGTGCAGCATCCGCCGCCGTTCCAGTTGTTGGCATCGGCATCGTAGATGTAGAACTGCAGCTGGTTGCCGTTGTTGCGGACCATGAAGCCGCCGGTACCGGACTCGTTGGAGATGATGCACTGGTCACCCGAAGCGAACTCCGAGAAGCGGACCCGCATCTCCACGGTGAAGGCATCCTCCAGCCCCCAGTCGGACGAGGCTCCCAGGTTCATCTTCGAACCCAGGCCGAAATGTGCGATACCCGGTTTGACGACATTCGCCTTGAAGGCCGCAATGGCCTCCTCGAGCAGTTTCGCCGCATTGGTGTAACCCTCTTCGCGCGAGGTGTTGTTCATGATGAAGTAAGCCTGGTCGATCCGTGCCTGCAGGGTCTTCTTCGACCCCGGGGCGATATCGCCTTCGGAGGTTCCCTCCTCAACTTCGGCGATGAGCGTCTCCGCCTCGCGGATCACCTCCATGAGCGCCCGCTGCGCATCCGACACCCCGTCGTCGCTGCACGATGCGAGGAACAGTCCGGCACAGCAGAACATCAGCGCCAATCTCTTGACTATCGTTTTCATAGTTGTCTCGTTTTATCTTCGGTTGGAATGTACTCGGTTAATTGTAGCCTTCGTTCTGTCCCAGGGTCGTCCAGTCGGGCATGCCGTCGAACTGCGACTGCGGGATCGGACGAACCACATGGTAGTCCTGGATGTTGTCCACGGCGTCGGGGTTGTAGAGCTTCACGCGCTCGACGAGTTTGCCCAGACGCTTCAGGTCCAGCCGCCGCTGCCACTCGCCGGCCAGCTCGCGGGCACGCTCCTCGAGGATAAAGTCCACGGTCATGTCCTCCTCGGTAACGGTCATCGCCTCACGCCAGGCCTCGTTCTGCTCGGGATCCTCCGAATCCTGACGGATGGCTCGTTCGCGCAGCGTCATGATATCCTTGGCGGCAGCCTTCAAATCGGGGTTGGCGCGGCGGATGTTGGCCTCGGCGCGGATCAGGTAGAGCTCGCCCAGACGAATCACCGGATAGGAACGGTCCGAAAGCGTGGACATGTTGCCCGGACGGGTGTGGTCGTAGAACTTGGTCATGCCGATGAAGGTCCAGCGATCCTGCGGAACGCCCTTGGCATCGTACATGTCGTTGCGGTCAAAGAAGGTGTAGCAGGTCTTCATGCGCTCACGCTCGGCTGCGGGCAGCACGTCGGGGCAACAGTAGAGCGCCGTATCAATGTACTCGCGCCACTGGTTGTCGGGGAACTCCGAACGGTCGTCTGCCGGATCGTTGTAATACCATACCCACTGGTGCAGATCCCGCCAGCGGAGGTCGGCTTCACGGTCGAAATTGTCGATGTAGTAGAGCGACGGGATGGCCTGGCAACCGCCGTAACCGGTCCACTTGAGCATCGTCTGCACGCCGGGGAAGCGGTCGATGTACATGGCATACCACTGCCAGTAGCCATTACCCTGCGCATAGGACTCGTCATTGGTGAAGTTCGTCGTCCAGATGAACTCGTCGTTGGTCTTGTCGTCAGCCCAGAGGTCCTTGAGCGACGGCGTCAGCTCGAAGCCGTAAGGGCCGTCGATCACCTCGGAGGCCAGCCGCTCGGCATCCTCGAACTGCTCGTGGTAGAGGTACATGCGCGCCAGGAAGGCCTTGGCCGTCGGCATGTCGATGCGTCCCGCCTCGGAGGTGCGCTCGTCGGGCAGCATCCCCTCATTGACAACCTGCTCCAGACCGCCGATGATCTCCTTGTAGAAGTCCTCGCGCGTGGAGCGGCGGGCCTCCATACCCTCCGTCTCGTCGGTCGTGCGGGGCAGATACGAGTCGCCCCACGTCTCGGTGATGATCCACAGGAACATCGAGCGCATCACGATCATCTCGGCCTTGTACTGCTGTTTCTCGTCTTCATTGGCAAAGGGCGTCGTATCGATGGTCTCCATGAACATGTTGATGTTGGCCAGCGCCTTGTAGCAGTGGTTCCACAGCCACGAGACATTGCCGTTGTTGGCATCCAGTCCGTAGTAGTCCGTGAGGCCCGTATCGCCCTGGTTCTTGCCGCGCAGGAAGATGTCCGTGCCCAGCTCGGTCATCAGCGGCCACTGTCCGTCGCCGCCGTAGAGGTTGTTGATCTTCGTATAGGAGAGGTTCACGAACGCCTTGAGTCCGTTCTCCTCGTTGAAAATATCGGTGGTCGATCCGTAGGACTCCTCCTCCAGGAAGCTTTCGCAGCCGGTGACACCCGCAAGCAGAGCGGCGGAGGCGAGGATCGTTGCTATCTTTTTCATGGTCGTTGTGTTTTAGGATTAGAACTGAACGCTGGCTCCGAAGATGTAATAGGACTCCCACCACGAGATACCGCCCTGGTCACGGAACTGGCTGTATCCCCACGGATCGTTCATCGTGAAGTAGAAACGCGTCTTCTTGACGATACGGCCCATCCACCGCTCGGGCAGCGTGTAGCCCACCGTGATGTTGCGGATGTTCACGTAGTCGTTGTCATAGTAGCCGGCAGCGTCGAGGTACTTGATCGACTGGCCCTCGACCGGACGGGGATAGCGGTTGGTCGGATGCTCGGGCGTCCAGTAGTCGATCTTGTAGGTGTTCCAGCGGCCCAGCTCGCTGGCCCAACCGCCAGTACTGCGGCCGTCATAGGCCAGAGCGCCGAACTCGCCGTAGATATCTACCGAGAAGTCGAGGTTCTTCCACTGTCCGCTGATCGACAGCCCGCCGACCCAGTCGGGGCGTGTCGTGCCGAGGATCGTACGGTCGTTGCCGTCGATCACGCCGTTGCCGTCGAGATCGGCCACCTTCACCTCGCCGGGCTTCTGCCCGTAGAGAGCGGCCATGTCGGCCTCGTCAAGCTGCCAGATGCCCACCTGCTTGTAGTTGTAGTGCACGCCGTTCACCGGATAGCCTACGAAGAGGTTGTTGTTCAGGTCCTGCTTCATGTTGGGATCCTGCAGGCGCACCAGCTCCTCCTTGTTGCGGTAGTAGGAGAGATTGACGTTGAGCGTGAAGTCCTTTTTCTGAATGGGGACCGTCGAGAGCGATACCTCCCAACCGCGGTTGCGCGTATCGCCGATGTTCGTCCAGGCCTGGTTGAAGCCCGTGGTATAGGGAAGCACCTTCAGGTAGAGCAGGTCGTAGCTCTTCGAGTCGTAATACTCGACCGTACCGAAGATGCGGCCGTTCAGGAAACCGAAGTCCAGACCGATGTCGAGCATCTTGTTGCGCTCCCAGCCCAGGTCGGGCGTCGGACGGGTCGAGGGCTCCAGACCCGGCAGGTGGGTTTCGCCTCCGAATCCGAAGTTGGCGTAACGGCCGAAGAGCGAACCGAGCGTGGCGTAGGCCGCAATCGAGTAGTTACCCGTCATACCGTAGCTAGCGCGCAGCTTGAGGTTGGTAATCCAGTCCACGTTGTCCTTGACGAAGTTCTCCTCCGAAATGCGCCAGGCCACGGCGGCCGAGGGGAAGAAGGCCCACTTGTTGCCGGGCGAGAGCTGCGAGGCACCGTCCTCGCGGAACGAAGCCGTCACGATGTAGCGATCGTCGAAGGTATACTGCAGGCGGCCGATGACCGAAACCATCTGGTTGCGGATAAAGCCCGAGCTGATCGACTTCGAGTCGGTCAGACGATTCATGTTGTACCACAGGTAGGCGGGCGACTCCTGGTCCTTGCCCGACATCGAGGAGTTCACCGTCTGGCGGTTCTGCATCTCGAAGATGGCCGACACGTCGATGGCGTGTTTGCCGAAGGTCTCCTTGTAGTTGAGGATGTTGTTCCATACCCAGTCGGCCTTGCGGTTGTTGTGCATGCCGGCTACGTTGCGCTCGTCGGTGTAGCCCACGCTGCGGTTGTCATAGTAGTATCCGCCCGCGGAGAAGGCCGGCGTATAGGCGAAGTTGGTATTGAAGGTGAGACCCTTGTAGAGGTCCACCTGCGCGAAGAAACGCATG
>OMNQ01000289.1_pt1 | contig 16636 bp, 16 predicted proteins | sample 1673871 | NCBI WGS metagenome assembly OMNQ01 (sample SAMEA103958130, study PRJEB25191) | human gut metagenome | biome: human-associated habitat [ENVO:00009003]; feature: intestine environment [ENVO:2100002]; material: feces | place: Germany | collected 2013/2015
TTTTCTTTATGCGCGCAAAATAGTAATATCGTATATTTCTTTACTTAATTTTAAGTAAGTGGTATAATATCAAAGTCATCAAAGAAACAAATTACCTCGGAGGCTTAATGAAAAAAGTCCTTATCGGAGTACTGATTCTTATCCCGATTATTATCGTTGCGTCGGTACTTCTCACCACAAACATTATTTCCAAAAATTCATATCTGCCCGTTGACAGGGTGGAACTTAACGAAAACAATATCGAATTTTCGCTTGACAACGGCAACACAATCGACACGTTGAAAGCGACTGTTTATCCGCGCCTTGCGAAAAACCACAATCTCACCTGGTCAATCGAAGAACAACACAGCGACATTCCGTTCGTTTACGCAAAAGACGATCCCTGTCAGGATTGTGCCGATTTGTCCGATAAAGAACTGAAAGAACATATCGATACAAACCATATCGACATCGCGACGATCGACAACAACGGCGTCGTTACGGTTTACGGCTACGGCTCGTTCATCGTGAAAGTTACGACGGAAGAAGGCAATAAATTTGCAACGTGCTCCGTAAAGGTCATCGGCGACAAGGTCACAAAAATCGAACTTATGCCGTACGGAAGCAGCAGTAAACTTTCCGAAAAAGACGTGATTTCAATGGACACGGGCGAAAGACTTCTTGTCAACCCCATTTTCACGCCCGGCGGCGCACGCGACAAAACGGTAACCTGGAAGTCCGCCGACGAAAGAATCGTCGAAGTTGACAAAAACGGTATTCTTTCGGCAAAAGGCGCGGGCGAAACGACGATTTCGGTTTCTTCAAACGACACCGGCATCGGAACGTCCGTCAAAGTGAAAGTAAATAACGGCGTTTTCAAGGGTGAAAGTTACTGCTATACCGCGGACACAGTCAACGTCAAAGACTTTATGAACGTGAGCGATTTCACGTCTGTAAAAGTCGCGGGTGGCACGCTTTCATCGGACGGAACGCTTAATTTTGACGAAAACGCAACGATCGCCACGGTTACCGTAAACGGCAAAACGTTTTCGGCAATCAAGGTCGCCGCGCTCAGCGACGACGATATCGTTTTCAAAAACTACGATATCCTTCTTCAAAAACTTTACAACAAAAACGGCGACGAGGTTGAATATATCGTCAAACGCGGTCTACCGATTTACCTTGAAGTCGTTTATCGCAATCCCGAAAAATCGGGCGTACCCGAGGTGGATTTTTCGTCAAACGATATCGCCCCCGGTTCGCCCATCGTCAATATTGAACAATTTGACCAATCGGGCAAAGAAAGCAATGTCGGCAATGTCGCTATGATTGAGCCTAACAAGGAAGGCGACGTCAAAATTCTGGCGAAAGACAGAACGACAAATAAAACTTGCAGCACGGTCGAACTCAAAGTCGTTACGCCGGTCTTTGCAATCAACCTTGCTTTGAACGCCACCGACGCAAAACGAGGTGTCGCCGCAGAAACGGTGTTCGGCAACAAGATTTTCAACGCCGATTGCACCGAAACTTCCCCTTATTCGTTCTATATGGACTTCAACTATCCGAAGGACGTTGACTTTGAAAACTTTGAGTTTTCGACTTCCGACGAAAGCATTGCCAAATTCTCGGACGAAAAAGGCAGTTACAACAAACTTGTCCTGAATGATAAAATGCCCGACGACAAGAAAGGGCTTAAAAACAAGGTAATAATTACCATAAAGGCAAAATATCCGATGTACGACAACATGCCCGTCGTCGCAACGTACGTGCTGAACGTCATCGACGGCTACACCGTCAGCAACGAAACGCAACTGAAAAAGGCGTTGCACGAGAAAAAAGAAAGCGTTGCGATTTACGTCAAGGATTCGACTGCCGGCGGCAAACTTGAAATTCGTGCGGACAACAATACGGACGCGTCCAGAATCACCATGCAGGAAGGCACGAGCATGTACGGCAACGGCTTTATCGTATGCTACAACGAACAGGATATGATTGACCGCAAAAACGATTATTTCAATGAATTGTTGAAAATCGAGACAAGCAACGTTCACATCGAAAACACGATTTTGCGTATGGGATACAACGATCCCGAGGCAAAGAACGGGCTTCTACAATGGGAAAAATCCAGAAGATGCGTGAGGATTCTGTACGAAATCGAGAATTACGACGACGAAACGAAAAATAACGAAACGATAAACAACATCTCGTTCAAGTACTGCATTTTCGAGAACGCAAAAACCGTCATGGAAATCGCCGGCGCGGACGTCAATATCGAAGGCTGCATTTTCAGAAACTCGTCGGCGAACTCGTTGTTTATCCCGATGTCGGGCAACACCTCGACGTACGGAAGACTCCCTGCAAACGTTACGCTGAAAAATACCGTATTCACGCACAGCGCGCTTATGCCGATTTTCGTGCAGACGGATTTTGAAAGGGACAAAAACAGAAAAGACGAAAGCGGCAATATCATTGGTTATCCCGAAGGCTCGACGTGGGAAGATATGAAAAAAACGGGATACAAGGATCACTTTATCAACGTTGAAGGCTTCCTTGATATTTACAACTGGATCAATATCGAAGACTTTTCGTCGACAAGCGGATTGGTTCCGTCAACAGGCATTGAAAGCGTCGACGCTATCGTCGGCACGACAGGCGCGCAAATTATCGCAAACGAACTTTTGCAGCCCGAATATTCAGGAGTAAGGCATACTTTCAATGGTCAGGAATACGTGCATCTCGGCATCGCCGTTCTCGGCATGACCGCGCCCGTTACCGACGGCATAGTACGCGACTTTGAAAATGCGGGATACGCAAGACACTCGGTCACGATCACGGGATCGTCGCTTACCGGCTTATTCCAGATTGCGTTCAACTCGGTACTGAAACCTTACGTCCGTTATCCGCTGTACGTGTACAGCTATAAGGAGGGCAATTACCAGATCGGTCCCGATTCCGAGAAAAAACTTGACTTCCAGGAGACGGGAGCGCTTTATAAAAACCTCAGAGAAGGAAGGTCAACAGGCTCGATTTAAGACTATGACAAACAAGGAAAAAATGCTTGCGGGGCAGGTTTACGACCCCAACGACAAAGAAATCGTTTCCGAACAGTTTGAGTATCTCAACGCGATGAAAGCCTACAATGCATTGCCGTACGGCGATAAGCGCGAAGAAGAGTATCTTAGGAAATGCTTCGGCGCAATCGGAAAACAACCTGTCGTGACGCAGCCGTTTTTCGCGAACTGGGGCGGCAAGCACGTTTTCATCGGCGATTACTTTTACAGCAATTTTAATCTTACGCTCGTCGACGACGGGAAAATCGAAATCGGCGACAACGTAATGATCGGACCCAACGTTTCGATAATCACCGCGGGACACCCCGTGAGCCCGAAGTGCCGATTGAAAGGTCTTCAATACAACGCCGACGTGAAAATCGGAAATAACGTATGGATCGGCGCGGGCGTGAACGTATTGCCCGGCGTAACCATCGGCGACAACTCGGTCATAGGCGCGGGGCGGTCGTCACCAAAGATATTCCGTCCAACGTCGTCGCTGTCGGAAACCCGGCGCGCGTCCTTCGCGAAATATCCGAAAAAGACGAAATCTATTACTTCAAAGATAAAAAGTTTTAAGGAGAAATTTATAAGGAGAAACTTATGTCGTACGAAAAAAAAGATTTGTATGCAAAACAATTCTCGCGTATGTTGCAGTGTCCGACCGTAACGGGTTGCGATCAGAAGCACTTTGACGATTTGCACGCAGTAATGTGGGAAATCGCGCCTGAATTTTCAAAGCTTCCGCGTTTCAACGTCCGCAACAACGCAATGATTATCAAGTGGGAGGGCAAAAAACACGACCGTCCGCTGGTACTTATGGCGCATCAGGACGTCGTTCCCGAAGAAGATCCCAAAGGTTGGAAATATCCGCCTTACAGCGGCGCAATCGAAGAAGGGAAAATCTGGGGGCGCGGCGCGGTCGACTGCAAGTGCATGGTCTTTGGCAGTATGGTCGCCGCAAACGAACTCATAAACGAAGGCTTCGTGCCCGAACAGGATATTTATTTTTGCTATGGCGACGACGAGGAAAACTCGGGCGGCAGTGCGATTGCGGAAGCCAAATATCTTTCCGAAACGTTGGGAGTAAAACCCGTGCTTGTCATCGACGAGGGCGGCGGTATGGTTTCAAAAGAACCGTTCAAAAAATTCCTTGTTAAAAACGCGGGCGTTATCGGCGTTCAGGAAAAAGGCTTTGCCGACTTCAAATTCATCGCCAGAAGCAAAGGCGGACACAGCAGTGCGCCGCCCAAAAACACGCCGTTCGTGCGCCTTGCAAAATTTATTCTTTACAATGAAAAGCACAATATTTTCGATGTGAAAGTATTGCCCATTCTGAAAGAACTTTTCAAGGATCTTTCAAAAGCGGTAAAGCCCGCGCTTCGTCCGCTTGTAAAAAACGCATATCATATTTTGCCGCTTGCTCTTAAAGTGTTGCCCGACAGTCTTTCGTCGCAGGTCAAGGCGTTTTTGTCCACGACGATGGTATTCACGATGGCGGAAGGCAGCCACGCAAGCAACAATATCCCCGACGCGGCATGGGTGCTTGCAAACCTTCGTTTCTCGCCGCAGGAAGGGCACGATAAGTGCATGAAAAAACTTGAAAAAGTCGCCAAAAAATACGATATCGAAATCGAGGTTCTGAACACGCGCGACGCAAGTCCCTGCACCGATACGAAGTCGGAAGGCTATAAATTCACCGTCGATATGATCAACAAAACGTACGGCGATACCGTCCTTGCGCCTTACCTAATCGCGGGCGGCACGGATTGCAGATATATGCAGGACATTTGCAGTACGGCGCTTCGTTTCACCCCGTTTTTGGTAAGTCCCGAGGAACTCGGCGCGTGCCACGGCTACAACGAGCGTATCGGAGTCGATTCCCTCGCGCAAGGCGTTGACTTTTACAGAAACGTCCTTACAAACTTCAAATAAAAAACAACAAATCATACAAAAAATCCCGCAAATTTTGCGGGATTTTTGTTATGTTTTATCAAATATTAAATCTTTTTTGTAATATCATCGAGTTCCTTTTCGATGGTTTCGTTGCGCTTTGGCAGAGGTTTGTCGATGACTTCGCCGCGTACGATAACTTTGTCCAGATCGCGCAGTGCCGTAAGGTCGTCAAGCGGGTTTTTGCTCATCACTATCATATCCGCGCTTTTGCCTTCTTCGACGGTGCCGCACACGTTATCAAGTCCCATAAGTTTTGCGTTGTTCAGCGTTGCGACGGAAAGAGCGTACGCGTTCGACACGCCGACGCATTTTTGGAAGAACACGACTTCGCGCCACATATTGTATTGCGTTGCGAACGGGCAGGAACTGTCCGTACCCATGCCGAGAAGTATGCCTTCGTCGATGCAGTTTTTCGCGCCTTTCGTCATATTGCTCACAACGATTTCGGTGTTGTACACGCAAATCGGATCAAGGAGCGTAATTGTCGGATCGAGCATTTTTAAGGGGAGCGCGGGGGAATATGTAACGTCCATTGCGGAGTTCGTCGCTTTCATTTCGGCAGCCATCTCGGGGGTTAAGGGTGCGCCGTGTTCAACGGTATCGACGCCTGCCGCCGCAGTAATTTCAACGCCTTTGAAACTTTCGGTATGCGACGCGACGCGAAGACCGAGTTTATGCGCTTCGTCGACGACCGCTTTGGTTTGTTCAAGGCTCATTTTGACTTCGCCGGGTTCGCCTTTGACTTTTGCGTCGATTACGCCGCCCGTGACGCAGATTTTAATGAAGTCGACGCCGCGTTCCTTGTTCTGTCTGACAAGCGCGCGCAGACCGTCAAGGGTGTCGGAAGTCATTGAGAACGTGCCGTCGCCGTGTCCGCCGGGAACGGTGATTGCGGGGCCCGACACTTGAAGGCGAGGACCTTGCACTTTGCCCGAATTGATTTTATCGCGAAGGCGTACGTCTGAATATTTGAAGTCGCCGACTGCTCGCAGAGTCGTAACGCCGCTTAATAACTGTTGTCTTGCCGCGCTTTTTACAAGGGCGTCAAGGATTTTGTCGCCGAGTTTCGTTTTTACGATTTTCATCACGAGTTTTTGTGCGCCGCCGCCCGAAATTACCTTGCTGGGCATACCCGTGCCGAAAAGGTGAACGTGGGGGTTTACAAGTCCCGGCGTAACGTATTTGCCGTTAAGGTCGATGACTTCGTATCCCGAAACGTCGGGTTTTTCGTCGTAAGATATTTTTGCGATTTTGTCGCCGTCAACGAAGACAGCGCATTTTTTGAAAACGCTATCGGCGTATCCGTCCCACAAATTTGCATTGATAAATACTTTTTTTGACATATATATCACCTGTAAAAATTATTTATTATCAAGTTCGTCGATAAATTTATCGGTGTCTTCGGTGTCAAGTGCGACGTTGTTCGTTTCGACGTCGACCGCGGTTTTTTCGGGTTCGTTCTTGCCGAGCCAGCCTTTTTTGTACATTATCCTTGCGACGCCGACGGTGAAGAGCGCGACGAAGGGCACCAATATACTTATTATACTCTCAATTTTCGGAATTGCAATACATAACGCGACCATAAGTATAACCGGCGGGAAAGCAATTTTCGGATTTCTTGAAACGTATACGACGGCAAGCGCGCCGAAGAGTGCGGGAAGCAGGTAATCCGCCGCTTTTTGCGCCGCGGGTTTTGCAAGAAGGTCGGCAAGGGGCGTCGCCGCGATAAGGATAACGCCGATAATGATAACGAGAATCGTTACTATGGACGAAACTGCGGTCGAAACCGTTGCGATGATGTCGCCTTCGTCCGTGTTCGATTTTGCGTTTTCCGCGTCGATGCATGACAGCGCGCAGGGCACTTTCAGGTTGGAAAGGTTGCCCGTAACAAAACCGAGATAAATGCTGGTCGCGCCGAGAAGCGGGGTGTAACTGATAAACTCCACCGCGCCGGCAGCCCAGTAAATAAGGATACCCATAATGCCGATACCGATTGCCGAAGCCGTCGGCCACGCGTCAAACACGATGCCAGCGACAATGGGGAATACCATCATCATGACAACGGACACTATGCTCCAAATTCTGCCATAAAAGTGAGTGTTTTCGGAATACGATTTATTTTTTCTTGAAATGTTTTTCATAATGCACCTCTTAAACTATGGCGTTGTAGATTGGGACAGAGCAAACCATACCAACAATCATCGAAACCGGTAGGGCGTAGTCGTTGATCCAACGCCACTTTGTGAGTTTCTGAACTGCGCCGAATATGAGCATTACCGCCGCGGAAATCAGGATAATGAAAACGGGAATCCAGCCTTCGAGCCCGCTTGTAACTTTTGTGAAGTTCGTTGCGAAAAAGCAGCTTACGACGCCCATAAACATTGCGGTTGAAAGGATTTCGCCCCATTTTTTGTCTTTCTTTTCCATTTTAAGCATTCCCGACGAATACTTTTTCGTGAAAAACGCGACGAGTATGAGCGGAAGAAGACAACCGATACTCATTATCATTGCGATTGTTACGAACTGTTCTGCGGTAATCGTCGATGCGGAAAAACTGTCCCACGGAAGATTCATCGACTTTGCACCGATTTCGGCAGCCGACGTTTCGTACACAAGACTTCCGATGACCGACAGACGAAGCCAAGGCAAAGGAATCCCGAGTTTCGGCGCGAGAGCCGTCACACCGATGAAAATGCTTATTGCAGGTGCAATTGAAAATATCGCGGCACGACGTGCAGTGCGCCTGATAACGCCTTTGTCCATGCCGATTTTTTTCGATTGTTTAACGGCGCGGACAAGGAAGAATATCGATTGCGCGAGTACGTATAAAATTACCACCGCCGCTATGACGTAAAGCACCGCGGCGTTTGCGTTGAACGCTGACGATAAAATTTGTTTCATAACATCTTCCTGTTTAATGGTTTAATGAGTAAAAGTATAATACATACATTCGACAAAAGTCAATTATTATACCGCAAGAAATTGCATTTTAATGCTAAAAATGATATTATACGATTTGAGGTGTAATATGGACTACAATCAGAAATCATTGAAACTGCACGAGGAACTCAAAGGAAAAATCGAAGTTATTTCAAGGGTGAAAGTCGGTGACGCCGAAAGTCTTGCAACTGCATATACGCCGGGTGTCGCCGCGCCTACGCTTGAAATTTCAAAAAATCCCGAAAACTCATACGTTTATACGCGGCGCGGGAATCTTGTCGCGGTCGTGTCGGACGGCAGCGCGATTCTGGGGCTTGGAAACCTTGGCGGTCTTTCCGCAATGCCCGTTATGGAAGGGAAATGCGTACTGTTTAAGGAATTCGGCGGCGTCGACGCGTTTCCGATTTGTCTTGACACACAAAATTCCGACGAAATCGTGAATATCGTGAAAAACCTTTCGATAAGTTTCGGCGGCATAAACCTTGAAGACATTTCAAGTCCCCGTTGCTTTGAAATTGAAAGACGCCTTAATGATGAACTTGATATTCCCGTATTCCACGACGATCAGCACGGCACGGCGATAATCGTCCTTGCAGGGCTTATAAACGCTTTGAAAATCGTGAAAAAAGACATAAAAGACGTGAAAATCGTCGTGAACGGTCCGGGGGCTGCCGGCACTGCGATAACCTGGCTTTTGAGGGACTTCGGCGCAAAAAATATTACGCTTTCCGACGAATATGGCATACTTTATCCCTCGCGCGATAATATGGAATGGCACAAGAAAGAACTTGCGGAAACTTTTAATAAGGAAGACGTTCGCGGAAATCTTATCGATGCCGTAAAAGGCGCGGACGTGTTCATCGGCGTGTCGAAAGGCAATTTGTTGACGACGGATATGGTGAAATCCATGAACAAAGACGCGATTATTTTCGCCATGGCAAACCCGACGCCCGAAATCTTGCCCGACGTCGCGAAACAGGCGGGCGCAAAGGTTGTCGGCACGGGGCGCAGCGACTTCCCGAATCAGGTCAATAACGTCTTGGCGTTCCCGGGAATTTTCCGCGGCGCGCTTGATGCAAAAGCGCGAAAAATCACGAAAAACATGAAAATCGCCGCAGCTAAAGCAATCGCCGGCGTTATTTACGACGACGAACTGAATGTCGACAATATTCTTCCGAAACCTTTTGACAAAAGAGTTAAAGTTGCGGTGTCCAAGGCTGTTTTCGACGCGGCAATAGCAGACGGCGTATGCCGTATGTGAAATTATTGACAAACTTTAATAAATAGGATATAATATAACCATAATAAAACCTAATCGATGATTTGTCGGAGAGTAAGTTTTAAGCATAATATGTTTATTATCGGCTTGCTGTTCGGCATGCCGATTTTTTTAAGGAGTAAATATGAAAAGACTGGGCGTTGTGGGCATCGTCGTCGAAGACAGGGACGTCGCTTCCGAAGTGCAGAAAGTTTTGTCGGAAAATTCCGAAATCATACTCGGTCGAATGGGGCTTCCCGACCGTGAAAGCGGTTTTTCGGCAATTTCCGTCGTCGTCAAAGGCAGCGTTGAGGAAATATCCGCGCTCACCGGGAAACTAGGCAAAATCAAAAACGTTTTCGTAAAATCCGCGCTCACGAGCGTTGATATAAACTAAACCAAAAAGGAGCAAAAAAATGAAAAAGAAACTTACGGCAGTAATGTTGCTTGTCGCGCTTGTTTTGTCAATCGGGCTTCTGACCGCTTGCAATAAAGGCAACAACAAAGGCAACGGAAACGATGTAACGTTGACGTTTGCGGCACCCGAAGGCACTCCCGCGCTTGCAATCGCAAGGCTTATCACGGACAATAAGTCGATTTCGGGCAAAAACGTAAACTATAAAATCGTAAATCCGAGTAATATCGCAAAAGAGATGCAGGCAGGGCTTTCCGACCTTGTGATTATGCCCGTGAATGCAGGCGCAACCCTTATAAACAAGGGTGCGGACTACAAACTCGTAAGCGTCGCGGTTGACGGCAGTCTTTATCTTGTCGGAAAAAGCGAAACGGCAACAACTTTGACAATAGACGATATCAAAGGCAAAAGAATCGCTTGCATCGGACAGCAGGGCGTACCCGGGCTTGTTTTCAGATATATACTGAAAGAAAACAATATAAATATCGTCGACAGCCCGGAAAATGTGCCTGAAAACAGCGTTTACGTCCAATATGCCGGCGACGGATTGCAGGCAAAAACAGCCGTCGAAAACAAAAGCGTCGATTATGCGGTCGTGGGCGAGCCCGCGGCAACGACTTTCAAAACGAAGGGGTTTAAAGCGCAAATGGATTTGCAGGCGGAATACAAAAAAGTTTCGGGCAAAGAAACTTATCCGCAAGCCGGCATTTTCGTGAAGTCGAGCCTTGCTTCCGACACCGCGTTTATGGACGCGCTTTTCGCCGCGCTTAAAGCAAGCAAAGAATGGGTGAAAAACAATCCGCAAAGCGTGAACAACTTTATGAAAGCAAACGCTTATGAATCGGCGGCGTTCCCCGCGCCTTCGATTGCGAAATGCAACGTAAACGCCGAAAAACTCACCGCCGAAAAGAAAGCGGAAATTCTGGCGTTTCTTAAAAACCTTGCGCCCGGCGTAAACTGGGATACCGTCAATTTGTTTTAATGAAAAATTTTCTTAAAAACGAGAAAACGAAAAAGATATTTTTCGACATACTTTATCCGCTCATCGCATTCGCGCTTGTGATTGCGATATGGGCGATTGTGGCGAAAGTCAAAAACAAGCCGCTTATACTGCCGTCCCCCGACGTTGTAATAAGAAGATTTTTCACGCTCGGGGGAGAGGCGGGATTCTGGCGTGCGGTCGGATTTTCCGTCCTGCGTACGCTTTGGTGTTTTGCGGCGTCGTTTCTGATTGCGTTCGTACTTGCCGCAATATCTATGGTTTTAAACCCTGTATATCGTGTGATAAACCCCGTTGTTTCGTTTTTACGCGCCGCGCCGACGGTTGCGGTCATACTCATTTTGTATGCGTTTTACAGCAATGAAACGCTTGCTTTCGTCGTCGGATTCCTGATTGCGTTCCCGATACTGTTCACGGCGATTTACAGCACGCTCTCGGGCGTTGACAAAGACCTTATCGAAATGACGAAAATTTATAAGGTCAAAAAAATCGACGTAATAAGGCGGGTATATCTTCCCGAAATTGCACCATCGCTTTTTGAAAACGCGCGCTCGACTTTGTCACTGACATTCAAAGTCGTCATCGCCGCGGAAATTTTGACGTACGTCCCGAAAAGTATCGGCAGTAAAATTCAGACTGCAAACGCAAGTTTCGACGTCGCATATCTGCTTGCCTGGACGCTTGTCGCAATCGTGTTCGCGTTCGTGCTTGAGGCGGTCGTTTCCATATTTAAAAAAATCTGGGAGAAAACAAGATGAAAGATATAATTTTCAAAAACTTTTCGTTTTCGTATCCCGATAAGGAAATTTATAAGAATTTCAACGCCGTCTTTTTCGGCGGCAAAATCAACGTGGTGCTTGGCGCGAGCGGTGTCGGGAAAACCACGCTGTTAAACGCTCTTACGGGGCTTTCAGGTTTTGACAGCGAGATTGAAAATATGCCAAAAAACGTGTCGTACATTTTTCAAAGCGACAGGCTTGTAAAAACAATTTCGGTTGAAAAAAACCTTGATTTTGTCTTAAAAAATGCAATTCCAGACAAAACCGCGCGAAAAAATGCAATTTACGATATGGCAAAACTTCTGGAAATCTCCGACGTTCTGAAAAAGTTGCCGACGGAAATTTCGGGTGGTCAGGCGCAACGCGTGCAGATGGCACGGGCGTTTTTGTACCCGTCCGAAGTCATGCTTCTGGACGAACCTTTCAAGGGGCTTGACGTGTCGCTGAAAACCCGACTGATAAAAAAGTTTCTGGAACTTTGGGGGCGCGACGGGCGCACCGTCGTCCTCGTGACGCACGACGTTTACGACGCGCTTTTAATGGGCGATAAAGTATTCGTGCTTTCCGGAAGTCCCGCCGACATCGTTTACGAAACCGAACTCACCGTCGAAAAGTCGGAAAGAAACCTGACCGACGCCGTCGTCACAAAGTACCGCGACGAAATCGTAAACAAAATAATTTGACGATTATGCCTTAAAATTACGTCAACCGCTATAACTTGCGGTTGACTTTTTTTATAATACAATATATTATATTATTTATGATAATTATGGGTTTGGATCCGGGGCTTGCGACAATGGGCTTCGGCGTGATTAATCTTGAAAGGGGCGTTTATACCGTCATTGACTACGGTATCGTTTCCACGCCCAAAGAAGACACGCTGCCCGTAAGGCTTTCAAAAATCGAACAAGGCGTAACCACGCTTATCGAAACTTACAAACCGTCGCAGATTTCCGTTGAGGAACTGTTCTTTTCAAAAAACATTACGACGGGCATTTCGGTTGCCGAGGCGCGCGGCGTTATGCTTCTGACCGCGGTGAAACTTATCGGCGACGAAGTTTACGAATACACGCCCAACCAAATCAAAATGGCAATCACGGGATACGGCGGGGCGGACAAAAAACAAATGCAACTTATGGTGCAATCGGTGTTGCGCCTTAAATCCCTGCCGCGCCCGGACGACGCCGCCGACGCGCTTGCGGTTGCGTTATGTCACGGACAGGTCGGCGCAAACAAAAACAATTTCAGGATAAAGTAGGAGTTTTATGTACAATTACATCACGGGAAAGGTCGTTTATTCGGCGGGCAACACGATTGTCGTCGACAACAACGGCATCGGATACGAAATCGGCGCAAGCAACTTTACGACGAATAAGTTTTCGGAAGGCGAAATCGCCAAAATTTACACTTATCTTTACGTCAGGGAAGACACTTACGCATTATACGGTTTTTCGTCGATTGAGGAAAAAACGCTGTTTTTAAGGCTCATCGACATAAGCGGCGTCGGTCCGAAAATGGCAATGCAGATTTTAAGCGGGGCGGATCTTAACTCGCTTACCGTCGCAATCGCGACAGGCGACGTGAAATCCCTTTCCAAAATCAAAGGACTTGGCAAAAAAACTGCGGAACTTATCGTCGTCAGCATGCGCGATCAGGTTTCGCTTGACTTAACCAACGCGCAAAGCGAAATATCCGCAGTCGTCGAAAAGGACGCGCAGGAAGCGGTTTTCGCGCTCGTATCGCTGGGAATTTCCAACTCGGACGCCGTCAAAATCGTCGCCGAAGTTTCAAAAACCGAAAAAGGCGCGGAAAATATCATAAGGGAAGCGTTGAAACGCTTGTAAGAATATGGAAGGAATTATCAGTAAATTTAACGGAGAATTTCAGGACGACAGGGTTATTTCGGCAAAGTCGACCGTCGACGATATCGAAGAAAACACTCTTCGTCCGAAGTCGTTATCCGAATACGTCGGGCAAAGCAAGATAAAGCATAACCTCGACGTTTATATGACCGCCGCAAGAAACCGCGGCGACGCGCTCGACCACGTTTTGCTTTACGGCCCGCCGGGGCTCGGAAAAACCACGCTCGCGCACGTCATCGCAAACGAAATGGGCGCGCAGGTCAAGGTAACGAGCGGTCCCGCAATCGAAAAAGCGGCAGATCTTGCCGCGCTGCTTTCAAAACTTGAAAAGGGCGACATATTGTTCATCGACGAAATTCACCGGCTGAGCCGCAATATCGAGGAAGTTTTGTATCCCGCAATGGAAGACTTCTCGCTTGACCTTGTTACGGGCACGGGCGCGATGGCAAGCTCGCTCAGGCTTCAATTAAAACGCTTCACGCTTATCGGCGCGACGACGAAAGAAGGCATGCTTTCCAGTCCTTTGCGCGACAGATTCGGCATTAAATTCCGTCTGGAACCTTATACAACGGAAGAACTTGCGAAAATCATAAAGCGCAGCGCAAACATTCTGGAAACGAAAATCGACGACGACGCATTGCAGGAACTTGCAAAATGCAGCCGCGGAACGCCGCGTATCGCAAACAGGCTCTTGAAACGCGTGCGCGACTATGCCGATTACGAAAACCTGGACGTTATCAACCTTAATATCGCGAAAAAGGCGTTGAAACTTATGGACATCGACGAACTCGGTCTTGACGCGGTTGACAGAAACGTCCTTGAAACAGCAATCAAAAAATTCAACGGCGGCCCCGTCGGGCTCGATACGCTTTCTGCGGCGACGGGCGAGGACGCAACCACCATCGAGGACGTTGTGGAGCCGTTCCTTATTCAACTCGGTTTTATCGCGCGCACGCCGCGCGGTCGCACCGTATTGCCGCTTGCCTATGAGCATCTGGGCTTTGAATACATCGAAAAATAATGAAAACAAGCGACTTTTACTATGACTTGCCCGAAGGACTTATCGCGCAGACACCCGTCGAACCGCGCGACAGCGCAAGACTTCTCGTCATGAACAAGGAAACGGGCGAGCTTACTCACACAATATTCAACAAAATCGGCGATTTCTTGAAAGAAGGCGACCTTCTTGTCGTCAATAATACCAAAGTTATCCCGGCAAGGCTTTACGGCTACCGCGCGGACAAGGAAAGCGTGACGAAATACGAGGCGCTTCTTCTTCGCCGCGTGAACTTTACCGATTGGGAATGTATTATGCGCCCGGCAAGGAAAGCCACCGTCGGGGCAAGGCTGAAATTTTCGGACGAACTTTTTGCCGAAGTCGTCGGTATCGGCGAAAGCGGAATCAGGACGTTGCGATTTGAATTCGACGGTGTTTTTGAGGATATTTTGTCAAGGGTCGGCAACGTGCCGCTCCCGCCGTACATTCACGAAAAACTCAAAGATCCGTCAAGGTACAACACCGTTTACAGCAAAATCGACGGCAGCGCGGCTGCGCCCACGGCAGGGCTTCATTTCACGCCCGAACTTATCGAAAGTCTGAAAAACAAGGGCGTCGAGTTTGCGGAAGTATTGCTGCACGTGGGGCTTGGGACGTTCCGTCCGGTAAAAGCGGAAGAAATCACCGACCACAAAATGCACAGCGAATATTACGAACTGTCGGAAGAAAACGAAAAAATCATAAACAAAGCGGTGAAAGAAGGGCGGCGAGTGATTGCAGTCGGTACAACTTCCGGTCGCGTTCTTGAAACGGTTTCCGACGAAAACGGTTTCGTCCACGCCGGACACGGCGAGACGCAAATTTTCATTTATCCCGGCTACAAATTCAAAATTCTGAAAGGAATGATAACGAATTTCCATTTGCCGGAAAGCACGCTTATTATGTATGTGTGCGCTTTTGCGGGCTACGAAAACGTGATGAATATGTACAAAACCGCGGTTGATATGAAATACAGATTTTTCAGTTTCGGCGACGCAACGTTGCTTATTTAGAAAGCGTAATAATACAATTTTGCATTAAAATTTCGTCAAAACGTAATAAATTTTGACAAAAATATAAAAAATTCGATGCATTATCTGCATAAACTTAAACTAATATAAAGGTTGACGTGAAATAATAATGGAAAATTTCAAGTATGAAATACTGCATACCTGCAAACAGACGGGCGCGCGTGTCGGCAGACTCACAACCCCGCACGGCGTGATCGAAACGCCCGTATTCATGCCCGTCGGTACGATGGCGACCGTAAAAGGACTTTCGCCCGAAGAACTGAAAGAAATGGGCAGTCAGATAATTCTTTCGAATACGTATCATCTTTATCTTCGCCCGGGTTCCGACCTTATCGAACGGGCGGGCGGACTGCACAAGTTCATGAATTGGGACAGACCCATTCTCACCGACAGCGGCGGATTTCAGATTTTCAGTCTTTCGTCGATGAGAAAAATCACCGAAGACGGCGTTACTTTCAACAGTTTTCTGGACGGCAGCAAGCATTTTATCGGCCCAGAAGAATCGATGCATATCCAACAGCAACTCGGCAGCGACATCGTTATGGCGTTTGACGAATGTACGGCGGCAGGCACCGATTACGAAAAATCCAAAGAGGCGATGGAACGCACTTTAAGATGGCTTGACCGGTGCAGTAAACACGATTTTTCGGGCAAACAAATGCTTTTTCCGATCGTTCAGGGCAATATGTATGCGGATTTAAGGCTTGAAAGTCTGAAACGCACGATTCCTTATGCAAAGTGCGGCATCGCAATCGGCGGACTGTCTGTTGGCGAGCCGAAGCCCGTCATGTACGAAATGCTGGACGTTTTGCAACCGCATTATCCCGAGAATATGCCAAGATACCTTATGGGCGTCGGCAGCGCGGACTGCATCGTCGAAGGGTTTATGCGTGGAATTGATATGATGGACTGCGTGCTCCCGACGCGTATCGCAAGAAACGGCACGGCAATGACGTATAAGGGCGACCTGACGATAAGAAACGCGAAATATAAGGACGACTTTTCACCCGTCGAAGAAGGTTGCGACTGCTATTGTTGCAGGAATTACACAAGAGCGTACGTGCGCCACCTTATCAATACCGACGAAATTTTCGGCGGACGGCTGTTGTCGATTCACAACATAAGATTCTTGAACAGACTTGTGAACGACATCAAAAAGGCGATATGGGAAGACCGTCTGCGCGATTTCCGCGACGAGTTCTTTGAAACGTACGAATTCCGCCGCGAGCAGGACAAAGAAGCCTTTAACAAGTGATTTTTCGGGCATTTTGATAAGATTATCGGCAAATTTCTCGATATTTTACGATAACGCTTGCAAAATGTCAAAAAA
>OMNQ01000315.1_pt1 | contig 15855 bp, 9 predicted proteins | sample 1673871 | NCBI WGS metagenome assembly OMNQ01 (sample SAMEA103958130, study PRJEB25191) | human gut metagenome | biome: human-associated habitat [ENVO:00009003]; feature: intestine environment [ENVO:2100002]; material: feces | place: Germany | collected 2013/2015
AAATCCCAACCCCAAGCTGTTGAAGTTGGTACGCAAAATTACCGACCGTCTGCCTGCAAAATTGCACGGCGTTACTACGGCAGATCCCGAGTACTGGGGCTTTGCGTGCATATTCGAGGACGAACTTCCGCATGAGCAGTCCGAGGCGGCACTTGACCTTATGTTGCAAATGAAGGTGCGCAAACACTATGCCTATTCCGAAATGCTGGAAATGGGCGACGTTGACAGCGACGAGGCTCACGCAAAGTTTGACGAACTTCTGCAAAAACTGGGCGAACTTGGTATGTTGGAATACGACTACGGCGACAAATATACCAAAGACGGCCCTGTCCCCGGTACGACCTACAACAAGGAAGACCGCGAGTACTGGATTCCGCTGTTCGTGCCCGGCTCGGCAGAGTATACCAACATGAACAAGGGACTTATGGATCGCCATCCGGAACTTGCAATGTTCTTCGAGCGTATGACCTTTTTGCCTCTTGAAAAGGTTACAGCCATGGTTCCGCCGGGAGGAGCAGGCATAGGCATGCACGTGATTCCCGTTGAAAAAGCCATCGAAATGGAAAACACGTCCATGGACATCGAACATATCAGTTACTGGCTGAAACGTTACGAAGGACACATCGGCGCAAGCATGTGCAGTTGCCGTTACGGACGCAAACTTCTCGACGAGGGCTGTGCCGACGACTGCAATCTGTGGTGCATAGGCGTGGGTGACATGGCGGACTACTGCCGCGAAACCGGCAAGGGCGTGGACATTACCTACGAGCAGGCAATGGACATCCTTAAACGCGCCGAGGACAACGGATTTGTTCACCAGGTGACCAACATCGACGGCGAAGGCAAGATTTTCGCTATATGCAACTGTAACCTTAACATCTGCAACGCATTGCGTACAAGCCAACTGTTCAACACGCCCAATATGTCGCGCAGCGCGTACATCGCTCACGTGGACAAGTCCAAGTGCGTGGCGTGCGGACGTTGCGTAGAGTACTGCCCTGCAGGCGCGGTCAAACTCGGTCAGAAGTTGTGCCATGCCGACGGCAGCGAACAAACCTACCCCATGCAACCGCTTCCCGACAACAACAGTTGGGGCGAACATATGTGGAGTGAGGACTACCGCGACCGCAACCGCATAAACTGCCACGAAACGGGCACAAGTCCCTGTAAGACGGCTTGCCCTGCACACATCGCCGTACAGGGTTACCTCAAAAAGGCGTCGGAAGGCAAGTACCGCGAAGCGTTGGAACTCATCAAGCGTGAAAACCCGTTCCCTGCAGTTTGCGGACGTATTTGTAACCGTCGTTGCGAGGACGCATGCACGCGCGGAACAATCGACAAGGCAGTAAGCATTGACGCGGTAAAGAAATTTATTGCCGAACAGGACCTCAATGACGAACATCGCTTTGTGCCGGAAATCGTCGTGGCAAGCAACCTGGGACGCTGGAAGGAAAAGATTGCCGTTATCGGCGGCGGTCCCGCAGGACTTAGTTGCGCCTTCTATCTTGCGCAAAAGGGCTACTACCCGACGGTGTTTGAAAAGAACGAACGCGCAGGCGGCATGCTGACATACGGCATTCCGAGTTACAAACTGGACAAAAAGGTAATCGACGCCGAAATCGACATCATGCGCGAAATGGGCGTGGAAATCAAGACCGGCGTGGAAGTAGGCAAGGACGTCACGATCGGGCAACTGCGTGAGCAGGGCTACAAGGCGTTTTACGTGGCTATCGGCTGTCAGGGCGGCAGATTGCCCGGCGTTCCCGGTCAGGAAGCAAGCAACGTTACCACGGCTGTGGAATTTTTGAAAAACGCCAACTGCGGACAAATGCAGGGCAAGTTGAGCGGCGAAGTGGTGGTTGTCGGCGGCGGCAACGTCGCAATCGACGCGGCGCGAGTATCCGCAAGAAGCGGTGCGGCAAAGGTTACCATGCTGTGCCTGGAACAGCGCAACGAAATGCCCGCAAGTGCCGAAGAGGTTGCCGAAGCGGAAGCCGACGGCGTGACAGTAAACAACGGTTGGGGACCCAAGCAAGTTGTCGTAGACGACAACGGCGTTGCGACGGCAATTGTGTTCAAACGTTGCACAAGCGTGTACGACAACGAACACAAGTTTGCGCCCGTGTACGACGAAGAGGACACATTGACGTTGCCCGCGGACAAAATTATTTTTGCAATAGGACAAAGCATACAGTGGGGCGACCTGCTTAGCGGTACAAAGGTTGAGTTTGCCGGCAGAGCAATGTACCCCAAGGCAGACAAGCTGACCTATCAGACGGCGGAACCCGACATTTTTGTTGGCGGCGACGTGTATACCGGACCGAAGTTTGCCATCGACGCAATTGCGCAGGGACATGAAGCGGCGGAAAGCCTTCACCGCTACGTACAGCACGGTCACATGACCATCGGGCGCAACCGCAGAGACTTTGTCCAACTCAACACCGACGACATCTCTGTGGAAAGTTACGACCACGCGCCCCGTCAGGTGGCGGCTCGCGATACGAGCATTGACGGCAAGGGCTTTGAGGACAATCATGGCACTTTGACGGAAGAACAGGTGCGCGTTGAAACGGCGCGTTGCCTTGGCTGCGGCGCAAGCATCGTGGACACCAACAAATGTATCGGTTGCGGATTGTGCACGACCAAGTGTGCGTTTGACGCCATTCATCTGTCGCGTGACCTGCCCGAAGCAAGCAACATGCGCATTGCCGAAAAGAAATTCGGTGCTATTTTGCCCTACGCAATCAAGCGCGGATTTAAGATACTCGGCAACAAAAACAACGTCGGAAAGAAAAAGGACTAATAGGGTTAATTTTGCCATCACTAACAACCTTGGGGATGTCCTTTCTCGTTCTTTCGAGTGGACGTTCGCTCAGTGTACATCCAGTACACTCTCGCTCGCTATCACCCGAAATAATCGAAAAAATCCAATCCCCAAGGCGCGAAGCGTTTTTGCGTGCGTGACGGCGAGATAATTAAAGGCAAACGACCGAAACTGTACTGGACGTACAGTGAGTGTCGTTTAACGCATAATTAGCCGTCGTCACACTCGCAAAAATTATTAGCGATGACGAAATTAACCCTGATAAAACGAGGCGGCTTGCAAAACAAGCCGCTTTGTTAAAGGAAAAGTTATGCACGAACTGGGCGTGGTGTTCCACGTAATTAAAAGCGTAAACAAAATTGCCGCCGAAAACAATGTGGCAAAGGTGACCGCCGTTACTATCGAACTGGGCGAAGTGTCCACGGTAATCCCCGAATATCTGCAGGACTGCTGGAAGTGGGCTGTCGGCAAGGAAACGGTTATGAAAGACGCGGAACTTGTTGTCGAACGTATCCCTGCAGAAACCTTTTGCGAGGATTGCAAACAGATTTATTCCACCGTCAAGTACGGCAAAGTCTGCCCCTATTGCGGCAGCGAACATACCTACCTTGTACGCGGCAATGAATTTATCTTGAAAAACATAGTAGCCGGTGAGTAAGTTTTTAGTTTTAGTTTAATGGGAAAATATGGGGAAAGGGAGACTTTTTGTAAAAAGTCCCCCTTTCCCCATGCCCCTATCCCCTCAAAAACTTGGGGTAGAGGGGTGTGAAGATAACAATTAATTATGGCTCAACACTTTAGAAAAAGGTGGCGCGAAGCGACGGATAAGGGGCGGAAACAGCCATATAAGTGCAATTTTATGCAGTAGAAACAGCCATAAATGTGCAATTTGTTGTTGTAGAAATAATCGTAAAAGTGCAACTTTGTGAAACGGAAACAAACATCGGTCCGTAATCCGACGCGGCAAAAACAAACTTCAAATTGTAATTTTGTGTATTGAAATTTTTAATACGTATACAAAATTTACCGACAAAATCAGCGTATTTTCTCTATTCTCCCCCCCCTTGTACTCAACACTTTTGGAAAATGGGTGTGGGGAAAAACACTTTTCGTAGAAAAGGTTTTTCCCCACATTTATTTCTCATATACAAAAAAATTATTTCATTACAACGCCGTTGGCGATGCGGTATTTTACGTAAGGAATGCCGACAATTTCCGGCGGCAACTCGGTGGCTGTTGTAAGCAGTATTTGCAGGCGGCTGTCAAATGTCAGCAGACGGCGTTGGCGGTCTACGTCAAGTTCGCTCAACACGTCGTCAAGCAGCAACACGGGGTACTCGCTTATTATGTCCTTGAATATCATAAGCTCGCCCAGTTTAAGCGCAAGGGCGGTAGTGCGTTGCTGTCCCTGACTGCCGAAATTGCGCACGTCGATGTCGTTTACTTTCAGTACTACGTCGTCGCGCTGGCAACCCGTCGTGGTGTGACGTGCGGCGAAGTCACGTTCGGCGCAAGCCTGCAACTTGTCGAAGTAATTCTGTGCTATTTCTTCCGTCGTTTCGCCTTCGATCGGCGTAGTGTACTCGAGGCGCAATGTTTCCTTGCCGTCGGTCAATTTTTCGTGGCAACGGCGTGCGTAGTCTTTCAATTTTTCGCAAAAACGGCGACGTTTGACTATTACCTGCGCGCCCTCCTCGGCAATTTGTTTGTCCCACACAAACAGCATCTCGCGCGCTTCGTCAAGGGTCGCGGCGGCTTTTAACAGGTTGTTGCGTTGCAGTAACGCTTTGTTGAGTCTGGACAGACTGTAAAAGTAGTTTTTGTCCGTCTGGCACAGGTCGATGTCCATGAAACGTCTGCGCTCGGCGGGGGAACTGCTGATTATGCGGATTTCGTTTGGCGAAAAGTACACGCAATTGAGGTTGCCCAGAAGGTCTGCAACCTTGGTTATCGGCGCGCCTCCGACGACTATCTGCTTTTTGCCTTTTGAGTTGAGTTTTATTGCAATTTCGCCGTCGCCGAATCGGCTGTTGTATCTGAGGTGCACGTACGCGCTTTCCTTACCCCAGCAAACGAGATCCTTGTCGCGGTCGGCTCGCGGACTTTTTCCTATGCAGCACAAATAAACGCTTTCTACAAGGTTGGTTTTGCCTTGGGCGTTGTCGCCCACAAACACGTTCAACCCTTTGTCCAGCGTTAATTTTTGTCCGCTCAAATTGCGGTAATCTGAAACTTGCAGTTCGGTTACTTTCATCCTTTCGATTGTAGCACAATTTGAAAAAAAATACAACGTTTATTTGCCATAGTGTTAATTTAACAGGTATTAACCCTAGGGAAAATGCCGACTTGTAGTCTGTTGTGTTTGTATTTGTCGGTGTACTTCGATAATTGCGGCATTATGTGTTTTTTGTCATTTGCCAAAATTACAATTCGGGCGCAAAACGGCGTATACGGGGCGATGACGCGCCGACGGCGGTGCTTGTAAAATGTTGCTTTTTGTCGCAGAGGGCATTTGCAGGGCTTCTGACGGCGTTTCGGAAGTTCATTTTGCAAAAAGTTTTGTCAAAACCGTGTACAAACACAATTTATTATGGTATACTTTATATAGTTATATATCTATATATAATATTCGCCCGAAGTTTTGCTGACATTGCCCGGGCGAACGGAAAACAAAAAAGCAAATTTTTGAAAGGAGAATAAATATATGGCGGACAAAAACGTCGGTTATTCCGAGGAGCAAATACAGGTCCTCGAAGGTCTGGACCCCGTCCGTAAAAGACCCGGTATGTACATCGGCAGTACGGATGTCAAGGGACTTCACCATCTTGCCGTGGAAATCGTAGACAACTCCATTGACGAAGCGTTGGCGGGTTACTGTACAACAGTCTGGGTTACCGTAAACGCCGACGGCTCGTTGACGGTAGAGGACGACGGTCGCGGTATCCCTTGCGGTATTCACAAAAAAGAAGGTATTTCCGCAGTGGAACTGTGCTTGACCAAACTGCACGCAGGCGGCAAATTCGGCGGTGGCGGTTACAAGATAAGCGGCGGTTTGCACGGCGTTGGTATGAGTTGCGTAAACGCTCTTTCCGAGTGGCTGATTGTCGAAGTGGATCAGGACGGCAAACACCATTACCAGAAGTATCACCGCGGCAAACCCGACGGCAGACTTGTCGTGACTGGCGACACGGACCGCACGGGCACGAAAATCACCTTTATGCCCGACAGCGAAATCTTTGAAACCACCGAGTGGGACTACGAACGTCTCAGAAATCGTCTGCGCGAAGTGGCGTACCTTAATAAGGGCATTACCATTCACCTGAAGGACGACCGCGACAGTCGTCAGCGCAACGAAACGTTTTGTTACGAAGGCGGTCTTGCGGAGTTTGTAGACAACTTCAACCGCAACCGCGTGACAATTTTTCCTCAGCCGCTGTACATCGACAAGTCGGTACCGGAAGGGGAAATCGAGATTGCCATGCAGTTTAACGACAGTTACGTCGAGGTGGTGCACGCCTACGCCAACAACATCAACACCGAGGAAGGCGGCGCACATCTGGACGGCTTCAAAGCCGCGCTTACCAAGGTAATAAACGACTACGGTCACAAAGCAAACCTGCTGAAAGAAGCGGAAAAACTGTCCGGCGACGACGTCCGCGAAGGGCTGGTTGCAATTATATCGGTTAAATTGGAAAATCCTCAATTCGAGGGTCAGACCAAGACGAAACTGGGCAACAGCGAAATGCGTACAGCTGTCAACCGTGTTGTTACCGAAGAACTGTCCACATTCCTTGAAGAAAACCCCAAGGAAGCCAAGGAACTGGTGCTTAAGTCCGTTACGGCGCAACGTGCCCGTGAGGCGGCAAGACGTGCGCGCGAACTTACCCGTAAGGGCGTACTTGAAAGCGCGTCGCTTCCGGGCAAACTTGCCGACTGCTCGGACAAAGACCCGTCGCACTGCGAAATCTACATCGTAGAGGGCGACAGCGCAGGCGGCACGGCAAAACAAGGTCGCGACAGACGTTTCCAGGCAATACTGCCTCTTCGCGGCAAAATCCTCAACGTGGAAAAGGCTCGCCTTGCACGCGCCCTTGAAAACGAAGAAATCAAGTCCATGATTACCGCATTCGGTTGCGGCATCAGCGACGACTTCGACGAAAGCAAACTGCGCTACGACCGCATTATCTGCATGACCGATGCCGACGTGGACGGTAGCCACATTCGTATACTGCTGATAACCTTCTTCTTCCGCTTTATGCGCCCGCTTATCGAACACGGCCACGTGTACATCGCGCAGCCGCCCCTGTACAAAATTACCAAAAACAAACAGGAATACTACGCGTTTAACGACGAAGAACGCGACCAGGTAATTGCCGACATCGGCAGCAAAGGCACGGAAGTTTCCCGTTACAAAGGTCTTGGCGAAATGAACGCCGAACAGTTGTGGACGACCACAATGAACCCCGAATCCCGTACAATGTTGCAAGTCACCATGGAGGACGCCTACGCCGCAGACGAGATCGTTTCGTTGCTGATGGGTGACCAACCCGAACTCAGACGTGAGTTTATCGTTGAAAACGCCAAACTGGTGGAAGATCTGGACATTTAGTGAGAGGAAAAAACTATGGCTAACAAAAATCAGGAAAGTCATCATATCGACTACGTAGAGGCGTTGACCAAAACCAACGTCCACGTTGTCAAGATGGAAGAGGAAATGAAAAAGTCCTTCATTGCCTACGCAATGGCGGTCAACGTTTCCCGTGCCATTCCCGACGTCCGCGACGGACTTAAACCCGTGCACAGACGTATTCTGTACTCGATGGGCGAACTGAACCTGTTCAACGACAAGCCCTACCGTAAGTGCGCCCGTATCGTCGGTGACGTACTTGGTAAGTACCACCCCCACGGCGACAGTGCCGTGTACGAAGCCTTGGTGCGCCTTGCGCAGGATTTCTCCATTCGTTGTCCGCTTGTAGACGGACAGGGCAACTTCGGCAGCGTGGACGGCGACCCACCGGCTGCACAGCGTTACACCGAAGCGCGCCTCAGCAAAATTGCTGCCGAAATGTTGCGCGAAATCGACAAAAACACCGTTGACTTCTACCCTAACTTCGACAATACTCTTATGCAACCTGTAGTGTTGCCCAGCCGTTTCCCCAACCTGCTTGTAAACGGCGCGGACGGTATTGCCGTGGGTATGGCGACAAACATTCCCCCGCACAACCTCGGCGAAGTAATCAACGGCGCGATTGCCGTAATGGACAACCCCGACATCACCGTAGAGGAACTGATGAAGATCATTCCTGCGCCCGACTTCCCGACGGGCGGTATCATGATGGGGCGCGTCGGTATCCGCAACGCTTACAAAACAGGCAAAGGCAACATTCTGCTTCGCGCCAAAACGGAAATAGAGGAACACAACGGACGTCAGCGCATTATCGTCACCGAACTTCCCTACCAGGTAAACAAGGCGAAGTTGGTTGAAACGGTTGCCGGGCTTGTCAAGGACAAACGTATCGAAGGCATTGCCGACATCCGCGAGGAATCCGACCGTCACGGCATGCGTATCGTGTTCGACCTGAAGCGCGACGCCAATGCGCAAGTTGTGCTCAACATGCTGTTCAAACACACGCAGATGCAGGTGTCCGACGGTATTATTTTGCTTGCGCTTGCCGACGGCGAACCGAAAATCCTGTCGCTGAAGGAAATCCTCAGTTACTACATCGACTTCCAGAAGGAAGTTATCGTGCGTCGTACCAAGTACGACCTGGAAAAGGCGGAAGACCGCTACCACATCATCGAAGGGCTTGTAATCGCTCTGGACAACATTGACAGAGTAATTCAGATAATCAAGCAAAGCGAGGACAAACAAGCCGCAGCGGCTGCTTTGATGGCGGAATTCGGGCTGTCGGACAAACAAACTAACGCCATTCTGGAAATGAAGTTGTCACGTCTTACCCACCTCGAAGTGGAGTCGCTCAAAAACGAACTCGCCGAACTGGAAAGACAAATCAACGACTTCAAAGATATTCTTGCCAAGCCGCAACGCGTCATCGACATCGTCAAGACGGAAATGGGCGAAATCCGCGACAAATACGGCGAGCCCAGAAAAACGGAAATATGCACGGACTACAGCGAAATAGACATCGGTGACCTTATCGAAAAGGAAGACGTCGTTGTCAGCATGACCCACCTCGGATATGTCAAGCGTCTGCCCGTTGCTGAGTACCACACTCAACGTCGCGGTGGCAAGGGCGTAACGGCGCACAAACCTCGCGAAGAGGACTTTGTGGAAAATATGTTTGTCACCAACACCCACGATGATTTGTTGTTCTTCACCAATCGTGGCAAGGTGTACTGCATCAAGGGATACGAAATCCCCGAGGCGGAACGCACCGCGCGTGGCAGAGCAATTGTCAATATTCTGCAACTGGAAAACGGCGAAAAGGTGACGGCTGTAATCCCCCGCAAGGAGGACAGTCAGGGCAACCTTATCATGGCAACGCGCAACGGACTTATCAAAAAGACCGACCTTGCCGAGTTTGAATCAATCCGCAAGACGGGCAAAATTGCAATCTCGCTGACGGAGGACGACGAACTTATCGGCGTGGATATGACCACAGGCTACGACGAAATCCTGATGGCAAGCCACGAAGGCAAGTGCATTCGTTTTGCCGAAGAGGAAGTACGTCAGATGGGACGCGACACCATGGGCGTGCGCAGTATCAAACTGGACGAAGGTGACTACGTTGTGGACATGGCAATCGCGCGTAACGGAGTGGAAGTACTTACCGTATCGGAAAACGGCTTCGGCAAGCGCAGCGACCTTGTGGACTACCGTCTGCAATCGCGTGCCGGAAAGGGTATCAAGGCAGGCACGTTCAACGAAAAGACGGGCAAACTTGTCAACCTTAAACTTATCAACCCCGACAACGACATTATGCTTATTGCCGACAACGGTATCGTAATCCGCGTCCGCGCCAAGGAAATAAGCAAAATCGGGCGTGACACAATGGGCGTGCGCATAATGAAGTTTAAGGGCGACGCCAAGGTAGTGTGCGTGTCGGAATCGCCTGCGGCAGAAGACATCGATGGCGACGAGGGCGCAGCGGATGTTGCGGCTGACGGCGGCGAAGCACCTGCGGAAGAATAACAGGCTTTTTTGGCAGTAACGATTTTGTTGCTGCCAAAAAACTTGAAAAGCAAACTATTAAGGAATTTATGTTAGACTACAAACAATACATTGCAAGTAAAATCAACGTGGACATGGACAAGGCGGAACTGGCACAGGCAGTGACGGAAATTGCCGACGACAAGTTGGGCGATTACGCCTTTCCTTGCTTCAGGCTGGCAAAAACAATGCGCATGTCGCCCGTTGCCATCGCACAGAAGTTGGCTGCCGAAATTACGCCCGACGAAGTAATCACCAAAGTTGAAGCCGTAAACGGCTATCTCAACTTTTTTGTCAATCACCGCACGTTGGTGAAAAACGCGCTTGACGACGTACTTGCCGCAGGCGAAAACTACGGCAACGACACAATCGGCAACGGCAAGACAATCTGCATCGACTACAGCTCGGTAAACATCTGCAAGTCGTTCCACATCGGTCACCTGTCCACGACGGCAATCGGCAGCAGTCTGTACAAGTTGTACACGGCTCTCGGTTACCGCGTGATAGGCATTAACCACCTTGGCGACTACGGCACGCAATTCGGCAAAATGATTGTCGCGTTCAAGCGTTGGAGCAGCAAGGAAGCGGTGGAAAAGGGCGGCATCGGCGAACTGCAACGTGTGTATGTCAAGTTCCATCAGGAAGAGGAAAACAACCCGGAGTTGACGGAAGAAGCGCGCGAGTGGTTTGCGCGTATCGAAAAAGGCGACAAAGAAGCCAACGAGCTGTTTGAGTTTTTCAAAAAAATCACGCTTGACGACGTAAAGGAAATTTACGACCGCCTCAACGTGAAATTCGACAGTTGGAACGGCGAAAGTTTCTTCAACGACAAGATGTCTGAACCACTGAAAATGCTGGAAGAAAAGGGACTTATCAAGGAAAGCCAGGGCGCAAAAGTAGTGGATTTGTCCGACTACAACATGCCGCCTTGCCTGCTTGTCAAGTCCGACGGCAGCAGCCTGTACGCAACTCGCGACATCGCTGCGGCAATCTGGCGCAAAAAGGAATACGACTTTGACAAGTGTCTGTATGTCGTTGCATACCAGCAAAACCTGCACTTCAAGCAATTCTTTAAGGTGCTTGAACTTGCCGGGTTGCCTTGGGCGAAGGACCTTGTGCATGTGGCGTATGGCATGGTAAGCCTTGAGGACGGTGCAATGAGCACGCGCAAGGGCAACGTGGTGTTGCTTCGCGACGTAATCAACAAGGCGGTAAGTAAGGCGGACGAAATTATCACTGCAAAAAATTCCAATCTGCCCGACAAGGCAAAGGTTGCGGAACAGGTCGGTATCGGCGCGGTGCTGTTCAGCGCGCTTGAAAACAGCAAAATCAAGGACATAACCTTCACCTTTGACCGCGTGCTTAACTTCGACGGCGAAACCGCACCTTACTTGCAGTATACTCGTGCGCGTTGCAACAGTATTGTGGAAAAGGCAGGCAACGGAGCAGACGCAAAGATTATGCCGGACTTCAACGCGCTTGACAACGTGGAAACGCTTCGCCTGTGCAAACTGCTGGCGATGTTCCCGAGTGTGGTAAAGGACGCGGCGTTTAAGTACGAACCGAGCATTTTGTCCGGCTACCTTATCGACGTGGCGCAAAGTTTCAACCGTTTCTACATCGAGCACCGTGTGCTTTGCGACGACTTGGGCGAGCAAGCGGCAAGGCTTATGGTGGTCAGGGCGGTTGGTACGATCCTGAAGAAAGGGTTAGCCTTATTAGGAATTGAAAGCCCCGACCAGATGTAACTTGTCGGGGCGCATATCGGCGCATATAGCCGCTACGTGCTCAATCGCGCTCAGTCACGTACGTTTTAGTACGCTCGTGTCGCGCTCAATCGCCAGTTGCGTCTCTCTGCACCAATCTGCGCCCCGACAAAAAAATATTGTTTAATGTTGTCACTCTTCGCACCCGCTACGCCGTTACATCCTGTCGGGTGATGTTAGTGCGAATCTGTTCCCCGACAAAAATATTGATGGTGGTTTGCCACTCTTCGCACTCGTCTACGCCGCGACACCGTCTGACGTGGACGCAGTAGTGGCAATATTGAAAGGTTGCAATAAAAAAATAACTTAACGTGCTTACACGACAAGTCTTTTGGCGTTGGTGGAAGCAATTGTGTCGGCGGTTGTATTCTTAGTTGAATTGTCATTAAAAAACGTATACGTATGTGTTTTTTCGTGACTAATGACGTAAAACAAGTGTAAATCTGTTGTGCCGAGAGGTAAAAATGATACTCAAAAACATCAATCACGCGACGGTAATGTCGCTTAAAGATCAGGTTGCCTATCAGGAAGGACAAATCGTCAGCAAAACGCTGGTGCAAAGCATGAGCGTGGGCATTACGTTGTTCAGTTTCTGGAAGGGCGAATTTATCAGCACGCACGAGAGCAACGGCGACGCGTTTGTCGTGTGTCTGGACGGCGTCGGACGTGTGGAAATCGACGGCGTAAGTTACATTCTCAAAGAAGGAGAAGCCATTGTAATGCCTGCCAACCACCCGCATGCGGTGTACGGCGAGGATAACTTCAAAATGATGTTGACAGTGGTGTTTCCTCAACTCAATCTAAAAAAGTAGGTGATATTATGGACGAAAAAAACGAAGCAAAAGTTTGTTTTGAAACAATCAAATCGACGCTTGACGGCATGAAATGGAATTACGATGTTAAAGAGGATTTTTTGATTGCCACAAGTGCCAATGGCGACAATATGGCAATACCTTTGTTTATCGGCATCGATGCCGACAAGCCGGCAATCTACGTTCATTCGCCAATGCCTTACAAGGTGAGTGCGGACAACGTGGACAAAATTGCCCGTGCCGTGTGCGAAGCCAACTTCAGCATGCTTATCGGATCGTTTGACCTTGATACGCGCAACAACCGCATTGTATTCAAGTCCACATTACCCTTTATGGAAAGTCTGATAAGCGAAGCTACATGCAAGTACATGATTCTTCTTGCCTGTTACATGGCGGACCGTTTCAACCTCAAGTTTCTTGAACTGGACAAGGGCGATATTACTCTTGAGCAGTTTATTGAGTACGTACAGAAAAATTAACCGAAATACCATTAACGGCGCAACTTTTTGCGCCGTTTTTTTTTTGGGTTCTGTGTCAAATGTTGGGGCGCAAGAAAATTACCGCACTGTAAAATAATTGGTTTTGTGTCAAATGGTGGGTGTGCGAGTGCGCCTTGCAGTGACATATCCGGACGAATGGCACTTGTACGGGATGCTTTTCGTTATTTGTTGAAAACGGCTTTCCTTAACGCAAAAAGTTTCATTTTTGTTGAAATTGGGTCTTGAAATCGGCAATTAAATGCTGTATAATGGTTGTCGGCATGATGTTACGGATTACGTGCGTCGGTCGCTTTGTGTGTCGTGTAAAATCGTCGCATTGCCCTAACGTCTGCCACAAACACCCATGCGGAGGACGCAACATGACCTACGACACAATGTACGGAAGAGTAGAACTGACCAATGACGGATTGTATGAGGCGGCAGGCGAATCGGATCGCCGCTATCCGCTTGCGCACGGCAGGGTCGGCTCGCTTTATTTGTCTGCCGCAAACGCCGTACAGCGCGATGACGCGGCGATGTCGTTTGTCAAAGTCTTAAACAAAGGTCTGACAAAGGTCTACGTCGTGACGGACAATATGCAGAAGTACGCGGACCTGCTTCCTGCGGAACAAATATTGGACGTCAGGTCGTGCGCCGACAAGATCTCGCAACTGTCCACCGAAATGGAAGAACGTTACATAGATTTGCTCAATGCGGACTGTGTGCATGCCGAGGATTACAACAATCGCAACTACATCAAAATGCAGTTAATTTTTGTCATTCTGGACGCGCTGGACAGTTACGCCGAGGGACTGGGTGCGGCAATGTATCCGCTTGTCCGTATTTCGCAAAAGGGTCGCGCCGCAGGCATAAACGTGGTGGCGTGCGCCGTCGATGACAGTCCTACAGACTTCGCGCAGGTGTTGAAAAGCAATTGTTCGGCGTGCTTTGTACGTGACAATGTTGCCGAAAATTGAATACGTATATGTTTTTTGCTGACATTTTTGTTTTTAGTGTGCTGTCGGTAAAAACGTTTCCGATTGAACACGGCTCATTTTGCGCCGTGTTTTCTTTCGTAGTTGCGTGTGCTGTGTATTGAAAAGGTTGAGCGTACAGATAGTGCACACTAAATAAAACAACTTGTTTGCTAATAGGCACAAAAGTCAGATTGAGTGGCGCTTGAGTGAGTTGAGTGGGCATTGAAGTTTGTTGAAAAGGGCGCCGAAGTAAAGCAGACTGTGTAAGGGGCCCTGTCGATGAGTTGTCACACGTGCGAACGCGTGCTCGCTCGCTTCACTTCGGGCATTGAAGTTTAGTGGTAGGTAGCCTGCCCAGCCGCACCCTCGTTCAGATGTCGCTGTGTGACAACACATCGCCACCCCTAATAAAACGAGTTGGCCGTTTGTAATCGTTTTGCGTACCTCAGGTAATTTAACTTCGGCGGACGTAGTAAGAAAACAAGCAAAATACAGTCAATTAGTATTACGTCATGCCGAGCGTAGCAACGTCTATTTCGTCGCGAAGTCGAGTGAAATTCCCCCGACGGAACGGGGGAAATGTCGCTGTCTTTCCGGCGACAAAAGGGGTGCGTTGCGCGTGTGAGCAATCTCGCGGAAGCGCCCATATAAAGCCTTTTTCAAATTATGTCATTGCGAGGCACCCATTGAGATATAAGCATTGAAACTTGAACGTTTTTCTAACCGTGCACGCTCGGGTGCCGTGCCAATCCCCCGAAAGGGTTCCATTCGCCTAATACTTTTACGGCAACGTGGCCGTTACAGTTATTACAATATAGTGCCGTTCTCATCGTCAAGGTTTAAGTAATACCCCCGCAGCACCGCTACCCCGACCGCCCACCCCTCATGGACAAAGGCGTACTTTAATTAAAAACGTCAATAAATTTATTATTTGCTCTGTAGATAAAAGGTTGTCAATCTACCGAGTAAAAGGTATAATGTATTATATGATTTCTTACAAGCCCTTGTTTGAAACGCTTGAGAAAAAGGGCGTTTCGACATACAAGTTAATAAACGAATTTGGCGTAAGCCGAAGCCTGATTGACCGACTGAAGCACGACAAACCAATCACCACCGTTACGATAAACGACCTGTGCGGATTTTTGAATTGCACCGTAGGCGAAATTCTGGAATATGTGCCCGACGACACGGACGCAAATAAGTAGCGGAACGAATATCGACACATAACAAAAAAATTAAAGTCACTGATTAGTGATATGCACCCAAAAGTTAGACAGAAAAGTAAAACTTTGGGAGGTGCATTTCATAGTCGGTGACTTTTTATATTTGCAAAAAACTTTTTACTACATTCTGAATGCCACGACAACAATCTCACGCAGTGAGATTTCATCCGTCGCAGACGGATTTCACCTTGCGCAGCAAGATTTCATTTGCCGCAAGGCAAATTTCATTGCGCGTACCATCTACATTATCAATAAAGTGCCTTTGTCCGCTTTGCCTTTACTGCCACTAATGCGCCCTTGACCATGAGGGGCGGGCGGTCGGGGTAGCGGCGCTGTGGGGGTATTCCATAAAGTGCTGACATTGAAAACGGCTATCTATCTGCTATCTGTAATTCAGACGTTGCTACAAATAATTGCAGACGAGCGGAACCCTTTCGGGGGATTGCCACGGCGCGACAAAGACAGTCGCTTCTCGCAATGACATATCAGAAAGGCATTTCGTAGGTACTTTTGCTACGTTCTTTTTTCGTCCGCAACCCCACGAAGTGGGATTTCACCTTGCGTAGCAAGATTTCATTTGCCGTCAGGCAAATTTCATTGCGC
>OMNQ01000340.1_pt1 | contig 15509 bp, 12 predicted proteins | sample 1673871 | NCBI WGS metagenome assembly OMNQ01 (sample SAMEA103958130, study PRJEB25191) | human gut metagenome | biome: human-associated habitat [ENVO:00009003]; feature: intestine environment [ENVO:2100002]; material: feces | place: Germany | collected 2013/2015
GATTTCTTGTCCTAATGTTTGTAGGATAAGGAATTTTTTTTATGTCCTGTGGTTTTTTTATATTAATTGGCAAGGAGGATGAGACATGATAAGACCAGAACTTAGCGAGGCAAAGAAATATGCGGCAGACGGATATAGGATGGTTCCGGTGTGCTGCGAGATGTTATCGGATGTGATCACACCTATCAACTTACTCAGAAAGCTGAAAGCGGCGAATGAGCACTGTTACATACTTGAGAGCGTGGAGAATCAGGAGGTGTGGGGACGCTACACATTTCTTGGTTACAATCCAAAGCTTGATGTCACATGCATGAATGGGCACATACAGCTCAAGGATATAGATGGAAATGTGATAAAGAAAGCGGATGACATTCATCCTGAGGGATTCATAAGAGAGATACTTAAGGATTACAGGAGTCCGAAGATAGAAGGACTTCCAACATTTACAGGCGGGTTTGTCGGTTACTTCTCATATGATTATATAAAGTACAGTGAGAAGAAGCTTGTGATCGATGCCGATGACGATGAGGAATTTCAGGATCTGGATCTCATGCTCTTTGACAAGGTCATAGCATTTGACAATTTCAAGTCAAAGCTGATCCTCATTGCAAATGCTGACACGTCCGATATAGAAGCCGGATATGCAAAGGCACTTGCTGACATAGAAGATATGAAGAAGCTAATCCTCGATGGAGAGATGGCTGAGATAGAGCCGGTTAAGATGAAGAGTGATTTCAAGCCTCTGTTCAATAAAGAAAAATATTGCAGCATGGTCGAGAGGGCAAAGAAGTACATATTCGAGGGAGATATCTTCCAGGTGGTTCTGTCCAACAGACTTGAGGCTGAGATGGAGGGTTCACTGTTCAATACATACAGGGTTCTCAGAAGCACAAATCCTTCTCCATATATGTTCTACTTCAGCGGCGACCAGATAGAGGTTGCGGGCGCATCACCTGAGACACTGGTAAAGCTTGAGAATGGCGTGCTCCACACATTTCCTCTTGCTGGAACGAGACCGAGGGGAAAGACAAAGGAAGAGGATATGAGACTTGAGGCCGGACTTATGGCGGATGAGAAGGAGCTGGCGGAGCACAACATGCTGGTGGATCTCGGAAGAAATGATCTTGGTAAGATAAGCAAGTTCGGAACTGTTGAGGTTGAGCAGTACATGAAGGTTCAGAGGTACTCACATGTAATGCATATCGGGTCAACGGTCAAAGGAGAGATCGATGACAGCAGGTATGATGAGCTGTCAGCCGTGGATGCGGTACTTCCAGCAGGAACCCTCTCAGGAGCACCGAAGATCAGAGCGTGTCAGATCATCAACGAGTTGGAGGACAACAAGAGAGGAATATATGGCGGTGCCATAGGATACATAGATTTCACAGGGAATCTTGATACATGTATAGCCATAAGGATCGCATACAAAAAGGGTGACAAGGTATTTGTCAGATCCGGAGCAGGAATCGTGGCGGACAGTGTTCCGGAAAATGAGTTCCAGGAATGTATCAACAAGGCAAAGGCAGTTACAACAGCACTCACAATGAGCGCTTTTCATGCGCATGCACAATAAATACAAGGAGGACAAAACAAATGACAATACTTATAGATAATTATGACAGCTTCTCCTACAACCTGTATCAGCTTGTGGGGGCAATAAATCCGGATATAAAGGTTATAAGAAATGATGAGTTCACCTGTGAGGAGATTGAAGCGATGAATCCTGATCACATAATCATCTCACCGGGACCCGGAAGACCTTCGGATGCGGGAATGTGTGAGGAAGCGGTGAGATATTTTGCAGGAAAAGTACCAATCCTCGGCGTGTGTCTCGGACATCAGGCGATTTGTGAGACATATGGTGCGACAGTCACATATGCAAAGAAACTTATGCATGGAAAGATGTCGCTGGTTGATGTGGATCTGAACTGCAGATTGTTCAGAGGACTTCAGAGCAAGATACAGGTTGCCAGATATCATTCACTGGCAGCAGCCGATGAGAATTTCCCGGAATGCCTGGAGGTCACAGCCAGGACGGAGGATGGAGAGATCATGGCAGTAAAACACAGGAATTATGAGGTATATGGAGTTCAGTTCCATCCCGAGTCGATACTGACACCGAAGGGCAAGATAATGCTCAGAAATTTTTTAGAGATATAAATTGATATAAAATAAGGAGGATATGGCGATGATACAGGAAACTCTTAAGAAGGTAGCAGCAGGACAGGATCTTACATACGATGAGGCATATGCCAGCATGGATGAGATATTCAGTGGCCAGGTGCCGGGAGAGACAACGGCGGGATATCTCACAGCGCTTCACATGAAGGGCGAGACGCTTGACGAGATAACAGCCAGTGCAAATGGAATGAGAGACCATGCGGAGTCTCTTCCACATGACGGAATAGATGTTCTTGAGATCGTGGGAACAGGCGGAGATTGTGCGAATTCATTTAACATATCGACAACGAGTGGTATAGTTGCAGCAGCGGCCGGAGTACCGATCGCAAAGCACGGTAACAGAAGCGTATCAAGCAAGAGTGGCGCAGCGGATGTCCTTGAGGCCCTTGGTGTAAATATCTCCATATCACCTGAAAAGATGGGCAAGGTTCTTGCTGAGTGCAACATGAGCTTTATGTTTGCCCAGGTTTATCACAAGGCGATGAAATATGCAGGTCCGGTCAGAAAGGCACTTGGAATACCGACAGTATTCAATATCCTTGGTCCTCTCACCAACCCGGCAAAGGCTCAGATGCAGATCATGGGAGTATACAAGGAGGAGCTTGTTGATCAGATGGCTCCTGTACTTGTTGGTCTTGGTGTAAAACGGGGACTTGTCGTATACGGACAGGATTGTCTGGATGAGATATCCATGAGCGCACCTACAACAGTTGCAGAGATCAAAGATGGCGGGATCACAAAGTACGAGATCAAGCCAGAGAATTTCGGATTTGAGAGATGCAGCAAGGAGGATCTGGTGGGCGGCAATCCTGAGGAAAACGCGCAGATTACCCGCGATATCCTGTCAGGCAAGATCAAAGGAGCCAAGAGAAATGCAGTTGTACTGAACGCAGCAGCTTGTATCTACATCGCAGGCAAGGCAGATTCCATAGCGGATGGAATCAAGGTGGCAGAGGATGTGATCGACAGTGGCAAGGCTGCTGAGACGCTTGATGCATTTGTAAGACTGACAAATGAGTAGATAAGTTTCATCACAGACTATGATAGAAAGTTGTATAGAGAGGTAAGAGATGATATTAGATGAGATAGCTGCAAAGACAAAGGAACGTGTGGCGGAGCAGAAGAAAAAAGTTCCTCTTGAGGAGATGAAGAGACAGGCACTTGATATAGTTGCCAGAGAGACGGATAACGGCAGCAGCCCATATAGTAAGTTCCCATTTAGGGATAATCTGGCGGCAAATGGAATATCGTTTATCTGTGAGGTCAAGAAGGCATCACCTTCCAAGGGGCTTATCGCACCGGACTTTCCTTATGTTGAGATCGCAAAGGAATATGAGGCGGCGGGAGCTTCAGCCATATCGGTGCTCACTGAGCCATTTTATTTCCAGGGAAGCAATCAGTTCCTGATGGATATAAAGAAGGAGGTGAATATACCACTGCTGAGGAAGGATTTCACAGTTGACGAGTATATGATATATGAGGCAAAGGTCATAGGAGCATCGGCGGTGCTTTTGATTTGCGCCATACTGGATGACGAGCAGCTTGTCTCATATCTTCGGCTTGCACATAAACTTGGAATGTCGGCTCTGGTTGAGGCTCACGATGAGGATGAGGTCAGACGGGCGATAGCCTGCGGAGCAGGCATCATCGGAGTGAACAACAGGGATCTCAGAACATTTACGGTGGACATCATGAACAGCGTTCGTCTAAGAATGCTGATACCGGATACGGTGCCAGCCACCTATATGGGGACGGAGGTACCTGTCCCCTCCGTCCCTCAGAAGATGGTGTATGTGTCTGAGAGTGGAATCAAGACAAAGGAGGACATAGACAGGCTTAAGGCAAATGGAACTGATGCGGTGCTCATAGGCGAGACTTTTATGAGAAGTCCTGACAAGAAGAAGTTGTTTGCGGAACTGAAGGGCGAGTAAGAAGTATTCAGGCTCATCTGAAAAAGTAATGTAGAGAACGAAATATAATTTGTTTGATTGCTATATTATATAGAAGAAACACAATACAAAAGTGTAGAAATACATTTGAAAATACATCTGAAAAGAACAAACAGGAGGAAAAACATATGTCAAAAGGCAGATTTGGCGTTCACGGCGGCCAGTACATTCCAGAGACTCTGATGAATGCGATGCTGGAGCTGGAGGAGGCTTACAAGAAATATAAGGATGATCCGGAGTTCAACAGAGAACTCACGGAGATGCTCAACGAGTATGCGGGAAGACCTAGCAGACTTTACTATGCGGAGAGAATGACAAAGAATCTGGGCGGTGCGAAGATATACCTCAAGAGAGAGGATCTGAACCACACAGGAGCGCACAAGATCAACAACGTAATTGGACAGATGCTTCTTGCCAAGAGAATGGGCAAGACAAGAGTTATCGCGGAGACCGGTGCCGGACAGCACGGTGTTGCAACAGCTACAGTTGCAGCCATGATGGGCATGGAGTGTGAGATATACATGGGCGAGGAGGACACGATCAGACAGGCTCTCAACGTGTACAGAATGAGACTCCTGGGCGCAAAGGTTCATCCGGTTAAGACCGGAACAGCCACACTGAAGGATGCGGTATCTGAGGCATTCCGTGAGTGGACAAGCAGGATCGATGATACACACTATGTACTCGGCTCAGTCATGGGACCATATCCTTTCCCTGAGATCGTCCGTGATTTCCAGGCTGTGATCAGTAAAGAGATCAAGGCACAGCTCATGGAGAAGGAGGGAAGACTCCCTGATGTCGTCATGGCATGTGTGGGCGGCGGTTCAAATGCCATCGGAGCTTTCTACGATTTCATACCTGACGAGAGCGTCAGGCTGATCGGCTGTGAGGCAGCAGGCAGAGGCGTTGATACATTCGAGACTGCAGCAACCATCGCAACCGGAAAGCTTGGTATATTCCACGGCATGAAGTCCTACTTCTGTCAGGATGAATTTGGCCAGATCGCACCTGTATATTCGATCTCAGCGGGACTTGACTACCCGGGAATCGGACCTGAGCATGCATACCTTCACGACATCGGACGTGCAGAGTATGTGGCGATCACAGATGACGAGGCAGTTGATGCATTTGAGTATCTGTCAAGGATTGAGGGAATCATCCCTGCGATAGAGAGCGCCCACGCTGTGGCTTACGCCATGAAGCTGGCACCTACAATGGATAAGGATAAAATAATAGTGATCAATGTATCAGGACGTGGCGACAAGGACGTAGCAGCCATCGCAAGATATAGAGGGGAGGATCTTCATGAGTAATATAGCAAAAGCATTTGAACATGGAAAAGCATTTATACCATTTGTGACATGTGGCGATCCGTCGCTGGATGTGACAGAGGAGGTAGTATACGCAATGGTTGAGGCTGGTGCAGACCTCATCGAGTTGGGAATCCCATTCTCAGACCCGACAGCCGAGGGCCCGGTCATTCAGGGCGCAAATATAAGAGCACTTGCAGGCGGCGTCACGACAGACAAGGTATTTGACCTTGTGAGAAAGCTCCGCAAGAAAGTGACAATACCTATGGTGTTCATGACATATGCAAATGTCGTGTTCTCGTATGGTTCGGAGAGATTCATCAGCACATGCAAGGAGATCGGCATAGACGGTCTGATCCTTCCTGACATTCCTTACGAGGAGAAGGACGAGTTTGACGGAATCTGTAAGCAGTATGATGTGGATCTCATTTCACTCATCGCACCTACATCCCATGAGAGAATATCCATGATCGCAAATGATGCGAGTGGATTTGTATATTGCGTGTCTTCACTCGGCGTAACCGGAACCAGAACCAAGATCACCACAGACATAGGTGCAATGGTCGATCTGGTGAAGAAGGCGAAGGACATCCCTTGCGCTGTAGGTTTCGGAATATCCACACCTGAGCAGGCAAAGCAGATGGCGGAGAAGTCAGACGGTGTCATCGTCGGTTCAGCCATCGTCAAGCTGTGTGCCCAGTACGGCAAGGACTGCGTGCCTTATGTGAGAGATTATGTGAAGAGTATGAAGGATGCGATGCGATAAGGTAGGAAATTATAGATACTAATTTGGGTATGCATTTGTGGATGCATATTTAAGAGAGTCGGAGAAATCTGGCTCTCTTGTGTTTTATAGATATATTTATAAATATGTTGACACCTCAGTTAGTTTTTGATATAACATATACATCAGCGATTGCTGATATCCATAATGAAAATTGAATAAATCATATTTTAAGTAGAAGAGTTTGAAAACATGATGAGTAGCAAGTGCTACAAGTCTGCGATCATGACTCTTTTTTTGTTGCCTTTTGGGCATGGGGCAGATTTCAAATGAAAACTGAATATGCATCTGCCCGGTATCCGGGGCAGCAAAGAATACGGACACAGCGACTGTCGTCGGCTGAAAAATGACAGACCGAGGAGCAGGCACCATGGAGGTGTGAGCTGGTGAAGCTTCAGATAACACATTGACAACATTTTGTAGATTTATTTTAGGTTTATTTTTTCATTATGGAGGTAACGATTATGAGATATTCATTTACAGAAAAGACATCACACAGACAGCAGGAGACAGCATACATGCTTTACATGATCATCGGCAGCTATTTTCACAGATGCAGCTGCAGATCAAAGGCGTTGGAGGAGAATCTCTTCCTTTATTATAAGGAGCTTCAGGAGAAGAGACAGGTGGAGAAGGAGAGACAGATCATCAGAGTCAGCGAGGGTGTGCTGAAAGACAATATGACAGATCTTGCGGAGATGAATGCTGAGGTGGTTATCTCAAGGGCAGATGATCTGTATATATTAAGATTTTACACAGGATTTGAGAGAGTCGTGGTGACTGTCGATGAGAAAGGCTGCTATGAGATAAGCCTGGGTAGGGATGAACTAGCGGTATAGAAGGTGTTGTGAGCAAACAGATGAAGTATAGTGGCAGTTGTTCAGGGCATAAATAAACTTGAGCAACTGCCGTGTTTTTACTTGATATGGGAACTAATGTTCGATATAATAGATGCAGGTTTTAGCCTAGAGTAGGAGACTTTTATGGATCATTTTGAATTGGTATCGGAATACAAGCCCACCGGAGATCAGCCGGAGGCAATAGAAAAATTGGTAAAGGGTTTTCAGGAAGGTAATCAGTTTGAGACGCTGCTGGGTGTAACCGGATCTGGTAAGACTTTTACCATGGCGAATGTCATACAGCAGCTGAATAAGCCCACGCTTATACTTGCACATAACAAGACTCTGGCGGCGCAGCTTTATGGGGAGATGAAAGAATTTTTCCCGAACAATGCGGTGGAGTATTTTGTATCATACTACGATTATTATCAGCCGGAAGCATATGTGGCGTCTACGGATACTTATATTGCAAAGGATTCGTCTATTAATGACGATATTGACCGGATGAGACATAGCGCCACAGCAGCACTCATAGACAGAAAGGATGTCATAGTGGTTGCATCTGTATCGTGTATATATGGCATCGGTGATCCGGACGAGTACAGGAATCAGATGTTGTCGTTTAGAGTTGGCATGATAAAGGACAGAGATCAGGTCATCGATGAACTGACAGATATACAGTATGACAGGAATGACATGGATCTGCAGAGAGGCACATTCAGAGTGCGTGGGGATGTACTTGAGATAATTCCTGTGTCAACATTTGACGATGGAATAAGGATAGAGTTTTTTGGTGATGAGATAGACAGGATCACAGAGTTTGATCCGCTCACTGGAGAGGGAAAGAGGGATCTGACATATACCTGTCTGTTCCCGGCGTCCCACTATGTGGTTGGACAGGAGAAGATGGAGAAGGCACTGAAGAGGATAGAGGCGGAGCTCAAGGACAGAGTTGCTTACTTCAAGTCAAAGGATAAACTCATCGAGGCACAGCGTATCGAGGAGAGAACTAACTTTGATATGGAGATGATGAGAGAGACTGGATTTTGCTCTGGTATAGAGAACTATTCCGGTCCGCTGGCTGGAAGATCAGCCGGAGAGACGCCGAGCACACTTCTGGATTTCTTTGATGATGACTTTCTTCTTATTATAGATGAGTCACATATGACTGTGCCTCAGGTTGGCGCGATGTATTCGGGAGACCGATCCCGTAAGATGAATTTGGTTGACTATGGATTCAGGCTTCCATCGGCACTTGACAACAGACCACTCAACTTCTCGGAATTTGAGCAGAAGCTTGATCAGGTCATGTTTGTATCAGCCACACCGGGCAAATACGAGGAGGAGCACCAGATGCTTATGGCTGAACAGATCATCAGACCTACAGGACTTCTTGATCCGCCGGTTGAGGTCAGACCGGTGGAAGGTCAGATAGATGATCTGCTGAAAGAGGTTCGCAAGGAGACCGAGCAGGGACACAAGGTACTTGTGACAACACTTACCAAGCGTATGGCTGAAGATCTCACCAGCTATATGAGGGACAATGATATAAAGGTAAAATATCTGCACTCGGATATAGACACCATGGAGAGAGTTGAGATAGTGAGAGATCTCCGCCTTGGAGTATTTGATGTGCTTGTTGGAATCAACCTTCTGAGAGAGGGCCTTGATATACCGGAGATCACACTGGTAGCCATACTTGACGCTGATAAGGAAGGTTTCCTGCGATCGGAGACATCACTCATCCAGACCATAGGAAGAGCAGCCCGAAATGTGGATGGACATGTCATCATGTATGCGGATACTATCACGGGTTCTATGAAGTATGCCCTCGATGAGACGAGCAGACGTCGTGAGATACAGCAGAAGTATAATGAGGAACATGGAATAACCCCTAAGACTATAGAGAAGAGCATAAGGGATCTCATAACCATAGAGGTGAAGAAGGAGGAACTTCCAGAGGAGGATAAGGACGCTGAGTCCATGACGAAGAAGGAGCTTCAGAAGATTATCGCCAAGCTGACCAAGAAGATGAATATGGCGGCAGCAGACCTCAACTTTGAGGTGGCGGCAGAGATCAGGGATCAGCTCAAGGTGTATAAGGCGGCACTGAGAGATTATGATAAAGAATAGATGGATGCAGGGTAGATAATTAAGATATAACAAATATAAATAATAAAGAGAAAAGGTTAGATCAAGATGGAAGACAATAAGAATTATGAACGTGGTGAGCATCTGGAGAATATAACGGATGCGAGCATGAAAGATGATGATTATTTCAACGCCAGCAGGAATATTGACAGGAAGTATATTACTATTGAGGGCGCACGTGAAAATAATCTGAAGAATATCAATGTCAAGATTCCAAGGGACAAATTTGTTGTCGTGACAGGACTTTCGGGATCAGGTAAGTCTTCACTGGCATTTGACACGATATATGCGGAGGGACAGAGACGATACATGGAGTCGCTGTCCTCCTATGCGAGACAGTTCCTTGGACAGGCTGAGAAGCCGGACGTGGACAAGATAGAGGGACTTTCCCCTGCAATCTCCATAGATCAGAAGTCAACAAACAGAAATCCTCGATCCACAGTTGGCACTGTCACTGAGATATACGACTATTTCAGACTTCTCTATGCCAGAGTGGGAATACCACACTGCCCGAACTGTGGTAAGGTCATAAGCAGACAGACGGTTGACCAGATGGTGGATGAGATCATGAAACTACCTGAGAGGACAAAGTTCATGGTGCTTGCGCCTGTGGTCAGAGGCCGAAAGGGAGAGCATGTAAAGCTGCTGGAGAAGGCAAAGAAGAGCGGATTTGTCAGAGTGGTTGTCGATGGCAGCATGTATGAGCTGTCGGAGGAGATAAAGCTCGATAAGAACAAGAAGCACAGTATAGATATAGTTGTCGATCGTCTGGTTGTAAGACAGGATGTGGAGAGGCGACTCACAGATTCCATAGAGACCGCACTTCAGCTTGCAGAGGGGCTTATGAAGATTGAGGTGATCGGGGAGAGGGATGAGAATGGTGTTCAGAAGGAGAATACCATTATCAATTTCTCAGACAGCTTTTCATGCCCGGATTGCGGAATCAGCATAGATGAGATAGAGCCGAGAAGCTTTTCGTTCAACAATCCATTTGGCGCATGCCCGACATGTGCAGGTCTTGGCTTCAAGATGGAATTTGATCCGGATCTTATGATACCCGATCAGAGTTTGTCGATAAATGATGGAGCCATAGTGGTTCTGGGATGGCAGTCATGCAATGATGGCAAGAGCTATTCAAATGCAATACTCAGGGCACTCAGTGCGGAGTATGGATTCTCTCTTGATACGCCATTTCAGGATTATCCACAGGATATAAAAGATCTCTTATTATATGGAAAGAACTCACGACCGGTTAAGGTGCATTATAAAGGACAGCGCGGGGAGGGAGTGTATGATATAACATTTGAGGGACTCATAAAGAGTGTTGCCAGAAGATACAGGGAGACATCTGCGGAGTCCACAAAGGCCGAGTATGAGACATTCATGACTGTAACTCCGTGTGAGGTCTGTGGTGGCAAGAGACTTAAGCCGACAGCCCTTGCTGTTACAGTTGGAGATAAGAATATTGCCGAACTTACAGAACTACCTATCACAGAACTTGCAAAGTTCATGAAAGATCTGGAACTCACTGACAGACAGAAGATGATAGGTGCGGCCATACTCAAGGAGATCAGGTCGAGACTGCATTTTCTTATTGATGTGGGACTTGACTATCTGTGTCTGAGTAGAGGTACAAGCACGCTCTCAGGTGGAGAGGCACAGAGAATAAGACTTGCCACGCAGATAGGTTCAGGTCTGGTCGGAGTTGCATATATTCTGGATGAGCCAAGTATCGGACTTCACCAGAGGGACAATGACAAGCTGATAGCAGCGCTCAAGAATCTGAGAGACCTTGGAAATACGCTTATCGTTGTAGAGCACGACGAGGATACCATGAGGGCGGCGGATCACATTATAGATATAGGACCGGGAGCCGGTGCAAATGGTGGATATGTGGTAGCTGAGGGTACGGCTGATGATATTATGAAATGTGAGAATTCTATCACCGGTGACTACTTAAGTGGCAGGAAGAAGATAGAGGTTCCGGATGTGAGGAGAAAGCCAACCGGATGGCTCACTGTCAAGAATGCTTATGAGAACAATCTCAAGCATATAGATGTGGACATACCACTTGGAATCATGACATGTGTGACGGGTGTGTCTGGTTCAGGAAAGAGTTCTCTGGTAAATGAGATCTTGTACAAGAAGCTGGCGAGAAGACTCAACAAGAGCAGGATTAAAGCAGGAAAGCACGACCATATCATTGGCTATGATGCTTTGGATAAGATTATCAATATAGACCAGTCACCTATAGGTAGAACGCCGAGATCCAATCCGGCTACTTATACAGGTACATTTGATCTGATAAGGGATTTGTTTGCTGGAACCAAGGATGCCAAGGCAAGAGGTTACGGCAAGGGAAGATTCAGCTTCAATGTATCTGGTGGACGATGCGAGGCGTGTCGTGGAGATGGAATAATCAAGATAGAGATGCACTTCCTGCCAGATATATATGTGCCATGTGAAGTGTGCGGAGGAAAGAGATATAACAGGGAGACTCTGGAGGTCAAGTACAAGGGCAAGAGTATCAATGAAGTCCTTGACATGACAGTTGACGAGGCATGCGAGTTCTTTGCAAATGTGCCAAGGATACTGAAGAAGATAGAGACTCTCCGCGATGTGGGACTCGGATATATCAAGCTGGGTCAGCCATCCACCACTCTGTCGGGCGGAGAGGCGCAGAGAATCAAGCTTGCAACAGAGCTTTCGAGACGAGGAACGGGAAAGACGATATATGTGCTTGATGAGCCAACCACGGGACTTCATTTTGCTGATGTGCACAGACTTGTGGATATACTCAGAAGGCTCAGCGAGGGCGGCAACACAGTTGTGGTTATCGAACATAATCTTGACGTTATCAAGACCGCAGATTATATTATTGACATGGGACCTGAAGGAGGCGCTGGCGGTGGAACGGTCATTGCCAGAGGAACTCCTGAGGAAGTTGCGAAGATACCTCAGTCCTATACAGGACAGTATTTGAAGAGGTATCTCGATATGTAAGGGATGTGTCGAATAATTACATCGGAGGTAGATGACGAACATGGATGAACAGAATAGAGTAGAAGATATTGACAGAGTTGATGGCGGGTCGACTTCTGAGCAGAATCTGGAGCAGGAAAAGGCTATGATGGCTGAGAATAGTCAGGTAGCACAGCCAGCTCAGTCACTGTATCAGCATATGCCACAGTATGGCCAGCCGGTGCAGCAGATGCCGCAGTACGGTCAGCCAGCCCAGCAGCCATATCAGCCACAGTCACAGTATAGCCAGGGAGCACAGCCAATGCAGACACCATACCAGCATATGCCGCAGTATGGCCAGCCAACCCAGCAGCCATACCAGCCACAGTCGCAGTATGGCCAGCCAACCCAGCAGCCATACCAGCCACAGTCGCAGTACGGCCAGCCGGTACAGCCAACGCCATACAACAACCCTATGGGTTATATGGGATATGAGAACAGGCAGAACATACCTGATGATGTGAAGAAGGGATCCACACATGTACCTAATATGTTAAACCTGATCGGCATTATCATGGCTGTTGTATCAGTATTTATTCCTTATGCTTATATGGGGACAGATGCCAGAAGCATAGTTGGAGTGTTTGGGATAAATGTACTGTCAATGCTTGTTGTGGCGGTAGTTATTATAGCAGACGTGATCTGTGCATTTATCAACAAGGCAGGCTGTTATATAGCAGACCTTGTTATATCTATAGTTGTTGGCGGAATATTGATATTTGAATTTGTTCTGTCATTGATAGATCTTGGAAAGCTAGATGCAGCGGCAAATGCAAGACTCGGAGTCGGTGCATGGATCAGCGTGGCAGCGGCACTTTTCATGCTAATATCAGTTCCTATATGGTGGACAATCAGCAGGAAGAAGGATAAGGCAGAGAAGCAAGATTAGAATTTAGAAATTTATATTAGTGAAGATAAAAAATAATATAAAAGAAAAATAAGTAAGAATAAGAACCCCATCATGGCTTGTACAAGCTGTGATGGGGTTCCTTTAAGTTTACGCGAGCGATACTTGTCCGAAAGTTGTCGAACAGTTTATCGTTACATTTGTTAATTGTTCTGTTAAAGAATTAGTCGTTAGCCTTACCAACTGATCCGAAGAGTTCCATCTTTTCCTTAACAGTAGCCTTGATAGCTTCTGCGCCGGGAGCGAGGAGCTTACGTGGGTCAAAGCCCTTGCCCTGCTGATCCTTGCCTTCTTCGATATACTTTCTTGTAGCTTCCTGGAATGCGAGCTGGCACTCTGTGTTTACGTTGATCTTTGCAACGCCGAGAGAGATAGCCTTCTTGATCATATCTGCAGGAATGCCTGTGCCGCCGTGGAGAACGAGAGGCATATCGCCAACCTTTTCCTTAACAGCTGCAAGTGTTTCAAAGGAAAGACCCGGCCAGTTTGCAGGATACTTGCCGTGGATGTTGCCGATACCTGCTGCGAGCATTGTTACGCCAAGGTCTGCAACAGCCTTGCACTCGTCGGGATCAGCGCACTCGCCCATACCAACTACGCCGTCTTCTTCGCCGCCGATTGCGCCAACTTCAGCCTCGATTGAAAGACCGAGAGCGTGAGCAACATTTACAAGTTCTTTTGTCTTAGCGACATTCTCCTCGATAGGATAATGTGAACCGTCGAACATAATTGAGGTAAAGCCTGCCTTAATGCACTTGTAGCAGCCTTCGTATGTGCCGTGGTCGAGATGAAGTGCAACCGGTACGGTGATGCCGAGTCCTTCGTCCATAGCCTTAACCATAGTGGCAACGGTCTTAAAGCCTGTCATATACTTGCCTGCACCCTCTGATACGCCGAGGATAACAGGACTGTTCAATTCCTGAGCGGTGAGAAGAATAGCCTTTGTCCACTCAAGGTTGTTGATATTGAAGTGACCGACCGCGTACTTGCCGGCCTTTGCCTTGTCCAGCATTTCTTTTGTCAGTGACAGCTCTTCGCCTTTCGGACGGAAACGGTGATAGCGTATCAGCTCTGTAAAACCGGCCCCGATTTTCTGAGAGGGGTCTAATGTGGCGTAAGGCTGCTGGTAAACCATTTGAATGCGGATACCCAGCCTGCGGTCATACGGATGGTCTGCCGAAACAAGCGTCTGCCCATCCAGTGTGACTGCGCCCGCATCCGGCGGACAGACACCGCAAAGCACTTTGGCAAGCGTAGATTTACCGATCCCGCTCTTTCCGAAAACGCCGAAGATCTGACCGTCTGGAATATCAAAAGAGACATCTTGAAGAACGGGATTTCCATTGAAGGCTTTATCAACATGTTGAATGGAGATCATTCCACGCAGCACCACCATTCTCGGTCATTGGCCTTTCTCTGCGGCATTTCGGTACGGCACAGCTCCATTGCCGAAGGGCAGCGGCGGTAGAACGGGCAAATGCCTGTTTCTGTTCGCAAGGCGGGTGTCTCCCGCATACCGTTCTCTACCAACGCACCCAGCAGCGCTTTAGTATAGGGATGACAAGGAGCGGTAAGCACCTCAGATGAAATCCCTGTCTCCAGCATTCTCCCGCCGCACAGGACAAGGATACGGTCACACTCCGCTGCAACGGAAATATCATGGGTGATGATCAGCTTTGCCGCATCCGGGAAAAGCTCGTTCAAAAGGGACAGCGTCTGCCGCTTGCTGTCCTGATCCAACCCGTTGGTGGGTTCATCGGCGATCAGCAGCTTTACCTCGGAGCAAAGAGCAAGAGCGATGGTCACCCGCTGGGCCATGCCGCCGGACAGCTGGAAGGGATACTGTTTCAGAATGGCTTCAGGCTGTGCAAACCCCACCTGCGCCAGCTTTTCGCAGGCAAAGGCATATCGCTGAGAAGGCGCAACGCCCAGCTTCCCGATGCTGTCAAAGAGCTGCCGGCGAATGCTTCTGGATGGGTCAAGAAATTCATGCCCGTTCTGCGGGATGTATACGATCTCCCGACCCAACATGGACCGGAGTTTTTTCCCCTTCGGCAAAGTGTTTCCGCAAAAGGATATCTCACCGGAGACCAGGCTCACATTTCCGGGCAGCACATCCATGATCGACTGCGCGATCAACGTCTTGCCGGATCCGGTCTCGCCGATGAGAGCCAAGCTCTCCCCGTGAAAAATATGGAAAGAAACCCCACAGACCAGCTCTTTTTCCGTGCGGTCCAGCTTTGCGGCGACCACGCCATTATTATACTGCAAGATCGGTTTCTCCAAGTTTCCCTCCGAATCGACGTTTCTCCATAGCCCTGCAAGAAAGAACTATGTGCGGTTTCTTATGAAACGCTGTGCTATTGC
>OMNQ01000357.1_pt1 | contig 15117 bp, 13 predicted proteins | sample 1673871 | NCBI WGS metagenome assembly OMNQ01 (sample SAMEA103958130, study PRJEB25191) | human gut metagenome | biome: human-associated habitat [ENVO:00009003]; feature: intestine environment [ENVO:2100002]; material: feces | place: Germany | collected 2013/2015
AGTCTCAATACTGCTTTTTCGTTTGCACCACCTTCGATTCTTTCCTTAACGATTTGTCTGAATTATTCATAATGTTTTCCTCCTGTTTTGGTTTGTCTTGGTTTTCTTTATACACATATTATGCGCAGATTATATGTCCAATAAAAAGGACTTCTATATCACGATTTTGGGGCAGCAAAAAAGCCGGCCATTACGGCCGGCAGAACATCTGTCATTTTAACTTTTCATATCATTTTTAAAAGAACTCATTCACTTTCATCCCAGTAAGGATAATCCGTAATTACAAACTCTCCTGATGCATTTTTCTCTGTCGGAAGCTCGACATGAATCGTATTGCCGTCCGGAGGCATTCTCACGGCAACCACTATTGCAAATTTTCCATTACCGGTATCACGGACACTATCCACCCAGCTGTTGTATGATGCTGCACCCTTGCATTTCTTGCAGGCAACATACACATTATCCTTATATTCGATTAATTCCCCGGCAGAAGCTGCGCGGCTCAATGTTTTATCGGTAAATTCCTCCGAAAAAACAGTAAGGAATTTTCTGCGGACATCTTCCATAGTGTTTATATAAAGATATGGCGGGAACATCGGCACATAATTCTGTCGTTTTAACTGGACCGGCTTCGCGCCGCCCGGATAATCGCCCGCGAAATTCAGACTCAGCCATAAGCTTCGCGCCTGGTCTGCCAGATTCGTCGCATGTGCGCAATATAAGGTTTTTCCCTCCTCAGGACAGAACTCATACCCATTCACGCCACAAAAGCTCTCAATTATTGCAGACTTATCGTTTTCATAATTTTCCCATATCGCAAGGGCTTCCTCGGAAACTTTATCCGCATACAGGGCTATCGGATAGTTGTCGCGCGCGGTAATAAACCGGGTTTCTCCGTCCGATATGAGCTGTCCAGCTTCTATTCTGCCCTTATAGGAATCCGATGAATAACCATATTCATTATTATCAATAATAAAAAAAGTAAGCTCCCCACCGTCATTTTTATCAACATAAAATGACACCATTCCTTCGGAAAAATCCGCCTTAACTATACCAACCCACTTTTCCGGCAGTGTAATTTCATAAGTGCCGTCTGTAAATTTGGTTGAACTGATTCTTTCTGTTGTTATAAAATCACGGAGCCCTTGTATAAATTTTGAATAATTTGGCGGAAATTTGTTTGTACCGTCGGCACTTAACCCGGTTCCGTCTTCCAACACGACGTTAAAATTCATACCGGTACCGTCGAGCGCATCCGGATTACGGCCATGAAAATCTGCCCATCCGCTTATCTTGCAATTGTCAAATAAATCACACAACTCACGGAAAAGTTCTTCGTCTCCGTCTATTGCACGGACAATATTGCGGCATTCAACATTCTCCTGTTTTATATGATCCCATTCTCCTGTGACGATATAATATTCCAGATGAACACCGTTGTCTGTTTTATGACCTTCATAGACATGTCGCCTTGCCGACATATCGTTTTGTTCCAGCCTGAAACTTTCAAAATACATAGCACCGCCTCCGTAATAAATATCAAATCCATTCCGTGTTTATGAGAAAAAGGCCTGCCGCAGCAGGCCTTTGCAATTCTGTCACCCGGCTGGTTATACTCTTTCCAGACATACCATTCCAAGCCCATAAAGCAGGCAGCCGTCCTCTGTAACAGGAATTTCGACAAATGAATCAACCTTTTCTCCGAGAACTTCACCCTCAATCTTGGTGTCATAATAGAATTTCCCGTTCTCTTCTTTCCATACCGAACTGTCAACAGCGGCATATCCATCATCACGCACTGTCACTCCATGCTTGGCAGCCTCCTCACGCATCTCATCCGGCACAAGCATAAGAGTGTTAAGTATGCCGTCCTCGGCAAACTCCGTTAGGTATTGCATCATTTCAATACTGTCCTCGAAACGCTCGTCATCCGGTGGGTTATCAGGTGTAATAACCATTTCTCCCTCCGGTGTAGGTACACGAATTTCCTTAACTTTCCAAATTCCACGAATATCCATCTTTTATTCCTTTCTACGTCATCGTAATCTCTGTTTACAATAGTTACATAACTGTCATTATTTGGTCAGACAAACTTTATTCTGCCTAAGCCCATGGATTAGCAGATTTCGGAGTGCGCACACCGGTAAGCAGATACTGTTCCCACAAAAACCACTTGCCGTCAGATCCGCGCTGACGCAGCTTCACTGGTCTCGGATCATCCGCACCGCCGCAAGGGATAAACAGTTTCATATAACCCTGTTCCTCGCCTGATACATGATTGCTTTCGATTACAATCGTGTATGGCTCGGCAGGTGTATAATCGTTATCCGGTGTTGCTCCTCTGAAATATGTAAATGGCAGATAGGTCTTGCCATCACGGAAGCGATCATTAAGAAATGATATTTCCTGTCCGTTCAGCGGACGTGGTCCGCGAAGCCAGTTCAACATCTCGGTACCGATGCTTTTATCTGCTGCATATGCGCAAAGAGCAAGAACCGTAAGAGCCGCCGTTTTAAATGGCGTATCGAGGCTTGCCTCCGGCAGTGCCTGCATCTGAGCAAGGCTTTCCGGCAGTGACGTGAATGTAAATGTTTCCTGCTTGCTGCCGATAGACTGTGCAGCGGAATTTACCGCTTGTTTTGCTGTGCTTTTAAGTTTGTCAAAAATACTCATAAATCATCTCTCCTTTAAATAATTTTTATTTTTATGCGGCCGACCTGGATACATCAGAAACTGCCTCCACCGCCGCCATGTGTTGACCCTGATGAAGATGTATGTGTGCTGCTTCCTCCGGAATCATCGTTTTTCGGTTTTGCGGTCCGTGTGACTGCACTATACAGATATAAATCACGGCTCTCGGTAATATTCATGCTTTCTGCCTTCATGTAACTGTTCGCCGCCGCCTGGAACCGCACGGTTTTGAGCTTACTCTTCATATTTCCCACAGTAATGAAGGACAATATAAATCCGATTACAACCGCCACCGGTATCCATACCCAACTCAACGGTTTCTTTGGCATATTGCCGGAATCATACGGAGTTCCGGCTCTTGCCTTTGTAATGAAATCATCGCAAAGTCCTGCAAAGTCGTCAAACGCGGCGGCATAATCGCCATCCGACAGATTCTCCTTTATCTCATCGCCGATGTATTTTATACCCGCATCGGTAAAAGCTGTAATGCCATATCCGTGAGTGGATATGTACAAGTCTCTGTCATCGATACTGATGAGCAGCAGCAAACCGTCCCGGTTTTCGCCATAACCGTAACCGTTATAATCATAGAAATCATCGGTATAATCGGCCGGCGCAGTACCATCCAGCGTTTTCGTGGTAACTATAACGATATCCATCTTCTGGCGTACACAGATTTCTTCGAGTTTCTCATTAAGTGATTTTTCCTCGCGGTCTGTCAGCAGATCTGCATCATCCACAACCAGGTTCTTATTTTCCGCATCTTCAGCGGCTGCCGGAACTGCCACAGACAGACAGAGCACAAGAGCAGACAGAACCATGCATATTTTGTTTACTATTTTCATTCTGTTTCCTCCTCGCTTAAAACAGTCCAATCAGATGCAGCAGCCACGCCACACCGTAAACCGCAGCTCCGTACACAGCCGCCAGCAGAAATGTCCAGCGTTTCGCAGCTGCCTTATCCACCGGCAGATCTCCGACAAACTTTCCGGTCTGTCCGTTCATTGCAAAAGTGTATTTGTTTCCGTTCCACGTGGTATTGAGCAGCCATACCGGATACAGGGCATAACAGGCTTTGCCGCCATGAAACTGCACACTGCTGTTTTCCGTTGTGACCGATGTATAACCCTCCACTGTTTCGGCAAATGACTCCTCTGTAGAGCGCTTGACGCGCTCATTGGCACGACCGATGCTGTCTTCAGCCGTAACATCATATTTATCTGCCATATAACCGGCAAGATATGCTGTCTGAAATTCCAATGCATCGTCAAAATTATAAGGTTCAATAGATTCCATCAGATCATCAGCCATTTTGGATGAGCCGTCCACCGGAACATGCTCAAAACCAATACTGCCTCCACGGTGTACCATATAATAACTGGTTTCCGTATAATTATAATCACTGTCGCTCCAGGCACGCACCTTGGTTGCCCGATAACGTATCTGTGCATCCACGTCCGTATCAAAAAGCCAGAACGGAACATATATTCCCTTGATCTCATCGATGTGGTTCTGATCCTTAAAAATCTTAGGCAGAAGCCGCTTGCCGGTCAGATGTTTCATAAGCCCGGCCTTTGCAGCTTTTTTATCAAGCTTGAACGGCAATACAAGATCAGGCTTAAGTGCCCCGGAGAACTGATTCATCATTACTACGGGATTATCACAGTATGGACAGGATGTAGCTGCCGTGTTGGCATCGCCTATAATCTCTCCGCCGCATGACTTACACACATATGAGCGCAAGCCATCGGTCTCACCATCCTGCCAATTGCTGCCGGCTGATGTTTCCCACTCCATTTGATCGGGTTGGTCTTTCTGCAGCTCAGCATCATAACCTTTGAGTGTCTCCATCTCAAATTCAGTATCACAAAAAGGACACTTCATCTTTTGGAGCGAACTGTCAAAAGCTATCGCACCACCGCAGCATGGACATTTATATTCCTGCAAAGTCTGCATGATAACAACTCCTTTCCCGCAAACATCGTGTTACGGCATTATATTTTCAGGTTTTTTCGCTCCGCAGTTCTGACAGAAATTGCCATTGTTTACTGCGCCGCATGTACATCTCCAGCCGCCCGCTGCCTGCTGTGGCTGAACAGGCTGCTGCTGCTGAAAAGACTGCTGCTGTGCCTGCTGGCCCATTGCAAATAAGTTCTGTGCATTCATCGCACCGCCTGTGTTCATAGCCATGCCCATACCCATGAATCCGGTCATGGCTCCTGCCTCATTGGATGCCGCGGCCTTCATGGCATCTGCCTGTGCACCGACAAGAGTTGCCGCCGCCATAGTAGGGTCGCGCATAATAGCCGTACGCTGAGCCTGTTTAATCATTTCTGCATCCTCTTCCGGCAATGTTACCGATCCCAGTGCGATACTGACAACTTTTAATCCTCTTAATTTTCCCCATTTTTCGGAAAGTGCCGTGTTCATGGCATTTTCAAGTTCCGTATTGTGCGTTACTATCTGATTTGGACGAAGTTCCAAGTCGGATAACCTTCCGAATGCCGGCTGTAAAGCACTGACGAACTCGGTTTTCAGCTGACTGTCCAGTTCCTCACGGCAATACTCCTGCTCCACGTTACCACAGACATTGGCATAAAACAGAAGCGGGTCGGCTATTTTGTATGAATAGACACCGGAACAGCGCACGGATACATCCAGATCAAGTCCGATTTTGGAATCGACCACACGGAACGGAATAGGATTCGGTGTCCCGAATTTGTTATCAATAAGCTCTTTCGTATTAAAATAATAAACTCGCTGATCCTTTCCGGTATCTCCGCCATAAGTAAATCGCTTACCGAGGGTCATAAAAGTCTGCTTTATGCTCTCGCCGAGATTTCCGGCGAAAATTGACGGCTCGGTTGACGTATCATATGTAAATTCACCTGGCTCTGCGCAGACCTCCACTATCTTGCCCTGCTCTACGATAATCATGCACTGTCCGTCGGCAACAGCAATACCTGAACCGTTGGAGATGATATTATCGTTACCTTTTGTATTGGAGGAACGTCCGCTGATCTGCTTCTGTCCCTTGGTAACAAGTACCTCCTTAGGCATTGACTCACAATAGAAAAACTCTTTCCACTGGTCGGCAAGAGTGCCTCCCAACGCACCTATACCTGCTTTAATAAGTCCCATAATATAATTGCTCCTTTCAAGTTGTAATATATTTACCGGCCAAAGCCGTTAAATAACAATTTTCCATATATCATCTATAGCATCGTATACGTACACAAGATTGCCGCATACTCCGTAATAATATTCTCTGACAAACTGCTCATCTCTGTCAGTACCGAGAGCAAATACCATACAGGTGTTGCCTTCAATCAGCTGCGTATCTCCTGTATACATAATCTTCATCCCTTGTTCGACAGCCGTTTTTACTTCATCAACCTTCATAAGGATTTCTTCAGCATTTTGAACCGGCTGCTCGTCAGGTAATTTCTCATATACTGAGAAATCATACACTCCCGTGATTCCCGGTATGTGCCCGTTTTCCATAGATAGTGATGGATGGAACTCAATGGCTCCACCGCCATCTGTAACGGTAATTAACACATTGGAATATATTTCGCTGAAATTACACCGCAGTAAGAGCGCATCGCCCGGATTTCCCACATACAGCGGCTTGCTCTTATCATCCGCATATCCGCCGTCTTCAGTCATGGCAGACATATACACCGTTATCACGCCTCTATTATTGGGTGGCACAATTGCATACAATTCCTGTCCTTCTGTTATGTAAATCGGTGCTGATGCCAGAACCGGATATTTTACCCCTGTTTTGCTGTCCGTAAAACAGGATCATGCACTTCGGTGGTATCCGTTTCATCGATGGTACTTTCGTCAGGAACCACGTTCTCTTCTGTGTCTGATGTTTTATTCCCCGGCAGCGCCGCGCATCCGCATAAAATACAGATAAGTAATATAACTTCACAAAATAACAGCGCTGCGGGCATAATTTTTCTTCGTTTTCTGATTATCACCAAAGCAAATCCTTTCCTCTTGCATGGGCATTGATTTTACCAACATCACTTGTATTTATCCTACCGTCTCCGTTAATATCGGCACAGATAAATTCATTGCCTTTAAGTACGGAAGTACCTCTTGCATGGGCATTTGCCCTGCCTACATCACTGGTGTTGACTTTGCCGTCCCCGTTGATATCGCCTTTCAGATGTATTTTTACATTCTGCGTTACCGACTGGGTTCCTACTGTAATCGCATACTCCCGTGTGACATGATTTTTCTTCGACACTTTCATGGTGTAAGTACCGGCAGCAATGCCTGAGAGAGTATATCTGGCAGAATTTCCCTTCACACTTGTGCTGTACGCTGCCGTAGACGATCCTCTTTTGAACAGTTGCACTGTAACCGTATCTGTATTTGAGTTAAAGCTCGTTACCGTACCGGTAACAGATCCGCGGGCATTTGGGTCTTCCACCTTATAGGAGTCATACAGCTGCCAGATGAAACCATCACTAACGTCCATATTGTTCAGCCATGCATTTGCACTCTTATTGTTTACCACAAAATCTCTATTGTTTTTCGGGTATACATGGCCATGTTCTGTGGCACCCTCAAATGCAATCTTAAGATCTATGGTATACCATTTTCCTACTTCAAATTTATCATATGTTCCCATTGGTTTGCCGTCAGGTCCCAGCCATTGCATCGACACCACCTTTGTGTTTGCCGGAATTCTCGTAGGTGCAGCATAGCCGGCATTTGCAGCAGGGCGGTCACCCAGAACGGGTTCCTTTATGTCAATATTGATGCCGTACTCCTTTCCCTCGCAGTTAGCCTCCAGCACATTTTCAATCCTGTATTTCTGAATTATTGGTGAATAAGAATACCAGTCACCCTTATAAATTACATTATATGTAACTGCCTTATCAAACATCCCATTGGCTCTGTATCCTTCAGGTAATGTCACTTTTACCGGTGTGTTATCTGTGAGATAATAGCCATACCCCGGATCGATATCAAAATACACATAATATAGTTCGTCTTCTTTCATAATGCTGATCTCTACACCATATGTGCCAATAGCTTCATATACAACCGTATTCTTAAATTTATACTTTGACGGCGCATCCGATACTATTTCCGTATACCAGGTATTGCCACCAAGCCGGAACTCCTTTAAAGTACCTCGAACTTCGGTAAGCTTACGCTTCGCCACGAGTTCGATATAAATGCTGTCATTACTATCATTCACATCCTTATACGAAACTTCTGTATGCTCTACATTCACACTTACTGTGATTCAACCTGTCCGGCGAATTGATATCCGTGCCGTGCATATACCCAGAATCCCATGGTATAAGTGTCACTGCCGGAATTGTAATACCACTCGGATGGGATGTCATGTTGACTGCGGGTATAACATTTGGATAATGTATCAGTTTGAAATGATATCCTGTGGTTGTCTTTGGTTGCTTCAGTAAACTCGCCACCATCCTGCTGAAATTTTATATTCCATATATAGCGGGTGCCGCTGACCGAATTCTCCATCAACACTTCGTAGTAACTGACATCATAATACAGGTAATTCATGCTAAAGAGTTCACAGTCTTTCAGTTGTCTCGTCGATTCAAAAATAGTCCTGTCTGGATCATTTGCCGGCATACAGATCCATACGAACTCTATCGTATGTCTTCCGGTTCTGTCCACATAAAAATCATCCAGATAAGCAGCCTCATATTTGCCCGTTCCGGGTTCACGAAGGCGGACAAAGAAATAGAATTCCAATCTGCCGGCATCCTTTAGCTTCTGCATCCATTGAGGCACATATGTGGCATCCGCAGAGATTTCATATCCCAGGCCGGCCTCCAGCCCTTCCACCAGCTTGCCCTTCTGTAATATCTGATTGTTGAGACTGTAACGCAGACGCGGTACATCGTTGCTATGATCTATGGTAAAACTATAGTTGCCTTCACTATCGGCGTTCCCTCTTGCATACCATTCACTGCCAATCTTACCGTTATTCTTATAATACTTAAACACCTTCACCGGATCGGTTTCTCCGTTATTACCGAAGATTATCAATTTGTCCATGCCACGATCTACGCCTACAGATATCTTCTTTGCATTAAGAATTTTAAGGTTGTTCATATGACAGCCCCACGCGGCAGCATTGGCTATAGGGTTATGTATAGCCAGATAGATATTATTGGTGGTATCAATAGTGAGTGCAACCGTTGGAATCAGCGAGACGACGTTTCTGTATTTATTGCCACAACTGATAGCCAGACCCGCATCTTCCCCTATTACTGTATTTTTCGCCACGATTGCATAATCGGGACTTGTTTTTTGGGGGGATTGTGTCGTGATGATTCTAAGGCTTCCGTATCCACACAATTCAAATGAACCACTACTTCCCAAATTGCCCTCTGACTTCGCCAAATCAATAACTGCACCGGTAGCACCTTCCTTAGGACAGAATCCGGTCTTGTTTTTATAACGGGTGCTGTGGCGGAAGGTGACATTGACGTCATCGGTAACCCTGATTTTCAGGTCGACACCGGGAGCGTAAATAGCGGAATACTTCTGGTTGTCGAAAAGTATCAGTGTCAGAGGCCATCCACTTAATTCCGAAAAATCAAAGAAATCATCCTCATATCGCGTCCAATACAGAAGGATGCCGCTTGAGTATGCCACATACCGGTCGAGATTCTTTTCTTTCTTAAGACTTTCAACCAGGGTAGTGTTTTCATAATAATTCTTCTCTTGTAAACTGATTCGAATTTTATGCACACTGCCGTCCGAATAGAACTTATAGCGGAATCCGGGTGTTATCACTTTTCCCTCTATCAGTTTTCTTAACTCGGGATATACAGCAGTAACGACTTGTGCTTCCTCATTGCAAGCTGTGGCCTGCACTTCTTTGTCAGAAGTACTGATTTCATTGCTGCCATCATTCTTTGCACTGGCTGACGACATAGACAACGGCAGTATGCCTATGGTCATTATCACTGCCAGCAATAAACTGAGCCATCGTTTTCGTTTACTTGTTTTCATCTTACTTCCTCCTTCACACATACATTTGTTTTCGGATCCGTATACTTGTAACATTACTTTTCCAAAAAAAACCAATCACTTGATTTCCTTTGGAAAAGCAAAAGGGTGAAGGCAGATGGCTTCCGCCCCACCCTTTGCCTGATTCTTTCTGATTGGATTTCAGATATTATCTGTTAACTGTTCTCTTTTTGAAAAAGTACAATGAGCTTCCAACCAGAACTGCTCCGGCTATAGTCACCAAACCAATCCAAAGTATTGTTTTGCTGCTGCCTCCGGTTTTCGGAGGAGCATCCGGTGTAACCGGTTTCTCAGCATTATAGCTGTTTGTGAATCCAATTCCATCCAGAGGATTGTTATGATCCAGCTCGTCGTTTTCATCGATTGAGCAGAAAGTCCAGCCTCCAACATTGGTATAACTGTCTACAAATATCGGTATTGCATAGAACTTGGTCTCATCATATGTCCAGCCTTTTGCATCGCCCTTGACCTGACGTATGACAAATCCCTCTGACAAATTGCCGGCATCATATTTATCAATTGTAAATATTAATTTGCCTTCATAAGTCTTTTCGCCTTCAGTCTCAACTGTATCCTGTACCAGCACATATTCAGTCGGCGCGCCGAAATTCTCAACAACGAATTTGAAAACTTCTTTGCCCGGATCCATTTCACCGGTCTTCTTTACAGTAACCTTAAAAGGAACTTCAACATTAATCTTGCCTTCAACCAGCTGTGGCTCAATCACATAACCGCAGGCAGTACATTTTACAGCATAATCATAAGTTGCTCCACCTTCATGATCTGGTATATGCGGCTGAATTTCATCATGATGTGCAGCGTTACGTCTGCATACATGGGCATGGCCGTCTGCCTCTTTATATCCCCATTCGGAAGTATCAAAATCATGATTGTCATTGAGCGCCCTGTATGGAATTTCAGCAATAGGATTATCACTCATATCAAATATTTTATCGCAGATGATACATTTGATATAAGAATCCCATCCTCTGTCCGTACATGTTGAGTCTTTCGCATCAACTACTGAGAACGAATGTGTACAATTTACTTTAACCTTGCAGGTTGCTGTTTTGGTACCGGCTTTTGCGGTAACGGCTGCTTCACCCGGGGCTATTGCAGTTATTTTACCTGTGGCAGGGTCAACTGTTGCAACCTCCGGTTTGTCAACAGACCAGACTACTGTTTCTGTACAGTCTGCCGGTGCAACATTAGCTATCAGACCTGTTTCTTCTTCACCGGCGTACAGGGTCAGCTCACTCATATTAAGTGAAATACTTTCTGCCGGTTTAATGACGGTAATCGTTGCAGGAACACAGCTAAATGTTTTAGGGTTATAGGTCTCATCGTCAGCTACGAGGTCAATCATTGTAACATCATAATCATTTGCTGCTGCAGTACTGTCTACGGTGCATTGGAATTTCATCAGTGCGATTTTACCTGTTCCGGTAAATGACTCGGCACCATATCCATTCAGAATCATATTAGGAACCGGAGTCCAGTCTACTGAATCCCAACCGAGCGTTTCCTTGATACCGGTCTCAAGCACTCCACTGCCGTCAACAAAAGTCAAACCTGATGGAATAACAAGTGTTCCTTCCATTGTGTTCTGTTTTCCGGTTTGCTGCATATAGATGGTGAAATTGATGGTATCACCAGGTACTGCTGTTGTTTTGTCAGCTTCAATTGTATAAGTGCAGGTTCCTCCGGCCGCAAATGTCGGCATTGCAGCCGCGAACATTGCATAAGCCATAACAAAACAAAGAAGTATAGATGTAATTCGCTTGTTCATAGGCAAGCTCCTTTTCTGTTTTATTTGCGGGGCATTTTGTTACATACCCTGCCACAGCCTCGCTTAGTTGTGACCGGATAGGGAGAGACTTTCTCTCCGGCTTTAAAGTTGATTTTACCAATATTTTCCTTGCAGCGGTTTCACATCGCATAAATCTGATCCATCAGATATTCTGATGTCATCGAGCCATAGAAAAACTGGTCAATGATACCGCGTTTTTTTGCTTCACGAATGTCCTTCGCTGCCTGCTTTTCAGTATTGGAATCCACAATCAGGGCGATTTTGCAGTCAGGACATATCGATTTCACCTCATCCCGCAATTTCAACCTTTCGTCGAACAGCCAGGGTGTATAAGCGGTAACCTCCATTACAAGGACAAACGGTTGGTACACTCGGCATAGTTCGATGGTATCTTTCGGAGACTCCGCACGAATCACGTCGATGTCATAGTCAGAATTTTTGAATGCGGCTGCTATGGAATCACCGAACAGAAAATTCTGCATGTCAACTACAATTTTTTTCATCGAACCATTCCTCCTTGTGATATATCTGTTTCATCTAACTTTACGGTTTTATTGTATCAAATAAAAACAGCTCTGTCTGTCCTCAGAAGTGAGGACAATTACAGGCTGTATTATAATAAAAGCCACTCTGCAATAAGCAGGGCAGCTTTAAATGTATACATTATAATCATCTGATTTGCCAGATATTTTCAGGTTTCATTCTGTTCATCAAGCCAGCAGCCGGGTACGACCATCCTTTTGCCAACAGCCGCAATCATAAGTCTGTTGCGATTCTCATAACCGGTCTTTTCCAGCATACGGTTGATGTATGTACGCACAGTTGATTCAGCCACATTCAGTTTCAGTGCAATCTCAGCATTGGTTTTCCCCTCACACAGCAATTGCAGGGTCTCTATCTCACGCTCGGACAACTCACAGGAAAGTGTATTCCCCAGTTTGACACTCGGCACACTGTCCGGCCAGAAATGCATGCCGGAAAGGGTACCTTCAATAACACCCACAAGGTCTCCGGATGGGGAATCCTTATACCAGAAGCTGTCAACTCCGATTTTTCTTGCCTGGTCGAGAAAACGTCCTTCTAACATTGATGTTACCATAACGATTTTTATCCTTGGATATACCCTCTTAATTGATTCGGCAGCAATCAGGCCGTCTGAGTCGCTTTCAGTGCATATATCCATTATAATCAGATCGATACGGCTCTCTCCGCATCCGGAAAGCGCTGCATCAGCACGGGTCAGTGTTCCCGCAACCTCGCAATCCTTACATTTTTCCACACAAGAGCACAGGTATGCTCTCGCCAGTGCCTGGTCTTCAACAATCAATATTTTCCTCGTACTCATATTTTATACACCTCCTGAATTTTCTGATATTGGTAATTCAATCACCAGAGAAAACTCCGGTAAACTCTGTACTGTCATCCTACCGCCATGGTTTTCGATCCGATGACGCAGATTAGTAAGTCCTCCGCCTTCTGTAATCTTCTTTATAGGCGGTTTGCCGTTATTGCGTATCATAATAGTATAACTTGTTTCGTTTTTCCAGATATTTGCCAGAATCTCTGTGGCATTGGCATACTGAATAGCATTATTCAGACACACCTGCATGGCTATATACATCAATTCCGCGCATCCTGCCGCCGGTTCTTCACCTCGTATCCTCACAGTCACTCCGCTGGTCTTTGCATTGTCAAACAGTTTTGTTTTCTCCGGAAGACTGACTGAATCACGGAAGGCTATGGTCTTCTCCCATTCCTGACACACAACATCTGAATCAATGCCAACCATCTCACCTGTTATATATTGCCTGGTCAATGTGATACACGCAGCCAGGCTGTCATGCATGGCAGATTTCGCAGCAAGTCTTTCTTTTTCCTGTGCCAGTGCACCAGCATTATCTGCAAGACGCCTCAGCTTTTCAGAATCTTCGTCCAGTTTCTTACTATCGTCGGCAAGCTGTACCAACACGCGATGCAATTCGGTGACATCCGCGGCCGTCAGCTGTATATAGCTCTCACCGTACCTGTCGGTGACCTCTGTTTTTTCAAATCTCCATACAGTCTTGTCCGGGAAACGATATGTATTCTCTATATCCGGAACCTGTCTGATACCTTTCGGAGGATCGGACAGTGCTTCTTTAATCTCACCATAGTACTGCATATCACTGTCAAGCAGATACCGGCTCAGCTGATACATCTGACGGTTGCATAGAACAATAATGCCAATGCGGTCAAAAAAACATACAGCAGTTGGAAGCCGGTCAAAACTCTCCTTAATAGCGTTAAAACCTACATGTTTCAATCTACTCATCATTCATACCTCCTACCGGTGTGCGGACAAGCCACAAGCCGTCCTCCTGCTTAACTGTTACATTTGAAGAAATGATCAAAGACAAATCAACATCACATTCCACTGACAGATCCATCTCATCATCCGACAGACAGATAAATATGGAATTCAGCCCATCTACCGCTGTTTCCACGACAGTCTTCAAAAGATTGAACCGCCGCATCACCTCTTCCGAATGCATTGGTTTTGTCATATAATAGACCACACTGCATTCCGTACCGCAGACGTTCATTACTCTCACGGCTTCATCTACCGTCAGCCTGATATCCTGTTGTGACAACAGTTCATGTTCCAGACTGAGAAAATACAGATTGGCACTGCGCTTTATGTACGTACCAAGCAGAAGAATCCTCTTCAATATGTTATGTACTTCATCGGTTTCCGTATTCTCACATTGTTTCAAAAGCTGTCCTATTCTGTTTATCTGATTCCCATACATTAAATCCAGTTTATCATAAATACGTCGCTTCTCGGTCAGCTCATGCAGTTTTTTCTGTATGAGATATGCTTCATGCAATTTTTCTTTGTTATTTTTGATCTGAGCCTTATTCTCACTCAACTGTGCACGCAGTTCGGTCAATGGGCGCACATTATCTTTCCATACGACGTATCCGCCGTTAATCGGTGCTGAGGAGATACGGGTTCCATCCGGGCGGATAATCTGGGTTCCGTCCTGCGGACATATCATATCTTCATCTGCGGCACGGGAGCGGATAACTACATTCCCGCTGCGGTCCATAATAACGGCTGCGAGTGTCGATGCCTCAAAAAGTTCAACATAACCGGTATTGGACTGTATCATACGGCAGCGTATGCAGCTCTCATATATCGCAGCGTATAACAGGCAGAACATCACGTTCATGTCGCCAAACCACCATCGTACAGCCGACAGACCCGTCAAATATAAAATTCCGTACAGTATCGTTATGCAGCCTATAATAAACGGCATCAGTGGTTTTTTCCCACCGTTCTTAATCCGGCTTTTCTTTAAAAGGCGGATAAGCGAAAAAATCATACAGCCAACCATCCATCCGAGACAGATGAAATATAAATAGCGGTGATGATATGAATAATTGTCCGGTCTGCCCGGTATACCGCTGTTAAATGCAAATATCTGCTGATGCAGATCATTGGTGATCACCAGCGAAAACAATATGGCCGGAATGGCTGCAAGAGCAACTACCTTTCCGGTCAGTCTATATTTTTCTGATTTTCCGAGAGA
>OMNQ01000364.1_pt1 | contig 14964 bp, 15 predicted proteins | sample 1673871 | NCBI WGS metagenome assembly OMNQ01 (sample SAMEA103958130, study PRJEB25191) | human gut metagenome | biome: human-associated habitat [ENVO:00009003]; feature: intestine environment [ENVO:2100002]; material: feces | place: Germany | collected 2013/2015
AAACCACTTTGAGTTGCGGTTTTGTCGCCGTCAGGTTCATCATTGTCTTGCAGAAGTTCTTGCCAAATTCCGAGTAAAGCCAGGCGGTGCGGATAATCACGTGGTTGCAGCCGACAGCTTGGATTGCCTGCTCTCCGAGAAATTTAGTGTAACCGTATACTCCTGTCGGAGTGCCTTGTTGCTCCTCTTTATAAGGGGTGTTGTACGAGTCTCCGCCGAACACGTAGTCGGTCGAGATGTGAAACAGCGTGGCGTCGCACGCTTTGGCGGCTTCGGCCAGGTTCCGCACGGCTTCGTGGTTGATTCGGTCGGCCGTTTCGGCCTCCTCTTCCGCTTTATCTACATTGGTGTAGGCGGCACAATTGACGATCGCGTCGATCCGCTCGTTTTCGACGAACCGTCGTACGGTGTTCGCATCGGTGATGTCCAGGTCGGCGACGTCGGTAAAGAAATAGCGGTGCCGCGAAGCTGCGCCGAGCGTGCGCATTTCGCGGCCCAACTGTCCGTCGGCACCGGTTACGAGTATGTTATGCATAGTAGTCGATTCCATAGTCGAAAAGTTCGTCGGCATCTTTGAGGCGGGGATGTGCCCGGTCTTTGGGCGAGAGGATCGCCTCTTCTGCGGGGAGTTGCCAGTCGATCCCCAGGTCGGGGTCGTTCCAGGCAATCGCTCCTTCGGACTGGGGCGCGTAGAAGTTATCGCATTTGTATTGGAAGACGGCCTCGTCGCTCAATACGGAAAAACCGTGTGCGAATCCGCGCGGTACGAAGAGCTGGCGGTGATTCTCGGCGGTCAGTTCGACGGCGACGTGTTTGCCGAACGTGGGCGATCCGCGCCGTATATCGACGGCGACGTCCAGAACCCGACCCTGAACGACCCGCACCAGTTTGGATTGGGCTGCGGCCCCCTTTTGGAAATGGAGTCCGCGCAGTACGCCCCTGCGGGATTTGGATTCGTTGTCTTGCACGAAGCGTACGGGCCGGACGGCCTGGTCGAACTGTTGCTGGGAGTAGCTTTCGAAGAAATAGCCGCGGTCGTCGCCGAACACCTGCGGCTCGATGATAACCACGTCCTTGATTGCGGTGGCAATGACTTTCATTATTTCTGTTCGCGTTTTAATTCGTCGATTACTTTGAGCAGATATTGTCCGTATTGGTTTTTAATCATCGGCTGTGCCAGCGCTCGCATCTTCTCCTCCGAGATCCAGCCCATGCGGTAGGCGATGCCTTCCAGACAGGCGATCTTAAGTCCCTGACGCTTCTCGATGACCTCCACGAAGATCGAGGCCTCGGCCAGCGAGTCGTGCGTTCCCGTATCGAGCCACGCAAACCCGCGCGGAAGGGGCTCCACATGCAGGCGCCCCGCCTCGAGAAAGGTCTGGTTTACACTGGTGATCTCCAGCTCGCCGCGCGCCGAGGGCTTCACGCCCCGGGCCACCGCGACCACCTCGTTGGGATAGAAGTAGAGTCCCACGACCGCATAGTTCGACTTCGGATGCGCGGGCTTCTCCTCGATCGACAGGCAATGCCCCGCGGCATCGAACTCCGCAACGCCGTAACGCTCGGGATCGTCCACCCAGTATCCGAAGACGGTGGCGCGCCCCTGCTCCTCCACGCGGAGCACCGCCTCGCGGAGCATCGCCGAGAAGCCGGCGCCGTGGAAGATATTGTCGCCCAGGATCAGGCACACCGAGTCATTGCCGATGAACTCCTCGCCGATCAGGAAGGCCTGGGCCAGTCCGTCGGGCGAAGGCTGCTCGGCATAGCTCAGGCGGATGCCATAGTCCGATCCGTCGCCCAGCAGGCGGCGGAACCCCGGCAGGTCGGCCGGTGTCGAGATCACCAGTATATCCCGGATTCCGGCCAGCATCAGCACCGAGAGCGGATAGTAGATCATCGGTTTGTCGTAAATGGGGAGCAGCTGTTTGCTCACGCCCTTCGTGATCGGATAGAGCCGTGTGCCCGTGCCCCCGGCCAGGACGATTCCTTTCATGTGCACATTCGTTTTTCGGCGGATTCCGCCATCGGACGACACCGGCGCATCCGCTGCGGGATGCGGCCGGGCGATCGCGACGTAAAGGTAACGATTATTTCGGAATTATCCGCCTCTGCCGGCCGGAAACCGCCGTACACGAAAAACGGCACTCCCTGCCCGCGTGTGCCGGCGACACACGCGGGCAGGGAGCCGGAGAACGGGACGGTTCAGCAAAAGGGCCTCGCGCAGGGTTACTTGCGGCGCGCGAGCCTCATCTCCACGATGAAGGAGACGAGTAACCCCACCCCGCCGCACAGCAGCACCAAGCCGCCGCACAGCCCGCTGAACAGGCTCCAGTCGTCCTGTGCGAACGAGGGTTTCATCAATATGCCGATCACCAGTCCCAGTCCCAGACCGGCCAGAAGACACCCCACGCGCAACCCGCCGGTCGAGACGCGGGGGCGGTACTCGGATACCTCACGGGGCTCCGAAGCCCCGTAGCGAAGCCCCATCGGCACCTGCTTGAGGTAGTCGATCAGCTGCGATGGCTCGAGCCGGTCGATGATGTTGAGCCGTTCGCGCCGACAGACGATCAGTTCGAAGAACTTGTAGACCCCGAAGGTGATGATCCCCACAACAAGCGGGATCGCAATGAAATCCATCATGATTTTTCCGTGTTTTTTAAATTGGACATTCGTGAAATTTTCGATCTTTGCCCTTTTAGACGCACCGCGGCGGCAAAGGTTACACTCCGGGAAATTTTTCTCCGCAGGCTGTAACCTTTTCCCTGCCCGGACGTCTAACGAACAGCCATGTTTCCCGAAGAAGAGGTAATCCGACGCATCGTCGAGGGCGAGACCGAACTCTTCGCCCTGCTGGCCGACCGTTACGGCCGGGCGGTCCACGTCCTGGTCTACCGGATCGTCGGCAATCCCGAAGATGCCGAAGAGGTGACGCAGGAGGTTCTGCTCAAGGCCTTTGCCAAGCTGGCCGACTTCCGCGGCAGGAGCTCCTTCGCCACGTGGCTGCACCGCATCGCCTGCAACACGGCCGTCTCCTTCGCCCGGCGCCGGCATCCGCTGACGCACTTCGACGAGCGGCAGCTGGCCCTGCTTCCCGACGATGCCCCGGAGCGGCTCGAGGCATGGGCCGAGCGGCAGGAGTCGCTCGGGGCGCTCAACCGCGCCATCGCACGGCTCACGCCCGAGGAGCGGGCGCTCGTCACGCTCTTCTACTACGAGGATTGTACGGTGGCCGAATGCGCCTCGATCACCGCGACGACCGAGGCCAACGTGAAGGTGCGCCTGCACCGCATCCGCAAGAAACTGTATCTGATGGTAAAGACAGAACTCGATGAAAATGAATGATGATGCCATCCGCCGGGCGCTCCGGCAAGCGCCCCCGCCCCCGCTTCCGGAGGGATTCACCCTCCGGCTGATGGAGCGCGTCCGCCGCAAGGCCCGCCGGCGCGAACGGATCGAAACCGCCCTGCTGCTCGCCGGCGGGATTGCCCTCTTCGGGGCGCTGATCGCCGCAAGCCTCCGCCGGCTCGCCCCCGAATGGCACCCCGAGTGGCCCGGGCCCGGGAGCCTGCCCCGCATCGAACTGCCCGTCATTTCCCTCCCGGAGCTGCCGGCCGAAGGGCGTCCGCAGCTGCTCGGCATGGTCCTCATCGCCGCGCTCTTCCTCGCCCTGCACCTGCTCGGTCTGCTGATCCGCCGCCGGATCAATACCCGGACCGCCGCACGGAACGAAGACCGCACCTGAGCCGGACGCAGGACAGCGGCGGGAGGCTCCCCACAGGGAACCTCCCGCCGCCGGATACAAACCCCGCACGCGGAGTCACCTCCGCGCCTGCGGCGCAGGAGCCTCCTGCGCCTTGGGCTCGGCCTTCACCTTGAGCGAGGCCAGCCCTTCGACGATCGTCCGCTCGTCGTTTTTCGAGGCATCGTAGACGACCGTGACCTCCTTCGTCTGAAGGTCCACCTGCACGTCCTTGATGCCGCGGCCGAGCGTCGGCACGTTGTTCAAGATCTTGTCCACGCAGTGCGCGCAATCGACATCGGTCACGAAGACCGCCGTCACGATCGTCTTCTCCTTCTTCTCCTTTTTCTCGGCCCCGGAAGCCTCCGAAAGCCCGGCGCACAGAAGCAGCGCCGCACACAGAATCATGATTCTTTTCATCGTTCTTTACGGTTTTTATCGGTTTGACACGGTCAATAGAGGTTGAAACGCAGGCCGGCATAGAACTTCCGCCCCATGAGCGGTCCCCAGACATTCATCGAGTTGAAACGGTAGTCGTAGGGATTCTCCCAGTTGAGAATCGGGTCCTCCTGCCGGTAGTCGGCGATGTTCTCGCAACCGACGTAGATGTCGAAGCGGCCTACCTTGCGGCTCACCTGCGCGTAGAACATCGGGTAGCGGGGCGAGTGACGGCTGTCGGCCAGGTCGCCCGTCTGCGTCGGGATGCGGGCCGGACCGTTGAGCTGCGCCGTGGCATCGAACACCCAGCGACGGAACTTCGTGGCATACTGTATGTTGAGCAGCGTCTTGTAGCGGCTGACCAGCGGACGCTCGACCTGCACCGGACGTCCGTCTGAACGCCGGATCGTCATCTCGCTGTCCGTGTAGCGGAACGTTGCAAAGAGGTCGAGCCGCTCGACGGGCGACCACGAGAAGTCGATCTGGTAGGTATCCGTCCAGGAGGGGCCCGAGGAGCCGTAGACGCGGATCGTCTCGGGATCGTACTCCTGATCGACCACCACCGCATGGAAGAACTGCGTGCGGAAGTAGTCGAAGCTCAGCGTGGCATCGCCCGGCTTGACGAGCCCGAAGGTCTGCGTCAGGCTGCCTCCCACGGTCAGCGCCTGCTCCAGACGGTCCAGGTCGCCGAGCTCCGGAACGACGATGGCGCGCCCCGTGGCGAGCATGCCGATGTTGTCCGTGAGGACGTTCGTCGAACGGTAGCCCAGCCCGGCCGAGGCACGCAGCGTCGTCGAGGGGGTGATGTTCCACTTCACGTGGCCGCGCGGCGTCAGGAAAAACCGGTCGTAGAAGGCGTTGTAGTCGCCGCGGAGTCCCGCCACGACCGAGAACCGGTCCCGGACGGCATAGGTGTATTCGGCATAGGCGCCTACCTCCTCCTCGTTGCGGTCCCAGTCGTAGTCGGCCCGTGTGCGGCCGTCGATCCACGGCGTGCGGTTCAGGAGCGACTCGCGGATGTAGTCCAGGCGGGCCTGCACGCCGACGTTCAGCGACGACCGGTAGGTGAAGTAGTGGTTGTACATCGCCTGGACCGACACGGAGTTCTGCCGGCCCGCATAGTCGTTCAGTCCGAAATAAGCCTCCTCGTCGAAGTGGTCGAAATCGGCGACGAGGGCCAGGTTCGAACGCTTCTCGTCCTGTGCATCGGCATCATAGACCGACGCCCCGACGGGCATGCCCAGCTTGAAATAGCCGTTGGCGTTGCGGTTGCGGATGTGCGACCCGTAGAGGGGCATCGTGCCGCCTGTCCGCTCCCAGTCCCACTCCCGGGCCATCGCCTCGCGCATCGACCGCGTGTTGCGGTAGTCGAGCATGCCGCCCAGGCGGCTCTCCTCGACATACTTCCAACCCCAGCGGATCTGCATGCCGTTGTCGGCCGCATAGAGCCACTTGTTGGCCACGTTGAACTGTGCCGAGCGCGGCAGGTCGCGGAAGCCGTCCCCGTTGTGGTCCATCTTCCGCACGTCGGTGTCGGCCGAACCGTGGAGCAGCAGCACGCTCGAGAGCTTGCCGTCGCGCGAGACGGGAAAGGCGGTCGAGATGTTGGCCTCGGGGCGCAGCTCGTCGTCGAGGTAGAGGTTCACGAAGAGACGCTCCTCGTCCGTCGGCTTGCGGTGTTCGAGGTTGATCTGTCCGGTGATGGCGTCGTGCCCCGCCGTGACGGAGGCCACGCCCTTCGAGACCTGGATCGAGTTGAGCCACATGCCGGGCGTGTAGCTCAGCCCGTAGGGGGCGCTCAAGCCCCGCATGACCGGGCGGTTCTCGTCGAGGATCTGGGTGTAGGTCCCGGCCAGCCCGAGCATCTTGATCTGCCGCGCACCCGAGATGGCGTCGCTGTAGCCTACGGTGACCGAGGCCGAGTTCTCGAACGACTCCGCGAGGTTGCAGCAGGCCATCTTGCACAGCCCGGCAAAGGAGATCATCTCCCCCTTGACGATGCCGTCGCGCTTGACGAAGTTGCCGCTCTGCACGGCCTCGACCACGACGCCCTCCAGTTCGACCCCTTCGGCACGAAGCCCGAAGGCGGCCTGCTGCGTCGCGGCATCGACGCGCAGCGTGTCGTTCACATACCCCAGAAAGGAGGCCACAAGCAGTTCGCGGCCCTTCACGCGATGGAGCCGGAAGGCGCCCCCGCCGTCGGCCGAGGTCCCAACCGTCGTCCCGGCCCAGTAGACCGAGGCTCCGGCGAGGGGACGGCCCTCGGCATCGCGCACCTCGCCCCGGAGTTCCTGCGCACGCAGCGGAGCGCACACGCCGAGGGCGAGCAAAGTGATTGCTGAAATAAGACGTATATGCATGGATTGGTTTCGTTATGGGTAAAAAACCGGTTGAAGGAGCAGCTCAGATAAAGCCGGCTCCACACAGATTTTCAAGCCCATACGGGAGGTGCACGAAGCCCCGCAGCCGCAAGTGCGGCTTCCGGAAGCGTACCGGTGCGCCGCTCGGCGGCGGCAGGACGCCACCACGGCATTTCGGCCGGGCGGAGCGGCTCGCCGTTGAGAGCCGGCGGCAGGTCGGTCACCGCCAGGCGCTGAGTGCGTTCGGCCGCACCGGTCAGCTGGGCGACATAGAGCGACAGCTCCATCGAGTGCAGGTCGCAGCAGCAGGCACCCGTCAAGGCGCCGTCGTGTTCCGGAACATGGTGGGGACAGTGCGTGCAGCAGGCCGAATCCCCGCCGCCGGCATGCACCGCGCATTCGCACGTGAGCGTTGCCACGGAGAGGGCGGCCGTCGCCACGAGGTAGACGGCCAGCAGCCACAGCGATATGCCCCTTTTTCCCTTCATCGTTCCACGATTCCGCACGTTTCGAGCCGCCGGATCCACGCCTCGGCATCGAGGCGGGCCCGCTGCGGGGTGACGTCGTAGCGTTCGGTCAGCAGGCGCGCGGCATCCTCGACGGAGAAGTCCCGGCCGCTGAGGCGCTCCCACAGGTAATACGACGAGTCGTTGAGCGCCACCAGGCGTATCCGCCCGCGCGGAGCCTCCTCACGGGCCGCAGCATCTGCCCCGGCCCCGTCGGAGGGGAGGCCTTCCGCCCCGGGGTGCGCCGCGCCGGGCACGACGACGATCCGTTCGCCGGCCATCTCCCGGACTCTGTATTCCTTGCGTATCCGCATGTCGAAACGGTGCGAGTTCGGGCAAATGTAGGAAAAATTCCCGAAACCTCCCAAAAATTCCTACCTTTGCGGTATGGACGCTCTCGGCGAGAAGATATACGGGGCCTTGCGCCGCTACTGGGGATTCACGTCGTTCCGCCCCGTGCAGGAGCAGATCGTCCGCGCCGCCATGGAGGGGCGCGACACGCTGGCGCTCATGCCCACGGGCGGCGGCAAGTCGCTCACCTACCAGGTCCCGACGATGGCCCGCGAGGGGCTGTGCATCGTCGTCACGCCGCTCATCGCCCTGATGAAGGACCAGGTGGACCGCCTCCGGGCGCGGAACATTCCCTCCGTGGCAATCCACTCGGGGCTCTCGCCCCGCCAGATCGACATCGCCCTCGACAACTGCGTCTACGGCGACGTGAAGTTCCTCTACGTCGCCCCCGAGCGGCTGGCCACCGAGGCCTTCCGCCTGCGCGTCGTGCGCATGAACGTCTCGCTGCTGGCCGTCGATGAGGCCCACTGCATCTCGCAGTGGGGCTACGACTTCCGCCCCTCCTACCTGCGGATCGCCGAGTTGCGCGAACGGCTGCCGGGGGTTCCCGTGCTGGCCCTCACTGCTTCGGCGACGAAGGTCGTGGCCGAGGACATCATGCGCCACCTGAAATTCGCCGAGCCCCACATCCTGCGCAGCAGCTTCGCACGGCCCAACCTCTCGTACAGCGTCCGCCACACCGACGACAAGAACGGACAGCTGCTGCGCCTGGTCCGCAACGTCGCGGGAACGGGCATCGTCTACATGCGCACGCGCGAAGGCACCGAGCAGATCGCCGAACTGCTCCGCGAGGAGGGGATCACCGCCGCGGCCTACCACGGCGGGCTGGGGCACGCCGAACGGGCGCAGCGACAGGAGGAGTGGATCTCGGGCAAGGTCCGCGTGATGGTCGCCACGAACGCCTTCGGCATGGGTATCGACAAGCCCGACGTGCGCTTCGTGGTCCACTACGCCCTGTGCGACTCGCTCGAGAGCTATTACCAGGAGGCCGGACGCGCCGGACGCGACGGCGCGAGGGCCTATGCCCTGCTGCTCGTGGCGTCGGACGACAGCGAGCGGATCGCCCGCCGCTTCGAACAGGAGTTCCCGCCGCTCGACCGGGTCAAGGAGATCTACGAGCGGGTCTGCTCCTACCTGCGCATCGGCATCGGCGACGGGGGCGGCTGCTCCTACCTGTTCAACCTCCACGACTTCTGCGCCCGCGAGCGGCTCTGGTCGGGGACCGTGCAGAGCGCCCTCAGGCTCCTGCAGCAGAACGGCTACCTGACCCTGACCGACGCACAGGACAACCCGGCGCGGATCATGTTCTGCATCAGCCGCGACGAACTCTACAAACTGCGCATCCGCCGCGACGACCTCGACCCCTTCATCCGGACGCTGCTGCGCCTCTACAACGGGGTCTTCACCGAGTTCCGGCCGATCGACGAGGGCGAACTGGCCGCCTGGAGCGGCTACACGGTGGACCGCGTCCGCGAACTGCTCAAGCTGCTCTGGCAGCTGCGCGTGATCCGCTACATCCCCTCGAACCGCTCGCCGATCCTCTACCTGAACGAGGAGCGGCTGCCACGCGCCGACCTCTACATCGCCCCCGAGACCTACCGCCGCCGGCAGGAGCTGATGCGCGAACGTTTCGAGCGGATGATCGCCTACGCCGACAACGAGCAGGAGTGCCGCAGCGTCGTGCTCGAGCGCTACTTCGGGGCCGACGACGCCACCCCCTGCGGGGTTTGCGACCTCTGCCTGGCCCGCAAACGGGCCGCCCGGGAGGCCGCCCGAAAAGAGGCGGAGCAAGCGGCGGGAGCCGCCGCAACGGCTCCGGCCGGAGCCGGAGAGGACGTCCCGCACACGCCGCATCCCGAAGCTCCGGAGGCCGCAACCGCTCCTGCCCTGCGGCAGTCCGGGACATCTTCCACCCCGCCGGCACAACATCCCGAACCGGCGCAGGCCACAGGTCCCCGCAATTTGTCCGACGCCGCGTCCGACACCGCTCCGGCCGCTCCATCGCTTGCCTGCCGGCTGCTCGAGCGCCTCGCCGCAGGCCCCGCCTCGCCGCGCACCCTCGCCGAAGTCTGTGCCTGCCCGCCCGAACGGCTGGCCGAGACCCTCCGCCCGCTGCTCGACGCGGGACGCATCCGCACCACCGAAGACGGACTGCTCCGCCTGGCCGACCGCTGAAGCCCTCCCCGACCGCATCCGTCCGTCGGGCCCGGCACTCCGCCGCCCATGCAGCGTGCACCTGCAGAATGCCGGAAAAAGGTTTGCCGGCCGCAAGTTTTCTGAAAAATATTCCGTAATTTTGCGGGAACGTTCCAGGGAATGAGTACAGAAAACCGATTCATAGACAAGATAAGCAACGAGCAGACGGCCCTGCTGCCGGCCATCGAGTTCCGGGGCGAGATCCGCATCGTGGAGGACGAACGCGACATCGCCGCGGCCTGCAAGTATCTGGCCGAACAGCCCGTCATCGGCTTCGACACCGAGACCCGCCCGTCGTTCCGGCCGGGCGTGACGTTCCGTGTGTCGCTGCTGCAGCTCTCCTCGCCCGAGGTCTGCTACCTCTTCCGCCTCAACCGCATCCCGCTCGACAAGGCCATCCTGCAGCTCTTCGAGAACAAGCGCCTGCTCAAGGTCGGCGCCGACGTGGCCGGCGACCTGCGCTCGCTGCGCCAGATCCGCCACTTCCGCGACGCCGGATTCATCGACCTGCAGGCCATCGCCCCCGAATGGGGCATCGCCGAGAAGAGCCTCCGCAAGCTCTCGGCCATCGTGCTCGGGCAACGCGTCTCGAAGGCCCAGCGGCTGAGCAACTGGGAGGCCGCGACACTCACCGACAAGCAGCAGCTCTACGCCGCCACCGACGCCTGGGTCTGCACCCGCATCTACGACCGGCTGCTGCGCACACCGAAAAAACCGCTTCGCCAATGATACCGCAAATTTACCTGCGCCGGGGCAAGGAGGAGTCGCTCCTGCGCCGCCACCCATGGATCTTCTCGGGTGCCATCGACTACATCAAGGCCGAGGAGGAGTCCGAGATCGCCGAGGGCGCCCTGGTCGAGGTCTACAACCGCTCGGGAGAGTTCATCGCCCTGGGACACTACCAGATCGGCTCGATCGCCGTCCGGGTCCTCACCTTCGAACGCGAAGAGATTGACCAGGCGTGGTGGAACCGCCGCGTGGCCGTGGCCTACGACGTGCGCCGCACGCTCTCGCTGACCGACAGCGCGGAGACGACGTGCTACCGGCTGATCCACGGCGAGGGGGACTCGCTGCCGGGGCTGGTGACGGACATCTACGGCACGACGGCCGTCATCCAGTGTCATTCGGTGGGCATGTACCGCAGCCGGCAGCAGATCGCCGAGGCGATCCGCACGGTCTACGGCGACCGCATCACGGCCATCTACGACAAGTCGTCGCAGACGCTCCCCTTCAAGGCCAACCTCGGGGCGGTGGACGGCTACCTGTGGGGCACGTCGGACCACACCTCGCAGGTGGTGTTGGAACACGGCGAGCAGTTCCTCGTCAATTGGGAAAAGGGCCAGAAGACCGGGTTCTTCCTCGACCAGCGCGAAAACCGCGAACTGGTGAAGCGCTACGCCAAGGGACGCACCGTGCTCAACACGTTCTGCTACACGGGCGGCTTCTCGGTCTACGCGCTTGCCGGAGGGGCCCGCGAGGTCTGCTCGGTCGATTCGTCGGAGCGCGCCGTGGAGCTGGCCACGGAGAACATGCGACTGAACTTCGGCGAGGGCGCCCCGCACACCGAGATCGCGGCCGACGCCGTGGAGTACCTGCGCGACATCGGCGACCGCTACGACCTGATCATCCTCGACCCGCCGGCCTTCGCCAAGCACCACAAGGTGCTCGGGAACGCCATGCAGGGCTACAAGCGCCTCAACGCCCGCGCGCTGTCGCAAATCCGCCCGGGCGGCATCCTCTTCACCTTCTCCTGCTCGCAGGCCGTTTCGAAGGAGCTCTTCCGCACGACGGTCTTCTCGGCCGCAGCCATCGCCGGACGCAAGGTGCGCATCCTCCACCAGCTCTCGCAGCCGGCCGACCATCCGATCAACATCTACCACCCCGAGGGCGAATACCTCAAGGGGCTGGTGCTCTATGTCGAATAACCACACACTCCCCAAAGCCATGAAACGACTGCTGACCGCCCTCCTCCTCACCGTTGCCGCAACGGCCGCAACGGCCGGTGGCCGTCTGGAGACCTTCACCCTCCGGAGCGAGATCCTCCAAAGCGGGAAAAGCTGCACGGTCTACCTGCCCGACGGCTACGACCGCGACACGACCCGCCGCTACCCGGTCCTCTACCTGCTCCACGGAGCCAGCGGATACCACGGCGACTGGGTCGAGAAGGGCAACATGTACCAGATCGCCGAGGAGGCGATCGCCGCGGGAAGGGCCCTGCCGATGGTCGTCGTGATGCCCGACGCATCGGGCACCGGGCCCCACTACATGGGCGATCACATGGGCTACTTCGACGTGCCGGGATGGGCCTACGAACGCTTCTTCTTCGAGGAGTTCCTGCCCGCCGTGGAGCAGCGCTACCGCATCCGCGGCGACAAGCGCCACCGGGCGATCGCAGGTCTTTCGATGGGCGGCGGCGGTACGGCCGTATATGCCCTCCGGCATCCGGAGCTCTTCTCGTCGGCCTGCCCGATGAGTGCGCTGCTCGAGTCGCACGGCGATCCCGAGGAGAACGCCTTCCGCCGCTCGGTGGAGGAGAACTCCCCCGTCAAGCTGGTCCGCAACCTCAGCGACGAGGAGGCCGCCGCACAGCGCACCGTCCGCTGGTGGGTGGACTGCGGCGACGACGACTTCCTGGTCCTCGGGAACATCCACTTCTTCGAAGCGATGCGCGAAAAGGGAATCCCCCTGCAATACCGCATGCGCGACGGCGGCCACACCTGGCGCTACTGGCAGACGGTGCTCGAAGAGGTGCTCACGTTCGTCTCGATCGGATTCGCCGGAGAGGAGTAAGTGAGCGTGACCATGAAACGGAAACGCCGCAGGAGAATCTCCTGCGGCGTTTTCACATCCGGAAGGGAGATGCTCTTCGGGACCGCCATTCGCCGGAAACGGCGGTGTTCCCCTTCTGCCTGCGGGCCTGCCGGCCGAAACGGGAAAAGTTCCCCGGCCAAACATGGCACATTTCCGGAGGCTCGCCCGCCCGACAAAAACGGCCCGGAGGCATCACCTCCGGGCCGACAACATGCGGGAAACGGATTCCCGGCTATTTCTTCTTCGCACGCTGGGCAGCCTCCTGCTGACGCATGAGCTCCTCGTAGCGCTGCTGGAACTTCGACTTCTTGCCGTTCGACTTGCGCGCGGCATTGGCCTGCATGATCGCCTGGATCTTCGAATCATCGACCATGCGGCGGATCACGAGCGTCTGTCCGATGGTCAGCAGGTTCGAGAGCAGGTAGTAGTAGCACAGACCGCTGGCGTAGCTGTTGAACCACAGCAGCAGCATGACAGGCATCAGGTAGACCATCATGAACTTCATACCGGGCATCTGCGTCTGCGTCGAGGCCGTCTGCTGGTAGTTGTAGTACGAGTAGAAGAACATCGACGCCGCCATCAGGAGGGCGAAGAGCGAGATGTGGTCGCCGTAGAAGGGGATCGAGAAGGGCAGGTTCAGGATGCTGTCATACGACGACAGGTCATCGGCCCACAGGAAGGGCTGGTCGCGCAGCTCGATCGACGCGGGGAAGAAGCGGAAGACGGCGATCAGGATCGGCATCTGGATCAGCAGCGGGATGCAGCCGCCCATGGGGTTGATACCGGCCTTCTTGTAGAGCTCCATCGTGGCCTGCTGGCGCTTCATGGCATCCTCCTGCTTGGGGTACTTCTTGGCCAACTCGTCGACCTGCGGCTTGATCAGACGCATCTTGGCCATCGAGACGTAGCTCTTGTAGGTCATGGGCGAGATGATCAGGCGGATCAGCACCGCAAGGATCAGGATGACGATGCCGAAACTCGGGATGTAGTTCCGCAGGAAATCGAAGACCGGAATGACGAACCAGCGGTTCACCCAGCCGAAGATACCCCACCCGAGCGGAATAAGCCGCTCCATGTAGAGGTCGTCACCCTCCGTGGCAATCACCTTCTTGAGGATCGAGTATTTGTTCGGTCCGTAGTAGAAGGCGAAGTCATACCCTTCGGTATCGGCGGTGTAGGGCACGGTCATCTGCGCCCGGAAGTTCTTCACATAACCCGAACCGGGCTGTGCGGTCGTAAAGCCCATATTGGCATACGAGACATTCTCGGGGGCGATGAAGACCGACGAGAAGAACTGCTGCTTGAAGGCCACCCAGTTCACCGAGGTGGTCACCTCCTTCGACCGCTCCTCCTCGCTCATGCTCAGCTCCTCGACCGACGAATCGCCGGGGAAGCGGTAGGCTACGGTCGTGTACATGTTCTCGTTCTTGAAGCCCTTCTCGTTCTGGTAGGTCGAGGCGGCCCAATCGAGGCGGATCTGCGTCTGGTTGGCCATCTCGGCGGCCATGTTCACCAGCCGTACGTCGAAATCCACGAGGTAGTCTCGCTCGGGCGAGGCCGTGTCGTAGATCAGGTAGCGGTACTCGAGGCTCGCATCGGCCGCCACGGGCAGACGCATCACGACGAGCTGCGCCCCGTCGGGGGTGGTCGTCACGGGGTCGGCCTCGAAGACGTAGTCCAGTGTATTGACATCGACGTTGTTGAGGCCGTTGCGGACATAGAACGTCATGCCGAACTGCGCCGTCTCGGGATCCATCATCTCGACGGGACGGCCCTCCTCCTTGCGGGGGGCATACTTGCGGTAGTCCTTGAGCGTCACGCCGGTCACCTGACCGCCGCGGGTCGAAAAGCGGACCGACATCACGTCGTTCTCGACGGTGAACTCCTCGGGTGCGGCCTCACGGGCAGCGGCGAGGTATTCACCCAGCGTCTCGACCTGCCGCTCGCGCACGGCAGCCGCAGCCTCGGCTACGGCCACCGAGTCGGTCGGGTCGATCACGGCCGTCGTATCGGCGGCCACGGCGGCGGCCCGGTTCACGGCAGCCAGCGAATCCTGCGTGGCCTGCCATGCGGCCATCTCCTGTTCGTATTTCTTCTGTTCCTTCGTGTTCAGGTACGCGAAGCCCAGAAAGAGCACTGCGACAACCGCAATGCCGATAATCGATTTCTTATCCATTTAGAACGTTCATGCGTCTTCCCGCCGGGCGGGAAGATGGGGTTGTTTACTTATTCTGCTTCTGCTCCTTTTCGGCGTAGTCGAGTGCCGCGCGGACGAACGACACGAACAGCGGCGAGGGGCTGAGCATCGTACTCTTGTATTCGGGGTGGTACTGCGTGCCGATGAACCACGGGTGGTTCTCCAGCAGTGTCACAAAACGCTGGCCGACCATACCTGTGGCGCCAAGAATGCCGACCTTCAACTTTTCGGACATAACAACCTCTGGGTTTGATTCGGTTTCCTATACAAGCGGCCGCAGTGACATGGCCGCACCTATCCAATGGTACGGAATGCGCGGAACAAGACGGGCCGCTTTCCCGAATGATGGCCGTGTTCGCCGATGGG
>OMNQ01000370.1_pt1 | contig 14794 bp, 21 predicted proteins | sample 1673871 | NCBI WGS metagenome assembly OMNQ01 (sample SAMEA103958130, study PRJEB25191) | human gut metagenome | biome: human-associated habitat [ENVO:00009003]; feature: intestine environment [ENVO:2100002]; material: feces | place: Germany | collected 2013/2015
TGTCCCCAGCAAATGACGGGAGGAGACCCCTTATGGATATGACGGAAAAAACACTGACCTCGCAGGAGATCTACAAGGGCCGCATCATCCGTGTGCGGCGGGACGAGGTGCTGCTGCCCAATGGCCACACCTCCGTGCGTGAGGTGGTGGAGCACCCCGGCGGCGTTGGCATTCTGGCGCTGGAGGAGGACGGCACCGTGCTGCTGGTGCGGCAGTATCGCTACGCCTTTGGCCGCACGCTGCTGGAGATCCCGGCGGGTAAGCGGGAAAAAGGGGAGGAGCCCTTCGTTACCGCCCAGCGTGAGCTGCAGGAGGAGACCGGCGCCACCGCCGACCACTGGTTGCCCATGGGACAGCTGATCGCCTCGCCGGGCTGCTATGACGAGGTGCTGTACCTCTATCTGGCCCGGGGCCTCCACTATGGCGAGACTCATCCCGACGACGATGAGTTCCTGTCGCTGGAGCGGATGCCGCTGGCGGAGCTGGTGGAGCACTGCATGTCCGGCGAGATCACCGACGCCAAAACGGTGTGCGCGGCGCTGAAAGCGAAAAATTTGTGCCTCTGACGGGAAAAGCCTTGTGTTTTTGCCTTTCATCCGTTACTATATAAAGTAATGAAGCCATGGGAGGAATGGAACATATGAAGAAATTGGACAGCAGAACGCTGATCGAACTGATCCTGCTGGTGGTAGCGGTGATCTTCTGGGTGCTGCGTAAGGCAAACGTGCTGTACATCCCCGGTCTGGCCGCCATCGCGCTGGCCATCGCCATGGGCCTGCTGGGTATGGGCTACATCGCCCAGAAGCAGAAGTCCCGCAAGGCGGCGGGCGTACTGCTGCTGGCCTTCGCGCTGCTGCAGATCATCGTGGGTCTCATGGAGATCCGCGGCTTTGCCGCCTGAGAACGCATAGACACTGAAAAGCCACGGCTGCTGCCGTGGCTTTTTTATATGCCGGAGCGCTTGTGTTGCCCGGGATCAGGCAACGCAGGCCGCTTTCGCCGCCATACGGTAAGGAGGTGACGGCATGGAGCCTTACGCAGGCGGCGCAGCCGCCGAATGTACCCTGTGCGGCGGCGAAATTTATACCGACGAGCCGTACTACTTTATCAACGGGAAGTCCCTCTGCCGGGACTGCCTGAGCGACTACGCGGCGCAGTTTTTCGCGCCGTATCTGGTGAAAGGGGAGTGAGCGATGCCATCGGCATGGGAACGCTATATGAAGCGTGCGGCGGCACAGCTGAGCCGCGCCTGCGCGGAGACCGCCGCCAATATGTCCGGCGGTGAGACCGCCGTGCGGGAGATCCGGGAGCTGGCCGGGGCCATGAAGGACCTGACGGCGCTTCACGCGGCGCTGGAAGGGAAGGAGAGTGCCCCGCAGAACACCATACAGGTTTCCTTCGACCGGGACGGAGAGCTGTGGCGGGAATAAAAGAAAGGCGATGCTGTCAGCATCGCCTTTCTTTTATTCTTCTTCCTTCCGGCGGAACTTATGCTCCAGCTCACGCAGCTTGTCGCGGCGCTCCTTCATGGCGGCGGCAGCGGCATCCAGACGGGCGGTGATCTCCTCCAGCGCCTCGCCGTTCTTCCGGCGGCGGGTCAGCTCGTCCAGCAGTTCCTTTACCCGGCGGTTGGACGCCTTGAACTCCTGCCGGGCCTGCTTCAGCCGCTCCACCATGGCACGGGGATGGGCCTGCAGCTCGGGATACGCCTGATGGATACGGCGCAGGAACAGGTTCCGGTCACGCAGCAGCTCGTGGACGCGGCGGCTGATCTCCTCGGTGCTGTCGCCCTCCTGGGCGTCGATCTCTCTGCGGACAATGTCCATCATCACGTGGGACACCACGCAGTCCGACACCAGCAGCGTCACGATGGCGATGGCGGCAAAGTGCAGCCAGAACAGCGGCAGCTTTTCGACCAGCCGGAAGTACACCGGGTCGATCCACACCACGATCACCACGCTGGCCAGACCGAACAGCATCAGATTGCCGATCCACACCCGGCCGTTCAGGTTCATGGGCTTCTGGCTGTAGTCCCACCAGCGGGCATGGAACGCCTTCTCCATGTACCAGCTGATGAAGTACTCCAGTCCGCCGCAGATGAAAAAGCCCGCCAGAAAAATTTCGCCCGGCGTGCCGCCGCGGATGCCCACCAGGCCGCCCACCAGCACCGTCACCAGCACCACGCCGCTGCCGTAAATGGGGCAGTAGGGGCCGATGAGGAAGCCACGGTTGATGAACCGGTGGTACTGGATGTATTTCAGCGTGACCTCCATCATCCAGCCCAGCACGGAGAACACAAAGTACAGCACGATCAGTTGGCACAGCAGCGTCCAGTTCATAAGGGGCACCTCACGCGTCAGCAGTAGTGACATTATTATAGAGATACTGGGATATTTTGTCAAGAAATACAAAAAAGTGTTGCTTTTTTGTTAAAAGATGATATGATAATTGGACTGATTGGGCGGGGGATTTTCAAGTGCCTTGACGTTTTGTAGGGGGCGGCGTCCTCGACGCCCCGCATGAATGACAATGGCATTTTCAGTAAACCGGCGGGCCGTCGAGGACGCCGGCCCCTACGCACTTCTTACATACCCATTCGTAGGGCGGCATGACAACATGCCGCCGCGATCCCCACACTATATTATACAAAGGAGGACTCTCCCATGGCTCGTACCGGCCGCTATGAGATCGACATGTGCAGCGGCAAGCTGCTGCCGAAAATACTGACCTTCGCCCTGCCGCTGATGTGCTCCAGCGTTTTGCAGCTGCTGTTCAATGCGGCGGACATCGTGGTGGTGGGCAAATTCGCCGGGGATAACTCTCTGGCCGCCGTGGGCTCCAACGCCGCCCTCATCAACCTGATGGTGAACCTGTTCGTGGGTCTGTCGGTGGGCGCCAACATTCTGGCCGCCCGCTACACCGGCGCGGGAAACCGGGAGGGCCTGCGCCAGACGGTGCACACCTCCATGCTGCTGGCCTTCCTCAGCGGCATTCTGCTGGCGGTGGTGGGCGTTATCACCGCCCGGCCATTGCTGCACCTGATGCAGGTGCCGGACTCGATCTTGCCGCTGGCGGCGCTGTATCTGCGCATCTACTTTCTGGGCATGCCCGCCGCCATGCTGTATAACTTCGGCGCGGCGCTGCTGCGCTCAGTGGGCGACACAAGGCGTCCCCTGTACTACCTGATCGCCGCCGGCATTGTCAACGTGGCGCTGAACCTGCTGCTGGTGATCGTGTTCCAGCTGGACGTGGCGGGCGTGGCCATCGCCACGGTGGTCAGCCAGTGCCTGTCGGCCTTCCTGGTGGTGCGCTGCCTGATGCACGAGGAGGGCGATATCCGCCTTGAGCTGCGTGAGCTGCGCATCACTCTGCCCCGGCTGGGACAGATTCTGGAGATCGGCATTCCCTCCGGCATTCAGGGCGTGGCCTTCTCTCTGTCCAACGTCATCATTCAGGCCTCCATCAACGGCTTCGGCGAGACGGTGATCTCCGGCAACACCGCCGCCAGCAATATCGAGGGCTTTATCTACGTGGCCTGCAACGCCTTCTGTCAGGCCAACATGGCCTTCACCAGCCAGAACTACGGCGCGGGCAAGCTGGAACGGCTGAAGCCCATCGCCCTGTGCTCCGCCGCCTGCTCGGCGTCGGTGGCAGTCATCGGCGGTATGCTGTGCTGGGTCTTCGGGCCTCAGCTGCTGCATATCTACTCCAACAGCGACACGGTGGTGGCCGCCGGTATGGCGCGCATCGCCATCATGTTCCCCCTGTACATTCTGTGCGGCCTGATGGACGTGATTGTAGGCTCCATCCGGGGCATCGGCTATTCCATCACTCCCATGATCGTCACGCTGCTGGGCGCCTGCGCCTTCCGGGTGGTGTGGATCGCCACCATTTTCCAGGTGCCCCGGTTCCACACACCGGAGACCATCTACTGGTCGTACCCCATCTCGTGGGCGCTGACGTTCCTGACCCACCTGGTGTGTCTGGTCATCATGATGCGCCGGCTGTACCGCAGAGAGGGCGTGGTGTCCAAGCATCACCACCTGGCCCACCGCCACACGGCGTAAAAAAGTTTTGAAAAAAGCGGGAACCTTTCCTTTCTGTGCTGCGTCTAAAGGGACGTAATCAGCAAGAAAGAATGGGTTTTTCCCATGAAAACGATGAAAAAGGTAACGGCGCTGCTGCTGGCGCTGATGATGGTGCTGTCTCTGGCCGCCTGCGGCGGCAAGACCGACAACGGCGGTAACAGCGACAACAACGGCAGCGGCGGCAAGGATCAGCCCGCTGCGGTGGACATGACGGCGCAGGAGGTGCTGGACGCCCTGAAGGAAAAGCTGGGCGACAGCTACGGCTGCGATCTGGCCGAGGACGAGAGCCGCATGACCGGCTATTATGAGCTGGACATGAGCAAGATCGACAGCTGGGCCGCCGAGAGCAGCGAGAACAGCGCCCTCGACCCCAGCACCGCCGTTGTGCTGAAGGTGAAGGACGGCTACGCCCAGGACGCCGCCGCGCTGCTGCAAACCGGCTATCAGCAGGTGCTGGATTACTGCCGCATGTACAGCATGAACGTGGCGCAGGTGGAGCAGGCCCGTCTGTTCGTCAGCGGCGACTATGTGGCGCTGCTGATCCTGGGGCAGGGGCCTGACGACAGCACCGCCGACGAGGCGAAGCTGGCGCAGGACAAGGCCGCCAAGGTGGACGCCGCGTGGCAGGACATCTTCGGCTCCGCCGCCAACCAGCTGGTGGTGAAGTAAGCGCTGACCGTGGGGCAGGGGAGAGCCTCTGCCCCACGGCACATGAAAAAAACCGCCGCAGGGCAAATTCCCTCTTGCAATTTGCCGCGACATGTCGTACAATAGAAGAGAACTGAATAACAGGACGGCGCGCCGGTCTTGCGGGACTGGCGGCGGAATGGGGTGAGAGTCCCCGCGAGAAGGTCACTGTGATGCCCGCCCGGACGGGATAAGTCAGGTACGCAATGCGCTGCTCCTGGGCTTTCGCCATTCCCGAAGCCGAAGCACGAAGTGTTATCTGCGCACGACCTGCTTTGGCCGTGCGTTTCTCTTTTGCGCACGGCTGGGTATGGCTGTGCGCCTTTTTTCTTCCCGCAGCCGAACGCGGCGCAGAGCCGCAGCTTTCCATAGACAGGTGGGCGGGGTTTGCCGACCCCGCCCACCGCACCTCAATATGTGCGGCATAACCCAAGAAGGATGCTACAGCGGCATAGCCGCTGAGATCGACACTAAAAATATGCCACTGGCATATTTTCTTAACGTGTCGACACCGGCATGTTTTCTTAACGCCCCGACGGCGCAGCCGCGAAGCTGTATTTATTTCTCGGTGTCCTCCGACGTCTCCGTCGCCTTGGCCCGCGTCAGCCGCCGGTCATAGCGGCCGCAGCGCTTATTACGGCAGACATACTCCACGCTCTCGGTGCCGTCGGGCCCAGTGACCACCTGATAGATCATCATTTCCAGTCCGCATTCCGGGCAGGTCATACCATGCCGCCCCCTTCCATCATGGCAGCGTCCATAGCGGGTGCCGCAACCGTGTCCACACCACCCTGCATGGCGGCTACGGCGGCCTGTTGCTGCTGTTGGGCGGCGGCCTGCTGCTGGCGCTCCAGCTCCTCCTCAAAACTGCGGCGCATGTCCGCCGCCAGCGGATAGCGAAGCTTCTCCATCTGTGTCCAGAACCGCAGCAGCGAGGATATCTCGTTCACCGGCCCCATGGCACCCTGCTGGAAGTTCATCCGCGCCTCCTTCCACAGCGCCTGCCGGTCGGTGGCCAGCGGAGCGGCGCTGTCGCAGCTGAACAGAAAATCGGTGTTATACTGCCACTCCCCTGCTTCATCCTGATACAGAAAATCGTGGCGGTCGAATACCAGATATTCCGTCTCCCCGTTCTCGTTGGACTTATGGAGCCACCTCGGTTCCTCACAGTAGGCCAGGAAGAACTTGAAGATCACCTCGAACAAGTCCTGATACATGGCCCGCTTCATCACCCGCTTGCTCTCCAACCGGCCCGCCGCCTGCTGGGCGCTGAACTCCTTGGCCACGGCGCTGGTGGCGGTGGGATCCTTCCGGCCCTGCAGGCTGTCGGTGATGCCGATGGTCTGCCGGGCCTCCTCATAGACCTGTGCCCGAAGCGCCAGATCCATGTTGATATCCACCTGCGTGTTGAATGTATGGATCATCTGCATCTTGTTGGGGCTGTCCACCCGCACGATCCGGTTGTCCTGATCGTTCACGATCGACACCCCGTCCCTGGGCAGCGTGGTGAAGCTGCCGCCGCCCAGCACCTTGGTCTTGATCTTGGTGGACAGCTGGTTCATGGTGTTCTGCTGGTCGGCGATGGCGTCAATGTCGCTTGAGCCCAGAAATCGCCCGAATTTACTGACATTCTTCCGCACCACGATGGGATACACATCCGGTTTGTAGTAGGGAATGCGGGTGGGAACCATTACCGGCATGTACCGCACCGCCGCCGGGCCGTTCACGGCTCGCAGCTGCGGCAGCACTCCCGCACCGTCCGTCAGCGGCTCCAGCGCGGGCTGGCCGAATTCGTCCCGCTGCTCCGTCATGGCGGGGATGGTGGTGCCATTCTGCGTGACGATATCCTCTGTCAGCTCCTCGTACTCCTCCACCTCCACGGTAAACTTGGTGCTCTGGCAGTATCGGCAGCGGTGGCCGTCTCCCACCTCGCCGCAGGCGGCGCATTTTTGTACCCGCCGCACCTGATAGTCCTCCAGATCCTCCACCACCGTGTCGTTCACCCAGCGGTAGCGGCCGATTCCGCCCTTGCCGTTGCGGTAGTAGCAGGTCACCAGCGTCACGATCTCGCCGCTGTTGTCGGCGCTGTCCCCCAGCCGCCGGGCGTCGGGGTCGGATTCATTCTCGTTCTCCTCCAGCGCCACGCCGAAGGCCTCTCTGATCTGCCGCCGGGTGGCGGGCGATTCCAGAAAGATCCAGTCCATGTCCGCCACCTGACTGACGTTGGCCTGAGGGATGATCCCTCTGGGGTGCATCATCGTTACCCGCAGGTCGCCCATCCAGTCCTTGCCGCTGATGCCGTCCTGCCAGTCCACCAGCAGGCCGTGGCCGCCCTGCACGGGGCTGATGCGCTCCCCTTCATCGTTGAGCCGCTCAAAGGGCAGCTTGTCGATCACGTTCCGCAGCAGGTTCTCCACCACGTCCGCCAGATGCTCGTCCTCCTGCCGGATGGCCGTCACCTTGGGGGTGGGGATATCACTCTCCACCTGCGCCTCGATCAGCTCAAAGGCCACGTTCCGCACGTGGCTAGCCCGGCCCGCTTCTGCTTTGGCACCGTCCGGCCGGTAGATGGTGGGATCGCCGTCGTAGATACTCTCCCGCTTCCCCATCCGGTCAAGCTCCGGCTGTATGGCCTCCTTGGCCGTCTCCAGCCTGTCCTGCCATTGCCGCAGCTTCCGCAGTTCCTCTCGTTTCATGTCCATCCTCCTCAAAATTCCCGGCCGCCGCCGGAAAGCATCGTCTCATAGCTGTCGGTGTTGTCATCTTCTTCGACCCGGTTCAGTCGCTCCAGCATGTCGTGCAGCATACCCAAGGCTTTCAGACAACCCTTGGCGTCAAACTGCCATTCACCGCTTTCCACATATTCCCGCAGTTGGCTGTTCCATTGCAGCACCGGCGTGGCGGCGGCGCAGCGCTCATAGACCCGCCAGACCTCCACCGCCAGCGAATGGGCCGTCACACCCAGACTGTCGAATTCCTCCTTCAGCAGCGCGTCCCGATATTCCCGCACCGCCGGGTCTTTCATCAGTCTGCTTGCTGTCTGGGCGGCGCTCTTTTCGCTGTATCCGGCCCGGATGGCGGCTCGTGTACCGCAAAGATCGATAAGCCATTCATGAACAAATTTTTTCTGCTTTGCCGACAACTCTTTCATGCCTGTCCCCTCCGCAACAAACTTCTTCATGCGAATAGCCTAACATGAACGGAGTGCTCGTTATCGCCAACATTGCCACCGCTCCCACGCACAAAAATACACGTATTCACACGTACATCCCCTTGACATACGTGTGAATACGTGCTAAAATTATAGACAAGAAAGGCGGTGATGCTGTGCGATACAGCGAGTTAGAAAAAGAACTGCGGAAAGCCGGATGCAGCGTGTATCGAGAGGGAGCGAGCCACTGCATATGGTACAGCCCGATCACCGGAAAACGCTTCTCCGTCAGTCGACATAAGACTGAGGAGATCGCCACCGGGACGCTCAAGTCGATCAAACGGGCGGCAGGGCTGCAATAATCCGGTTGTCCCCGGATATAATGCAAGGGAAACACTGTCCAAAAGAAGAAAAAAGGAGGTCATACACATGGCAAAATACGTCTATCCGGCCATTTTTACACATGAGCCGGAGGGGAACTATTCCATCAGCTTTCCGGATGTGGAGGGCTGCTATACTTCCGCGGAAACACTGGAAGCGGGCATTGAAATGGCATCTGACGCACTCTGTCTGATGCTCTACGATATGGAGGAAAACGGCGAGACGCCGCCTCAGCCCTCTGATATGCACCAGCTGTCCGTGGAGGATAACCAGCTGGTCACGCTGATCCGCTGCGACACGGTGGCCTATCGGAAGTTCTACGACAACCGCGCCGTCAAAAAGACGCTCACCATTCCCTCTTGGCTGAACACGATGGCAGAGAAACAGGGCGTCAACTTCTCCATGGTGCTGCAAAATGCACTGAAAGCAGAACTGCGTATCTGACAAGCAAAGCATTACCCGAAAATGAGAGGCGTTTCGGCCTCTCATTTTCGTTTCCCCTCCCAGCTCTCATAAAACTCCTTCCGCATCCGGTACAGGCTGCTCTCGCTGGTGAAATGCCGCAGGGCGATGGCCGTAATGCTGTCCTCGCCGCACATCACCTCCCGCAGGGCAGCGTCACAAGGCCCTCCGCATTCGCGTAAGAGCCTGTCGATCTTATTCTGCATCCGCTTCGGCTGCTGGTCGTAGGTCAGGCAGGTGAACCGGATGAAGCCCTGCATGTTGCGGCTCACCCGCACCCCCCGCAGTTTCTTAAAGGCCATCGTCCCCGCCCTCCTCTCCGGCGCAGGCCACGGCCATCTCCTTCCGCCCGCCGATCTTCCGCGCCGGGTCTTGCTCTCTGGGTATGTAGCGGACGAAATCCTGTCCCACCTCCGGGTCATACCGCGTTCCGGGCAGCACCGTGGCCCCGGCAGGCACCCGCAGCTGTGCGCCGGACGTGACCACCGTCCGGGTGATCTTCGGCTTTTTCAGGTTCCGGCTGCATGTGTATTTCTTCTCGTCGGCCACGCCCCGGCTCTGGTTGATGATGTACTTGGCCAGCGGATAGTAATCCTTCTGGTGCCGGATGAACTGCACGTCCACGCCGCCCTGTCCCCAGATGTCGTCCACCTTCTCCTGCCGCAGATACAGCGCGCCGTCCTCCATCCGGAAGCCCTGCCCGGTCATCACCATGTGGGCGTGGGGCCGCACCAACTCCCCCGTCTCGCCGTCGATCTCGCTGGGGGCCAGATACCACTTGCATACCACCCCTGCCTTCTTCATCCGGTAGCAGAGCCTGTCCACGAATTTCTTTGCTTCCTTCTTCACACCCTCGAAGGTGCCGCCGCACCGCGCCATGTGTTCCCCATCCAGCTTCAGCGTCAGCCACACGTCACCGGCGTGGAGATTGCAGTTGAAGGAGCGGGCCAGCTGCAAGATCGCATACTGGCGGTTGCCCTCCATCTTCTTCTCGCTGCTGTTGCCCCGCACACGCCCGCCCCGCTTGGACGGCCGCCGCATGGTCTTGCTCTTCCGGCGCTCCACCACGCTGCCGGATACGATTTTGGTAATCACATACATCCCCTCCTTCGATCTCATAGCTTTTCCTCCCATATTCCCCATGTAGGGGCCGATGCCCACATCGGCCCGCCGTTCTTTCCCGCGTATAATAAAAATCAAAGACGCCCGCGCACAGGAGCCATCCTTCGCATTTCTCGCCCCCGTCACAAGCCCCTTGCATTTTTCCGAGCCATCCGGGCGGCGACAGTCCGCCCCGCTGTCTCTCGCAAGAGGCTTTGCCGGTAAACTTAGGCGTTTAAGAGCCCCGCAGATACGCGCGTGCGCGTATTATATATAATGTGCTTCGATCTCTCATAGCGCCGCCCCGCCGTGCCTACGTCCGTACCCCACGCATCTGCGCAGGCCTTCGGCAAAGCAGGGCGGCATTATCAGATATCGAACATTATTTCCACACCACCGCCCAGCCCCGGAAGGGGCTGGGCTTTTCTCTTATTCCAGCGGCTCTGCCACCAGCTCCGCGGTAGGCCCTTGATCCTCTCCACCGATGGTGTAGCTGATCCGCAGCGCCATGCTCCGGAACCGCTGTCCCTGCACCGTGACGGCGGCGTGGCCCATTTTGCCCGCCAGAGCGGCGGTCAGAATGTCATGGAGCTTGGCCACGGTCACATAGGGCTCAGCATGCCCGCCGACCACCTCCACGCTTTCGGACTGTTCCTCGCCGTCCGTGTCGTGCTCCGCCGTCTCCTGCGAGGCCGCCGCTTTCCGGTTGGGCTTGATGCCCTCCTCACGCCGCCACTCGGCAAACTTGTGAGTGCCGATGCCCAGCGCGGAGGCGGCCTCCTCGTCGGTCATGCCCCGCTCCAGCAGTTCCCGCGCCGCTGCGGCGTCAACGTCGATCTTCCGGGGATTGGGCTTTTTCCGCTCCGTCGGCTTCATTGCGCCCAGCTGCATCAAAACCTCCTCGATCTCCTTATGGGAACATCCATTCAGATCGGCCAGTACGCCGATCTGCGCCTTGGGGTTTCTGGCCGTGCGATAGCTGGCCACGATCTCCTTGGCGCCCATAGGCAGTTTTCTCTCCGCCATGGTCATTCCTCCGTCATTTCCAGCGCTACCTTACTAGCCGCCGCGATACCCAGCCAGTTGGTGGTCATGGTCATGCTCTCCCGTACTAGCTCGGCAGCCAGTGCGCCGTAGGCGTCCGGGTCATTCTCCCGGATGGCCTTCCACATGTCCTTCTGCACATTTTTGATGTTCTTCAGCAGGTCGTCGCACTCCTCCACCCGCTTCCGCAGGTCGGCCCAGCTCTCCTTGTCGCTGGCAAAGCCCCGGCCCCGCTGCCCTGTGAGGGCGGCCACCTGCTCGGCCACCGCCGCCTGCAAATCGGCATATGCTTTTTCGTTACCCATGTTCATTCCTCCACCTTCACCACATAGGCCCCGTCAAAGCCCGCCGCCTCCGCCTTGGCCCGGAAGGCCTCCGCGTTGGCCAGTACCCGGAACGCGCCGATCTGTACCCGGTACAGGGCGTTCTCTTTCTCCTCCGGCGTGGCAGGTTCCGCCGGTGCGCCGCCGTCATCCTCGGCGGGCGGGACGTAGGCCACGCCGAAATACTCACAAATCGCCTGCACCGTCTCCTCGGCGATCTGCCCCATGTTGTCCACCAGCCACTGGGCGTCCTCCGGGTTGTCGTGGAATCCGAATTCCGGCAGCACCGCCGCCATGTGGGTGGCCCGCAGCTCATAGAGATTGGTGCTCTCCACCAGCTTGTCCGGCGCACCCGGCGACAGCGGCGCGATACGATCCTGGATCAGCTTGCCGATGCGGCGGCTTCGGTCGCTGGGGTAGCAGTGTACCCGCGTCCCCGCCGCCTTACCGTTAAAGCCGTTGGTGTGGGGCGCCACGTGCATGTCACTGGGCCAGTTGTTGGACTCCTTCACCCGGTCGTACATGTTGCCGTACTGGGCGTTGATGACCTCGAAGCTGCCGCACCGCAGCAGTCCCCGCTCCATATAGTCGGCGCAGCGTCCCATCTGCTCCTTCTCATTGGTGGTGTGCCCGTTCCACAGTGCCGAAGATGCGTACACATTGCTGGCCCGATCCTCCGGGGAGATGTAGATTTTGTATTTCATTTCTCGTATACCTCCATCACTCCGAGGCCATACTGAATGGCGCAATAGTTTTCCACGCGGCACCCTCTGGCGCTTTTCCAGTCGGGTGCAAACACGGCCACGTCCGCCGTGCTCAGCAGCTCCAGCGACTTGCCCAGGAACCACAGCGGCCTTGCATCCGCCGGGGCGTTCTCAAAGAAACTGTCGATCACCTCGATGTCCTCGCCGTAACGCTCCCGCGCCTTGGCGATCAGGCGCTCCCGTTCGGTCTTGATCTCCTCGTTGGTCTTACCCTGCATGGGCTGGCTGATAAAGATTTTCATGCCTGTTTCTCCTTTTTATTGTTATTTTGTGGAAAAAGTAAATAAATTTATTTATTTACTTTTTCCATCTCTTCTCGAGATACTTCCTTGTCTCCGGATCGGCCCGGTTGTAGTCCTCCCACATGTCCGGCGTCCAGTGACTCTTGTCTCTGCCGGGCTCCTCCACGGTGTATTGCTGCTGGCTTCTGGCCATCTGGGCGATGGCGGCGGCGATCACAAGGTCGTCGTGCTGGCCCTCCGCCGCCTGCGGCTTCCGGTTCTTGTCGTACACAAATACGATCATCTCCCCCAGCGTCCACCGGCTCCGAATCACATGGGGAGATTCCTCCATCACCGTGTGCAGCTCCGCCAGCATCTGGGGCCGGCTGGCGGTTGTTGTGTGCCAGCCGAAGGCCTTTACCATGGCGTTGGTGTAGGTGTCGAATCGTTCCCGTTGATAGAGCTTGGGATAGTTCCATTCCTCCAGCTTCCGCACCGGATAGGTGCCAAAGTTGACCTCGATGGCGGCCAGCGCCGTGTTGTAATACCGGCCCAGACAATACACCTGCCGGGCGTAAAGGATCTCCGATTGCCGCTGCTGCAATTCTGCCACCTGTTCGCCGGTGCGGTTGTCCAGCACGTGGGCGGTGAAGCAGTCGCTGCCGTCTCCTGCCGTGTCGCCGCCCAGCACATAGGGCACGCCCTTCTCCGGCTCCTTCCAGATGCGGACGGCGCCATCGGCGGCGGGGGTAAATTGCCAGTTCCGGGGTTTCTCGCCCTGCTCCTCCGGCGCGTCGTAGGTGAACCACCCCGTGACCGCCGGCTCCGGCGCGTGCATCTGCTGTACGGCCAGTGCCTGATTATCAAAGAACGGCGTACCGCTCAGCAGGAAGGCCTCCGCCGGCGTGTTGGGGTACTCCTGCCGGAACTCCTCCACGCTGCCGCCGCAGTTGGCACGGATGCACCACCGCCGCCATTGCAGCTGCTCCTCGTCCAGTCCGAAGTCCCGCTGGAGCTGCCGCTCCTCCTCTGTCCACTCCGTGCCGGGCGGCACCGCCATGCGGTAGCCTTTTTCCAGATACCACGGCAGGAATACCGGGATCCACTCGTTGGTGCCGTTCTCCGCCCCGTCCCACAGCTCCTTGAAGTGGTCATAGCCGTTGGCGGTGGATTCGATCACCACCATTGTGCTGGGGTCGTTGGGCACCGTCTGCATAATGCCCAGCAGCAGATCCTTCTTGTCCTTCGGCCAGAAGGCATATTCGGAGATATGTACGTTGGTCAGCGTGTCCGACCGGCCCACGCTGCCGCTGCCCGCCGTCTGGCACCGGATAGAGCTGCGCAAGCCCGGCCTTTTGGCCTTTTCCTTTGGCTCTCTGGTGGGGTTCTCAAAGACCAGCTCCTTGGCATTGCTGTTCTTCCGCATGGGCTGCATCCGCCGGGGCAGGCAGTCATAAAAGAGCTTGTTCATCTTGAACAAGTTGCCGGTGGCACCGCTGTCATGGGCCACGATCAGGGTCTTTACATTGGGCCGCGTCACAGTGTCCTGAAACATCAGCGCCTCCGTCACCGTGGAAATGCCCTCCTGCCGCCCTTTCAGTATGATAATGCGGATGGGCTTGCCCAGAGCCGCCTGCTGCCGGATCACGGCATACAGGTTGCTCTGGGCTTCATTGAACCGCAGCGGCACAAGCTCCTGCTTCTTGTCGCGGATCACCAGCAGCTTCTCGCAGTATTCCTTTGGATTCCGCAGATTCATGCCGATGATCCCTCCCTTTGTGATTTATACGGCGGGGCTGGCGGCTCTGCCCCGCCCTTGCCTCTCCTTTTTAAGGAGAGGTGGCGCGAAGCGCCGGAGAGGTTGTCGTAGGGTGGCCTGCTCTCATGCCGCCGCGTACTTTACCCAAGCCCTAATGTTTTCAGCGCCCTCTCCAGCTCCTTCTGGCTCTGGATCCGGTGCCCTTCGATAAAATGCCTGCATTCCTCCGGTGGTATGCCGCCCCGTGTCAGCGGCGCGGCCAGCGTGGCAAAATCGCAGAGGTATTCTCCGCCGGTGTGCTGCCATACGCATTTATAACAGCGATTCTCATGTCTCGTTTTTATCTGCATCGTTCATTCCTTCCAGTGCGTCGCAGACGGCTCGTAATGCCCGCTGTGAATCTCTTAGAGCAAACTGTGCCGCCCGCAGCGCCTGTATCGTCTTTTTCTGGCTGCCAGGCCCGGCCACGGCGTTCTCGGCCATCTCGCAGGTGTTCCACCGGTGGCCGCAGTCCCGGCATTCCCGACGCCGCCGGGTGCGGTTGTTCTGAAGTGGTCGGGAATCCACGCAGTACTGGTTCTCGCTCCCGCATACCGGACAAGTCATGTCTTATTCTCCGGAACGGCAACCCGAACTCCGGCATACAGCACACCATTTAGCATCTGGTAGCGGATCAGGCCCTTGGCCTCCAGCTCCTCCATCAGCGCCTCCTGCACCTTCCGGCGCGCCTCCGGCCCGATGGCGTCCGGCTTGTCCACCGTCAGCGGATCACAGACCAGCTTGCCCTGTACCTCCACCAGTTCAGTGGTCGAG
>OMNQ01000377.1_pt1 | contig 14676 bp, 4 predicted proteins | sample 1673871 | NCBI WGS metagenome assembly OMNQ01 (sample SAMEA103958130, study PRJEB25191) | human gut metagenome | biome: human-associated habitat [ENVO:00009003]; feature: intestine environment [ENVO:2100002]; material: feces | place: Germany | collected 2013/2015
GGCGGCGTCTTGCTGACGGTGGTGTTGGCGTGGCCCACGTCAAGGCACACCCCCAGCCGGGGATCGTTTACGCCCTCCATGATGGCCGCCAGCATATCCGGGCCGTCGTCCATGACGTTTTCCAGCGCGATGGTCATGTCCCGGGGCACCTCCGGCAGAAAGTCCCGCCAGAAGCGCACCGACTGCTCCACAAACCACTCCGGAAAGTAGACGAAGGGGACGTACCCGTCGTGTATGACGATGCGGTTGATCCCCAGCCGCCGGGCCATGGCGACGGTCTGGCGGTAGCGCTTCACCGCGATGTCCCGCACCAGCGGGTCGATGGCGCAGGGATGCAGCTCGGCAAAGGGCGCGTGGAGCCACAGGCGGGCAATATCCGCCGTTTCCGCTTCCGCAGCGGACACGGCGGCGCTGTCCTCCAGCGCTGCCGCCATGCAGAAGGCCGTGACCTCGAAGCCCAGAGCATAGCGGCGGGAGAGCTGGGCAGCGGCGCTGTCGATGCCGGACAGATGGAGTTTTTCGCGCAGATGGGCGCGGTTCATGGGCAACACCTCTTTTCTGACAGTATAGCATGGTCGGGGGAAAAAGGAAAGCGGTACGTTTTGGTCAACGCACCGCCTTCGTTTATTCTCCGCCGGCGGCGTAGCCGCCGCCTACGTCCTCGCCCAGATCGCAGGTATAGACCCAGCAGATCACATCGCCGTCCTGCAAGGTGTAGCCGGAGCAGCCGTAGTTAGGGAATTCCCCGTTGACGCTGTACATCCAGCCGGACAGCTTGCCGCAGTCGAACTCGTAGAGATTGGCAATGCCCTCGATATAGGCGGTTTTATACAGGGGCGACCAGCTGGACTCCATGGAGATGCCATTGTCCCGGCAGACCCGCTGGAGCAGGTCGAAGGCCGTCTCCCCCTCGGTGAAGGAGAGCTCCGTCTCCGGCAGGATCACGCCGTCATCGGGCACGAAGTCCGCCTTGGCGGCGTTGAGCTGGTCAAGATTGTCCAGAATGGTGGCGCAGGAGATGGAAACGGTGCAGCTGCCTGCCGTCTCTGTTTCGGCAGGGGAACCGCCGCAGGCGGTCAGCAGAGCAAGGCACAGCAGCCAGCACAAAAGGGCCGCGCTCCATGGGGTACGGTGTTTCATAGGTCGCCTCCGATGGAAGGGAGCGGCAAAGCCGCTCCCTCCGGTTGGGTTTTCAGGGATTTTGGGGAAATTACGCGTCCTGACGGCGCTTTCTGGCCAGCAGAGCCAGCGCGGCGGCGGACACCACCACGCCGCCCAGCCACAGGGTCAGGCGGCTGTTGTCGGCGGTGTTGCCGGACTTGACGTTCTTGCCGTCGGTCTTGCTGTCGGTCTTGCCGTCGGCGGAATCGCTGGTGGAGCCGTCGTTGGCGTTCTGCTTATCCCGCAGCTGCTGATAGCGCTTTTCGGCGGCCAGCAGGGTGTTGTAGTTGGTGACCTGCGCCTTCAGCTCGTCGTCCAGCGCGTCGTAAGCGGCGCGGGCGGCGGTGATCTTGGCCTTGCTGTCCTTGTCCAGCTTCACCTTGCCGATGGCGTCGATCTTGGCGATCACATCGTCTACGGCGGCCTTGTCGGCGGCTTCCTTCTTCAGCTGGGCCAGCTTGGCCTCGGCGTCGGTCAGGATATCCAGCTTGCTGACCAGCGCCTTCTGCTCGTCGGTCAGCGCGTTATAAGCCTTACGGGCAGCGTCGATCTTGGCCTTGCAGTCGTCGGTCAGGGTCACGTCGCCGATGGCGTCGATCAGGTTGTCAACCGCCTTGGCGGCGGCCTTGTCGGCGATCTCCTGTGCGCGAACGGCCAGATCGGCCAGCATCTGGGGATTGAAGGGGTTGTTGTTGGCTTTGATGGCGGCCTTCATCTCGGCAGCAGTCTTGGCGGTACCCAGACCGGTAACGCCGTACTTGGAGCTTTCCTTACTGACGGTGCCGTCCAGATAGAAGCAGTTGTCCACATAGTGTGCCGCGGTCTTATCGGGGGACAGGCCGCCCAGATAGGAGGCAGCGCCGCTGGTGCCGGTAACATCACCGATGCTGTAGCAGTTGGTCAGCGTGGCGCCCGCCGTGTTGCTGAAGCCGGAGCCGCAGATGCCGCCCAGATAGCACTCATTGGCGGAGCTGCTGCGGATCGTGCCGGTGGCGTAGCAGTCGGTGATGACCGCGCCGGTGGCGGTGAAGCCCGCAATGCCGCCGGCATACTTGTTGCTGGTGACATTCACGGCGCTATAGCACCGGGTGATGGAGGCATTGTTCTGCATATTGCCCACGATGCCGCCCGCCTGCGCAAATCTAGTATTGTTGGTGCAGGTCACGCTGCCGGTGATGCCCAGCCCCGTGACGGAGGCGCCGCCCTGCAGAAAGCCGATCAGGCCCAGATTATTGTTGGTGCTGTTGATATACAGGTTGCGGATAACGTGACCCTGTCCGTCCAAGGTGCCGTAGAGCTTCTGCAGCGGTGTCCAGTCAAAGCCCGCCAGCTCAATATCGGCGGTGAGCTTGGCGCTGCTTTTACCGTCCGTGGCGGCAAACCAGGCCAGCTCCGCGGCGGTGCCGATGAGGTAGACGCCGTTGTCGTCCTTCTGGGGCTCGGTTTTGGTCGTGCCGTCCCAGGGATCGGCGCCAACGGTCTGCATGGAGGCCATGACGGTCAGAACGCCGTCCTGTACCTTGTCCGCATCGGCGCTGCCCAGCGAGAAGCTGCCGCGCTCCACCGCATAGCCGTCCTTACGCAGGGTGTACAGGTAGGTGCCGTAGCCCAGCTGGAAGTGTCCGTCTGCACCGGGCTCCATGACCTTGCCGCTGCTGTCGGTGACGGTGACGGCCACGCCGTTCAGCACGCTGCCGGCATCATCGGAGATACGCAGCGCCACGTTAAAGAACACCTTGCGGTAGACCGTGACCGCAGCGTCGGCATAGTGGTTCATGTAGTAGTTGACGGTGACGGCGTTGAAGTTGGTGCCCACGCCGGTATCGGTCATGCTATACAGGAAAGCGAAGGGATTGGCGGCAGAGTACATGAAGCCGTAGGTGTAGCCGTTGGTCAGGGTGTACTGCGCGGTGGCCGCGCCATCGGCGAAGGTCACATCCTCTGGGATGGTGACGGTGACGGTGGCGTTGTCCATCTTCTGGTACTGGCCCAGCGTACCCTCGTACTTGGTCTCACCGGCGAAATAGGTAGGCTGGAAGTTGGTGGGGTTGAAGATGCCGGAGATCTTGTTGACGGCGCGGTACATGCCGTCAAAGCTCAGCTTCACCTGATCGCCGGGCATGATATTCTCGCCGGGGTTGGAGACATTTTCAGCGGTGATGGTGACCTTGGCCACGCGCACCAGACGGTAGCTGACACCGGTGGAGTCAGTCATCTTGAGGATAACGGTGCCGCCCTTGCCGTTGCCGATGGTGTTGAAGCCAGCCAGAGGAACGGCGTAATTGCCGTCAGCGTCGGGGGAAACGGACTGGAAGCCGGAAACGGTGGTGTTCATGCTGTTGTCGGTGGCAGCCAGCGCGTATTCCACCTTCACGCTGCCGGTGGCATTGACGGTGAAGTCCAGCGCGGGGTTCGTCTCGTTGGCCTCATAGAACCAGGTGTCGTAGTTATAGTCCCAATCCTCGGAGCGGGTAGTGGTGACGCCGGAAGCCATGTTGTACTTCACCTTCGCGTCGGCGGTGCCGTGGGTCACGCCGGTACCGCCCACCACGATGACGCCCACACGCTCAGGGCTGGTGGCGGGGAACAGGCCGCCGTGGCTGCCGTGATTGCTGGGGTTCACGTCCACGCTGTCATAGTAGACGGCGATGATGGAATCCTGCGTACCGGGGGTAACGTCCGCCCAGTTGGCGGTGGCGTTACCGCCGTTAACGGGGCTGATCGCAGCGTCGCCGGTCAGGGCGTTCCAGTGGAAGTCAGGCTCCACCATGATGTTGGCGGCGTCGGAGTTGATGAGCTGCCAGTGACGGTAGGCACGGATACGGGTAGTGCCGGTAATGGCTTCGTAGCCGCTGGGGTCCAGATTGACCTGCAAATCGGCCTCGTCACGGTTGATGACCTGAGAGCCCAGATTGCTGAAATCGTGAGAAATACGGTCGGTAGCCGCGCCGTCCGCGAAGGAGTAAGTCAGTTCACCGCTGTCCTTCAACTGGCCCAGCCAGCCCGCCTGGGTCACATGGGTATCGTCGCTGAGACGCCAGGTGTAGTTGCCATTGCTCTTGGAGATGAAATACTGGGCGGTCTTGGTCTTGCCGTCCGCGCTGGTCGTCCACTCCGTCTCAGGCTCCACCTCAGTGGTGTTGAAGTTGTTCCACTGGAAGTACAGGCCGAAGGTGGCGTCGGCGGGAACGGTGACGGTCAGCTCTATGCGGGTGTTGATGGTCAGCACTTTTGCAGTAGCCGCTCTGTAGCTGGCAGTGAAGGTCAGGTTGATGTTCTGGGTGAAAATGTAGCCTTCGATATCGGGATAGGCGTAGGTGTTGTACAGGCAGGCGTTGCCGGCCGCGTACAGCATGGTGGGGTAGTACGTATAGTTATCTTTGATATAGGGGTCGCCCATGGCCGCGTCGCACTTCATGATGGGGCAGGTCACGCGGACATGGTACTCCTCAGCAGTGAAATAGGTGTTGTCGGCCTTTTTGCTGTTGGTATAGAAGGAGTTGCACTGGAGATAGATGCTGTTGCCGCCACCAGCGCCGCCGTCCACGTTCTTGTCGGTGGGCAGGTTCAGCGTCATGCCGCCCAGCGCCTTGCCGTCATCGGTAAAGGCACGGTAGGCATAGCGTCCTGCCGTCAGCTTGGTGTAGAATATCTGATATTTGGTGCTGTCCAGCTTGCCCATGGCGGGGTCATACTCCTCCTCGCCCTCAGGCAGGGTATCGGTGAAGTTGCTGTACAGGAACACATCCTTGAGCTCGTCGCCCAGCACCTCGTTGCCGTCGGCGTCCTTGGTGACGTTATACAGCTTGATGACGGGGTACTTGCCGGTATAGTCCTGACTCACATAGAAGGTGAAGTTCATGGTGGGGTTGTCCTCTACGGTCAGGGTCAGCGTCCAGGTATCGGTGGAGAAGTTCTCGCCGTCGAAGGAGGCATAGAAGCGGTAGATATACGTGCCCGCCACAGTCTCGGTGAGCTGGATCAGGGTGCTGCCGAAGAGAGCCTCCTCGAACTTCTGCCTGGCGCCCCAGCTCTGGCCGTTGTCGGCAGAGCGCTCATAATAGTAGTTCTCGTAGGTGAGGCCCTTGCCGTCAAAGATCTTGCCCGCCTGCAGGTCGCTGAGCAGATAGGCGGTGCCGGTCTGGACGGTGGCGCTGGCGGTGGGGGACACGCCGTCCTTCAGCTTGGGAACAGCCACAGCGGGGGTCGTGACCTCGCCCTCGGCGGGCACAGGCTCGGCGTTCGCGTCGCCGTTGGCGGGAGCGGGGGTCTCGCCGCCGCTCTTATCCGCGTTGGCGGGGGTGGTCTGGCCCTCGTCGGGGGTGACGGGGGCGGCGGGTTGGTCATTGCCGTCGGTTGTGACGACAGTGGGGGTAACTTCCTCCGCGAACGCCGCCACGGACAGGTTGCCCATCAGGGACAGCACCATGGTCAGCGCCAGCAGCAGAGAAAGCAGCCGTTTGCTTGTTTTCATGTGTTTTTGGTTCCTTTCTATGATTTTTCTCTATATAAAGCCTTTCGGCAGAAAGCACTCCGAGGAAAGCTCCCGCCGAAATCGTCATCGCCGACTTGACAGCGTCCCGGTGCAGGCAGGAGCTTTTCCGGACGGCCCTGGGCGTATCTGACTGATCCCAAATTGGGCTTCACAGTGACCTGTTCGCGGGGATTTGCACCCCATTCCGCCTCCGGCGCAGTGCGCCGGGCGGGCCGTCCGGTATGCAGTTGTGGGGGGTCAACCCGCCGCCGTCACATGGACGCGGGCAGTGGCCGGGGCAAGGCGGGCGGCCTCGGTGCCTGCGTTGGCGTCGAGCGCCAGCAGGTAGTAGGTACCGGGTTTCTCGTTGACGACGTACTGGAAAGCATCGCCGCTCCCGTCTGCCGGGATCTCCGTCAGCTGCGTCCATTGATCGTTGTAGAGGTAGACCGTCATGCCCGCGATAGACTGGAAGCTCTCGCTGCCGCCGTCGGCCACGGATTTGGTTTCGTACTTCCGGGTGTTGAAGGTCAGCGTTTCCCCGGCCTTGACGGTGTACTCGTCCTTGTCAAAGCAGGTGAACGCGCCGCCGTCGCTCCAGAAGTTCCAGTCGCTGAACAGTGCCACGTCAATGGTATCGCCGTTGCTCAGCAGAATGTAGTCCGCCGTGGCGCCCCAACCTGGCCCCATCAGGGGATATACGTGGTTGCGGTAGTACATGAGGTTTTCATCGTGGCCCCAGAAGTTCGGCATGTACATGCTGGTGGCGGAGCCGCTGATGGTCAGCGCCGGGCCGGGCCAGCTGGCCGTCTGCTTTCCCAGAATGTCATGTACCTCTCGGTATCTGTCGTTCTGGCCGTCGACCACCTTTTTCGTGCCGGAGGTTACTTCCTCCGGGGTATAGTCCTTGCAGTACACGCCCAGCAGATACAGATACAGGTGCAGAACGGTAGGCCGCTCCACCACCACATTGTCGATATAGCTGCCGCCGCCTTGGCCGTTTTCGGTGTGGTAACGGTAGAACTCCGCAAGCCCCTGACTCTCCAGATCGAAGTAGGGCACCTCCACCTGCAGGTGGGCCATGGGGGTGCCGTCGACGCCCCTGATGGGCACACCGTCGTTGGAGACGGTGACGTAGACGGTCACGCTGTCGGCATTCTCCTCGTCATAGTCGTACTGGCCGGGGTCTCCGGCGGCGCTCTTTGTAACGGTAACCGTCAGGTGATAGACTGCCTGCACCGCGCTGTCGGCGCCGCACACGGCGGTGATGGTCAGGAGATAGTCGCCTGTCTTGCTGTTGGTGAAGGACAGGTAATCGCCCTTATCGTCCGCGGCCAGCTTGGTGTGCTCGCTCAGTCCCTCGCCGGACAGCGTGTAGGTAACGCGGTCCGGGCAGGTGTCGAACACATCGCTCATGTACAGGGTATACATCCCGCCCTGCTCCACCCGCGCCGTTTCGGGCGCGGTGCTTTTTACGGTGATGGCGTGGCGGGAGGAGGGCCACTCACCCTCGGTCAGATAGCCGTATACCGCCGCTGCGTCCGCGATATCCTGCTTGCCGTCGCCGTTGACGTCCAGCCGGGCGAGGGTGGCGGGGTCGGTGATGGTGTTCTTATCGCAGCAGTACTCATACAGGTATTGCAGGTCGTACACGTCCACCGCGCCGTCGCCGTTGATATCGCCCTTCACGGCGGCTCTGGCCGGGGCGGAGGACAGAGAGGCGGTCACGCCCTTCAGGGCAGTACGGTCAACGGCTCCGGCGCTGGACGCGCTGCCCAGCAGTCTGGCCGTTCCGCCGCCGCTGGCAGCCATCGTCTGAGGGACGGCTGCGGAGGTATCGCTCTCCGGCCAGCTGCCCCTGATCAGGAAGTCGTACAGCGCCGCCGCGTCCGTGATGTTCGTCAGGCCGTCGCCGTTGACGTCCAGCCGGGCGAGGGTGGCCCTGTCGGTGATGGTGCTGTTGTCGCAGCAGTACTCATACAGGTATTGCAGGTCGTACACATCCACCGCGCCGTCGCCGTTGATATCGCCCCGGTCATAGGTCTTGCCGGTGACGGAGATGGGAATGTCGGTCTTGGCCGCCCGGATCACAGGCTCGCCGTCCGCGCCGCTCTGGTACATGACGGGCACGTAGGTCAGCTCAAAGTAGCCGTCGTCCGCCGCGGTGACGGTATCGCTGTAGGTGAAATATTCCACCTTGACGCCGTTGATGGTGCGGCTGACCGGCAGAACGCGGCTCTCGCCGTTGGCGTAATAGACGGTCAGCTCCATGCCGGCGGGGTCGAAGGCCTCGCCCTCGTTGTAGCTCATTTTATCCGGCAGCTGCGTCACCTCCACCTTATCGACGGTGCTGGTCAGCGCCATCAGATAGGCGGAGTCGTTCTTGAAGAACACCGTGCCCTTGCTGTCGGCAATGGGAGAGCAGATGGCGTACTGCGCCTGATCGTTGGCGGGGGTGAACAGGGCGTAGGCCGTTTCCACCGTGCGGGTGCTGCCGCCCTCCTGATAGGTCTCGGTGGTGGTTTTGCCGGGAGCCGTTCCCGTATCCTCCAGCAGCCGCAATGTGCCGGGGGTGAAGTTATCGAAGAAGTAGACGCTGGGGTATTCATAGGCGGTGGTCAGCAATCCGGAGGTCTGGGGATAGCCCTTGGTGGGCACGCTGTAGAGCACACTCATGGAATCCAGATCCACCACGGTGATGTTGTGGCCGGTATACGCGCCGAACTGGGACGTGCCGGACACGCCGATATAGGCCCGGCCCTTATACAGCACCGGCGTACAGGTGCTCATGGCCGGTGTACTCGGGTCGCCGCTGCCGTTGCTGAGCGCGCAGGAGCGCGTATCCGTGATCTTCCAGCCGTCCGCCGTCTGCGTCACGGCGGCGGAGTAGAGATACCCTCCCTTGGAGGTGAAGTAGAAGCGTCCGTCCCCGTCTCTGGCGATGGAGCTGCGCACGTCGCCCCGCAGGCCGTCCCAGCGATCCAGCTCCTCGCCGGTGGAGGGGTCAAGGCACAGCAGCGCGCCGGTGGCGCTGGAGGATCGATCCTGTCCGTCGTCGGCGCCCACCAGCAGATAGTCGTCGCAGACATACGCGCCCGCCCAGTAGAAGCCGCCCATACGGGTATACGTCCAGCGGGCCAGCTTTTTCTCGCTGCCGCTGGTGGGATTCTCGTCGGTGGCGGACAGGCAGACGAAATTGGCGTTCTCCTTCTCCTGATTCCAGAAGCCGGTATACACATAGCCGTCATGGTAGGTCAGGGGACAGTTGGGCTGGCCGCCCAGCATGTCCTGATAGATCCACAGGGACTCCAGCGTGGCGGCGTCAAAGGCCTGCACCGTGCCGCTGCTGAGGGCCACGAACAGCATGCCGCAGTCGGGGCCGTAGGTGGCGGAGGTGATGGCGAAGCTGGAGGTATCGCACATGGCGCCGGTGGCCACCACCGTGCCGGTGACGGATTCCACCTTGTACAACGTCCTGCCGCTGTAGACGATCAGGAACTCCACGCCGCCCTCCTCGATAAGAATGGGGCAGCCCAGCGCGGAGGTGCTGTAGCCGTCGCCCAGCTTATTGGCCCAGCTGAGCACGGCGGTATCGCTGGAGGTGGGGGTCTTGGCGTTCACCACGCCGTTGGCGTTGTCATTGCCCCGGAAGGAGGGCCAGCTGGAGGTGACGCCTGCGCCGTGGCTGGAGACGGGAGCCGCGGCCAGCGAAATGACGATCTCCTCCGCCTTGCCGGCGGCGATCTCCTGCGTGTCGCCCACATAGCCGGAGCAGGTGGCCACGCAGGTGTAGGTCAGGCCCTCCACCAGCGAGAACGTGCCGTCGTCATTGGGCCAGACGCGGGAACCGCTGCGCATTTCGTACACGGCGGCCAGCGCGCCGTCAATGGTTTGTTTGGTGTCCTTATCCTGAATAGTGACGGTGGTGTCAATAGGCGCGCCCTTTTTCAGCGTCAGGGTATAGGCGCGGGCCTGATGCCCCTCCGCGGTGCAGGCGGTCAGGGTAAAGGTCTCCTGTTTTTTCGTCTCGTCCAGCGGCAGGGTGACGGTAACGGTCTCCGCCGTTTCCCCGGTCTCCGGATCCACCTCAGGCGCGTAGATCTGGCCGCCGTTTACCTGCACACTGTAGCCCGTGACGAAGGGTGTCACCGTCAGCACCGCCTCCTGGGCGGAGCCGAGGACGGTGGTCTGATAGTCATACTGCTTCCAGTAGAAGCCGTCGTCGTCGGCGACCTCGCCCTTGATCACCGGATAGTACGCCGTCTCCATGCCGTCCACCGACAGCGACATGTCCGCCAGTGTCAGCACTCTGGCGAAATCCACCAGATAGTCCTGCTCAAAGGTGACCTTCTTCTCACTGTCCTCCCGGGAGACGAGGAGGGTGAAGCGGAAGGCTTCCGGCCCCGTCTTTGCCAGACTGGACGCGAATGTGCCGGAGGTTCTCCCGCTGGGCACGTTCGTATCCTTGCCATCGGTACGCGGCACGCGGATCTTGCAGCCCTTGTCCTGAACGGCGACAGCCCAGACGTATACGCTGTTGTTCCGGTCGTCCATCTGCGAAGTATAGACGTGGGTGCCGGCACGGAACTGTTCCGCGGGCAGATACACGCTGGAGGTGCCGACGGCGCTGGCCGCCAGCTTCAGGCTGGTCAGGTAGTCGTCCGTCTCCGGCGTGACAGCCGTGATGGTCAGGGACGTGTCGCCCTCCTTGGGAGCGGCGAAAATGCCCTTGGCGTGGTAGTACTCGTTCTTTGTGGCGATGTAGGTATAGCTGCTGTCGCCGGGGGTCAGGGGATAGGTGCCGTCGGCGTCCACGCCGATCTCCGCACCGGCGGCGTTGAAGATGCGCACCGTCACGTCATCATCGTGCTTTACCGTCAGGGGGACGGCGGCCTTTCTGGTGACGGTGAGGGTATAGGTGGTGGTTCGTCCGCTCTCCGGCATGGTGACGGCGATGGTGGCTGTGGTGTCGCTGTCTTCCGCCAGCGGAAGGGTATACGTGCCGTCCCCGTCAAGCTGACCGCCGTTCACCGTAACGGTATAGCTGCTGTTCCGGGCAGGCCGCAGCACCACCGATTCCGTGGTGACCACGCAGGCGTATTCCGTGGTGGTGCCGGAGAAGTCCAGCTTCTGGTCAACGCCGCCCGCCATCACGCTGAGACCGTAGAGGGTAGGGGTGCGCTCCAGCGTCAGCTCCCACGCCTGATACATGGTATAGCCGTCCATGTCGGCGCGGGCCTCCAGACGCAGGGCGCTGCCCTGTGTACCGGCGGTCAGCACGTCCGCCAGCGCCTGATGGGTGGATTCCCAGCTGCGGCTCTTGTCGACCTTCTTGCCGTTGACGTCGGTATACATGGCGCAGAGGGTAACCTTGCTGCCGTTCCACTGGTAGGTCTTGCTCTCCAGATCAGCGCCGGGCACACCGTACAGGTACAGCCCGCCGGTGGGGCCCACTGTGTCGGGCACCAGCGCCACCGTTCCGTCCTGTTCCATTGGGTAGCGGTTTTCCGCCGCGTCGCCGCCGTTGACTGACCGCAGCACCGGCTGAGCCATCCACGCCACGCCCTGAGGAACGCGCAGGGTCGTCAGCGTCTCGTCCGCCACGGTCACGCTGCCGTCCTCCGCCACCGTCATGACACCGGACGCGCCGTTCAGGCCGGAGGTCAGGGTGAAGGTATAGCTGCCCGCCGCCAGCGCGGGGTGTTCGTTGGTAAAGGTCTTTTCGTTGCCGTAGGGATCCGCCGCCGTGAAGGTGTAGTCCGTCAGCAGCTGGCCGGTAAGACCCAGAAACCGCACGTTCAGCGGCTTGGTCTCCGCGTTTTCGTACTGCGTATAGGCCTCCATCCGCTCCGTCAGCGCCGTGGACAGCGCCGTCAGCTCGTCGGCGGTCTTTTTCGCCGTCAGCGCCTTGGCGGCGGCGTCATACTCCTGCCGGGCGAACTTCTGCATCTGGGGCTTTTCCGCCTCCTGCCACGCCAGCATGGCGCGGCCCAGCGCGCACAGCGCCGAGGCGGTCTCCTCGTTCAGCGTGTCATAGGCGGTCAGGAACAGGAACGCGCCCACGCTGTCGGCGCGCTGCTCCAGATCAAAGCTGCCCTTGTCGTCGCTGCGGGAATAGTTGGCCGACACGCCGTCGATGGCGGTGATAAAGCCGTTGGCCGTTTCCAGTCCGTCAAAGGTGTGGGGGTTTTCCCCACGATCCCGCAGCGCCAGCAGCGCCTCGCGCACCGTCTGGCCCGGCTGGTAGGGTACACGCTCCGGCGCGATGAGCACCCCGGCATTGGTGGCGGCAAACAGCAGGAAGCTGTTGTCGTCCGTCAGCGCCGTATCGGCACTCTCCGCCGCAGGCTGGACTTCCGCCGGGGTGGTTTCCTCCGCGGCGGACGGCTCCTCCGCCGTCTGTTCCGTCAGGGTCTGCTCTGTGATCGCCGGGGACGGCTGGACGGCCCACGCGGTGGTGGGCAGCAGGCTCAGGGTCATGACCAGCGCCATGAAAAGCGATACGATCCGTTTTTTCACTCCGCTCTTCCTCCTTAATACATGCATAGGATCCATTTCTGATACAGCTTCTGCCAGGGCTTCAGCTTCCGGCGGAAGCACCGCAGCGTGTCGTCGGCAAAGTACCGCATCTGGCTGCGCTGGGTCTCGGTGATGGGGTGGGGGCTGTAGCGGGCCTCGGCATTCAGCCAGACCAGCGCCGGGAAGTCCACCGGCTTTCCCGCCCAGTCCGACACGGCCTTGTCCTGCTGAAGCAGCGAGCCGTTTTCACGGTGCAGGCCGCCGTGCCACATCAGCTCCATGGCGTAGGCGAACAGGGCCGCGGTGGCGGCGGCGCGGTCAGCGCCGTCAAAGGCGGCGGCGCGGCGTTTGCACGTCCGGTGGCGGCGCAGCACCACAAACAGAATGGCCGCCAGCAGCGCCAGCGCCAGCAGGAGCAGCAGCCACCGGCCCACATGCAGCCGGGACAGGCTGCTGCGGAGGGTGGAGGAAAGCTCCTTCCAGATGGTGATGACCTGAGGCTGATCGGCGGTCTGATCGGGTATTTCCACGGTGCTGTGGCGCACCGTACTGTTCTGATTTCCGCCGCCGTCCTGCGCCTGAGCGCCGGTCAGGTCGGACTTGTCGTCCGGCTGGAACCAGCGCCAGTCGGACTCCGCCATCACGTTCAGGTAGGGGGTGGCCGTTTCAAAGGGGATCCAGCCCACGCCGTCCTCGTAGTACTCCGCCCAGGCGTGGGCGTCGTCAGCGGTCAGGGTCAGGGCGGTCTCGCCGGTTTTGCCGGACACCATGTCAGGCGTGACGAGATAGCCCTCCACGTACCGGGCGGGGATGCCGTAGTACCGCAGCATCATCACCGCCGTCGTGGCGTACTGCACGGCGCTGCCCCGGCCGGTCTCCTGCAGGAAGCTGCTGACGGGGTCGGCGTCCTCCGGCAGCGCAACGGGGGACTCGTCATACTCCACCATTTCCGCGAGACAGGAGCGGATGCGGCTCTTGGCCTCGTAGGAGGTGATGGAGGCGGGCGCTTTGCCCAGAAAACCCGTCAGCGTTTTTTGGGTGTCCTCCGGAATGGTCAGGTAGTTGTCATAGACCAGCTGGCGATAGACGGTCTCCTGTGCCAGATAGTTCTTCAATTGGGGATCCTCCAGATGCTGGCTCAGCACATCCAGCAGCTCATAGGCCCGGGCGGTCAGGTTGCCGGAGGTGGTGTAGGCGTAGTGCTTTTCCCCTTCCGGCAGGGTATCTCGCAGCTGATAGGGGTCGCACACGCCGCTGTCCGACAGCTCGTAGGGCAGCAGAGCGAAGCGGCGGCACGCACCGGAGACGTCGAGCTGCACGTCAATCTGCGGCGTGTCCAGCTTCAGCAGCGCCGCCAGCTGGCTCAGCTGGGTCTGGGAGAAGAAATCGGCGCTTTGCAGCCAATATACGTCGTTGGCCTGGTGGGACAGCTCCCCCGCGTCCAGCGCCGTCCATCCGTCGCGGGTATAGCGCTGGCCGATGAAGCCCCGCAGATACAGGGACTCCGGCCGGGACAAGGTCACCTCCAGCATGGGAGTATCGGAAAAATCCACACCGGCGGAGAAATCGCCCTCCGGCATGGCCTGAGCTTCGTTTTCATAGCGCAGGGCGTGAACCGCCTTGCGGACGGTCTCGCCGGCGGATGTCGTATTCCACGACGCGCCCAGCCCCGTGATGACCGTGACGCCCACGGTCAGCGCCGCCAGCAGCACCGCCAGCGCCGCCGTCCACAAGGACACGGCGGGGGAGCGGCGGCAGCTTCTCCGGCTGCCCAGACACAGCAGCGCCGCGCCCAGACACAGCAGCGCCAGCCACCACGCGCCGCCGGCGCTGCCGCTGACAGCGGCCAGCGCCACGCCTGCCGCCGCCAGCACTACGCTGACCACAGGCGCGTATACCGCCAGACTGCCCAGCAGCGCACCCAGCACGATACAGGCGGGGAGCGCCGCCCACAGGGCCGCAGTCTCCCCGCAGGCCAGCGGCAGATGGATGCGGCCCGTCAGTGACTGGACATAGGCCAGCACGCCGTTGAAAAGGCCTGCGGCGCTGTCCCGCGCCTGGGGAAGCAGCAGGCACCACGCGGCGGCAGCCAGCGCCAGCAGCGCAGGAAGCCACTGCCGCCAGCCACGGCTCATGGCGCACCATACGGCCAATGCCAGCGCCGCCGCGCCTGCCGCCATGGCGGGCCACAGGGCGCTCCAGCCGAAAAGGGCGCACAGCGTGCCCAGCAGACCGCCGTAGACCGGCAGCGCCGCGAGACTCCGCTCCGCCACGGCCAGCGGCACAGATGCAGTTGTCTCCCGAACCGGCGTCAGGCGCAGGGCGGGTGTGGTTTCGTTTTTCAAAGGGAGTACCTCGTGATAAGTGGGATTCTATTGGTAATGGGTATATAACACGCATTTCCAAGGCTCCCCTTGTTGCAAGGGGAGCTGTCGGCAAAGCCGACGGAGGGGATAAAACGATAATAGACAACCCCTCCGTCAACGCTTCGCGTTGCCACCTCCCCTTACACAGGGGAGGCT
>OMNQ01000381.1_pt1 | contig 14611 bp, 13 predicted proteins | sample 1673871 | NCBI WGS metagenome assembly OMNQ01 (sample SAMEA103958130, study PRJEB25191) | human gut metagenome | biome: human-associated habitat [ENVO:00009003]; feature: intestine environment [ENVO:2100002]; material: feces | place: Germany | collected 2013/2015
ACCAAGCAGCTTCTGGCAAACTATGCCGATGTTCCAGAGAACCTGATAGAGGCAATCGTGGAGAGTAATCGTACCCGTAAGGACTATATTGCTGATGCCGTTTTGAAGAAAGCTGGATATTATGCAGAGAATAGTACTTTCGATTCAGATAAAGAGCATTCTTGTGTAATCGGAGTCTATCGCTTGACCATGAAGTCAAACAGCGACAACTTCCGCCAGAGTGCCATCCAAGGCATCATGAAACGTATAAAGGCAAAGGGAGCTGAGGTCATCATCTATGAACCAACTCTCGAAGATGGTACAACCTTCTTTGGCAGCAAGGTGGTAAATGATATGAATACATTCAAGGCTCAGAGCCATGCGATTATCGCTAACCGCTATGATGCAAGTTTGGATGATGTAAAGGATAAGGTTTATACAAGAGATATATTCCGTAGAGACTAGTAAAGAATAGTTTTATCCTAAAGATTAAAGCTAATAATTATGATAAAGAAAAAAGCACAATCAGAAGCACTAAATAAGGCAATTCTTATAATGTCTAAGGAAGAGTTCTCTCGTAAAATCTTAGATAGAATTGAAGAAGGAAAGAAACTGTTGGCTAAGGAGGTTCCATTTCAAAAGTCACCTCAAGAAAGCTATTATGGTTATTCCGTTCGTAGAGCAATGCTGCCTGTTGAACCATCTGAGGTACAACAGAATTTTATTGCAGAGTTTCGTAAATGGACAGACTATAATAGTGAATTATTGAAGCAGGCTTTTGATATACCTAATAATGAATATCAATCACATTATGTTGTATGTGGGCAGGTAATGGTCATGTCAGCAAATGAAGACTTAATCAAAATTTATAAGGATGAGTTGCGTGAGAAAATCGATTATTTGGATTCATTGAATAGTAAGATTGATTTGTTGCCTTGTTCTTCTGTCAATTCACAAATAACTTCAGGGAAGAAAACTGTATTGAAAGATTCAAAGAAGGTCTTTATTGTTCATGGTCATGATGATAATCTTCGTAGTAAGGTTGAATTGTTTGTCCGAGAGCTGGGATTTGAGCCTATAGTATTGTTCAAACAACCTAATATGGGGGAAACCATTATTCAGAAATTGCAGCGTGAAGCAAATGATGTTGTTTATTCCATCATCTTATACACACCCTGTGATTTAGGAAAGGATAAAGACAAAATTGATGAAGAAATGAAACCTAGAGCAAGACAAAATGTGGTCTTTGAACATGGTTATATGTGTGCGTTATTGGGGATGAAAAATGTCTGCGCTTTGGTTGATGATAAAGTCGAAATTCCTGGTGATTTGTCTGGTGTGTTGTTTGTACCTGTTGATAATGATGAAATGTGGAAATTTCGTATAGCTAAAGAAATGAAAGCTGTTGGATTAAAAATAGATACGAGTTGTTTAATTTAAGTTTTACTATTGGAATGATGAAAAAGGTTTATTATTTAAATGCAGAGACCTTCACTTATGCAGGTTTGGCTAAGGCAATATTAAAATCTATAAATTTAGCATCAGAAGGAAACATGCCTGTTGCTATAGTTGTGTCAACAACTTCTCAATTTGTTTTATTGGATAAAATATTTCCAAAGGATTCTTTTAAGAGTAAATGTTTTCGAGATTCAACTAGTAATATTACATTTCATTTACATACTTTTAAAACATATTCTAGGGCAAATTTTGAACAGCATGTTTTTGTACCAATATGCCTTTCTGAAAAAGAGTTAATCAAATTTGAGGATGAATGGAATGCATATTATTGGGTAGTTGTACCAGATGTAAAGGACTCGATATTGTCTTGGTTAAAGATCAACAAAGCTCAGGATTTGGCTACGGATGAAATAATTCATAATGAATTCAAATTAGATAAAAAAGTTCAAAATGCTATTGGATGGTTGAAGGCTACTTCATATCCAAATGAAGGCTTTTGCCATCCTTTGGATTTGAATCGTTTGAAATGTATGGCTAATGCTGTAAATTTATGCAATTTGCAATTTGATTATGATGCCGTGTTGTATTATTGCCTAAATAATGGTATAAATCATGATGGAGGCAGAAAAATTGCTGAGCATTTTTCAAAAGCAGCTCAGAGAAAGTACAAGACTGATGGTAATTATCCTTTGACTTTTCTTAAAGAAATGATGAATGAAAAACATTAGAAAATATGATACGAGATTCGCTAGTTCAACCATTTCGGTATATTGAGTTAAATTGGAATGATTTTCTCTTATGGGGATTATTTACATTAGTATTTGGGCTCTTTGGTATAGGGTTCAATATTTGGGCTCATTTTCCAAAAATGGATGTATGGAATGCTTTATTGAATGAATTTGCCGTTAATAGTTTTTATACATATAGTATAGCTTTATTGGCATCTTCAATGGGAAGTTTATTTATAAAGATACATAAGGATAAAATGCTTATGTATTCTGATATAAAACTTTGGCTGATGGTAGTGTTGTTTGTTGTTTTATTTTTATGTGCATTTCTATGTCAAGGAATGGAGAAAATATCACATCATTATTGGGTTCAACTTGTTTATTTTGTTATTTCAATATTGTTGGCAATTTATAGCTTTTGTATATGTCATATAGATGAATATCCTAATGAGTTTTCTAGCATACAAACAAAATATACAGAAGAAGAGCAACGATCATTAACCAATATGATTTCTCAATCTCGGAAAATAACAACTGATTCAAACGGAAATAAAGTATGATTATACCATATCTTAAAGTAGAGCAACCTATCGGAACATTTTATTTATCAGTAATTAAGGCTTCGATATTAAAGTCCATTACGGAAGTAAATATAAGAACATTGGAAGGTGATGGCATTCAAAGAGGATTGAAAGAGAGGAGAATTAAGGAAATTAGTGCTTTTTGTAAAGATCCGAATGCTACTTTCCCAACATCAATAGTTGTTAGTATCTATGATTCTCAGAGAGAGAATATAACTATTGATGAGGTAAATAGAACTTTTGATATAAAAGATGATACTATCATTGGAGAAATTCTTGATGGGCAACATCGACTTGAGGGTCTTGAGGCTTCTGGGGTAATCGAAAATTTTGATTTGCCTGTTGTGCTTATGTTTGATATGTCTGTAGAGGAAAATGCTTATGTGTTTACCACAATAAATAGCAAACAAACAAAAATAAGTCCGAGTCACATTATAGACTTGCAAGAGTATTCTACATCACGCAGTCCACAGAAAACAGCTCATATGATAGCAAAAGCTTTAAATACAATGCCTGATTCTGCATTTTGTGGTCGTTTGAAGATGTTAGGTGTTTCATTAGGAGGTATGGATAATGCCACGCTTTCACAAGGAACATTTGCTTCTCAAATTATGCAATTATATTCGCGTAACCCTGATGAAGATGCAAGAAAGATAAGGAACAATGAAACTTTGAAAGATGATGTAGCATTGCCATTGCGACATTATTTTTTAGCAGGCGAAGATCATATGATGCTAAAAATCTTACTTAATTGTTTCAATGCTTTAAGTCATGTTTTTGTAGATGAGTCTAATGATGCTCGTAAAAGTGTTCTTTGGAAAACAACAGGATTTAGTGCGATTGTAAGAAGTTTCCCTGAGTTGTATAGATTGGGAGAAAGGAAAAAAGATCTGTCTCAAGGCTTTTTTGAAGATGTCTTTAAAATTGTCCGTGATTATATGAAATCCAATAATATACCAATTACTGGAGAACAATTTGGAGGTGGGGGTAAGCAAGTACAGCAAAACCTAGCTCAATGGATAATTACTGCTACCCAGCAGAGATAACGTAAAAAGAATAAAGTAAGCATAGATAATGGTAAAATATAATATTAATCTAGATGGCAAGACCATCTTGGTGACAGGTGCTGCTGGATTCATTGGCAGCAATCTTGTAAAGCGTTTGTTTAATGATGTGAAGAACATCAAGGTAATCGGTATTGATAGCATTACGGATTATTATGATGTGAACATCAAGTATGAGCGATTGAAGGAGATAGAAGCTTTAGGTAAGGATTGGACATTCGTTCATGACTCAATTGCCAACAAGAAAGCTGTAGAGGAAATCTTCTCAAAAAACAAGATTTCTGTGGTTGTTAACCTGGCAGCTCAGGCAGGAGTACGTTATAGTATTACTAATCCTGATGCCTATATCCAAAGCAACCTTATTGGCTTCTATAACATTCTGGAGGCTTGCCGTCATCACGAAGTAGAGCATTTGGTTTATGCAAGTTCTAGCAGTGTGTATGGTAGCAATAAGAAGGTTCCATATTCTACAGATGATAAGGTAGATAATCCTGTAAGTCTGTATGCTGCTACGAAGAAGAGTAACGAGCTGATGGCGCATGCCTATTCTAAGCTCTATAATATTCCAAGTACGGGATTGAGATTCTTCACCGTGTATGGTCCTGCAGGAAGGCCGGACATGGCTTATTTCGGTTTTACCAATAAACTGGTAAAGGGCGAAATCATCAAGATTTTCAATTATGGTAATTGCAAGCGTGATTTCACTTATGTAGATGATATAGTTGAGGGTATCGTAAGAGTAATGCAGCATGCCCCAGAGAAGCATAATGGCGAGGATGGCTTACCTATCCCTCCATATAAGGTATACAACATCGGCAACTCGCATCCGGAAAATCTTTTGGAGTTTGTAAGCATCCTGCAGGAGGAGTTGATTCGTGCAGGAGTGCTGCCTGAGGATTATGATTTCGAGGCACACAAGGAACTGGTTGCAATGCAGCCAGGCGATGTACCTGTTACCTATGCCGATACCACACCGTTGGAGCAAGACTTCGGGTATAAGCCATCCACTCCTTTGAGAGATGGCTTGAGAGCCTTCGCTGAGTGGTATAAGAGATATTATTTCTAAATGTAGTTTGTACAATGGAAACAATGGCTATGGTTTTGTTTGTAAAACCTTTGGTAGAGACATTTGTAAAAAACTATGTAGCACCAGCTTTAGCTAATGTCTTTAAAAATATCAAAGGTGAATGCCAAAAGGATTTGATTAAAAGTTCCGAAGCTTTTGAGGCATATTATGAGCATTCTTATGAACGTTATAGTATCATTAATACGTTGGCATTTAAGGAGAGGGTAAAAAAGCTAAAGGATATTTATATTCCTTTGTCCTTATGCTTGTCAGAGAATAGTAGAGACAAGAAAGCCATTCAAATAAATGCTTATCCAAAAGAATTGTTAGACAAGTATCAACGTGTCTTGATTACCGATACTGCGGGTATGGGAAAGTCCACATTAATGAAACGAATGTTTTTGGATGTAATAGATAATAAGCATGGAATTCCATTTTTTGTAGAATTGAGGCGAATTAGTAGTACTAATGATATACTCAATGAAATATCAGTTCAATTAGGTGGGCTTGACAATAAATTCGATTCTGATTTGCTTACCAGATTGTTCCGTGAAGGTGGTAATATCTTCTTTTTTGATGGTTATGATGAAATACCAAGTCAGCAGAAGTCTTTTGTTACAAGCAATATTCAAGAGTTTGTGTCAAAAGTGCCTGATAATAAGTTTATATTAACCTCTCGTCCAGAAGAAGAACTTGCTGGGTTAGGAAACTTTCAAGAGTTTCGTATTAAGGAATTAAAGAAAGAAGAATCTTATGAATTGCTGAGAAAATATGATAATCAAGGGAACATCTCAAAACTGCTTATAAACAAACTGAAGTCAGGTAACTATACGATGATTAGTGATTTCTTGAAAAATCCACTTCTGGTTACTCTTTTGTTTGTGGCATTTGATTATAAGCAAACTATTCCGTTAAAGAAACATATATTCTACCGTCAAGTATTTGATGCATATTTTGATTCGCATGATTTGTCTAAAGGTGATGGATATGTTCATGAGAAGAAATCTAAATTGGATATAGATGACTTTGATAAGGTAATGAGACGAATAGGATTCGAATGTTTACGAAGACAACAAATAGAATTCACAAAAGATGAACTATTGAACATTGTAGATACCGCAAGAGCAAATTTCCCTTCACTGTCTTTTACTTCTATGGGGTTACTGTCGGATCTCTTAAAGGCAGTTCCATTGTTTTGTCAAGATGGTGTTTATTACAAGTGGGTTCACAAGTCTTTACAAGAATATTTTGCTGCTGAATTCATATATAAGGATTCTAAAAGTAATCAAGATGCGATTCTAAGCAAGTTATATAATAGTAAAAAAATAGATTCGTATATCAATTTGCTTGATTTGTATTTTGATATAGATCCGAATGGTTTTCAAAAGAACATAGTTAAGCCATTTTTGGAAGCTTTTGTTGATTATTATGAGCAGAATTATATTTCTGGCAGTTCTTTGCCCTATGAAGAGGTTTGTTGGAGACTGACAATGACATTCGGAAATAGAATCGTAGCAGGTCGAATAGAGGTGGGTGATGATAAACCATCTAGTTATTTTGATGATATCTATAATATATGTCATGAAAAAATAGGTGAATTTCCAACGTCATCAACCATTATGCGTACAGGAAGTTTTGTGGCTCGGGTTAGAAACAATCATTATAGAGTTATGCTTCTTTTAGAGAGACGTATTCCGAAAATATTCTCAAAAATTGAATGGAAAGCAAAAAAAGGTAGTTTAGTGCTTTCTAAAAAGGCATATGAGATAAAAGGAATGGAGAATTTTGCAAAAAGTAAAGGCCTTTTTGTCAAATTAAACATGCTTTTGTCAAGTCGTTCAGACAATTTCTATATTGATGTAAATACAGCAAAAGGCTATTTACAGTCAATTAATTTGATGATTGAACAGTCTTGCAATAGTAACGATTTGTTGAGTGGACTTTAAAAGAATGTCAGATGAACATAATTAGAAAAATAATACATTTATATAATAGATATTTCCTTTCTTTTGAGCAACAGGCTCGTAAGGCTGGTGTGAGAATGGGTAAAGATAATCAATTCTTGTCTAATTTCTGGAGCTCAGAGCCTTATCTGATAGAGATAGGAGATAACTGCCAGATTACAGCTGGAGTGAAATTTTTCACTCATGGGGGGGCAAAGGTTGCCCGAATAATTGATCCTACTTTTGATTGCTTTGGAAAGGTAAAAATTGGCAATAATGTATATATTGGAACTAATTCCTTGATAATGCCTGGAGTAACTGTTGGTAATAACGTTTTGATTGCAGCCGGTAGTGTTGTAACACATTCTGTTCCTGACAATGTTGTTATTGGTGGTAATCCTGCTCATATAATTTGTTCGTTTGAAGATTATTATGAGAAGAATAAGCATTATAATACTAGTACCAAAGGATTATCTTCTGAAGCAAAAATGCAGGTTTTATTAAGGCTAGAAGACATTAAGTTTATAAAAAAGAAAATGTTAAATTTTAAATAAATCATGGGGAGTGATTCAAAAAACAAACGATTAGCAAAGAATACTATTTACTTGTATATTCGAATGCTATTTGCTGTTTGTATTAACCTTTACACTTCTAGATTGGTTCTGGAATATCTAGGTGTTGAAGATTTTGGCATATATAATGTTGTTGGAGGTATAGTTTCACTCATGATGTTTGTGAATACTGCAATGAGTGGGGCGACATCACGATTCATTACGTTCTGTTTAGCAAAAAATGATGTACTTGAGTTAAAAGCTACTATTAGTTCTGCTATACAAGTACATGCAATAATTGCCCTTTTTATATTATTAATCGGAGAATCTGTAGGTCTTTGGTTCGTAAACTCACAATTAAATATACCTACAGGATCAATGTTTGCCGCAAATTGGGTATATCAGTTTTCGCTTTTTTCATCTGTTATTGCTATTCTACAAGTACCGTTTAATGCTAGTGTGATTTCCTATGAGAAAATGGATGTTTTTGCCGGGATAGAGATTGTTAATGTCGTTTTGAAATGTGTTATAGTCTTTTGCTTGGTATGGTTTCCTAATCGTCTGATTGCTTATGGAGGTTTGCTTTTTATAGTATCTGCGCTTATAGCGTTGATGTATGTTGTATATTGCTTCAGTAAACTGGAAGGTTTCTCTTATGCCAATCGCTATCATAAGCAAATAGTTAAGGAAATGACGATTTTTGCCGCTTGTGATCTCTATGGCAATGGTACATTTGCTGTCCGACAGCAGGGTATCAATATCTTGATAAACAAATACTTTGGCGTAGCTTTCAATGCAGCAGGTGGAGTAGCGACACAAGCTAGTGGTATCATATCAACATTTATGAATAATGTATTGTCTGCATTTAGGCCTCAGATTATTAAGGAATATTCCGTAGGAAATATCCCACGAATGTCCAAACTGATGTTTAGTGAATGCGAAATTCTGATATTATTCATAGGGCTAATATTTGTGCCATTGTTTATTAATATGGATTTTATAATGGAACTTTGGCTTAAAAACGTTCCACCTTATGCTGTAATATTCTGCAAAATACTATTGGTGTGCAATGCATTATCTGTCGTAACCCAAATTGTTCAAGATGGTATTTTTGCAACAGGCAAAGTAAAACGGTTTAGCTTCATTGCAGGTAATTTAAATATTGTTTGTTTATTCCTTACATATATTTTTTTCTTGTTTGGCTTTGATGCGCAATATGCATATTATGCAATGCTGATTTGTATTATTTGCCAGACTTTTGTCAATTCTTATCTTTTAAATAGATTGATTGATAAATTGGATATGAAGCGGTATTTACAGAATACTATTAAGCCATTTATTATTGTAGGTGTATCATATTTAATAGTTAGCCAGTGTACAACTTCATTAGCGGGATGGAATAAAGCATTTACCAGTTTGGTAATAAATACACTATTCATTACTATATCTGTTTTAGTTTTATATACAAATTATAGAACTATTATAGTGTCTATTTTAAAAAGAAAAATGAAATGATGAAAAAATTACTTGTGATTGGGCTGCTTCTTGGGCGGTTTTCTATCAAATGTGGTATGCTGCTTGGGCAGCTTTCGTATCTGTTTTCGTTGCAAAAATATCTAAAGGTAGAAGCATTCGGGAATTCATTCTTGGTGTTTTGATATTGCCTTCGTTGATAACCATGTTGTGGTTTGGTGTATATGGAGCCATTGGAACGGAAATAAAGGATCTTATTTTCCCTGCTATGCAAAACCTTCATTGTTTGTTTTTATTGAAAACATAACAACAAACCATGGCGCCTACCTGTTTATGTCAGCTGTAGTATTGATAAGAATATGCTTATTCTTTATTACTTCGTCTGATTCCAGCTCATTTGTCGTGGCGACATTGCTTACACCAGACAAGGAGGCTTGGACAATTGGAAAGGTATCATGGAGTATGACTCAATGTTTTTGTGCCATGGTATTGTTTGCATGTGGTGGATCGGCTTTAGTCCAGATGGCATCAGTAATCTTAGGCGTAATCGTCATTACAATCATTTTAGCAGGAATTTTTTATTTCTTATATACATTGAAAAAATCAAATATTTAAAATATGATAAGCAAGAATCATGAAATTTTCAGGCACAAGCATATTTTGCTTGTTGAAGATCACACAAATCCATTAGGAATAGTGCGTAGTTTAGGTGAGGAAGGAATTCGACCTATAGTTTTACTTTGCTCTAAAAATCCAATTCTGGTTAATAAAAGTAAGTATGTTGGTGAACTTCATCGATTTGATAACATAGAAGATGGCTATAAGTATCTTGTTGCTCATTATGGTAATGAAGAACTAAAACCATTTATTTATAATGGAAGTGATGATATCACATTGTTGTTAGATTCTTATTATGAAGAGTTAAAGGATAAGTTCTATTTTACAAATGGTCAAGGTGGTATCAAGAAATATCTCCAGAAATATGATATTACACAAGCTGCATTAGAATGCGGTCTTCAGATACCAAAGGAAGAACTATTGAAAGTAGGAGAACTTCCAAAGGCGTTGAAGTATCCTGTCTTTACGAAGGCGGCAACCTCTGCTAATGGAGGTGTCTGGAAAGACCAAGCTCATATTTGTAATAACGAGGAAGAGCTTAAGGCTGCTTATAAGACAATGCATGTAGACAAGATTCTAGTCCAAGAATATGTAAAAAAGAAAAATGAACTTTGCATTAATGGTGTTAGTATTTCTGGGGGCGCAGAGATTTTTATGCCTTATGCGTGTAGCTATTATCGCTTAAGACCAGATAGTTATGGTGGTTATGAATTTTTATTTCCATTTAAGGATGAAATTTTGGCAGAGAAAATTTCAAAACTATTAAAAGTTACTCATTTCTCTGGAATATTCGATATCGAATTCCTTATTGGTGAGGATGATGAATTGTATTTTATGGAAATTAATTTTAGAAACTCAGGATGTAGTTATGCATGTACTGATGGTGGTTTTAATCTACCTTTTAGATGGGCAGTCTCAACTTTGCAGAATAAGTTGTACCTTGATGGATTCAAGCCTATTTTAAAGTTTGATGCAATGAACGAATTGGAGATTATTACGATTCAGTTAAAACAAAGAAGGTTTCTATTTTTAATTGGATAAAGGAACTGAAGGGTTGTAAATCATATTATCTTTATAATGCTAAGGATCCTGCACCATTTAGAAATTTCATTTTTCAAAAGATTAAGAAGAAACTATGCTAAATATATTTTCAAAGAAAGATCGAATGATATTGCGATCTGATATGTGGAATTTGGGCTTCGTTACTGATGATGTAGCAGATGTAATCAAATCAAACCATCTAAACATTCAATGGATGAAGCATGAATATAAGGACAGATGGTTTGCAGACCCTTATCTGTTGGAGGTTACGGATAAGCAAATTGTGGTGCTTGTTGAGGAGTTTTGCTATAAGATTCGTAAGGGGCGAATAGCTAAGCTTGTGGTTAGTCGTCCTGATTATGTATTGCAAGACATGAAGATTGTTTTGGAACTGCCTACGCATCTATCATTCCCTGTCATCTATGAGAAGGATGGGCAAGTGTATGTAATGCCTGAGAACTCTAAAAGTGGAGGTATTAACATCTATCGTTATAATGCAGAGAAAGAACGATTAGATTTAGTGCATGAAGTTGGGCATTTGCCTCTTACGGATGCAACTATTGTAAAGTTCCATTCTGATGAAGAGTTTGTGTTTAGTACAAAACTTCCTAACCCAAATGGTAATGAATTGGAAATCTATCCATTTGATGGTGATTCAATGAAAATGGATGAGAAATCTCTTGCGAGAATTCGTTTTTCGAGTAACATTGCAAGAAATGCTGGAAATGCTTTTTATGTAGGTAAACAAATGTATCGCCCTGCTCAGGATTGTAATCAATGCTATGGCAATGGTCTGAATATTCAGCAGGTAGATAGAGTTGGGGATACGATTGAACTAACAACCGTTGCAGAATTCCACTCTGACAATCCTAACTATGGATTAGGTTATCATACTTTCAATATGAAGAATGGTTTGATAGTTGTAGATGGACATCGTTATCGTTTTCCACGTATGGTTAAATTACTAAATATTTTATCCAAACTAAAATTTAAAAGATGACAAAAATGAAGATAATGTTTATTAATTATGGTCTGGCGATGGGTGGAGCTGAGGTAATTTCTGCAAATTATCTTTCCCAAATGAAGAAAAATGGACAAGATGTTTGTTTGCTGGAATTGATGCATCGGCCTACATTTCTTTATGACCATCTCGTCGAAGAGCATATTCCAATCTATACAGTACTGCATAATAGTGATAATATCTTGTTTAAGGTTTACAACAAATTATTTGGTAAAGAAATATCTCTCAGAAAGATTCCTAATATAATAAATGAAGTAACCCCTGATGTTATTCATTTGCAAATGTTCTCAGAATTGTTAGATTTAGACGATTTTGGATTAAACCGAGTTTTTCTGACGATTCATTCTGATTTAAATAGATATTTAAGACTTCTATCTAAATATGGAAAAGGAAAATTGCAGAGTATGATGCAAAACGGTATGCATGTAATTGTTCTTTGCGAAAGGGCAAAAAAAGATGTCTTGAAATTTTGTCCTACTGCTGATGTACATGTTATACCAAATGGCTTAGATATAAATTATATAAAGAGCCAAAAGTATGATAGAGATCAGTTATGTAGAGAACTCGGTATTTCAGCAGATGCTTTTATTCTTGGTCATGTAGGTAGATTTCACAAGGTGAAAAATCATGATAAGTTGATAGATGTATTTGCTTGTTTGCATGAGAAAAAGCCAAATTCAGTCTTGGTATTAGTTGGTGATGGTACAGCTAAAGAAAGGGCACATCTAAAGAAGGTTGTTGCTCAAAAGAGACTAAATGATTGTGTGAAATTCTTAGGAGTCCGTTCTGATGCTACTGCTATCATGAGCTGTTTTGATGCCTTTGCTCTTCCATCATTTCAGGAAAGTTTTTCTCTAGTCTTGGTAGAGGCACAGGCTCATCATATAAGATGTGTAGCTTCTGATACTGTTCCAGAAGAGGTGATTTGTAATGATAACTGCTTTGCACTTTCTATCAATGATTCATCAGAGAAGTGGGCTTCACTCTTGTTGGATACTTCTGTAAGGAAAAAAAGGGTGAAGTCTGTTGCTGATTTTGATATAAAAAAAATAATAGGAGACACATTTGCTTTGTATCAACGTTATGACTGGCAAGTTCCAAATCAAAATCTTAAAAATCAATTTATGAGTCCACTTTAAAAAGTGGTTTCGTTTAAAAGTTTAACATACATTCGTTCTTTGAATTTTTGTAGTCTGGAGATTTTTTCGTAACTTTGAAGTCTCAAACAACAATATAAGAATATGTTTAAAAAGAGTCCAAAGACAAAGCAATTCAACTTGTTCAGTTCTCCTTCAGGGCTGATGTGCGAACGAGAGAGTCGTATGTACGACGATGAATCAGCTTGGCACAACAAGTTCTACAAGCAAGTAACCTCCAAGATTGACGAAGACATTTTCAAACCGCTCTATACAACAGAGCGAGATGATAATCGTGTTGGTCGTCCAAATGCTTCTATCCGCATTCTTGTCTCAATGATGATACTCAAAGAAGGATGCGGTTGCAGCGACGAACAGTTGTATGAGCAATGCCGATTCAATCTGCTTTATCGCCGTGCTCTTGGCATGGTGACTCTTGATGAACAGTGTCCAGCCATAGATTCTTATTATGGATTTCGCCGTAAGATCTGCGAGTATGAGGAGAAAAACGGCGTGAACCTTTTCGACAAATGCTTCAAGCAAATCACCAGGGCGCAAGTTATTGAGTATCGCATCTCCGGCAAGGCTATCCGTATGGACAGCAAGCTCATTTCCAGCAATATCGCTTGGTACTCTCGTTATGAGATTATCCATGCGACTTTTGTTAAATGCGTGTCTGAGGAGTCGTTGAGTCGCATTGATGACCAACTCGTTCGTCAGCAGGCATTGGATTTCTTCCAAGAGGATGCCGCTAAGACCGTTTACCGTACTGACAGCGAAACCATGGGCAAGCGACTTCTTGCATTGGGTATCGTGATTGACTATCTTCTAACTCATGACATAATAGGTACAGATACTCTTCTCAGCCGTGTGTTCTCTGAACAATACGACAAGTCTGAGGAAGGCATCGTCTCTGTCCGAGATAAAAAGAAAGTCTGCGCCAAGAGCCTTCAGAACCCACATGATCCAGATGCTGAGTATCGTGGAAAGAATGGAAAGAAGGTGAAGGGCTACAGCACCAACATCACAGAAACAACGGATGAGCCAGGTAAACCGAGTCTTATCACTGACGTTAAGGTTAAGGGAGCTTCCGCCGCAGACAATGGTTTTGTTCAAGATGCCATAGATTCTACGAAGGACGTTACAGGCAATGACGTGCAAACGGTCTATACCGATGGAGCATATCAAAGCAGAGAGAATCGCAAGTTTGCAGAGGACAATGGCATTGAGTTCATCGCCAATGGCATACAAGGCAAGCCTTCTCGATTTGACTTAGACATGACTGTCGAGCATACCTTGCAAGTCACCGACAAGACAACGGCTGAAGTCCAAACGGCAATACCTGTCAAACAAGACCGATGGAAGATTGCTGTTGAGAGTCCAAATGGAAAGAAGACTTGGAGGTACTTCTCCAAAGAACAAGTGGACAAAGCCGAGGTTCGCAAGAAAGTTGAATCCATCCCTTTTGAGGAAAGGAAGAAACGTAACAATGTCGAAGCAACCATGTTCCAATATTGCTTCCATACGAGAAACAACAAGACCAGATACCGCACAAAGATAAAGCATACTTTGCAAGCAATTGCAAGGTGTGCTTGGATCAACATGCGCCGACTTTTCTTGTATGACCTCGAAATGGGTCTCCAGATGGCAACAAAATAGTTCAAAGAGCGAATCGCCCCACTTTGGGGCTGTATTTAGGCTACAGGAGGCATTTTCACGTTGCATAAACAACGCGTTCGCCAACTGGTTGCCAGAGTTTGTTAATGCCGAGGATTGCATAAAGGCTTTCCAAGGCATATGTTTAATTCAAATTTAATCCACTTTTTAAAGTGGAGTCATTTATAGATTAGAAAATGACCATGACCTAGTTTGCCTATTGTGAGGACAATGGTGTTGGCCTCCTGATGAGTATAATATTATTTCTGCTATACTAATGAGGCTGGTCATGGGAA
>OMNQ01000385.1_pt1 | contig 14445 bp, 9 predicted proteins | sample 1673871 | NCBI WGS metagenome assembly OMNQ01 (sample SAMEA103958130, study PRJEB25191) | human gut metagenome | biome: human-associated habitat [ENVO:00009003]; feature: intestine environment [ENVO:2100002]; material: feces | place: Germany | collected 2013/2015
TGCAAGAAAAAAAACCTACCGCATCAATAACAATCCCACTGTCTTTGGCAATAGTCATCCTGGTATACTGTTTATCCTTTCCTATCGCCCTGATATTTCGTATTGAAATATTCTTATCTGCAAACACAGGCTTCGGATTAGCTTTTCCGAAGGGTTCAAGTCCGCCAAGTTCCAAGATCAGTTTTTCGTTGATGTACTCCAGCGGCATCGGTACATCAATCCATACGGTTTCTGTCAGATCTTCTTCGCTCAGATTGCAATATTCATTTATCCGCCTTCTGAATTCCGGAATATTCTCCTCCGGAAGAGAAAGACCTGCTGCCATTGGATGTCCGCCAAATCTTGTAAACAAGTCCTTACATTCCGACAATTTTTCAAACATATTATATGATTCTATTGAGCGAGCCGATCCCTTGGCTTCCTGTTCTCCTCTTGTAAGGACTATTACCGGTTTATAGTACTTTTCCCGTATTCTGCCCGCCACAATGCCCGCTATGCTCTCATGGCAGTCCGGAAGAAAAATCACAAGCACCTTATCGTCTTTAAGACTGCTGTTTTCAACCATATCAACTGCCTTATCAACTGCTTCGGAAGTAAGTTTCTTGCGCTCTTCATTAAGGTCTTTAAGCTCTCCGGCATGTCTCTCTGCTTCCGCCCTGTCATCTGTCACAAGCATTTTCAATGCTCTCTTGGCAGAATCCAGTCTTCCACTTGCATTAAGGCACGGTCCGAGCACGAATCCTATATGATATGCATTTATACTTTCACGACTGACACCTGTTACCGCCATCAGTGCATTTAATCCGTAATTTTCTGTATTTGCAATAAGTTTAAGGCCTTCCTTCACAATTATTCTGTTTTCGTCAAGAAGATCCACAATATCTCCGACCGTTGCAATTGCCGCAAACTGCAAAAGTTCCGGCATTACCGAATCGCCAGTTTGAAATTCTTTGACCATGCAATCAATAAATTTGTATGCAATTCCGGCACCGCATAACATCTTAAACGGATATCTGCAGTCATTTTGTTTGGGATCCACCACCGCGGCGGCCTTTGGTATGATATATCTGCGCCCGTTGTCCGTCTCTTCATAAGGAACATCATGATGATCCGTGATCACAACTGTCATACCAAGTTCATTTGCATAATCAATCTGTGAAGCTGCAGCTATTCCATTATCGCATGTGATAATAACTTCAACTCCGGCCTCATATGCCTGTTTTATCAGATTCTCGTTAATACCGTAACCGTCGGTTATTCTGTCAGGAACTTCATAATCCACATCCGCGCCGCATATTTTAAGTCCCTTAAACAAGATATAGATGGAACAAATTCCATCTATATCATAATCACCTATAATGCGGATATGTTTGTTGTCACGAATAGATGATGCTATCACAGACACTGCTTTATCCATGTCTTTCATCATCATCGGATCATGGAGTCTGTCAAGCGTACCGTTAAGATACATATCAACATTCTCCATGTCCGTGACATCACGGTTACGGATAATTCTGGCTGTTACCGGATCAATATTAAACCGGCTGCCAATGGCATCAAAATCCGCCTTTTTGGAATATACCCGCCATTTCTGCATATTTATTGCTCTGCTTTCTTAAGTGCTCTCTTGTACGAAGCCTTCTTCATTGAGAACCACAATGCGCCCGAAATACATACTGATGAGTATGCGCCTACAACTATACCTACCATAATCGGTGCAGCAAATTCCCTGATTGAAGATACACCGAGTATGAACAGAATAAGTACCATTATAAATGTGGTAAGTGATGTATTGATGCTTCGTGAAAGTGTCGAGGTAATACTTGCATTAACAACCTCAGCAAGTGACTCTTTCTGCATAACCTTCATATTCTCTCTGATTCGGTCAAAAATTACTATCGTCGCGTTAATTGAGTATCCGACGATTGTAAGTATACATGCGATAAACGTATTACCAACGCTTGTTCTGGATATTGCGTAATATCCGAGTACAAAAAGTACGTCATGTACAAGTGCAAGAATGGCACTTGTGGCAAACTTCATATCCCTGAATCTGATTGCTATGTAGATAAGCATACATACCGTAGCAACTATAATTGCAATTATGGCATCTCTTCTCATCTCTGAACTAACTGTTGCGCTTATGTTCTCATAGCTTACTTTATCACTGTCAGTCGTGTCAATTCCGAACTTATCTTCAAGCACAGCATTAAGTGCCGCACGCTGCTCGGTATCAAGCATCTGTGTCTTAAATACAATTGTATTATTACCCTTTACCTGCTGCTGCTGGACTGTCTTGCTTCCTGTAGCCTCTTTGATAAGAGGGATAATCTTGCTTTCAACTTCTTCAAGTGAATATTCTTCATTAAATGTTATGTTTGCGGATGTACCGCCCGAAAATTCAAGGTCAAAATTGAATATTCCTTTACCATTGGTTCCGTTTACTACCATGAATGCAATACCGGTAGCAATAAGAAGTCCCGATATTGAGAAGAATATTTTTCTCTTGGCAACAACATGTAATGTCCTGACTTCTTTGGCTTTGCCATAGAGGCTCTGCTTACGGCATCCGAGATTGTAAAGAAGAAGGAGTACCCATCTTGATACAAGGAGTGATGTAAGCATTGAAAGCACAATACCAATTCCGAGTGTAACGGCAAATCCTCTTACCGGACCGGTTCCGATTATTCCGAGAACGATTGCCGCGATAAGTGTTGTAACGTTACCGTCAATAATCGCTGAAAGCGATTTCTTGAAACCTGATTTGATAGCTCCTCTTACGGACATTCCTGCTGCCAGATCTTCCCTGATTCTGGCAAAAATAATTACATTGGCATCGACCGCCATACCGACGGACAATACAATACCGGCAATACCCGGAAGTGTAAGTGTGAGGTCAAACACGTTAAGAATAAGAAGCATTGCTCCCGTATATACAACGAGTGCTATATTAGCTGCAATACCCGGTATTCTGTAATATGCGATCATAAATATGAACAAAAGCGCAAAACCGATCAATCCGGCAATAACACTTGTATGAATAGCTTCCTGGCCGAGTGTGGCACCCACAACCTTGGAGCTTATCTCCTCAAGTTCAACAGGAAGGGCACCTATTCTGATGTAAGAAGCAACATTTTTTGCTTCGTCAAGGGAATCCATTCCGTTGATCACACCGGAACCGTTGGTAATCTGGTTGGTTACCGTCGGAACGCTTACGAATTCTCCATCGTAATATACACCGATTGACCAATGTTTCGTAGGTTCCACAGCCTTGCCTGTTGCCACTTTAAATTTCTCTGCTCCGTCTTTGGTAAGCTCAAATGCAACAACCGGTTCTTTTGTGCTGTCTGACTCGCCCTCGTATGTACCCTGGCAGTCCTTGATGTCCTCACCTGTAAGAACTATCGATCCATCTTTCTGAAGATCTTCAATACTTCTTGTCAGATGCCATCCGTATGCGTCCTTACCATCGGCATTCTTATACTGGCCATACTCGTAGTTAGCTGTTTTACCATCTTCTGCATACTGAAGGATGAAGTAAAGTGAACCCGGCTTACCAAGTTCCTCAAGAACAGCTTCAGCATCATCCGCACCCGGTATTTCGATTGTTACTCTGTCTGTACCTTCCGAATAAACCTGTGCTCCGTCATAGTTACCGAGACGCTGCTGCATCTTATATACCGTATCGGACAGATCCTGTGAAGAAATATCTCCTACCGCACGGTATGTAATACTTACACCGCCTGCAAGGTCAAGTCCGAGAGTTATATTCTCCGCACTTCCCCTGTGTCCACCACCCCATCCGATAAGCACGGTGTAGCAGATTAAGCCGAGTGATGCAACAAGTGCTATCATGGCTATAATTTTTTTCCAAGCTTTCATGTTATCCTCCTGAAAATTGTTTTATTCTGCAAGTGCGCACTTAATCATTATTGCACACTCAACTCTCTTCTGTTCAAGCTTACATGCTATGTCGTACGGTTCATTGATATCCCCGTTGAAGTTGTAAGCATTTGCCGAACATCCGCCGCTGCAGAAAAATTTGCAGAAGCAGTCTTTGCATTTATCCTTGGTATACACATTACAATGGTTAAACTGTTCTCTTATCTGTGGTGTCTTAATACCTTCAAAAACATTACCCATTATGTATTCTTCATGACCAACAAACTGGTGGCACGGATAAAAATCGCCCCACGGTGTTACCGCAAGATATTCGGTTCCGCAGCCGCAGCCCGACAGACGCTTGTACACGCACGGTCCGCCTTCAAGATCAATCATATAATGGAAGAAATTAAAACCTCGGCCTTCTTTCTCACGCTTGATCATCTCAACCGCAAGTTTATCGTATTCTTCGTATATCTGTGGAAGGTCTTCAGGTCTTAATGCATAATCCTCTGTATCATCTGCGACAACCGGTTCAACCGATATCTGCTTAAATCCTCTGTCAGCAAGATCCAGCACATCTTTGGAAAAATCAAGGTTATTATGTGTAAATGTGCCTCTGACATAATAATTGGTCTGATTACGTGACTCGGCAGCTTTCTCAAACTTAGGCATTATCAGATCATAGCTTCCGGCGCCATTGCGGAACGGTCTCATCTTATCATGGACTTCCTTACGTCCATCCACGCTGAGCACAAGATTACCGCACTCTTTATTCACAAAATCAAGTATCTCATCATTGAGAAGTACTCCATTGGTAGTCATTGTGAAACGGAACTTCTTGTCATGTGTCTTCTCAAGTTCCCTTCCGTAAGCCACTATTTCCTTTACCACCTCAAAATTCATAAGAGGTTCTCCGCCAAAGAAGTCAACTTCAAGATTCCTTCTGTGTCCCGAATTGGCCACCAGAAAATCAAGTGCCTTCTTACCCACCTCGGCACTCATAAGGGCTCGTCTTCCGTGATATTCGCCTTCCTCGGCAAAACAGTATTTGCATGCAAGATTACAGTCATGCGCTATGTGAAGGCACATCGCCTTGACTACATTTTCCTGTGCTTTGCGCTCCGCAAACTGTTCTATACACGGTTCATAAATATCCTCCGTGAATAATACCTCGCCATCTTTAAGGGTCTGTATTTCATCACAGGCTTCGTTAATTTCATCAATATCATATCTGTCAGAGAGCTTGTCCGCTATCTCTTTTCTTGAATTTTCCTGAAAAAGCGGAATAATGTCATATACTATATCGTCAACAACATGTACTGACCCGCTGTTTACGTCCAGCACGATATTGTATCCGTTGCTTTTATACTGGTGTATCAAAATGTCCTCCTTGCAAAACTGCGTTTCGGTATTTCACACTAAGAAGAGAGTGCCGGTGTCTTCGTCCTCACACTCTCTTACAGTCCTGCTTATTCAATATAAAACTATTTGTTCTCGCAGCTCTGGTTACCAACTGTGCAAGATGTCTTACAAGCTGACTGGCATGATGTCTGGCACTCGCCACATCCGCCCTTCTTAGCTGATTCCTTAAGATTTCTTGTGTTAAGAGTCTTAATATGTTTCATTATGTATCCTCCTTATGAAGCCCTGAACTATGTACAGAGCCTGCTTCTAAGTTATGCTTAGATGATTATATCATATCGCTTGAAATAATAAAAGTATTTTTTATCTTTTTTTAGATATGCTTTCTGCCACATTAATCCCTGGCAAACTGCTTTATGGCAAATCCATTGGAATAATCGGCATCGAAATTTCCCGACAGTTCGACCCCGGATGTATTGACCGTACTGAATTTATAACACATACAGTCTCCCTGCCATCCGGTAAATTTCAGGTCAACAGGTATCTCATCATATAATTCATATCCGGTCTGTGTCATATAATATCGAAGGCTTAATGAACTCATCGAAGATGCCTGTATTATCTTGCCGCTCACACAGTCAAGGACATCCGTGACTTCATTTCCCGACCCGGTTGTGTATCTTATAGCACATTTCGAACTGTCATCAGCCCATACCGTTTCAAGCTTATCGGTTGTCCATTCATAATACCTCAGTTTATTCCCATCCGTTCTCTGGGACACCCTGTACCTGGATGAATCTCCGGAAACAGTGTGTTTGATATAGAGAGTTATATTTCCATCCGGAGATACCGTGCGTTCCTGAAGAAAATACAAATCATCTTTCAGCACATAATACGCCACCCCGAGTACCGCTGCAACTGTTATAAGCATGATTATTATAAGCGGTGTGTATTTCTTTGTTCTGTTCCTGCGGCTCATAATGCCTCCTGTGTAAGAATAATCCTGTATATCAAAAATACCGTAAACACTGTTTACGGTATTAAAGTGCAGTCGGCGGGACTTGAACCCGCACCCAAGCAATATGGACTAGATCCTTAGTCTAGCGCGTATGCCAATTCCGCCACGACTGCTTATGTAACTACGCTGTTTACCAGCGACGATAGCTATCATACCATATCCGTTTTATAATTGCAACCCCTAAAATAATTTTTTTCAATTTTTTTATTCTTGACACATAACGCCGGGAATGATATTATTATAAAGCTTGCAGTCGTGGCGGAATTGGCATACGCGCATGATTCAGGTTCATGTCCGCTTACGCGGGTGTGGGTTCAAGTCCCATCGACTGCACTTCTTCTTATTATTATTTTATTGCCTCGGTTTATCCGGGGTATTTTTATTTTCGTAAAATTTTCCGCATCAATTGATAAATCCGCGGATATATGATAGAATAACATAAAATTTTATTATTAATCGGAGGTATCCTATGTTTTGTATTTATTGTGGTAAAGAAATACCGGATGGAACAGTGTGTGAATGCCGTAAGAATCCGGTATCTGTGCCTGATACACAGAAGACACCGGCAGCTGATACACAGGCTGCGGATAACGGACAGGCAGCTGCAAGTGAGGCTCCTTACGGAAACTTTACATATAATCCCAATCCTGCACCGGACAATAACTATAACAATGTCTACAATAATAATTTTAATAACTTTAATAATCCTTCCGGCCAGGCGGCATTTAACACAACATATTCGTCGGTGCCGCTAAGCGAACGCCACGTCGCCATCAAAAAGGTTATGGCATCACCTCTCGCTCTGATTGCAGCCATACTGTATTCTGTCGGAACCGCTTGTTCAGTTTTCAACGGATTTAACATAAGTATATTCTCAATACTTACATTGGTGGCTCTCTGGGTTACATACTCGGCGGCAAAGAAAGATGGACCGCTTAAGTCATCAGGTTTTACCATTGCATCCGGTCTTACCATTGCACAGATAGTCCTTATGTCTGTCGCATATGTTAGTATCGCTGCCGTTCTTATACTTTTTGCATGCATACCGGGTGAGCTTGCAGAAGCATATCCCGAAGCTGCCAAGTACATCGGTCAGGCTTTTGACATTACAATGCCGGCATCCATAGATTTGAACAGTGCAATATTCATCATCCTGCTGGTTGTATGGACATGTATGTTCATATTCATTGTTTTCTATTATGCAACCTTACGTTCAAGCATAGTAAGTGTACGTTCGGAGCTGAATAACGAGGCGCCTAAGCACAGAATAAGCATGTTTCCTCTTATCATACTTATATTAAGTTCCGTAATGTCAATTGCCAATTCTGTATATACGATAATCCACATTGACCATTACGCCGATATGTTTAACAATTTGCTGAATTCGTCGCTTGAATCCGCAGGCATCAATTACAAAATAAATATCAGTTTTGGAATAATCGGACCAATCGGCTCATTATGTGTTGCCGTTTCCATGATTTTCATTGCTGTGTTGTTTATCAGAATAAGAAACAACCGCGAGAATGCGTGATAATATGCACAATGCAAAGCCGGCCGCATCATATCAGGTGCAGCCGGCTTTATTTATTTGATTACCGTGATATTATTGCATTTTTCATATCCGGGAACCATTCTGTCGCATATAAAATTTGTACCCTCGAACGGTGCAAAGCTAACCGAACTTATCTTATTAAATTTAGAATAGTCACACAGAACATAACTTTCCTTGCAATGACTCATCGCCATTTTCTTAACAAGTGCTTCATTCGCATCAGGTGTTGTACATCCGTTCTCTCTTGTAACTGCGTTAGTTCCAAAAAATCCTTTGGTGAAATTATAATTCTTCAGAGTTTCCATAGCATAACTTCCGATTATTGCCTCAGTTGATGCTTTAAGTTCACCGCCGACAAGATAGACTTTAAATCCTCCGGCCGCAAGCTGCCTTGCATGTGTAATGCCATTGGTTACAAATGTAACCGCCTGCTCCTCAATATAGTCTATCATATAAGCAGTTGTTGTTCCGGCATCAAGATACACAAAATCATTTTTCTCGATAAGAAGAGCAGCATATCTGGCTATTTTTTTCTTCTCATCAATGTTAAGATCATTCTTCTGTTCAAATGTATATTCATATGCCGTAACCTGCTGTTGTTCTTTAAGCGCAGCACCACCAAAAACCTTGGACAGTTTCCCTTCCTTATCAAGATAACTGATATCTCTTCTTGCCGTAGACTCGGAAATTCCAAGTTTTTCGCTGATTTCCTGAGTAGTTACGCTGCCTTTTTCCTTCAGGAGCTTGAGAATCATCTCCTGTCTCTGTAATGTTAACATTTCTTATCCGCCTTATATTCCTTAACATTGGTTTCGAGTACTATTTTGCGAATTGGCAGAACGCTTGCAGGTGATACCGAAAGTTCATCCACACCCATGGCCAGAAATTCTTTGGTGAGTGTTCTGTCAGCTCCAAGTTCTCCGCAGATTCCTGCCCAGATTCCGGCTTTATGCGCATTCTCCACAACCATGGATATCATCTTAAGCACTGCCGGATGATGCGCATCATAGAACATGTCAAGTTCCGTATTCTGCCTGTCAATCGCAAGTGTATACTGTGTAAGGTCATTGGTACCTATGCTGAAGAAATCAACTTTCGATGCAAGTACATCACTCATCATAACCGCCGCAGGCGTTTCAATCATAATTCCCTGCTCAGGATTGCCGTAACTGATTCCCTGTTCGTCAAGTTCCTTCTTGACTTCATCCACTATTTCATAGATACGGTCGATTTCCCACGCACTTATTATCATAGGATACATTATTGCAATATTTCCGTATGCGCTCGCACGGAATAACGCTCTTAACTGGACCTTGAAAATTTCCGGTCTCGTAAGGCATATCCTGATAGCACGGCATCCCATTGCCGGGTTGTCTTCGTGTTTAAGATTAAAATAATCACACTGCTTGTCTGCACCTATATCAAGGGTTCTTATGATAACCGTCTTGCCCGCCATCGTCTCGGCAACCTGCCTATATATCGCAAACTGCTCTTCTTCGGTAGGAAAATCTTTGCTTTCAAGGTATATGAACTCACTTCTGAAAAGTCCTATACCTCCGGCGTCGTTCTGTATCACCTTCGCCAGGTCCTTTATGTTGCCTATATTAGCATAAAGTTTTATCTTCTGTCCGTCAATGGTTACATTTTCCCTGCCCTTAAGGCTGGCCAGAAGCTTCTTCTGTTCATCATCCCTGGCTTTATTTTCACGCATCATCTCAAGCATAGCCTCGTCCGGATTGATATATACAGTGCCCTTGGTTCCATCGACTATCGCAAGGCATCCGTCAATATCATCATCAAGGTCAACCGGGGTATTGACTAAAGCCGGGATGCCCATTGTTCTTGCCAGAATCGCCGTATGGGAATTTGTCGAACCGTGCACGGTAACAAAAGCAAGTACCTTATCCTTATCTAACTGGACAGTTTCAGACGGGGCAAGGTCATCCGCAATAATTATCACCGGTTCATCGCCGGTTAAGTCCGAAGATGAACTGCCGCTCAAAACATTGATTACACGTTCAGATATATCTTTTACATCAGCAGCACGTTCTTTCATATAATCGTCATCCATAGATGCAAACATCCTTGAGAAATTATCTCCGGTTGTTGCAACGGCATACTCTGCATTCACGCCCTGTGACGTTATGATATTCCTGACCGAATCATTATAATCATCATCTTCAAGCATCATCTGATGAACTTCAAATATTGCCGCATTGGCTTCGCCGACTTCTTTAAGTGCCTTATCATGTAATTCCGCAAGTTCACCAATGCTTTTCTTTCTGGCATCTTCATACCTGGCCAGTTCCGCACCGGTATCACTGACTCTCACGCGCTTTACCTGACGTTCATCCTTGGAAAACAATCTGATTCTGCCGATTGCAATGCCACTATATACACTTTTACCTTCATATACCTTCATAAGCATTCTCCCTATGTCCGGAATTTAAAGATTAGCCTGCATAAACGCGTTTATGGTCTCACACGCTTTATCTTCATCTTCACCGTCAAAAGTAATTGTAACTTCTTCGCCCTTCTTAACGCCAAGGCCCATGATTCCGAAAATCGCTTTGCAATTCATTGCCTTTCCGTCTTTCGCGATTTTAATGTCACACGCAAATTCCTTTGCTGCCTTTACCAGAAGTCCTGCCGGACGTGCATGGATTCCTTCCGGATCCGTAATTACATACTTGATTTCTTTCATGAGTTTTTCCTCCTAATTTGTCTTATTTTTCTTTAATATTCCTAAAAGTATCGTAGATACTGCAGTTCCTATCACAAGTGCAAGCAGATACATCAATGGATTGCCCATAACCGGTACTACGAAAATTCCGCCGTGCGGTGCCATAAGAGTACAGTTAAATGCCATTGAAAGTGCTCCTGCCACTCCCGCGCCTATTGCACAAGCCGGGATTACTCTCAGCGGATCTGCCGCTGCATAAGGGATAGCTCCTTCAGTTATGAACGCAAGTCCCATAATAATATTGACCGGACCGGATTGTCTCTCCTGCTTGGTGAATTTCTTTTTGAAGAAAAGTGTGGCAAGGGCTATTGCACACGGCGGAACCATTCCGCCTATCATGACTGATGCCATTATATCATAGTTACCGGCTGCGATTGATGCTGTTCCGAACACATAAGCTGCCTTGTTAAACGGACCGCCCATATCGATTGCCATCATTGCGCCAAGCACAAGTCCGAGTATAATCCTGCTTGCACTTCCCATGCTGTGAAGACCGTTATTCATAGCTGTATTGACAAATCCCATTACCGGTTCTACCGCAAATTTCATTGCAAGTCCCATAAGCAGTATTCCTATAAGTGGATATATGAGTACCGGTGCTATTTTTTCCAACACCTCAGGAAGTTTAGAACATATCTTCATAAGAAGGAGTACTATATATCCTGCTGCAAATCCTGCTGCGAGTGCGCCGAGGAATCCCGATGTTCCGTTTGCGGCTATCATTCCGCCTACAAATCCGACTGCAAGAGCAGGTCTGTCCGCAATCGCCATGGCTATAAATCCCGATAGTACCGGCAGCATAAATTTAAAAGCGACATTACCAATTTCATTAAACAATGCCGCAGCTGATGTTATTGTACCGAAATTAGCTCTTTCGGCTGCAGACAATGAATTTATATCAATGGAGAATCCATCTATCAGAAATGAAAGTGCTATGAGTATACCACCTCCGACAACAAACGGAAGCATATGCGAAACGCCATTCATAAGTTGTGTATAAATCTTATGTCCTATGCCTTTCTTTCCCGATGTCTGCGTTCCGGCGGATGCATCTTCGGAAGTATTGCTTTGATATACAGGTGCGTTTCCGGCAATTGCCATATCGATAAGTTCATCTGCCTTGTTAATTCCATCCGAAACCGGACGTTCTATAAGTTTCTTACCGTTAAATCTCTCCATAGGAACCTTGGCATCAGCTGCCACTATTATACAATCAGCTTCTTCTATATCCTTATCGGTAAGGACGTTCTTGGCTCCTCCGGATCCTCTTGTCTCGATTTTGATGTGACAATTCTTAGCCGCAGCGGCTTTTTCAAGTCCCTCCGCTGCCATATAGGTATGTGCAATACCTGTAGGACACGATGTTACGGCAAGTATTTTTATGGTGCCTTCAACCGGCTCGTTATTATCTGTAAGCCTCTCGTCAACGCTCTTTTTCTCTTCATCTGCCCTGTCTATGATATCCAGAAATTCGTCAACTGTTCCGGCATTGCGCAGGCTCGTCGTAAACTTCTCGTCCATAAGCATCATTGAAAGCTTGCTTAACACATCAAGATGAATATTATCCTCAGTGTCAGGTGCTGCTATAAGAAAAAGCAATGTCACCGGTTCACCGTCAAGCGAATCAAAATCGACTCCGTTCTTAATTACCATTGCTGCGAGGCCAGGCGTATTTACTGAACTGCATTTACCATGCGGGATTGCAATTCCTTCACCAACGCCCGTTGTACTTTCTTCTTCCCTCGCAAACACCTGTCTGCGGTAGCCTTCCACATCATTAAGCCTTCCGGCTGCCTCCATAAGCGCAACTGCATCATTAAGAGCTTCTTCCTTGCTCTTAGGAGCTGCATCAAGAGAAATACTTCTCTTGTCAAGCAAATCTGTAATTCTCATACCTTCGTCCTCCATTTTTATAAAGTTATCTGATCATATACTTTCTTTATCTCTGCTCCGGTTGCAAGGTTCTCAGAGAAAGCACTTGCACTGCCCGCCGCAACACCCATGCAAAAGGCATGTCTGTAATCATGTTTCTCCATATAACCTGCCATAAATCCGGCAACCATCGAATCTCCTGCACCTACTCCGTTAATCAGCTTACCTTTCGGAGCCTCTGTTTCAAGTACCTGTCCATCTTCAGCCACGAGCACCGCACCTTCACCAGCCATTGATACAAGGACATTGACAGCTCCCATTTCCTGAAGTTTCTTTGCATACGGTATAACCGATTTTCTGCTTGTAAGTTCCACACCGAATATCTCTCCAAGTTCGTAATTATTCGGCTTGATAAGGAACGGTTTATACGGAAGCACCTTCATAAGAAGTTCTCTCGTCGCATCTACTGCGATAATGACGCCTCTTCCTTCAAGTGCCTGCATTATTTTCTCATAAGCATCATCGCCCATCCCTGCAGGAATGCTTCCGGAAAGGAACAATATATCTCCTTCCTTAAGCTCATCAAGTCTGTCCATAAGCATCTTAACCTGTTCTTTACCGATATCGGGGCCACGGCCGTTAATCTCCGTTCCTTCTATTGTGCTTAATTTCAGATTAATTCTTGAAAATCCGTCATCCAGTCGTATGAATCCATTATTGACACCCAGTCCGCTTAATCTTCGTATTATTTCATCACCGGTAAATCCGGCTACAAATCCAAGCGCCGTGTTCGGTATTCCCAGATTCATAAGGACTGTCGATACATTGATGCCCTTACCTCCCGGAAGAATTTTCTCGGAATCCGTTCTGTTGGTAATTCCGGTCTTAAAATCCTTTACCGAAACGATATAATCCAATGACGGGTTAAATGTTACTGTGTAAATCACTTGTATTACCTCCTCCGTTCTTGATAACACAAGTATACCGTCAAATTCATTCAAAGTCAATCATTTTCTCTCATTTTTTGAACATTTTTTATTATTTATGGTTTTGAATGACTTTTTTTGACCGTTTTTGCCGTAAAAAAGCAAAAAAATATGCCTGTCACCATAATGTGACAGACGCATTTATATAATAAGCTGAAAAAGGGACTCGAACCCTCGACCTGCTGATTACGAATCAGCTGCTCTACCAACTGAGCTATTTCAGCATGCACAAGCACGAAAAATATAATAACATTATTTGCGCGAATTGTAAATAGCCAAAATAATTTATCTTTCACTTTTCTTATTGTTGTTTCCAATAGCGGCAAGAAAACGTTCTTCTATATGTTCTATCATAAGTGATATTTTTCTGCGTGACGTTCCGCTTGCAAACGACACGAATCCTCCCGCCATCTCAGCATGACCTCCGCCGCCTCCGATATCAGAAAGTGCATCATTGGTAACAATTCCGGCATTTATCTCTCCGATACTTCTGACAGAGAGCTTTATGCCGTCATCTCTTATTGAATATACAACAGAAAAATCGATTTCAACAAGGTCAAGCATAAAATCAGATATGCTGGCAATAAGAGCCTCCGGGCAATTATATCCGGTATTGGCAAAACTGATATTATCATATATCTTAATACTGTTTATTGCATTGGCATATGCCTTAAGATCCTCAAATTTCAGTGAACAATGCTCAAGCGAACTTATAAGTTCCATATCGCACAACCCGTAAAGCTGCTGATAAACATCGACATCAGCCTGGGATACTCCTCTCGATAATCCCATGGTGTCGCTCTTAATTCCGAATATAAGTGCCGTAGCAACATGCCTATCCATCTGTATGTCATTTTCCAGGTAATATTGCGCAATTATCGTGGCACATGCACCATATTCCGGTCTGATATCCGCATATCTGTAATCATTTGTGTTACAGTTTTCAAATGACGGGTGATGGTCTATGCATATTATCTCATTGCCCGGAGAATCAACAATATTGGAATTGCCTTTCTGCGAATCCACC
>OMNQ01000397.1_pt1 | contig 14230 bp, 15 predicted proteins | sample 1673871 | NCBI WGS metagenome assembly OMNQ01 (sample SAMEA103958130, study PRJEB25191) | human gut metagenome | biome: human-associated habitat [ENVO:00009003]; feature: intestine environment [ENVO:2100002]; material: feces | place: Germany | collected 2013/2015
TTTATCTTGAGGAAGGAACGGTATAGGCAGACCGCCGTATGAGGCCTGCGAGCCGGACGCTCACAGGCTGACGATGTCCGCGCCGAACGGCCAGAGCGCCAGTTTCGCCATCTTGAACGACTGGATGCCGAACGGAATGCCGATGATGGTGATGCAGTTGAGCACGCCTGCACCCAGATAGCCGAGTGCCATCCACCAGCCGACCATCACCACCCACAGGATGTTGGCCAAGGCAGAGCCGACTCCGCCGCCGTATTGCACGGTTTTGCCAAACGGCGTCAGGGTGAGTCCCGCCATCTTGAACGCTTGAATGCCGAACGGGATGCCGATGATGGAGATGCACAGAATCAGTCCCACCAATGCCCATCCGATTGCGATGGCCAATCCACCAAGAATGATCCACAGGATATTGCCGAGAACTCGCATGATTAGTCCCTTTCCGATTCCGGTCGATTCCGCGCATGTTCAGCTTCACTATTTTGCCAGAAATCATGACGGAAACACGAGACGCAACCCTTGGCTCGCCCCTGATTCATCCTCGGACCGCTACCCAGGCGGATCGTATGCGGTAAGCCCAATCCTTTTGTAAAGATTTTGTGTATTGTCGGGCATGCGTGGGTTTCACCGTCGATCTGAATGATGATAGGCTTCTCGATGTCTGCCGTACGAAGACCCGTCAAGGAGATGCCATGAACCTGTATCGCTACGCGATGTTCATCGCACGCGCCTGTCGTGGGTCGTTCGTCGGCAATGTTCTGTTTGCCAATCCACAAATGGCCCTATTCTCGATGCTGGTGTAGCGGGGACACGCCTTATGCCGGGATGTACCGATGGCCCATCCGCAATCGACGTCGCATGAATCGCTCACCATAGCCATCAACTTACGCAAAGCCGCGAATCGTTTGCCGTATATGAATGCGGAACGGATGGCGGCTTTTCCTTTACCCCGGACTCATCGGTGTCCCCGCGTCTTGACACAAGTATGGGGCCGGATCGCCCACACATGCCGTTACCAACAGAAGGAAATGCTGTGACCTCACAGAAAACCGCGGAATTCGGGTCCGCCGCCAGTTCCGTAAAGCCTATTGATTCGCACGCCCGATTCATCGTCGTGGGCGTGATCGTCGTCGGCTCGTTCATCGCGCTGCTCAACCAGACCGTCATGTCACCGGCCTTGCCGGCACTGATGCGTGATTTCAATATCACCACCGGCACCGTGCAGTGGGTGACCAGCGTCTACATGCTGGTCTCGGGCATCATGGTGCCGATTTCAGGCTATCTGATTGATAAATTCTCCACCCGAAAGCTCTTCGCCGGAGCCCTTGCCACTTTCATGGTCGGCACACTGCTGTGTGCCGTCGCGCCGAATTTCGTGCTGTTGCTCGTCGGACGCATACTGCAATCCGCCGGCTCCGGCGTGCTGTTGCCATTGGTCGCCGTAGTGCCGATGCTCGTCTATCCGCCGGATAAGCGCGGCACCGCCATGGGCATGGCCGGTATCGTCATGGCCGCCGGCCCGGCTATCGGCCCGGTTGTCGGTGGTCTGGTGATTGACGGTTTCGGATGGCGCCCGATGTTCATTGGCATCGCAGTCGTGGCACTGGTCATCCTTGTCGGAGGCACGATGATGCTCAAGAACGTCAGCGAGTTGAAGAACCCAAAGCTCAACGTCCTGTCCGTGATCCTTTCGACCATCGCGTTCGGTGGCCTGCTCTATGGCTTCTCGTCCGCTTCCACGATGGGATGGGCCAGTCCGGTCGTCATTACCTCAATCGTCGTTGGTCTTGTGGCCTTCGTCGCATTCGTATACAAGCAAGTCAAGCTCGATGAGCCATTGTTGCGCGTTGACACCCTTGCCACCCGCAACTTCCGCAACTCCGCGATTCTGGTCACTCTGATCAACGCCGCAGTCGCCGCAACCAACGTGACGTTGCCTATCTTCATCCAGAATGTGCTCGGCCAATCCGCCACCGTCACCGGCATGGTCATGCTGCCCGCCGCGGCGGTCGGCATCATCCTGAGTCCGGTCGCCGGTGCCGCATTCGACAAATTCGGCCCGCGCGGCGTGGGCATCGGCGGCCTTGCGCTCATGACCATCTCTCTTGGTCTTCTCGGCACCATCAACACCAGGACATCAGTGCTGTTTGTCGCCGTGTTCTGCGCATTGCAGGCATCCGGTCAGGCTATCGCCAACATGCCGATCAACACTTGGGGCGTCAACGCTTTGCCGAACGACATGATCGCCCATGGCAACGCCATCGCCAACACCGGCCGCCAGATCGCGGCAGCCATTGCGACCTCGCTTCTGGTTACCGCAGAAACATCCGTGACCGCCTCGCACATGTCCCAGGGTGTGAAGTCCGCCACGGCCAGCGGCATCGCGTTCTCCTACCTGCTGTGCGCCGCCATCTCGCTGGTCGCCCTGATCATCTGCATCTTCACCGTCACCAGTCGTGCCAAGGAGAAGGCCGCACGCAACGCCAAGGCCTACGAGGCGCAAGCCTCCGCCGAAGTCGCGGCCGAAACCACTGAAGGCCAGCCCGCCGAGCATCACTACGCCGGCGCATACGTGGCCCCTGCCTCCTCCCTGTTCAAGCAGGCCCAGGAACAGTCCATCGGCGTGATCATGGACGATCAGCCCTACAGCTGCCTGGACAGCGATGACATCACGCATGTGGTGCGCGAGTTCATCCGCCTCAACGTTTCCAGCCTTCCCGTGGTGAACGGCGATGGCAGGCTCGTCGGCTTCGTCAGCGACGGCGATGTCATGAAATCGATTGCCACCTATGAATCCCGTACGGTTTCCACCGGCACCGGTTCGACGATGGTGGTGTTCGACGACGAAACCGTGGCCTCCAAGGTGCAGGCGCTCTCCGGCAAGAAGGTGATGGACATCGCCACGCGTAAGGTCGTTGCCGCCACGCCCGACCAGCATGTTGGAGAGGTGGCCCGAATCCTCGCCAAGAAGCAGTTCAAGAAACTGCCGGTGGTGGATGGTGATGGCAGACTCGTCGGTGTGATCCGCCGTAAGTCCGTGATGGAACATGCCTTCGACGCGTTGTTCCCAAAGGATGATCGGTGATTCGGCGTCATCATCGTCCGCAACAACATGCGCGTGGTCGCCTTCGGCATCACTCTGGTGGGCGTCTCCGTCGTTGGTCTTGGCGTGGTCCACAAGCTGCTGGCGTATTTGCTGATTGATGTGGTGAACGGTTTGGCTTCGGCCATCTGCATGGGCCCGATGCGCACCATCATCCAGACCGAGACCGATGAGAAGATGGCTGGCCGTGTATTCGGCCAGGCACGGCGCAACACTAGTGTCGATGCGGCGCGTAACGCGGCCTGATGGCGATTAAGCCGAACTACCAAATTTGTGCGTACGACTCGTAGGACGTGTAGTCCGGCAAATCGTACACCAGTATCGAGAAAGGCATGGATTGGCCATTGTCCGGCCAATCCACAAATGCCATTTCTCCATAGATGATGGTACCTTGCTTATCCCGCAACACTAGGGAAACCTTGATCTGCTGTCCATCTGAAGGCTTGAAACCATCGGTCACGGCGCGGACTTCGCCATTGAAGGTCGTGCCGCCGTCGTTGTTGCGCACTTTGGAGATTCCGCTGATGGGGAAAGTGGCAGTGCCTTGTGCTTCCGTGACGTTGTACTCATTCGGACTGAGCGCAACGAAGTCCACGGTGGCCGGTGCGGTACCTTGACCCGCTTGCCCGGCGTTATATATAGTCTGATTCGGGAACGCCATATTCAGCGTTTGCGTCTGCGAGAACACGATGGAGCCGTCTTTGGTTCGCCGGTGATGGCGACTTCTGGATACTGTACCTGCAGGGTTGTGCTGGTGTTGCGCAGGGCGAATGCGTAGCTAACGTACCCCTGTTGGCTTACAGACCAACCGGATTCCACCAGCTCCAGCGGATTGTCGGCAACCGCGTCGGTGCCGCTTGTGCCGGTACTGTTATTGCCGCCAATGTGGCGGCACTGGGCTTGCGTTTTTCGGCAGTGGCATTGTCGGCAGCGTTGCCACAGCCTGTATTGACCGGGGCATTGTCGGCAACGGCCTCGCCGTCCTGCTCTTGGACGAGCCGTTCGCGAATGCGTTGCTCAATGGGATCGTCGACCAAAGTCTGGATGATGTGTGCCAGATCGCGGTCTCAGACTGCATCCCACTTACCGACGTCCAACAATTGGGGTGCGGTTCAGTTCCGTGAAAAACACTCTTGTGCTTTGCTTCGTTTCCTGCTATGTGTGAAAACATGGATAATACGCATGCTCGCCGCTTCGATGACACGGTGCGGCGTCGGGCGGGGGAGCGCGGCGCCATCATGACGCTGCGCGACTGTCCGCGCGCCATGCGCGTTGTCGTGGACGGCATCGACCTGGATGACCGGCACCGGTTCCGCCTATGTGAGATAGGATTGGCTCCGGGCGCGGGTTTACGGGTCATGCAGCGGAGCGCTTTCGGCGGAAGGGTCGTCGCATTCGGAAACGAACGTGTCGCGGTGGACGGCGGCACCGCGCGTGCCGTCCGGGTACGGTTCGCGCGGGATGAACATGCGCAAGACGACGTTGCGTAACGCGAAGAGAACGGGAATATGCGCGAATGTTGAATCTACGGAACCTGAGGGGCGGCGACTGCTGCCGTTCGCAGAATGGCTGTTGCCGGCATCGCGCTTGTCGTGTCAACAGACCCGCGAATGACGGCATGGGCGGCGACTCCGGCAATATGGGAAACGTCGAAAATGTAAAACGCGTCGTGTTTGTAGGCAATCCGAACGTTGGCAAATCTTCCATGTTCAACGCGCTGCTCGGCGCGAGAACCCGCACGATGAACGCGCCCGGCACCACGGTGTCCATCACCTGCGGGCAATACCATTACGAAAAACCGAAAACAGCGGGAAACGCGCAAAACTGGCAGTTCGTGGACACCCCCGGCACATATTCTCTGGCGCCGATGAGTCCCGATGAGCAGGTCGCCGTCAACGCGCTGACCGGCATGTCAGGCATGCCCGTTCCCGACCTTGCCGTCGTGGTGCTGGACGCCACCGCGCTGTCCCGATCGCTGTACCTGCTGTCGATGGTGGTGGAGCTCGGGCTGCCCACCGTCGTGGCACTCACCATGAACGACCTCGCCGTCCGCAACGGCTGCGGCGTCGATGCGGAACGACTGTCCCATTTGCTGGACGGCATGCCGGTCGTCGCGATTGACGGACGTACCGGAAACGGCGGCAAGGCTTTGGCCGACGCGATCGCCGCAAGTTTCGAGGGAACGCCCGTTCCGCACGGGCTGACCGCACTGCCAACCGCGACAGCCGACGCCGACATGAAAACCGCCGACGGCCTGAGCGTCTGGGCCGAATCGCGGGCCGACGCACGACTCGACTGGACCGCCGGCATATTGCGCGGCCTCGACATGCATGCGGTCGACCACGTCACCTTGTCCGACCGCATCGACCGCGTGCTGCTGCACCCCGTGATTGGCGTCCTCGTCTTCCTTGCGGTGCTGTTCGTCGTGTTCCAGGCCACCACCACGCTCGCCAGCCCCATGCAGGATTGGATTGACGTGACCTTCCGCGGATGGTGCACAGATGGACTCGACCTGCTGCTCGGCCTGTTCGGACCATCCGTGAGCGGCGGCTGGCTGCGTTCGCTGCTGGTGGACGGTCTGCTTGACGGCGTGGTCACCGTGCTGACGTTCATTCCGGTGATGGGCATCATGTTCCTGCTGCTGTCAATCTTGGAGGATTCCGGCTACATGGCCCGCGCCGCGTTCGTGATGGACCGTGCCATGCGCGCCTTGGGATTGGACGGTCGCGCGTTCCTGCCGATCATCGTCGGCTTCGGCTGCAATCTGCCGGCTTTGGCCGCCACACGAACCCTATCCGATTCCCGGCAACGGGTGCTTACCGGCATGCTGGTGCCGTTCGCGGCATGTTCCGCACGACTATCGGTGTTTTTGGTGCTCGCCCACGCGTTCTTCCCGAAATACGCCGGTCTCGTGGTCTTCCTCATGTACGTGGCTTCGGTCATGGTCATCCTGCTGGTCGGCGTGCTGCTGCGCCACACCATGTTCCGCGGCCTCGAACCCGAACCGTTGATGCTGGCGCTTCCCGCATACCAATGCCCGCGCGCGTTGCAGCTGGCACGTTCGGTGCTGCTGCGTCTATGGGGCTTCATCCGTGGAGCCAGCGTGATCATCATTTCAATGATCACGGCGCTGTGGCTGCTGCAGGGCATTCCGGTAACCGCCAACGCAGGCGGTTTCGCTCATGTCGACGACGTGCATGATTCCGCGTATGGCGTGCTCGCCGACGCGGTCGCTCCCGTGTTCGCGCCGGCCGGTTTCGATGACTGGCATGCCTCGGCCGCGCTGATTACGGGATTCGTGGCCAAAGAGGTCGTGGTCGGTTCGATGTCGCAGTCATACCATGCGGACGAACCGGATGATGCGGCTTCCCAACAAGCCGGGGAGGGAACGCTGGGACAGAAGCTGCGCGCCTCGTTCGACCAGTCATCGCACGGCCACGGCAAGGCGGCGGCCATCGCCTTCCTGCTGTTCACGCTCGCCTACACGCCATGTCTTGCAACGGTCGCCGAAATGCGACGGCAGTTTGGCACGAAAGTCGCGGCGCGATCCGTCCTGCTGAGCTTGGCCGTGGCATACGTCATCGCCATCATCGCCTTCCAAACATTGCGGTTGATATGGTGAGCGGTATGGAACGGTCCGGCGCTTCCGCGCACGGATGGCGGCGCACGCCACGTACGGCTGATACATACGGCGACGGCCGGAACGATATCGTCGCACGCATCGCCGGCGACATCGCCGCAGGATTGACGGTGCGGCAAATCGCCGACAAACGGCATCTGCCGGTCGATTTCGTGGACATGGCTGTCGAACGAGCGGACAAACGGGGGCTGCTGGCCGTGATGGACATGCGGCACGCCTGCGGAGAGACGATATGCCAGCCCGATCCTGCGTCATTGGTGTGCGCAGGATGCCCATTCAGGATATTCCCATCTTCAAGCCCGTACAATAGGCAAGGTTAACAAGACGAAGAACGATGACAGCTATCGGTTCGCAAGGGGTGACACGTATGGATTATCAGTACCAGACCACTGAACAGCCTTCCAGCCCCCGCAAGGCATGGCCGATCGTCCTTGCCGTGGTCGTGGCCCTCATCGTGGCATGCGGTGCCGGCGTGTGCGTTTACCGCAACAAGCATCAGGAAGCATTGGCCACATGCCGGCAATCGCTCGCGGAATTCAGCTCGGCCCGCAAAGCCGTGCTCGACACTTCCGAAAACGGCAGCGAACTGCAGAAGCTGATTCGAGGCGCGCTCGGCGTGAACGACATCATCGACGCGTTCGCGGACGCGGCCACCAGCGCCGAGAACACAGTCGATACGGAAGGCTGCAAGGCGGAAGCCACCATCACGCAGCTCAATCTCGTAGCCAAAACGTTGGACAGCGCCACCGATTCCCTGAACGCCAGTCTGAAAAGCATCCAAGAGAAAAACGCCGAAACCGCGTTGCAGGATCCGAAGGCCGATTCGGATGGCGCGGCAGCTGGACAATCGTCCAATAACCCATCCGGGCAATCGAACGGAGCCTCTTCGAACAGCACTTCTTCGAACGGCACCTCCGACACGAAATCGTCGGATGAATCCAAAAAGGAACTGCAACAGTCGATCGACAAGGCAGACAAACTGGTCGACAAACTCAGCAAGGACGATTCCCTGACCCTGACCGGGCGCAAACTGCTGTCCGCGCTGTCCAAGGCCGCGGACTCCGGACAGAAGCTCGTCGAAAGCAGCAACATCAAGGATTCCAAGTATTACAAGGCGGCCAAGGTCACGCTTGACGAAGCCATTGACATGGCTGACAACTGGGTGAACAGCCAGGCGGCCAAAGCGCAGTAGCATGCTCCCGCGTGTTGCTTCCGCAGCCACGTCTAAAGTTTCCTTCGGAAAGCATGACGTGAATACGACGTCGGATGTGTGGAAGCGTGTAAGGGGGGACGGATGGCAGACGCGGGGCAGGAATCATCGGAAGGCATTAGCGTATCGAAGCCGGTCGCCCGCGTGATGATGCTGGTCAACGCGGCGGTATGGGGGTCCGGCTACACCATGCTCAAGCATGTGCAGGAGAACATGCCGACACAGTGGATGATGTTCTTCCGCATGGCTTCGGCGGTACTGCTTATGGCCATCGTGTTTTTCCCACGTCTTCGCAGGATTCGCCTGCGCCGCTATATCGTTCCCGGTCTGATACTCGCGTTGACTTACTGGCTGGGATTCATCTTCCAGCTCAAAGGACTTGAAACCACGTCTCCCGGACGCAACAGCTTCTTCACCGACACCTATTGCGTGATGGTGCCGTTCGTGGTGTGGGCGTTCACGCGCAAACGCCCCAGCTGGCAGCATCTGGTGGCCGCGTTCGTCTGCGCGTTCGGCATTGGTCTGGTGTCGCTGAGCGGCGGCGGTGGCGCGGAACTCATGCATATGAGCTTCGGTGACGCCATGACTATCATCGGCGCGTTTTTCTTCGCGTTGAATCTGGTTTTGGTTGGTTTCATTGGCAAGGATTTCGACGCGATCGCGCTGATGCTTGCCGAATTCGTGTGGTGCGCCCTGCTGTTCGGTGCTGGCGCGGTGCTTACCGAAGGCGGACCGTCCATGGCTTGGGCGCGGTGGGACATCGTGCTGTGCATCGCCTACCTGGTGATCGGCTCCACGGTGATCGCCCAAGTGTTTCAAACCATCGCCATACAGAATCTGCCCACTTCCGAGGCGTCCGTGATCTTAAGCACGGAATGCATCTTCGCCATGCTGGTATCCGTGATTTTCACCGGCGAAACGCTGACCGTGCCGTCGTTATGCGGTTTCGCGCTGATTTTCGGTGCGATTCTGCTGTCCGAAATCCAACTGCCCTCCGCAAAACGACAGCGTGGCACAACGGAAGGCGATTAGAAGAACAGCGCCGCGATTCCCGCCGCGAAGCACATGAGCAGCACGGACGTGAGGAAGCTCGCCAGGAACGCTTTCTGTCCCTTCTTCGCGATGGCGCTGAAATTCACATTGATGCCGAGCGCCGCCATGGCCATGCCGAGCACGATGTAGGCGAAGTCCACCAGATTCGGTGCGATGGCACCGATGAACGGCACGAACGTGCCGATGATGGAAGCGCCGATGAAACCGAGCATGAACCACGGGAACGACACTTTGCGTTTGCCGTCGGCCGGCATTTCGGAATGGTTTTTATCCCACCAAACGGCGATGATGATGGCCGCGAACACCAGCATCAGCACGCGGGAAAGCTTCATGATGGTGGCGATGCCCACCGCGCCGAACGCGTCGCCGGCGGCCACAGCATGGGCGATTTCGTGCAGGGACGCGCCAGCGGTGATGCCCAACTGCGTCTTGCTCAGGCCCGTCAACGGCCCAAGGGCGATTTCCAGCAATGCGAAGATGGTGCCCATGATGGCGATGATGGCCACGGCCATCACCTCATTGTTGGCCTTCTCATCCTCTTTTTCCGGCGGCACCTTGATGGAGCCGGACAATCCCATGACGGCTGCCGCGCCACAGATGCCGGTACCGCCCGCCACGAGAATGGCGAGCTGCGGATCGACGCCAAGCTTGCGTGCGATGTTGTAGCACACCACGATGGTGAGCGTCACCACCACTGCCGCGATCGGCAGACACTTGATACCCTGCGTGAACAGCACCGTCAGATTGAGCTTGAAACCAAGCAGGATGATGCCCAGGCGAAGCAGCTTGTTCGAAATGAGCCCGGCCGCATCCTTCACACCGGCCTTATGTTCGGCGGAACGGTTCGAATACCATTTGCGGATCGGGAACTGCGCGACCATGCCGATGAGCAGAGCGATGATCAACGCGCCGAACAGGCTGAATCCCGGAAACTGCTTGAGCCACGAAGCCACCAGAGAGGCCGCCAACGTGACGATGCCAATGAACGCCATTTCCTTGGTGGCTATGCGAGTCCACCATTTCTTGCAAAAATCAATCACGAGCGTCAAGTGTTCCGGTTCATGCGGACAAGCCGGCCGGATGGGGAGACACGCGCGGGAATCCATATTTTGCAACATATCTCGAACGGGTTTGAGGTCTGTTTGCTTCAAGTCGGGTTTAAGTTGGTACGCTGGAGATGCAAGCCAAAAACACAGGCAGAATCAAGGAGGGTCAAGATGCAATTCGAAGCCTCGCGACTGGAAGGACTGGAACACCGCACCGACGCGCAGTCCGCACCGGAAGTGTTCTTCACGCCGATCATCACACCGGAAAGCCTCGTCGCCGCCTACCATGCGCTCGGACGCAAGCCGGAAGGCAAAACGGCCATCAAAGTCCATTCCGGCGAATCGGAAAAATCCAATAATCTCAATCCTTCGCTCGTCAAGGACCTCGTGCAGGAGATCGGCGGCACGCTCGTGGAATGCGCTACCGCATACGACGGCAATCGTGAAACCCCCGAAAAAAGCCTTGCCACGTTCAAAAAGCACGGATACGCCGATCTTGCGCCAATCCAGATCATGGACATGGGCGGCGAAATCGAGATCCCGGTGGCCAAGCACCGCCACATCGCCTACGACATCGTCGGCAAGCATATCGACGACTACGATTCCATTTTCGTGCTGTCGCATTTCAAAGGCCATCCGATGGGAGGCTTCGGCGGCGCGCTCAAGAACGTGTCCATCGGCATAGCCTCGTCGAACGGCAAACGCTGGATCCATTCCGCCGGCGTCACCAAGGACAAGTGGGTGGAAACTCCTCAGGATGCATTCCTCGAATCGATGGCCGAAGCCGATGAGGCCGTGATCAGCCACATGCATGGCAAGATGATGTATCTGAACGTCATGAACCGCCTGTCGGTGGATTGCGACTGCCTGCCCTCCCCGACGGAACCGGACATGCATGACATCGGCGTGCTGTCCTCGCTCGACCCGGTGGCGCTCGACCAGGCATGCGTCGACCTCATCCACACCGCCCCCGACGGAGCGTCCGTCACCGAACGCATCGCCTCGCTCCACGGCGAACACATCCTCGAATACGCCGAGGAACTTGGCATCGGTTCGCGCGCGTACTGTCTGACCGTACTCGACTGACGGCGAACGCAATGGTCACGAAACCCGCGAAGCCTACGGAAGCCAGCATCGCAATCGCACGTATCGAAACGTTGCTTGCCGAACGCGATTGTGTGTTCGTCGCAATCGACGGGCCATGCACGTCTGGCAAAACCACGTTTGCCGCGATGCTCAACAGGCGTTTCGGCGGCAACGTGCTGCACATGGACGATTTCTTCCTCCGTCCCGAACAGCGCACGCCGGAACGTTTCGCCGAACCCGGCGGCAACGTGGACCGTGAACGGTTCGAAACGGAAGTGTTGACACCGCTCGCCGCCGGACAAGCCGCGCAATACCGGCCATGGGATTGCCATACAGGCGATTTCGCCGTCGCGTACGCCGTCGAACCGGCCCAGCTGACCATTGTGGAAGGCAGCTACAGCATGCACCCCGCCTTGCGGGGGTATTACGATTGCATGATCTGTCTTGCGGTCGATCCTGCCGAACAGTTGCGTCGGCTCGAACGACGCAATCCACGCATGTTGCAACGATTCGTCGACGAGTGGATTCCGCTGGAAAACCGCTATTTCGAAGCGACCAATATCCAAGCCGTCGCCGATTTGCTGGTCGACACCGCGCTGCCGGACGGTGGGTCGGTCGTCGAGCCGGTATGACGTATACGCATATCCGAAGAGAAGGAAACATTAAGGAGAAAACAAATGTCTGATTCCGCAACCATGCCCGCGGCCACCCTGCGCCGCACCGACCTGCCGAAACTGAGTCTCGGCACCAAGACAGCAGCCACCCTGCTCGCCATCGTCGCAGCGGTCGTGCTGCCGCAACTGTTCCACGTCATCGGCGCCGTCTCCGGACAGGGCACCATGCTGGGCGTCGCGTTCCTGCCGATGCATCTGCCGATCATCTTCGTCGGCCTGATCGCGGGCCCCGCCGTCGGCGCGATCGCCGGCGCCGCCGCTCCGCTCGTGAGCTTCCTGCTGTCCGGCATGCCGATGCTGGCGATGCTGCCGCTCATGATGGTCGAACTGTGCGCATACGGCCTGGTGGCCGGTCTGCTGCGCGGCATCAAGCTGCCGAGCCTGGCGAAGGTGGTCATCGCACAGCTCGCCGGACGTGTGGTGCTGACCGCAGCCACCGCGATCGCCGTGTTCGCGTTCGGTTCCAGCAAGGCCATCGCCGCCACATGGACGAGCGACCTGGCCGCCGGCCTGCCCGGTCTCGCGCTGCAGTGGGCCCTGATTCCGCTCGCCGCCTACTGGACCGAGTCGCTGATCGCCAAGCGCAACCACTGATATGACGTTTGCCCGGCCACGTTCTGGGCAAACGCGTGATATGCGGGAGCCGAGCCGTTAAGCTTGGCTCCCGTTACTTATAGGAGGACTACGTAGGAGTTTTACGAAGGGGAAGCGGTCATGATCGCAGGAGTGTCCATCACCACATTGCTGCTGGTGCTTGTCGCCGGAATCGGCGCGGGATTCGTCGGATACGCGGTCGGCGCGTCCTCGCTGATCTCCTATCCTGCGTTGCTGGCGTTCGGCATTCCGCCCGTGCTGTCCAACACCACGAACACGGTGGGCGTGTGCGGCACCGGCATCGGCGGCCTGCTCTCCGCCCGCAAGGAGCTCAAAGGCCAGGGACGCCGTGTGGCTGTCTACGCTTGCATCGGCTTGGTCGGAGGCATCATCGGCGGCTTGCTGCTGTTGGAATTGCCCGCGAAGGTCTTCGAATTCGCTGTGCCGCCGCTCATTCTGTTCAGCGCGTTGATCATCGCGCTGAACCCGCGGAAGAAAGCGGCCGCACGCGACGCTGTCGCGCAGGCGTTGCCCCAATCGCAGCAAGGCGAGCGCGCGGCGCTGATCGCCAGTAGGACGGCCAATGGCAGTCTGCGCAACGACCCGTGGTGGCTGTGGATCGGCGTGAGCTTCGTCGGCATCTATTCGGGATATTTCGGTGCCGCCGCCGGTACCCTCGCCCTGGCGATCCTCGACCTCGGCAAGATCGGCCCGTTCCACCAGATCAACGCGCTGAAGACCGTGGTCGGCTTCGGCGCGAACATCTCCGCCGCGATCATGTTCATCTGCCGTGGCTCCGTCTACTGGCCGTTCGCCATCGCCATGTGCCTGGGCTGCATCATCGGCAGTTCCATCGCCCCTCCGGTCACACGCCATATCCCCGAGAACATCATGCGCGCCGCCGCCGTGCTCACCGGCATCGTCCTCGCCGTCAAGCTTGGCTGTAGCACCTATTTCTAAAAGCCTTTGGTTCCGGAGTGTGGCGTGTGACCGTGCGGCTGCGCTCCGGAACGACAATTTCCGGTTCCTCGTGTGCCGAGATTCGTCTTGGCCTGGTGACTTGCGGCGGGTTTGTTCCCAAGCGGGTGTTCCGTAGGTGGTTTTTCGCTTCCGTAGGTGGTTGCCGGAGGAAAGGCGTTTGAGAAACGGCTTAAATTAAGCCATTCTCAGACACCAATACCAGAACCAACCACCTACGGAACCACAAAACCACCTACGGAATTGAGTCTGGCAACGGTGTTTGGCGCTTTTACTGAAGATGGTGAAAAACGGTATATGCCGCTTCGAGTGGCTCGATTATTTCGAATATCTGAAAAGAGTAGGAACCCCCCATTAGATAAGTGTCGATAGTGCCCGCATGACGATATCTACATCCTTGTTTTCCAGCTCGCGAATGACGTGCAGATAGGTTTCCTGAGTTGTAGTCATGCTGGCATGGCCTAGACGGCGTGACACGCTGGCGATCGATACGCCGGCGAACAGCAGCAGCGATGCGTGTGTATGGCGTAGACCATGGACGGAAATAACTGGCACGTCCACGTTTCTGCAATGTTTTGCAAGCACGTCGTTGGCTGTTGAGTTGTAGACCTTGCCGTGCACGAAAATAGGTTTATCATGCGGAAGATCCTTGAGTAATCCAGACATTTGCATGATGAGTTGCCAGTCGAGTTGCACTTTACGCACGGACGATTCGTTTTTCGTGGGTACGAAACCGCCGCCGTTTTTATAATCCCAAGTTTTGTTGACGGAAAGCGTCTGGTGTGCGAAATCAAAGTCATCGGGTGTGAGCCCAAGCGCCTCAGAGAATCGGAGTCCGGTTTTCGCGAT
>OMNQ01000403.1_pt1 | contig 14184 bp, 11 predicted proteins | sample 1673871 | NCBI WGS metagenome assembly OMNQ01 (sample SAMEA103958130, study PRJEB25191) | human gut metagenome | biome: human-associated habitat [ENVO:00009003]; feature: intestine environment [ENVO:2100002]; material: feces | place: Germany | collected 2013/2015
TATCGGTTATATTGGCTACTTGCTCGGTAAGTTTATCAATTTTTAGAGATTGTTCGTCAAGTTTATCGAATACGTTGTCAGCCATCAGATTTGCTCCTTATCCTTTTCGTCCGCAATCCATTTCTCGATATTCGTGTCGCCGCTTATCATTCCGCCGACTTTTCTTCCCACGGCTTTCGTGAGAATACGGTTTTCTACAATGGCAGGTTTTAATTCAAGCAATAAATCTATCGTTTTGTTAAGTTTTTCTTCTATAGAAGAGAGTTTTATGTCCTTTAACACGCTGATTTGACGTTGCAATTCCGAATTTTGGTCTTCTAATGATAATTTATCTATTTCAGCCTGCGAAAGCAGATTTCGATAGTTTTCAATATCGCTTTCTTTCAATTTACCGGATTCGACGGAAGATAGTAATTCTTCTTTTAATTTTTGCATTTCCGTTTTCAAGAAAGTGTTTTCTTTTTCAAAATAGCCAAAAATGTTAATAAACCAATCGGCATCAAAATCTGGAACGTTGATATTCTTATAAACGGCGAATGCCTTCGTTGCATTGTAAAAAATCTTCATATAACTGACAATTGTGTCAATTTGTATGTTTTTTTCGCCCTTATGCTTATGTGCGTTAACCTTTAACGTGTAGTCCTGCATTTTGTTATATGTAAAATCATCGATATGCATAATTTCCTTAAAATAATTTTGCACATCTGTTCTACGTAGAAGTTCTCCGCAGGTTTCACGAGCTTTTATATCGAACCCGCAAGAAACGGCAACAGTTTTAATAAACTGTTCTTGTAAATCAAGGTATGCGTCGTAAAACGAATTGCTTGCCGCCTTTACGTTTCTTTCTACCGTTAAAAAACGATCATATATGCGCGGTTCGATTTCAATTAAATACTCAAACATCTGTAGTTCCTCTGTTTTCATTGATTTTATCTAAAATCTTTTTGAATACTTCCAACCGTTTGTCACCTTCTCCGAGAAAATCCAAAACATGACAATTTATAGTTTCCGTCGGTCGCTCTAAATAATACTCGCATATGTACGGATTTGAATTAAAATCTTTATATATGTTGGCAGTCAGTTTTTCAAATAAAAACAAAAATTCTGTTTTATTTACGCCGCCATGCGTATCGCAATATTTGCATAAATCAAGGAACGGTGAAGTTGTGACATTTTCTACCAGCCGAAGCAAAACTTCTTCTGGCGAATCGGTTAACCTTTCTACCGAACGATAATTACCTTGATGCCACACAAAATAGTAGACAGAATCGATAATTTTACGAGCGTCGTTAAATCCTATTATTTCACGCGCTTGCGATAATAATAATGTGTTTATGTAAACAATGTCTTCTTCGCTTAATGATTTCGGAAAATATGTAAAACGGTCGTCTTGCGTTTGGCACGTTGGTGAAATTATATATTCGTTCTTAGGTATGCCGAATAATTCCCGATTTTGAATAACTGCAGGCCAAATATCGGGCTTTTCTAAAAGCACTTGCTTTGAGTCGTTGTCTATAAATACAGCGCGTTGATTATTATACAAGCGGAAAAATGGATTTATCATAACCATACTGCGTGTTGAACTTAAAACAAATATATTATAGTTTTCGTACATCGCGTATTGACTGGCGAATATTCCTGCATAACCAGGCTCGTCTTTTATTTTGTTTAATAAATAAGAGATCTTAGAAATATCTATTCCGCCTGTAATAAGGTGAAAGCCTTCGTACTCGCTTGTCATTCCGCAATCAGTCAGAACATATTCTTTTTCGTTCGGGGTGTCCCAAAATGCAAGATAAGATTCAAGGAAAGGTGCTGCCCATGCCAACATTTCTGCCGTGGCTTCGGGATTATAAATAATATCGCGAATGCTGTCCGTCGTGGCAAATACTTTCAATGCAGTAGCGTATAGAATTTCGTTGGTTGAATCGGCGTCGATATATGGCATTGAAATATTAAGTGAATAAATGTGATTTTGCCAACCAATATAATGTTCGGCGTTTTTTCTAAAGCCTCTGATTATTTTTCCGAAATCATCTGGGGTTTGTGTTCTAACGCTTGAAATTAACATATATCTTTTTAACAGAAGCAAGTCTTTTCTTGTAAGAATAATGGGGGTATGTTTTAAAATTTTTTGATCGATTATGTTTGCAACCCTACTTTCAATATAAGCAAATAATTTTTCGGTTTCATCTTCGTATATATCATTATGATAAAAAACTTTATGAGGTCTTTTACTCTCATCTATTTTTCCGGAATGAATATCAAATTCATTGATAGCATCCGAAAAGCGCTTTATTACAAATTGAGACACATAATGATTTTTTGCCATATTTAACCCCTTATGCCATGCTGAACGCAAGCAAAGCACTTATAAATGTCCAACTTGATTATTATAGCATATTTTATTCGTTTTTTCAACCGTATACATTGTTAGCCGTATTGTTAAATAAAAATAGCTCGTCTGAAACGGGCTATTTCTATATTGAAGTATTTAATTGTAATTAAAAACTGCTAAACGTTTCGATTTATAACTTATCCATAAATTGCCATATAACGTTGGCGCATTTTGATGAAGTATTCATAAACCGTCGCTTGCGCACGAGATAAAACTCTGCCTATTTCGGGATAACTTAAGCCGTTTTGACGGCATTCCAAGGCGATACGCATATTCTCGGTCAAATTCAGGCTTGCAATGATTTTTTCGTATAAAGTATAGTCTTGGATAACTTCTTCCTTTATTTCGTATGACGGCTCGCTTACAGGCGTTAAAGCGTCAAGACTGACAGTACGGTAATAATCACTCGTTTTACGGTTTATCAGCTTCATCATTTTACGGATACAGGCAATCTCGACGGTAATCGGTTTGCCTTTTTTGCTGTAAGATATAACGTCGTTCAAATGCTTTCCATAATGGTCGCAAAGATACAATGCACCTTCTTGAACTAAATCGTAAGAATCGCTGAGCATATAGCCTAATTCGTTTTTGTGCTTGATATCGCCATACAGGTCGGCATACATTTTCTGCGCACGGCTTCCCAAGTAGCCTATTTGAAATCGTAATTCCGTGAAGGCAATAAGTTCTGCCATTTCAAGCACGTTGTTTTGTTTGATTTCTTCTTTCATAACGCTGAAATCTAAAAATTTTCTTTTCATTTGGATTTACCTCCGATTATTTTCGCCTTTCGGCAAAAACGGGGTAGCGCCGGGAAAAGATAGACGTTTTTTGCTTTGTTATCGGGTACACGGAAGTCAACGAAACAGCATAAAATTTGTTACGTAATTGTAATAAAAAAAGGTTAAACATCAAACTGATGTTCAACCCCAAGAAATGAGAAACTCAATATAAATTCTAATTCTAACACCTTAAATGTTTTTCGTAACAAATTTTTGCCGTTGACTTTCGCTTTTCACTGTGCTACAAACGTAGACGAAAGGCGATAAATCGGAGCATCATATAAATAGTGTCCATAAAAACATTCCACAGAGTAGTATTGGTTCATGCCTTCCAGTAATGATTCAAGGATTATTCCTTCTGGCGTATCCGGTATGTTTTCCATTGCGGATAGTAGTTTTACTCCGTTATCTCGCAGTGTTTTCTTGTGAATAGCATTTTCGTATTTGTTGCGGCTGAATCTGTCTAACTTATATACAATTACATAGTCCCATTGCTTCTTTGCGCTGTCTATTATCATCTGTTTGAATGCGGGACGATTATCGTTTGTACCCGACAGGGCTCTGTCGATATATGTGTCTACAATTATTATTTTGTTTTTGTCTGCATAATCGCTACATACGCGAAGTTGTCCTTCAATAGATTGCTCGGTCTGACGGTCGCTGCTGTAGCGAGCATAGATTACGGCAGTTTTCATGTTGTCCTCCTTGTTGAGATTTTTGTTGTTTAATGCCGGTTTTCGCATCATTTTACCTCCAAGTGATAGATAGATTAGAAATACTCTTCACTTAGTCGCCACGAGAATTGGTAGTTTTTGCATAAATCTCTATTTTTTCTTTTAGTTTTTTTGTTTTTTTACCTTTCGGCTTAACCGCCGTTGCACAGTCGAAAGAAATTTTGTTGTGCTGCTACCTGTCAAGGGGACTGACGTCAACGAATATAAAAATATTGTTGGTGTCTATATTTGTCGTGAAATTTTCAATACGTATTAACTTTTTGACAACTTATGCACTTAAAAACAACACAATTTACATATCAACTTGCAATATTTTGTATATTCGTTGACATCTGCTTTCGGCTGTGCCACCCCAAACCGCCGAAAGGTAAAAAAAATAGAATTTAGATAGATTAGCAAAAACAAAAATGAACCCATTCAAGTTATGATTGTCATATATTTGAAAACCATTGACAGCGGCTTGCATATACTGTATAATGCCAGTGAAATTTGTTTCACGTGTTTGCGAGGTTTAGATGGCTTTCAATCGCCCGTCGCGTCCGGAGTTGTACAACGAGGAACGCAAAATGCAGATTTACAACTTCATAACGGACTATATAAACGAGTACGGCGTAAGTCCGTCTATCCCGGAAATGGCTGATGAGTTTCACGTTTCCAAAGCGACAATACACAAGTATTTGGTGCGACTACAGGATCAAGGCTACATTGAACGCTTCGGCAAAAACCAGATGACGACCAAGGAAACATTGTTCAATGTGTCCAATATTCCCATTGTCGGTAGCATTGCTTGCGGCAAACCGACGTTTGCTTTGGAAGACGTACAAGGCTATTTGCCAATAAACAAACAAATGCTCGGCGGCGGTGAGTTTTTTGCACTCATTGCCGAAGGCAATTCTATGGTAAATGTCGGTGTGTCAGACGGCGACTTGGTTGTTGTCAGAAAGCAAGACTTTGCCGACGAAGGGCAGATTGTCGTTGCGCTTGTTCCCGACGAAAACGGAAGCGGTGAAACGGCGACGTTGAAACGCTACTACATAGACCATGCGCGCAACAAAGTACGTTTGCACCCCGAAAATGACGAGATGACGGACTTTTATGTGAACGAGATAAAGATACTCGGCGTTGCAAAGTCCGTGGTGAAACAATTAAATTAAGATATATACACGTACCCGATAGCGTGTACATATATATTGTTGTTGGCGAGCATTTTGCAAAAAGAAAAATGTTGGTCAACGCACGTTTGCAAACGAAGTTCAACTGTGGCGACGGACACCCCGACCGCGCAAGGCAGTTGCTCAAATACAAAACGTTTGCAAGCAGGGGAAAAGGTGAACTATGAAATACGTAACTTGTCCCGTTTGCGGACGAAGGCTTTGCAAGGGCGAAGCGGGAACGGCGGTGGAAATAGACTGCCCGAAATGCGGCAAAACAATGTTTGTGCGCATAGGCAAGACGGGAACGCTCGTAAGCGAAAATCCCATAACAAAACAAACTACATGTAACGTTGCTGTGTAAACGGTGGCGTAAAAAAATATACAATTGGCTCAAACGAACAACCGAATAATTAGTGGGCAACACTGTGTTAAGATGGCTTGACCGTCCGCCGTGCGGTGTGCTGACGTTTGTAGGAGTTGGACTCGGCTAAGAATCGTGAGGAACTCGGCAAACAGATAAATATCCTTTGAAAGGGATATTCTTTCTGCTTGCCGAGTTCTTTTTTTTATGCCGTTAGCAACCGAATATGCCCGACTACGAGGAATTTATCTTCGCAGTCGGGCTTTTTTGTTGTCCATGGCGAAGTCGTCCGATTGCGAATTTTTACAAAAAAAAATTCAAAACCGGAGGATTTCAAAATGAAAAAGGTAACTACTATGGCAATTATTGACGGCAAAGAAAAGCAAATTTCCGTGTACATCGAGGAAGAACTTGCAGACTGGCTGGACGCTATCGACGAAGCAACAAGACGAGATTTTATTGTGCAAGAATGGAAAGTTGCCCTTAGTGAACGGGCAGAAACGCGCAGGCATCAGTCTTTGGAAACATTGGTTGAAGCGGGTTGGGATGTCGTGGACAATAGCAAAGATTTCGTTTCAGATATTGTCGGGCAAGATTCTGTCAATGAAGTGCGAGCCGCACTAAAAGCTTTGTCCGAAGACGAACGTGAAATAGTCGTTTGTTTCTATTTCAAAAAGCAGTCATTGACAGACATTTCCAAACATTTTCATGTTTATCCGAGCACAATTATGCGCCGAATCGAGAAAATTCTAAAAAAATTGAAACTTTTTTTGAAAAACACGCAAAAATAGGCATTTCTCGTGGCGACTAATTGGAGGGTGTGAACAAATGCCTTCCAAACAGATAGAAAAAGAGAAATGAACAAGAGAATCAATGTCTACCTGAATTTGCGGTTGGAGCGACAAACGTATATCGCACGAAGTATTTCTTTGTAAAGCAATCGGTAAGTGTTAACCGCGATGAGTTTGAAGGCAATTCGGTCATCAGTCACGACACGTACTACATGCGTACAAGGAAGCGCGACTCGGAATACGAACAGCTGTTTGGCGCAAGAAGGCATCTTAACGGCAAAAGGCTCCCGACCACCATGTACACTCGCAGATATGTAGATTAGCGAGAACGCAACAGAATGTACTACACCTACTAATAAACAATGCAACAGAACTACCGAAAAGGATCCGTAGGCGGTGTGAGCAATAGGACGAGCTGTCCACAAAAGAAAAACGGTGTTTTACAGATAATAGTGGTTTAACCACAACAACAATTTAATAGCAGGCTAAAGTATTATTAGAAGAAAGGAGATTTTACAAAAGTGAAATATGTTTACTGTCCGATATGCGGTCATAAATTGCTTGAAGGGCAAAACGGAAGCAGAGTAAATGTAAAGTGCAACAAATGCAAAAGCATAGTAGAAGTGAGCATCCTGACGGAAAACGTTACGGTGACTCCGATAAAAGTTAATACATAAAAAGCTAAGAAAAATTCCCGAAAGCGAGGATATTAAAGACGGCAATCAACAATTGTGTTGAATGCCGTCTTTTTTTATAAATACAACAAAGGAGAATGCTAATGGAAAACTTGGAACAAATCATTGCCGTTGCATCGGCAGGCGTTGGCTTGCTTGCAACACTAACAGGCTTTTTAATCCCGTTGGTTAAAAACGTCAAGGCAAAAAACAAACTGATGGCACTTAAAAAGCTTAGCTCTGTCTTGCAGTCGCTAATAATGGATGCCGAACAGTTTGTCAATTTCTCTGGTGAGGAAAAGAAAGAATATGTTCTTACCAAAGCCAATCGCTATGCCATCGAAAACAACATTCCGTTTGACGAGTCGGCAGTAGACAATGAGATTGAAAAAATAGTCAATCTAAGTAAAAATGTCAATGTTGGCTTGAGGACGGCAAGTACAACAAATGTCAATCAGTCAGACAAATACAAAATCGGATAAGGAAAATAAAGATGAATTATTCATTCATGAGTATGCCTGTAAAACCGGAAACTGTTAAAGGCACAGATTACTCCCAATCGAATATCGGAAACAATCCGACAGTTAACCTTGCTATCGGTCGACTGCAATATGTATTTCAGGATGTCGGCATCGGAACAAGCAATTTTGCCGTAAGTGCCGCGCACATCTACAGTACACGGCTTAATGGCAAATTTGCAACCATGATTAGTGGTTTGGGAAAAAATTGGAAACTTAATTTGACGCAGTTTGTAATCGCAGACAATTACGACAGTGAAACAGGGCTTCCTGTTTTGAAATACTTCGACGAATCCGGAGAAATCCATCGTTATGTCTACTACAGCACAAATAAATGGTACAACGAACGTAAGGCGACAAGCACAATTGAAAAAGTTGACGGCAACTACGTGCTGTCCGACGGCGTTGGCAATAAACTCTATTTTAATGCCAATGGGTATTTGGTTAAGAGTGTTTCGTGTCAAAACTCAAAAATTGTCAAGCTTTATACATATGACTCAAACAACAGATTGACATCGGTTTACGACCAACGAACGCCGAAAAATCACATTGACCTGACCTACAACGCCGACGGCAACCTTGAAACGATGATTGCCTACGCAAGTAACACTCACCCAAAGAGTGGTTGCAGATATGAATACGATGCCGAAAACAATCTTGTTGCTGTATTTCAGATTGCCTACGGCAGTAATTACCAACAGATTGCCGAAAAGCAAATTTTGCAATTTTACTACGCAAACGGCAACCTTGTCATGGTAATTGACCCCGAGTCAAAGGGTGCAAAAGCGGTGCAATATGATTCGGACGGCAATGTCGCGAGGTTGTCTACCGGTATTATAAAAGAGAACTGTATTGAAAGTGGTATGACCGACGCGGCAGGTAAACCCGTTGCGCTTGGCAGCGGCGTTACCCTCGGCATGTCCTGCGAGCCCGATTTTGTGGAAAAATCCTTCAACGCATTCAGTTACAGGTACAATGAGCCCACCGACTACATCGCAGTTGAAACGGAAGTTACAAACGAGTGCGGTATTACGTTGCGTTACTACATCGACCGCAACGCAAGCATTTCCTCGTCCTTCGAGCGCGACAAGTCTTTTGCCAAAAGTGGCACAAACCTCAAAACGCTTACCCGATATGCAGGTCAGTTTGCCCCGTCCTCGGGTACAAGCGCGTTGGGCTACATCAACGGGTGCGGCACTTTTACAACCAGCAACGGCGCGTTTTCCACGTTGCTCAATCCCAACATTCTTGTAAACAATCTGGCAAGGCAAATTTACAGTAACTTCAATTACTCGTTCTGGCTTAAGACGAAAAAGAATTACGGTATGCTGGAAGTAAAAGCGGTTTACAAGGTTAACGACTCAAGCGATAGTAACGTTTACCAAAAGACGGTGCTTGTCAATCCGCAAGCCGTCGGCGCATGGCAATTGGTAATTGTTCCGCTGGCATTTCAGATGCCGTCTACCGGCAATGGTCCGCTTTACAGTCTCGACATCTCACTGCTTGCCGACAAAGCCGTCTGTAGCGACCAATTTGAAGTCAACGTCATCGGACTGGCGCCCTCTGCGCTTGGCGAACTTAAAATCGTCACCAAAGATTACGGCGACCTGCCTCTCAGCAACGTTCAAAAGGTAAAAATCACTCTCGGCACGGGCAGTAGCGAAACGTTGGATATCGACGGCAACTTTTACCTTACGGAATCGGACGTCATCAGCACGTATACCAACAAGTATCGAAGCGCAAACGGTGCGTTTGACCTTATCTGCAACAACGGCACTAAACGTCGCACGGGTGTGTCCGACATGCAGTTCTACTTTGCTTTGCTTGGCTGGGCAACATGTACGTCTTCCTCAAGGCCTTTCTGCATCTCCTCGATGATGCCCGTCAGGTCCGCCACAATCAAAACGTACTACAATTACGCAAGCGACGGCTTTGTAATCGAAAATAATTACTCAAAGACGATTGACGGCACAACCTACAGTTCGGCGACGTCGGTCAAAATGGACTACAAGGGCAACACTCTGTACGAAATCGACGAGTACGGCAACAAAAAAGAGTACCTGTACAATGCCGACGGCAGCCTGAAGCAGTTTTCCGTTGCAAACGGCAGCGCAATGCAAAGCCTTGAAAAGTACGAGTACGACTCCGAAGGCAACCTTGTTGTAGTAGACAACGGTTTCGGCAAACAAAAGATTTTTTACGACGAAGCGGCGCGTCTCAAGAAGGTGGTGGATGCCGAAGAGGAAGGAATTTCCGAAAAGAAAACCGTAGAAACCGGTCGTTTTGAAAAATACAGCCTCGGGATTTTCGGCGACAGAACCATCGGCGCCGCGGAATACAGCGACTCAATGCAGGTTGGCTCAAGGCACGTTACTTATGAAAACGGTCAGATGCGCACAATTACCGACGGCTTGGTTAAGTACGGCGTAAAGCATGATTTGTTCGGCAACGAAACATTGTACACGCAGTTCGACGGCGCAACGGAAAAGCCCATCCAACGCGACAGCGTTTCAGAATATCGACAATCAGGCAACAGTTACCACCGAATGCACGCAAGCGAGTTTTTCGGCGAAACGGGTGTCGTCACCGACGCGTCCTACGCCGACATCGACGCATACGGCAGGATGCTGAGACAAGCCAAGGGCAGTACTTTAAGTTATCTCGGCGGCACTGTTCGTGAGTTTTACGAGTACGTCTATCCGCAAATACAGGAAAGCGAATTTACAAACAAGCCTGTCGAATGCAAGGGTCCGGACACTGCCACGACCAAGGAGTACAAGTACGACAGCGACGGCAACCTGGTGGGCTGGACGGACAAGGAAGGCACAAAAGCCGTCTTTGACGTAACTCAGACATCTGCCAACACTACAAAATATGCTTTTGGTAGCAATGAGCAGAAATTTTTTGTCGAAGTCAACCATGACAAGGACAAGACGGCGGCACCGCACGTGGAAAGTGTAGTTGTCCAAATTGACAAAAACGCTGACGTTGACCGACCCGAAAAACTTTTTACTGTCAAATACAAGTGGAATGATTTCGGCGTTCTCAGTAATGCTTACACCGAAAAGTCTGTCGAAAGTTACAGTTACAAAACTCTGAAAAACAACAGGCTGTTAGGAAAAATCGAGTATGCAGCCAATGTGGTAGGCGTCGGTGGACGTTCTCTTGAAACAATCGATTACTATGACAACGGCTTGGTTAAACAGCAAAGTTTGCGGCACTGTTTGTTCAACGGCACCTACGAAGAACGTATATTCAATACCGAAAGAACGTTCCAGTACGACAACCTTCGTCGCATTACAAAGGAAATCAACACCGGTCTCGGTATCAATCGTACATACAGTTACTACCCCGACGGGCGGCTGAAACAAATTGCCGATTCGCAGAATAACGAAGTCAAAAACTTTGTCTACGACAGTAAGGGTAGGCTTGTATCGATGGGGCAAAATACGTATACATATGACAATTTCGGTAACAGAATTTCCAAAACGGCAAACGGCGTTACCAAAAATTACACCTACGACGTCGGTGGCAGACTGGTTTCCTGCGGTCGCGTAAATTACTACTACAACGCCGACGGAATCCGTTGCAAAAAGATTTGCGTTTCCAACGGAATACCCGAAAAGATGTACCTCGACGGCGGTAAGGTTATCGGCGAGGACCGCGCCAACTACAAACTGCGTTACTTCTACGATGAATCCGGACTTAAACGTATACGCTACATCGGCTCAGGTTACAATGTCGACTACGAATGTGTAAAGGACAGCAACGGAAGCATAATCATGTTGGTAAACATGGTTAGCGGTCTGGTTGCTTGTCAGTACGAGTACGACGCTCTCGGCAACTGCAAGATTGTTTACCAGGAAAATCAGATGGGTGAAATAAACCCGTTCAAGTGGAAAGGTTTCTTCCACGATTCCGAAACAGGTTTTTACTATGCCAACGGCAGTTACTACGACCCCGAAACAGGCTTGTATGTGGATGCAGCGCCCATTTCCACGGTGTTTGAAAATGCCGGCTATCCTAAGCATATTGACAGAAACGGTACCTTGTGTTACAATACGCTTGCCATCGCAGGCAGCCCGTACACGGTAAGTACCACGGTTGAGATGACGGAAGATCTCAACTACGACCCCGGTGAACGATGGTGGGAAAACGCATGGTCGCAGATTAGCGCTTGGTGGCGTAATCTGTATGGTGCGGTCAGTTCCTGGTGGCAGGGCGTTTCCAATGAGGCTAAAGCCGCCATTGGTGTCGGGCTGATAGTCATTTCCACATTGATAGCCTGTTTGCCCGGCGGAGCGTTTGCCGAAGCACAACTTACCAAGATACTTGTAAATGTGTGTATAGGTATTGGTGCGGCAGTGGTAGGCTGGGCTGTGAGTTCGGCAATTTCCGGCAATTGGGACGTAGACGAATTAAGATCGGCACTTGCAAACGCAATTTTCTTCACGGGCGTTACGGTGTTTATTTCAACATGTGTCAGCACGTTGAAGTACGTCGGACGTGAACCAAGTGCCGCGGCAGACCTTGCCGAATGTGCCGGTAACTGTTTTATTGCAGGTACTCTTGTAGCAACAGTCGATGGTTTGAAACCGATAGAGGACATTGAAGTTGGCGACGAAGTGCTTGCCTACGACCCTGAAACTGGCGAACAAGCCTACAAACCTGTTGTTCGTTTGTTCCGTAACGAAACCGACAAATGGTACCACGTTCACGTAAATGAGCAGGACATCACCTGTACTGCCGAACACCCGTTTTATGTTGCAGACATTGACGAATTTGTACCGACAAAGGACCTTAAAGTAGGGCAATCGGTACTTTTAGCCGACGGAAGTTATGCCGTTATTGACGGAATTCTCGTCGAAGAACTGCGCACGTCTGAAACTACCTACAACTTCGAGGTTGAAGATTACCACACGTATTATGTGTCCGAAGATAAAGTGCTGGTGCATAATATGTGCAAAAACGATTATAAGTTATATTCACCAGAGAAAATCGCTGATAAATATGGAATAACAGTCGAAGATTTTCATGGAAAAGTTAAGAAGAAAATTTTAACTCAAGTGAAGCCAAACTATAAGGTTGGTAGAAATCCAGATATATTATTGAATTCTATTGGTGATATTGCTTATCAGGGGGCTAAGGGCGCGTCTTTTTCAAAAGGGTTTCAAGTTACTGGTCTAAATATAGCAGATGTAATTCAATCGTTAGGCTTGGGAGGATAGAAAAAAGTGAGTATTGTTGCGGATTGGCATATTGGTGTGTTAAAAGAAAAACACGGTACGGCTATTGATGTACCTATTTCATTTATCAAATGTGAAAGAAAAAAATCTATATCCTATTACTACGGAGAAAATTGGAGTGTTATTAGTTCCTTCGCAAGTGTTGATTATGATCTTTTTCCTGTAACAGAAGATGGAGAATATGATTATGAAAATGGAATATTTGATTTGTCTGTAGTGCGAAATCGGTATAAAATTTTGAGCGAAAGAATATCAGTCTGCGAAATGGAAAGGTTATTGTGTACTTTTATAAACAGTTCGCCAATAAAAACTATTTATTGGTTAACGCGCATAGACAATTCGAAAGATAATAGTATTGAAGGTACTATATCGTTGAAAAATTTTTTAAGAAGATACAACCAAGGAACACTGGAATTTAACAAAGCATATCTTGTAAAGAAATAGGAAAAGAAAAATAAATTTTGCTAAGAAAAGATCCCGAAAGCGAGGACGATAAAGACGGCAAAGTGAGATTGAAATAAATCTCGCTTTGCCTGTATAGCCTGTTAACCCGGCGGTGCATTTGCAATCACCTTGCCGAATGTGCCGGTAACTGTTTTATTGCAGGTACTCTTGTAGCAACAGCCGACGGTTTGAAACCTATTGAGGACATTGAAGTTGGCGACGAAGTGCTTGCATATGACCCCGAAACAGGCGAGCAAGCCTACAAACCTGTCGTTCGTTTGTTCCGTAACACAACCGACAAATGGTACCATGTACACGTCAATGAGCAGGACATCACCTGTACTGCCGAACACCCGTTTTATGTTGCAGACATTGACGAATTTGTACCGACAAAGGACCTTAAAGTAGGGCAATCGGTACTTTTAGCCGACGGAAGTTGCGCAGAAATTGACGGAATTCTCGTTGAAGAACTGAGCGCGCCTGAAGCAACCTACAACTTCGAGGTTGAAGATTACCACACATATTATGTTTCCGAAGATAAAGTACTGGTACATAATATATGTGTGGAAGGCGATTATTATCGTGGTGGAAACGATATGACATTGAAGCCAAATGAGTATAAAATCAAAGATGGTCTCGTTGTTCCTGGAAAGGATGGGGTTTCAATAAATCTAAATATTTCTGAAGTGGAAAGATTTGGCAGACCTCATAAGGTTGTTAGCATTCCAAAGGGTCTTGTAATTGCGCAGAAAGGGCTAAATCCAGCACACTATGTTATAAGACCTGAGTATGCTATGCCATTGAGTAAATATCAGGCATTGCTATATGAAGTTGTTTTAATGCCTATTTAATAAGGAAAATTGCAATGGAAAATATAAAGATTTTTTTCGCAGAGGACGATGATTACACCGAATATACAAGTCGTGAAAATGGCTCGAGAAATGATATTGTAGTACAAATTGATGAGAAACTTTATCATCCATCAGTTTACAGTTTAAGTGCGTTGACTCAAGAATTTGACGAGGCAATACAAAAAGGCAAATTATATGAAATTGATAACAATATCGTTTTGGTTGAAAATCTGA
>OMNQ01000414.1_pt1 | contig 14005 bp, 10 predicted proteins | sample 1673871 | NCBI WGS metagenome assembly OMNQ01 (sample SAMEA103958130, study PRJEB25191) | human gut metagenome | biome: human-associated habitat [ENVO:00009003]; feature: intestine environment [ENVO:2100002]; material: feces | place: Germany | collected 2013/2015
GAGGACGTATGGGCGCTCTTTCTGCCCGTCAAAACCGTGTGTGTCCTTGTCAATCGAGGGGAAAAACCCGCAAAAGACATTCAAACGGAGGAATAACTTGAACTCAAACAACAGCATCATTATCCGCAACCTGCGGCAGAACAACCTGAAAAACGTGTCTCTTGACATCCCGAAGGGTAAGATCGTCGTGTTCACGGGCGTGTCCGGCTCCGGCAAGTCCAGCATCGTGTTCGACACCATCGCCGCGGAGAGCCAGCGCCAGATGAACGAGACCTACCCCGCCTTCATCCGCGGCCGCCTGCCCAAGTACGAAAAGCCCAAGGCGGACAGGATAGACAACCTCTCCGCCTCCGTCATCGTGGATCAATCCCGCCTCGGCGGCAACGCCCGCTCCACCGTCGGCACCATCAGCGACATGTATGCGGCGCTGCGGCTTCTGTACTCGCGCATCGGGGAGCCCTACGCCGGTACTGCCTCCTGCTTCTCCTTCAACGACCCTCACGGCATGTGCCCGGAATGCGCCGGTCTCGGCAGGGTCATGACCGTGGACGTCGAGGCGCGCCTCGACCCGGAAAAGACGTGGAACGAGGGCATGGCCGACCTTCCGGCCTTCCACACCGGGAACTGGTACTGGAAGCAGTACGCCGGGGCGGGGCTTTTTCCTCTGGATAAAAAGTGGAAGGACTTCACCCCGCGGGAGCGCTGCCGCCTGCTGTACGGCGCGGACACGCCCGACGGGCCGCGTCTGAACAAGCGCGTGGAGGGCGTCTCCCGCTATCTGAACCGTATGCTGATAAACCGCGACACCTCCACGATGAGCAGCGCCGCCGCGAGGCGGCTGATGCAGCTTGTGGAGGAGAAGCCCTGCCCCGCGTGCCGCGGGCGGCGGCTGAACGAAAAGGCGCTTGCGTGCAAGGTCGCGGGGTACAGCATCGACGAGCTGTGCGCCATGGAGTTCACGCGGCTTATCGAGGTCCTGCGCGGCATCACTGACCTGCGCGCGGCGTCCATCGAGGACTCTCTGACGGCGTCATTGCAGCGGATGATAGACATCGGCCTGCCCTATCTCTCCATGGGCCGCGAATCGTCCACCCTCTCCGGCGGCGAGGCGCAGCGCCTCAAGCTCGTGCGGTATATGGGCAGCGCCCTCACCGGCATGACCTATATCTTCGACGAGCCGAGCACCGGGATGCATCCGCGCGACGTGCACAGAATGACGCGCCTTTTGCAGAATCTGCGCGACAGGGGCAACACCGTGCTCGTCGTGGAGCATGATAAGGACGTCATCTCCATCGCCGACGAAGTGATAGACGTCGGCCCGCTGGCAGGGAAGGACGGGGGCGAGATACTGTTTCAGGGCAGCTATGAGGCGCTGCTGTGCTCCGGCACGAAAACCGGCGAGGCCATGAAGCATATTGAACCGCTCAAGGCTGCGCCGCGCACGCCGCGCCGGTTCCTCCCTGTGCGGAACGCCTGCCTGCACAACCTGAAAAACGTGTCCGTGGATATCCCGCTGGACGTGCTGACGGTGGTCACGGGCGTGGCCGGTTCGGGGAAGAGCACGCTTATCCGCGGCGTGTTCGCCTCCATGTACGCAGATCGCGTCGTGCTGGTCGATCAATCCCCCGTGACGGCCACGGGGCGCTCCACACCGGCGACGTATCTGGGCTTTTTCGACGAGATACGCCGCATCATGGCGGCGGAAAACGGCGTGGACGCGGCGCTGTTCTCCTTCAACAGCAAGGGCGCGTGCCCCGCGTGCGGCGGGCGCGGCGCGACGGTGACGGAGCTTGCCTTCATGGACCCCGTCACGACCGTGTGCGAGGTCTGCGAGGGGAAGCGCTACAGCGCGCAGGCGCTTTCATATCTCTATAAGGGCAAAAGCATCGTGGACATTCTTGACATGTCCGCAGCGGACGCGTATGAGTTCTTCGCGGGAAACAAAAAGCTTCGCCGCGCGCTGGGCGCGATGCTGGAGGTGGGGCTGCCCTACCTCTCCCTTGGTCAGCCGCTGTCTACCCTCTCCGGCGGTGAGCGCCAGCGCGTGAAGCTCGCCAAGGAGCTGGACAAGAAGGGCGGCATCTATGTGCTGGATGAGCCGACCACGGGGCTGCACGCCTCCGACGTGAAGAAGGTCATGGAGCTTCTGGACGGGCTCGTCGCGCGCGGCAACACCGTTATTGTCATTGAGCATAACACCGACGTCATGAAGCAGGCCGACTGGATAATAGACGTCGGCCCGGACGGCGGCAGTGCTGGGGGAGAGGTCGTTTTCACAGGCACGCCGCGCGAAATGGCCGAAAACAGCCGCACCATCACGGCGGAGTATCTGCGCCGCGCGCTCTGACGCGTGGCAGATGGCATAAGGAAAACCGCGCCCTTGGCTCTCCCAACGGGAGAGCCAAGCACGTTCAAAAGTCTCGCGGATTCTACCGCCCGCAGGGGTTTTTGGACAAGCAAACCGGACCGCCTCTATAGAGGCGGTCCGGCGGGTCTGTCAATATAATATTAGGTATGCGGTTTTCCCGCTCAGGTCTTTGCCTTTGCGGCGGTCTTGCTGACCTTGAAATCTATGTCCACGCTGACCTTGTCGCCGGAGGAGAGGGTGAAAACGGCCTCGGTCTCATATTCGCCCGCCGCAAGGCCCTTCTTCGGCACGACTGTCCACGTCTTGTTGTCGCTCTGCCCCGTGGCGACGGTTCCGCCGTCGGTGGTGCTGAGGATGAAGGAGCTGCTGTCGCCGCCCTCAAGGGCGACGCTTTCTATCACCAGCTCGCCCAGACCGGTGTTCTTCACAACGAGGGGCTTCGCGTCCGGCTGGCGGTAGCCCACCGCGACGGTGTCGAACTCCACATCCGGTATCGCGGGGTAAACGTAGCTCTCCTCCGCCGTCTCGCTCGTGCGCGCGCCGTCCATCACGGCGATCGCCTTGACGATGACACTGCTGTCTATCTCAAACGGCTCCTTGTACTTGTCGCTCTTCTCGGTGGGCGTGCTGCCGTCGGTGGTGTAATAGATGTCCGCGCCCTCCGCGGCGCTGAGAGTTATGAGCCTGTCGTCGCCGTAACTGTCAGAGCCGGGACTGATGACCGGGGCCGCAAGGCGGAATTTCAGCGTCAGCTTCCCGTCGCGGTCCGCCTTCGACAGCGTCACAGTGCCGTTTTCATCCATGCTGCACGCGCCGGAGGTCGTGACGGCGTCGGTTATTATCACGCCCTCCTTCGGGGTGATGACGCACTCCGCATCCGCGTCGATGCTGCTATCGCTGTCAAGCCCGGTTATGTCCGCAAAGGCGCTGTAATCCGCGCTCAGCGTGATCTTATACGGCCCGCTGTTCTTCTCATCGGCGGACTTTTCACCGGCCGACTTGCTGTCACCGGCGGCCTTTTTGCCGTCATTCTTGGTATCATCGGCCTTGTCCTCTGCCGCAGCTTCGTCCTTGTCGGCCGCGGACGCGGGAACGGCCTTATCGTCTGCCGCGCTGTCATCCGTGCCGCTTGTCTCCGGCGCGGCGGCGTTATCCTCGACCGAGCCGTCGTTGTTGAACACCGTGCCCGCGTTGTTGTAAACGAGCGCGCCGTTATTGTAGACTATGCCGCCGTTATTATACACCGTGCCGCTGTTGTTGAACACGGTGCCGCCGTTATTGAACACTATGCCGCCGTTGTTGTAGACCGTGCCGTAGTTGTTGAATACTATGTCGCCGTCGTTATAAAGCGTCTCCCCGGCCGGGTTCACCATGGCCTCGTCCAGTGCAAGGGCGCTTATGTCCTCCGCCGCCGCGGTCTCATCCTGTTCCTTTGCCGTGATGGACTTCACGCCGTCGGCATAGGCCGCCGCAGGCAGAAGGCACGCCAGAAGCGCCGCGCACAGCGCCGCGGACAAGAGTTTTCTCAGTTTCATTGAATGACCCCCTTATCAGATTCGTGTGACTTGCTTACTATGACTATGATACCGCCGCTTTTGTTCCGTTTCAATTAAATCCCGGTTAATTTTTTGAACGGAATTGTGAACAAACTCCTCCCCCACGCGCGATTATAGCGCCGCCGGGAAGAGAAAGCTGTCTCTTTGTGCTCACGGCTTCAAGCGTGCGCGCAGTGCGCGCCGCCGCCGGTTTATATAGCGCTCCAGCTCGCCGCTGCGGATGAACTCCGCCAGCACGTACTGCTCGAACACGGGCACGGTGCACGAATAGAAGCCCAGCTGCTCCTCAAAGCGCGCCAGCAGCCCCCCCGGCAGCACCATATAGCCCATGCGCATCGCGGGCGCGATGGTCTTGGTGAAGGTGTTCATGTATATCACTCTCTCCGGCGCGAGGGAGAACACCGTCTCCACCGGCTTCAGCAGCGCCGAGAATTCCGCGTCGTAGTCGTCCTCTATTATATACGCATCCCGCTCGCGCGCCCAGCGCGCGTATTCGCGGCGCTTCGCCGCCGTCGCCGTCACGCCGCTGGGGTAGCTGTGAAACGGCGTCACGTGCAGCACCCGCGCCGTGCACGCGTCAAGCGCCGCGCTTTCAATGCCGTCCGCGCCCAGCGGAAGCTTCTCGCAATGCGCGCCGTTCGCCTCGTATACAAGGCGTATCTTCTCATACGACGGGTCCTCCAGCGCGCAGCGCTCTCCGCGCCCGAGAAGCTGCACGACAAGGCCGTACAGGTATTCCGCGCCGGAGCCCACCACGATCTGTTCCGGGCGCACGCTTATGCCCCGGCTTCGCGCGAGGTATCCGGCCAGCTCCGTGCGCAGCTCCGCACAGCCGGAGTTAGGCGCGCGGGAGAGTATGCGTCTGTCGTAATCGCTCAGCACCTTCCGCATCGTCTTTGCCAGCACGGAGAAGGGGAAGTCCTCCGGCACGCCGCTCAGCGCGCTCATATCCTCCAGCCTCGCCCGCGGCGCGCCCTGCGCGGCGCGCCCGCCGATGGCGGCGCAGGCGAAGCAGCCGCTGCGCTCCCGCGCCTCGGCGTAGCCCTCGTCGATAAGCAGGGCAAGCGCGTGCTCCGCCGTGACGACGCTCACGCCCATTTCCTCCGCCAGAAGCCGCTTTGACGGCAGCCGCGCCCCGCTTTCTATATTCCCCGCGGCGATGTCCGCGCGAAGCTGCTCATAAAGCTGTATGTACGCGGGCCGCCCGGCGTGCCTGTCCACCGTGTATTTCATTTCTGGTCACATCCGTTTCACGTTTTGCTGCGGTATTATGATACCAGTTCAATGATACAGCCCGCGCGCGCATCTGTCAAGCGCCGCCCTTGCAAAAGCCGGACGGTAATGCTATACTTATTTATGTATCTATTTTAATGTATGTTATTAAGATTTTTGTTAGGAGAAAGCGCCGGGCGCAGGACGCCCGCGCTGCGGAGGTTTGCGGATGAAGGGCAAAAGGCTTGCCGGCGTCGTTGTTATCATATACGTCATATTTCTGGTTTTGTGCAGCGCATCGTGGCTGTCGCAGCTCTCCTTCGGCGGGGCGCTGGCCACGGTCACGCACTCCGTCGCCTTTGAGGAGGGCAGCTTCAAAAAGGACGCCGCCTCCATCGCCGTCGTCCTGCACGATGGGGAGACGGAAAAGCTCTCCGAGTTCACGGCCCTGCAAACGGCGGACTTCCGCGGCAGCGCCTGTGTGGAGGAGATATACGCCTGGGCCTCTGCGCATCCGGAGGTGGAGGTCTATTATGACGTGACCCTGCCCAGCGGCGCGAAGGCGGAAAACCGCGCGCAGGCCGTCAACTTCTCCGGCATCGGGCATGACACGCTCGAGGAATACACGGCCTGTCTCAAATACCTGCCCATGGTGGAATCGGTCGATCTCGGCAGCAGCGACATGAGCGCCGCCCCCCTCACGGCGGAGGATCTCACCGCGCTTGAGGCCGCGTGCCCCGGAAAGAGCTTTTCTTACAGCTTCACGGTCGGCAACGCGTCCTACTCCCTCGCGGAGACGGCGCTTGACCTCAGCGATATCGACGCGGATGACGCATCGCTCATCGTGGAATACCTCCCCTGCATGAAGAGCCTCACCAGCGTGGAGCTTGGAAGTGAGGATTCGACAAAGCTCAGCTGGGCAGATATCGCCATGCTCGTCGAGGCCGGCTCGCAGGCGGAATTTTCGTATTCCTTCACGCTTTACGGGAAGAGCTTCACCCTCGCCGATGAGACGATAGACCTCAGCGGCATACAGATCACCGACGACGGCGCAGCCGCCGTGGAGGCGCTTCCGGCGCTGAAAAACTGCAAGACGCTCGACATGGACGACCGCGGCATAGTTCAGGGGCTGTCGTATGAGCGTATGCAGGCTATCCGCGACCAGTTCCCGCAGGTGGACGTTGTGTGGCGCATCTGGTTTGGCCAGCTCTACAGCGTGCGCACGGATACTGACCGCATTCTGGCCTCCAAGCCCTCCGTCGGCGGCATTCTGGACGACGTCGAGGTGGACAAGCTCAAATACTGCACGAAGGTAAAGTATATAGACCTCGGCCATAACGAGTCGATCTACAGCCTAGGCTTTGCCGAAAGTATGCCGGAGCTTGAGGTGCTCATCGTGGCGATGAATCCGCTTTCAGACATAAGCCCGCTCAAGAGCTGCACAAAGCTTGAGTATCTCGAGATATTCACCACGAACGTCTCCGACCTCAGCCCGCTCTCCGGGCTCACGTCGCTTCGCCACCTGAACATTTCCAACTGCCCCAATATCACGGATATCTCCCCGCTCTACGGTCTGACGGAGCTGGAGCGCCTGTGGATAGGCACAAAGACGCCCGTTCCGGAGGAGCAGGTGCAGGAGATGGCACAGAAAGCGCCGAGCTGCAAGATAAGCACCGTCTCCTCTGAGGAGCAGGGCGACGCGTGGCGCTACACCCGCTATGACGAGAATCTGTGCAAGTTCTACTGGGTGCCGCGCTATGAAAAGCTGGCGGAGCAGCTAGGCTACTTCACGCCGTATAAGAGCTACAGCTTCTACTGGCTCGACCCTGAGTGTCAGCGCGCCGCGCCCGAGGAGTGGACGAGCGAATATTACCTCGATTGAGTGCGGATATGCAGTATATACGATGCCCCCGGCCGGATGGCCGGGGGCGCTAAGACTGTCGAAAAAGCGGCAAGGCCGCTTTTTCGAGAAAGCTTCGCTGCGTTCTGCGCCTCTGTTGCCCGCTGACAGCGGACAATTCGTCGCTCACTCCGCGCAAAGTGTTTTCCGCCACGCACATGTCGCGGCAGAAAATGTATCTTACTGCTTTCGCGTCTGCGGACGCGAAACTCTGCGAGGCTTTTTTGACATGCTGGGCAGTCCGCCGTTGATGGGCTGCTTTCAGTTTTTTTAAACATATCAGACTTTCAAGCCTTCTTACAAGACAAAAGTCCGCCGGTTTTTGATAAAAATGCCCGGAAAGCGGGGCCTGTTAAAAAAATATCCCCTGGGGGGGCTTACCGGCGCATATAAAATCCGGTAAAATACAGAAAAGAACAAAACAGCGGCGCGGCAGGGCGGCTTACCGGAGCGGCCCCAGCGGGGCTTTTCGATAAGCTGAAAGGAAAGAAAGACTATGATTTCTGCAATTGAACAGCGGGTCCGGCATTACTGGACGCTTCGGTCGCACGATTTTGGCGCTGTGCGGAAAAACGAGCTTGAAAATGAGATGGGGCGCAGATGGCTCCATGAAATAGAATGCCTGCTGCCGGAGGGCAGAGATATCCGGATACTGGACGCCGGAACGGGAACGGGCTTTTTTGCGATACTGCTGGCACAGGCCGGGTATAGCGTGGAGGGGATAGACCTGACGCCCGCCATGCTGGAGGAGGCCGGGGCGCTTGCCGCCCAGCGCGGGCTTGACATCGTGTTCCGGGAGATGGACGCGCAGGCGCTTTCCTATGAGGACGCGTCCTTTGACGTGGTCATCAGCCGGAATCTGACATGGACGCTCCCCGAACCGGAGAAGGCCTACAGGGAGTGGTTCCGGGTCTTGAAGCCGGGCGGGGTGCTGATGAATTTTGACGCGGACTACGCCGAAAATGTGCGCAGCCACAGCGCGCAGAACCGCAGAGTGCGGCCCGGCAGTCCATACGGCCACATCGGAATGACCGACGCATTGCAGCGGGAGAACGACGAGATAACGCTTGCCGTGGACGTCGGACAGACGCGCCCGGCGTGGGACGGTCAGACGTTGCTTGACATCGGCTTTTCGGACTGCCGGACGGATACGACCGTCGGGCGGAGGATACTCGGAGAGCTTGACCTCAAGCACGCGCCGATGTTCGGCGTGACGGCGATAAAGCCATAAAACAACACCGCGGGAGAACATGATATGAGACAGTTTGCAAGCTATGAGGAAGAGAATATACACTACTGGACGAACCGTGCCCCCGGCTATTCCGCGGTCAATCAGGAGGAACTGGTTTCCGGCCAGAAGTCCGTCTGGCGCGAGGTGATCTCCGGCAGAATATCCGCATGCTTTCCGGACAGGCGGCCGGAGGAGATAAAAATTCTTGACGTCGGCACAGGGCCGGGATTTTTTGCGATAATCCTGGCTGAGCTCGGCTATCGGGTGACGGCGGTGGATTATACGGCGTCGATGCTGCGCGAGGCGCGGAGAAATGCGGGCGCGCTGGCCGGAAGGATAAGCTTCCGGCAGATGAACGCGGAGGAGCTTCGATTCCGTCCGGCGTCCTTTGACGTGCTGGTCACGCGGAACGTCACATGGAACCTGCATGACCCGGAAAAAGCCTACGCGCAGTGGATGCGCGTTTTGAAGCCGGGCGGCGTGCTGCTGAATTTCGACGCGAACTGGTACCGCTATCTGCGCGATGAGGGCGCGCAGCTTGCCCACGCGCGCGACAGGGAGAACCTGCAGACCTCCGACGTCCGCGACGAAACGGCGGGCACGGACGTCTCCGCCATGGAGGCCATTGCCATGCAGGCGCCGCTCTCCGCGCACCAGCGCCCGGCGTGGGATCTGAAGGTGCTGCGCGGACTTGGGATGCAGGCTGCGGCGGACACGGAGATATGGAAAAAGGTCTGGACCAGAGAAGAACGCATCAACAACGCCTCCACTCCGATGTTTCTGGTTGAGGGGCGGAAGTGCACGCTGCTCCAGTGAGGGGAAGCTTTGAAAAAATACATTCTAAAACGGCTCTTGCAGCTCGTTCCGGTGCTCATCGGGATCACGTTTCTGTCATTTGCCATGATGCGCATTGCCGGAAGCGACGCTGTGACGGAGCTTTACGGCGACAAGGGCGCAGTGGCGCAGGAGGTCATCGACGCGAAGCGGGCGGAGCTTGGCCTTGACAGGCCGTTCATGACGCAGTATCTCGCGTGGCTGGGCGGTACGCTGCGCGGGGATATGGGAACGAGCTATGTTTCCGGGCGCGACGTGCTTCAGACCTTCGTGTCCAAGCTCCCGGCAACGCTTATGCTGACGGCGCTGTCCGTCTGCGCGACGGTCGTCATTTCAATACCGCTGGGCATTCTGGCGGCGGTGCGGCACGGCAGAGCTGCGGATTATTTCCTGCGCTTTTTCAGCTTCGTCGGGAATTCACTGCCGAACTTTTTCGTGGCGCTGCTGCTGATGCAGGCGTTCTCGATACATTGGAATATCTTCCCCGTGATATCAAACGGCGTGACGCTGCGAAGCGCCGTTCTGCCGTCGCTGACGCTTGCGATAGCCATGTCGGCAAAATATATGCGTCAGGTGCGCGCCGCGGTACTTGAAGAGCTGGGCAAGGACTATGTGGCCGGGGCAAGGGCGCGCGGCGTGCGCGGCCGCGTGATACTGTGGAGGAGCGTGCTGCGGTCCGCCATGCTGACTATCATCACGCTGCTTGCGCTGTCGATCGGCAGTCTGCTTGGCGGCACGGCGATAATTGAGAGCATTTTTATGTGGGACGGCGTGGGAAAGCTCGCCGTGGACGCGATAACTATGCGCGATTATCCGCTTATCCAGGCGTATGTCGTATGGATGGCGGTGATATATGTGACGGTCAACCTGATAACGGATATTCTTTATAACGCCCTTGACCCGCGGATAAGGCTGGGGGTGAGCGAAGCATGAACGGTCATGAACTGCACGGCCGGAAGCCCCGGCGCGGCGGTGTCGAGATACGGCTTATCGTGTTCGGCGCGCTTGCCGTGCTGTTGATAGTATTTTCGCTGTTTTCCGAATATCTGACGCCGTATGACCCGTATTTGCAGGATCTGAGCAGCGCGAAGCTGCCCCCCTCGGCGGAGCATCTGCTGGGCACGGATCGCTATGGCAGGGATATGCTGTCCCGTGTCATTGCCGGCAGCCGGACCAGCATTTTTTCCACGCTCATACTGGTGGCGGTCATTACCGCGCTTGGAACCACTATTGGGGTGTTCTGCGGCTGGAACGAAGGCTGGCCGGACGCGGTGCTGATGCGCATTTCCGACATGTTCCTTGCTTTTCCGGGCCTCGTGTTCGCACTGGCGGTGGCAGGCGTTCTGGGCGGCGGCCTGCAAAACGCGATGCTCGCGCTGGCGGCCATATCATGGCCGAAATATGCCCGCCTCGCCCGCAGTCAGACGCTTGCGCTGAAGGAGGCCGTCTGGATGAAGGCGGCAAGGCTCTCCGGCAGCGGCACGGCGAAGCTGATTTTCAAGCATGTCCTGCCGAATATTATCGGGCCTATCCTTGTGACGGCGGTGCTGGACATCGGAACGATGATGATGGAGCTGGCGGCGCTGAGCTTCCTCGGCCTCGGCGCGAAAGCGCCCACGGCGGAATGGGGCAGCATGATGAGCGATACGCGCAGTCTTATGACCACCTCGCCGTGGATAACGTTTTCGCCCGGCATTGCGATTTTTGTATCGGTCATGATATTCAACCTCTTGGGCGATACACTCCGCGACTATGCCGACCCCAAAAGCCGCAGGAGGTGAGCCGGTGGAAGAATTGCTGAAATATGAGCATGTCTGCATTTCATATAGCGGCGTTCCCGCCGTGCGTGACGTGAGCTTTTCCCTGTGCGCCGGGGAGATACTCGGCATCGCGGGGGAGAGCGGCTGCGGAAAATCCACGCTGCTCAAGGCGGCAATGGGACTGCTCGGAGGGGGCGGGGCCGTGACGCACGGCGATATCCGGTATAAGGGCGTAAGCCTTATCGGTCTGCCGGAGCGTGAGCGCCGCCGGATAAACGGCGCGGAGCTTGGCATGGTGTTCCAGAACGCGGGCAGCTCCTTCTGCCCGGTGCGCACAGTCGGCGCGCAGCTATACGAGGAAATGACGGAGCACGGCCCCGTCACGAAGAAAGAGTTTGCCGCCCGCGCGGAGGCGCTCCTTATGAAGCTCGGCTTCGAGGACGGCAGACGGGTCTTAAGAAGCTATCCCTTTGAGCTGTCGGGCGGGATGCAGCAGCGCGCCGGTATTGCGGCGGCAATGCTGCTTGAGCCGCGCGTTCTGCTTGCCGATGAGCCGACGTCCGCGCTGGACGTCACGGTGCAGAAGCAGGTGCTGGAAGCGCTGAGATCGGCGTGCAGGACCTGCGGCACGGCCATGGTGCTGGTCACGCATAACATAGGCGTCATCGGCGCGATGGCGGACCGGGTACTGGTCATGCAAAACGGCGCGGCGGTCGAATACGGGCGGACGCAGGAAATTTTACGGGAGCCGCAGACGGAATATACGCGCGCGCTCTTGTCTGCCGTGCCGAGATTGAGGAGGAGCTGAGATGGAACCGGTTTTGCGCGTTCAAAATCTTGCAAAGACCTTCTCCCGCGGCGGGCAGACCGGTCTGAGCGCCGTGAACGGTATCAGCTTTGACCTGATGCCCGGCGAGTGCCTTGGCATCATCGGCGAGAGCGGGAGCGGAAAAACAACGGCGGTAAATCTCATCGCGCGGCTTTTGGACGCGACGGCGGGGAAAATATTTCTGGACGGCGAGGATATCACCGAAATGTCCGGCAGGGCGCTTCGCGGCGTCTACCGGAAAATGCAGATGGTGTTCCAGTCGCCGTCGGACTCGTTCGACCCGCGCCGTACTCTGGGCGACGGCATTGCGGAGAGCCTTATAAACAACGGGATGTCCAAAAAGGATGCGCGGCAGGAGGCGGGGCGGCTTCTGGAAATGTGCGGACTGCCGTCCGGATTTGCCGGGCGATATCCGCATGAGGTGAGCGGCGGACAGTGCCAGCGCGCGGCGATCGCCCGCGCCATTGCCGTTAAGCCGAAGCTGCTCATCTGCGATGAGGCGACATCTGCGCTTGACGTGACGGCGCAGAAGGGGATAATTGAGCTGTTGGGTGCGCTTCGCCGCGAACAGGGCGGCAGGCTGTCCATACTGTTCATCTCGCATGATATTTCCCTTGTGCAGAGTTTTTGTGACCGCGTGCTGGTCATGCACCGCGGAGATATCGTGGAGCAGGGAACACCGGATGAGCTGATCTGCCGCCCGCAGAGCGAATACACCAGAAGGCTGATAGACAGCGTTCTGTGATAAACCGAAAGGAATGAGAGTATGAAAAGAACGGCATCACTTCTGTTGGCAGTATGCCTTGCGCTTGCGCTGCTGACGGGCTGCGGCACAGGCGGAGTTACGGATAACGGGCAGAGCGGCGATAAGAAAACCATGGTCATCGGCGACACGACGTTCAACTCGGAAAACTGGGAGGAGACCGTGGATCCGCACCGGACATATAACGGCTGGGCGTGCATCCGCTACGGCATCGGCGAAACGCTGGTGCATTATACGGACAGCATGGAGCTGGAGCCGTGGCTTGCAAAGTCGTGGGAAAACGACGGCGATTTGACATGGACGATAACGCTTCGGGATGATGTCTGCTTCTCCAGCGGCAGGAGGATGGACGCGGAGGCCGTGAAGCAGTGCTTTGAGCACATGCTTGAAAATCATGACCGAGCGCCCGGCGACACCAAGATCGCCGCCATGTATGCTGACGGCCAGACCCTGACCATAGTTACAAGCGAGCCGAACCCGGCGCTGATGAACTGTCTGGGCGACCCATACGGCTGCATCATCGATGTGGACGCCAGCGATTTTGCTGCGGGCATCGTTGCCGGTACGGGGCCGTATGTTGTTGCCGATATGGTCACGGACGACCATCTGACGCTGACCAGAAACGAGAATTATTGGGCCGGCACGCCGAAGCTGGACGAGCTGACCATACGCACCATCTCCAACGGTGATACGCTCTCCGCCGCTCTTCAGGCGGGGGATATTGACGCGGCCTACGGCATGGCATATGAGGCGTACCCGAATTTTGAAAACGACGGCTACCGGTTTTCCGGGATACAGACCTCCCGCGCGTTTTTCTGCTCCATGAACATGACAAGCCCCGTCATTCAGGACCCCGCGGTCCGCAGAGCCATTGCCATGGGCATAGATAAGCAGGGCTTCGTCACGGCGCTGCTGGACGGGCACGGAGAACCCGGCCGCGGCGCGTTCCCGGATGGGTTCGCCGCCTTTGGCGGGGAGAACGTGACGGCCGAGACCTATGACCCGGAAGGCGCGAAGAAAGTGCTGGAGGCGGCCGGGTGGGTCGATATCGACGGCGACGGCATACGCGAGAAGGACGGCGTGAAGCTGTGCGTGCGCTGGCTGACCTATCCCAGCCGTCAGGAGCTTCCGCTGCTGGCCGAGGCCGCGCAGGCGACATTGAAGGACATCGGCATTGATGTTGACATCAACTGCACGGCAAACCGCCGCGAATTTCTTGCCGACCTGACAAGCTGGGACGTTTATGCCTCCGCGATGGTCACGGCGCCGTCCGGCGATCCGCAGTATTTCTTCGCATCGTGCTGCGCGCCCGGAATGAGCTATAACTTCGGCGCATATGAAAACGCAGAGGTGGACGCCCTGCTCGGCGAGCTTGCATCGGAGTTCGACGCCACCAGACGCGGAGAGCTGGCCGTGAAGCTCCAGCAGGCCATTCTGGACGACAACGCCTATGTGTTCTGCTCGTTTCTTCAGATGAACATGATCTCAAAAAGCAGCGTCACCGGCTATACGGCCCACGCCTGCGACTATTATCAGGTCACCGCCGAGCTGG
>OMNQ01000416.1_pt1 | contig 13958 bp, 13 predicted proteins | sample 1673871 | NCBI WGS metagenome assembly OMNQ01 (sample SAMEA103958130, study PRJEB25191) | human gut metagenome | biome: human-associated habitat [ENVO:00009003]; feature: intestine environment [ENVO:2100002]; material: feces | place: Germany | collected 2013/2015
GCCGCGCCGCACATGGTCATGGTGGATTTCAGCTCGCCCACGATCTTGTCCATGTACACCTTGAAGCCCTCCGCACCGCCGCCGTATATCGCGGGGATTATGGGCCGGCCGATGAGCACCGCGTCTGCGCCCAGCGCAATCGCGCGGAACACGTCCACGCCGGAGCGTATGCCGCCGTCAACGATTATCGTGATCTTGCCCTTGACGGCGTCGGCTATTGCGGGCAGGACCTCCGCCGTGGAGGGAACGCCGCCCTGCACGCGGCCGCCGTGGTTGGAAACGACGATGGCCTTCGCGCCGGACTCGACAGCTTTGACCGCGCCCGCCGGGGTCATGATGCCCTTGATGATGAACGGCATCTTGGCATACGCGGTTATCTCGCGCATTTCGTCAACGGTCTTGCTTCCGGCATTGGGGTTCATCTTTTTCAGGAAGGGAAGGCCTGCGCCGTCAACATCCATCGCGGCGGCAAATATGCCGTTTGTGTTGGCAACGTCCAGCTTCTCAAAAACCGCTTCCTTGTTCCACGGTTTTATCGTCGGCACGGACATCCCGCCGATAGCCGCGCTGTCTCTGACGGCGGACTTCATAATGTCGGGATCGACGCCGTCGCCCGTGAAGGCCATCACGCCGTAATCCGCCGCGGCCTTCATCAGTATCGCGTTGTACTCCTGATCCTTGTACTTCGGGCCGTAGTGCATATCCAGCGCACCGAGAGGGGCGGCGAATATGGGCGCGGAGAAGGTGTGGCCGAACATCTCAAAGGAAATGTCGGGATCGGCAAAGTTGGGGCAGAGCGTGTCCATATTCACGCAGATCTCCTGCCACTTTTCATAGTTGCGCGCGGCGACGTTACCGGGGAACTTGCAGCCGGGGCCGGGCATGGTGTTTGCACAGGCGCGCCCGTTGCACACGGGGCATGCCTTGCAGTACGGGCCGACGCACTCTCTGGCCGCGGCGAGGACTTCGTTGTAATTCATGGCGTTTTTGTCTCCTTTTCCTTATATCCTTAATAGTGCATTATATACTGACAATATTGATTATCCGCCAAATCCCGCTGATTGTCAAGCCCGCCGCGGCATTTCACACCCCTGTGCCGTCAAAGTCCGGTATCATGTCCGCCGTTGCGGCATCCACGTCCTGCCAGTAGCCGTCGGTCACGCCGCGCCGCGTCATGTAGTCGATGAGCAGCGCGTTCGTCTCCACGTCCACGCGGCGCTCCAGCTCCGGAAAGCGCTTAAGCCCAGGCATCGGCGTGTACTGGCTCATCAGGGAAAACAGCACGTCGCCCTCGTTGAACTCCTCCGCGACGAAGTCTATCACGTCCATCGCGTTCAGCTCCTCGCCGGGGAGAATAAGGTGCCGTATCAGCACGCCGGAGGTCAGCATTCCCTCGCCGTCCAGCGCGTAAGGCCCGCGCTGGCGGAACATCTCGTGGATCGCCGCCGCCGCGGCCTCGGGGTAATCCGCCGCCGCGCTGTAACGGCGCGCGGGCGCGCTTTTCGCGTATTTATAGTCCGGCATGTACACCTGCACAAGCCCCTCCAGCCGCCGCAGTGTCTCCACGCTTTCATAGCCGGATGAATTCCACACCACCGGTATGCCGAGCTCCAGCCCGTCCAGCGCCGCGGCAATGACGCGTGCATAGTGTGTCGGCGTGACGAGGTTTATGTTGTGCACGCCCTCATCGCGCAGGCGCAGCATTATGCCGCGCAGTCCGTCTGCATCCACGCCCTTTCCCGAACAGCCGCGGCTTATCTCCGCGTTCTGACAGAATACGCACCGCAGATTGCAGCCGGAAAAGAATATCGCGCCGGAGCCGCGCGTGCCGCTGATGCATGGCTCCTCGCCGTAGTGCGCCGCCGCGCGCGTTATGTGCGGCAGGGCAGGGCTTGCGCACACACCGCCCGGCGCTTCGCCGCGCAGAGCGCCGCACCTGCGAGGACAATCGCTGCATATATATTCCATGCTCATTTCCTCGAAAAAAGTGTAGTTTAGTCGCATAAAGGCATATGCAAAATGACAATAAACCGCCTTGTAGCATCACAGATTATAGCTTGAATTTGTCTAATATGCAAGAAATTAATAAAAACATTAAAAAGTACATGATTTTTCGGATTTTTGTGGTAAAATGACTTTGAAATCAGAGAAGATATATGATAAACTTGTGACAATGCGAGGCGCCCTCCAAATGCTTGACATCGTGCTTGTAGAGCCTGAAATTCCGCACAATACCGGAGCCATTGCCCGCACCTGCGCCGCGACGGGCGCACGGCTGCACCTTATAAAGCCGCTCGGCTTCGACATATCCGACAGGGCGGTGAAGCGCTGCGGGCTGGATTACTGGTATCTTGTCGATATCTCGGTGTATGAAAACCTTGACGAGTATTTTGCCCGCAACGGCGATAAGCTTTTATACCTTGCCACGACGAAGGCCCCGCGGGCGTATGCCGAGGCTGATTTTTCTCAGGGCGCGGCGCTAATGTTCGGCAAGGAGACCGCCGGTCTGCCCGAGTGGCTGCGCGAAAAGTACCGCGACAGGTGCATCCGCATTCCCATGATAAGTGAAGCCCGGAGCTTGAATCTTTCCAACTCCGTCGCCATATTGGCCTACGAGGCGCTGCGCCAGCAGGGATTTCCCGGTCTGCTCGGCACGGGCTCCATGGCCGGAAGCTGATTTCTATCCCCATGCGCCCCGGCTTGTCCGGGGACTACCCACGTTTTATCTAAAATTTTTATAGGAGGCACGTTATGAACTACAACAAGAAGACGATCTATGATGTTGACGTTAAGGGCAAAAAGGTGCTGCTGCGCTGTGACTTCAATGTTCCCCAGAATAAGGAGACCGGTGAGATCACCAGTGACAAGCGCATCAAGGCTGCTATTCCTACTATTAAATATCTGCTTGAGCATGGCGCTGCTGTCATCGCCTGTTCCCATCTGGGCAAGCCCAAGGGCGAGTGGAAGACCAAGCTGACGCTGGCCCCCGTCGCCGTGCGCCTGTCTGAGCTTCTCGGTCAGGATGTTATCTTTGCCAAGGATATAATCGGCGAGGACGCACAGGCCAAGGCCGCCGCTCTCCAGCCCGGCCAGATCATGCTGCTTGAGAACCTCCGCTTCGACATCCGCGAGGAGAAGAACGGCGCGGACTTCGCCAAGGCGCTTGCCGGCATGGCGGATATTTTCGTGTCCGACGCTTTCGGCACCGTGCACAGGGCGCATGCCTCCACCGCCGGCGTCGCAGCGTATCTGCCCGCATACTCCGGCCTGCTCGTCGATAAGGAGCTGTCCGTCATGGGCAAGGCTCTTGCCGACCCGGAGCGCCCCTTTGTCGCCATCCTCGGCGGTGCGAAGGTCTCCGACAAACTCAACGTTATCAACAATCTGCTCGACAAGGTCGATACTCTCATCATCGGCGGCGGCATGGCCTACACCTTCGTTGCCGCGAAGGGCTACGGCATCGGCAAGTCCCTCTTCGATGCGGAGAAGGTCGATTACTGCAAGAAGATGCTCGAAAAGGCCGAGGCGAACGGCGTCAAGCTCCTTCTCCCGGTCGATACCGTCGTTGCCGCCGGTTTCCCTGACCCCATCGACAGAGCAATAGAGGTCAAGACCGTTGACGTCACCGCCATCCCCGACGATATGGAAGGCCTCGATATCGGCGAAAAGACCCGCGCCCTCTTTGCCGAGGCCGCAAAGTCCGCAAAGACGGTCGTCTGGAACGGCCCCATGGGCGTTTTTGAGAACCCGACTCTCGCCAAGGGCACCATCGCCATGGCGGAGGCGCTTGCTGAGTCCGGCGCAGTCACCATCGTCGGCGGCGGCGACAGCGCGGCAGCAGTCGAAAAGCTCGGCTTTGCCGATAAGATCACCCATATCTCCACCGGCGGCGGCGCAAGCCTTGAGTTCCTTGAGGGCAAGGAGCTTCCCGGCGTGGCCTGCCTGCTTGATAAGTAATTATTAATATAGTAGCAGAGTAACAGAAAACCAGACGCAGGGGCGGCGGAAAGCCGCCCCGCATGAAAAGGAGAACGACTGAAATGAACAGAAAGTATCGTAAGACTATCATCGCCGGCAACTGGAAGATGAACATGACCAACTCCGGCGTTAAGCCCTTCATCGAAGAGCTGAAGGAAAACCTCCCCAAGACCAAGGTGTGCGAGGTTGTGCTGTGCACTCCCGCCGTTATGATCCAGAACATGGTCAAGGCCGGTAAGGACTGCAAGGTCGCCGCCGGCGGACAGGACGTCAGCAAGTACGAAAAGGGCGCATACACCGGCGAGATATCCGCTTCCATGCTCGCCGACATCGGCGCGAAGTACTGCATTGTCGGCCATTCCGAGCGCCGCCAGTACCACGGCGAGGGCGACATGCTCATCAATGAAAAGACCAAGGTCCTGCTTGAGAAGGGCATCACCCCCATCATCTGCGTCGGCGAGAGCCTTGAGCAGCGCGAAATGAACCTCACCATGGAGTACGTGGCATACCAGGTCAAGGCCGCGCTCAGCGGTGTTGACGCCACCCAGCTTCGTCACTGCGTCATCGCGTATGAGCCTATCTGGGCCATCGGCACCGGCAAGACTGCCACTGCCGCACAGGCGCAGGAGGTCTGCGAGGGCATCCGTGCCGTCATCCGCAAGATCTACGGCGCGCGTCCCGCCCGTGCCGTCTCCATCCTCTACGGCGGCAGCATGAACGCCAAGAACGCCTTTGAGCTGCTTGCTCAGCCCGACATCGACGGCGGCCTCATCGGCGGCGCGTCCCTCAAGCCGGCAGACTTTGCCGCCATCGTAAAGGCGACTGTTCAGGAGTGATTTTTTACAATGAGTAAAAAAGCTGTTCTTATAATACTTGACGGCTACGGCCTTGCCGCGCCCAGCGCAGGCAACGCTGTCTACATGGCGAAGAAGCCGAATCTTGACCGCCTCTTCTCCGCAAACCCCTGCACCACGCTCCAGGCCTCCGGGCTGGACGTGGGTCTGCCCGCCGGGCAGATGGGCAACTCCGAGGTCGGCCACACCAATATCGGCGCGGGCCGCGTCGTGTTCCAGATCCTGCCCAAGATGAGTCAGGAGATCAAAAACGGCAAGTTCTTTGAAAACAAGGCGTATATAAAGGCCATGGAGGATGCCAAGGCCAACGGCAAGTCTCTGCATATAATGGGACTGCTGTCCACCGGCGGCGTCCACAGCCATCTTGAGCATATCTTTGCCATTCTCGACATGGCAAAGCAGCGCGGAGTTGAGCGCGTGTATGTCCACTGCTTCCTCGACGGGCGCGACGTCGCCCCCAAGAGCGGCGCTGGCTTCGTGAAGGAGCTTCAGGACAAGTGCAGCGCGCTTGGCAACGCGAAGATAGCCACGCTCCAGGGGCGCTTCTGGGGCATGGACCGCGACAAGCGCTGGGACCGCGTTGAAAAGGGCTATAATGCCATCGTCTGCGGCGAGGGCGTCATGGACGCCGACGCCGTGCACGCGGTCGAGGCCAGCTATGCCGAGGACGTGACGGATGAGTTCGTCAAGCCCGTCGTCGTTGACCCCGCCGGTGTTATAGGACAGGGCGACAGCGTCATCTTCATGAACTTCCGCCCCGACAGAGCCAGAGAAATGACCTGGGCGCTCAACCTGCCCGACTTTGACGGCTTTGCCCGCAAAAAGACGGTGTTCCCGCTCTCTTATGTCTGCACCGCGCAGTACGATGAGACGCTGCCCCTCCCGATAGCTTACCCGCCGGAGGAGATCGACAATACTCTCGGCGATTACGTCAGCGCCCACGGCCTCAAGCAGTTCCGCGTTGCCGAGACCGAGAAGTATGCCCACGTCACCTTCTTCTTCAATGGCGGCGTTGAAAAGCAGATCGCCGGGGAAGAGCGCTGCCTCGTTCCCTCGCCCAAGGAGTATCCCACCTATGACCTCATCCCTCAGATGAGCGCCGAGAAGGTCGCGGATAAGTGCATCGAGGCCATTGCGACGGATGAGTATTCGCTCATCGTCTGCAACTTCGCAAACTGCGACATGGTCGGCCACACCGGCGTCATGGCCGCCGCTGTCACCGCCGTTGAAACGGTCGATGCGTGCATGGGCCGCATCATGGCCGAGGTCGCAAAGCACCCGGACACAGTGCTCTTCGTCACTGCCGACCACGGCAATGCCGACTGCATGTTCGACGCCAACGGCAAGGTCAACACCGCGCATACGACGAATCCCGTTCCCTTCGCGGTCTGCCTGCCCGGCATTGAGCTTAAGCCCGGCCGCCTTGCGGATATCGCGCCGACGATACTGCACGTCATGGGCCTTGCGCAGCCAAAAGAGATGACCGGCGAATGCCTCATCAAGTGATCAGTTTATAATAAATAAGGATAGAAGGGAGATCACTATGATCTACACCACAGAAGTCAAGAACATGTGCCCCGTGGCTAAGGGCGCATACCACGGCCCGGCTCCCATTCCCGAAGAGGGCAAATGGGTCCAGGCAAAGCAGATTACCGATATCTCCGGCTTCACCCACGGTATCGGCTGGTGCGCACCTCAGCAGGGCGCGTGCAAGCTGACGCTCAACATCAAGGAAGGCGTCATTGAGGAAGCGCTCGTTGAGACCATCGGCTGCTCCGGCATGACCCACTCCGCGGCAATGGCTTCCGAGATACTCATCGGCAAGACCATTCTTGAAGCGCTCAACACCGACCTCGTCTGCGACGCTATCAATACCGCCATGCGTGAACTGTTCCTCCAGATAGTTTACGGCCGCTCCCAGTCCGCCTTCTCCGAGGACGGCCTTGCTGTCGGCGCATCCATGGAGGATCTCGGCAAGGGCCTGCGCTCTCAGGTCGGCACCATGTTCGCCACCAAGGCGAAGGGCCCGCGCTACCTCGAGCTTACCGAGGGCTACGTCACCCGCCTCGCGCTCAATAAGGACGATGAGATAGTCGGCTATGAGTTCGTCTCCATCGGCAAGATGATGGACTTCATCAAGAAGGGCATCGATGCCAACGAGGCGCTTGAAAAGGCCAAGGGTCACTACGGCCAGTGGGATACCGCTGCAAAGTACATAGACCCGCGTCAGGAATAAGAGAAGGAGGACAATTTAATGGCTCTGTTTGAAAATTACGAGAGAAGAATAGACAAAATAAACGGTGTCCTCGCTCAGTACGGACTCGGCTCTGTCGAAGAGTGCAGAGAGCTTTGCAAGTCCAAGGGCTTCGACCCCTATGATATAGTCGCCGGCATCCAGCCCATCTGCTTTGAAAACGTCCGCTGGGCGTACTGCGTGGGCGCGGCCATCGCCATCAAGTCCGGTGCAAAGAACGCCACAGAGGCCGCAAAGCTTATCGGTGTCGGCCTGCAGAGCTTCTGCCTGGACGGCTCCGTCGCAGAGGACCGCAAGGTCGGCCTCGGCCACGGCAACCTCGGCGCGATGCTCCTGTCCGATGAGACCAAGTGCTTCGCCTTCCTCGCCGGTCACGAATCCTTCGCCGCCGCAGAGGGCGCCATCGGCATCGTCAAGAACGCCAACAAGGCCCGCAAGGAGCCGCTGCGCGTCATCCTCAACGGTCTCGGCAAGGACGCCGCACAGATTATCTCCCGCATCAACGGCTTCACCTATGTCCAGACCCAGTTTGACTACTACACCGGCGAGCTGAAGATCGTCCGCGAAATCCGCTACTCCGAGGGCGAGCGCGCAAACGTCCGCTGCTATGGCGCTGACGACGTCCGCGAGGGTGTTGCCATCATGCACCATGAGGGCGTTGACGTCTCCATCACCGGCAACTCCACCAACCCCACCCGCTTCCAGCACCCCGTCGCCGGCACCTACAAGAAGGAATGCATCGAGCAGGGAAAGAAGTACTTCTCCGTCGCCTCCGGCGGCGGCACGGGCCGCACGCTGCACCCGGACAACATGGCTGCCGGTCCCGCCTCCTACGGCATGACCGACACCATGGGCCGTATGCACTCCGACGCGCAGTTCGCCGGCTCCTCCTCCGTGCCCGCGCACGTTGAGATGATGGGCTTCCTCGGCATGGGCAACAACCCCATGGTCGGCGCTACCGTCGCTGTCGCCGTCGCCACCGCCGAAGCGCTCAAGTAAGCCGCAGGACGCATTAAGACACATGATACATAAAAGGACTTCCGGAAATCCTCCGGAGGTCCTTTTTCACCCGCGTTGAGATTGACAGATTTCCGCAGTTTAAGTATAATAATTTAGTTATGCGGCGCTGCGGCGGAATGCCCCGCGGCGATATTCTTTGCAAACGGAGAAAGACGCGACAATGACGAATGATAATATACTCATCCCTAGAAGTAAATACGGCGCAGTGTTCGCCGCGCTTGCCATCTTCCTTCTGGCGGACTATCTTTTCAAGGGCGTGCTGTATATCGGCTACTGGTGCAATACTCTGGATGTCCTCGCCTACTATGAGCGCTTTGCAATCGCCCTTTTCATCTGCGCGGCCATATTCCTGCGTGCGCCATACCTCTGCGCGGAGGAGCGCGTGCTGTTCCTCTATGCGGCGTGGGTGTGCATTACAAGGCTTCTCAACGGCGATCTGCGCCTTATGTCCGACTATGATTATTTTATCAAGTCCGTCGTGATGTGCTCCGCGTTCACGGGCGTTGGCCTCGTGCTTACGGAGAAGGGGAGAAGGGCGTTTATCAATGCCGCCTCCTTCATCTACTGCGCGGTTATGCTATTCTTTGCAGTCCTCGGTATTTACGCTGTTGTGCGCGGGATAGTTATCGACCTCCCGTTTGAAATAACCGTCGGCATAAGCAAGGAGCGCGGCACGAACTTTATTGAGATATCCAATATAATCCGCACCGTCTCCGGCATGTGGTTCTGCATCGCGGCCTGTCTTACGCTGTATCTCATGTTTGCCTATAAAAACCGCGTGTTCCGAGTTTTCGCCGGTGTGTGCGCGTTCATCTTCTACTGCGCTGTCGCGCTCAGCTTCGGCAGGACGGCCATGCTTGCCATGTGCGCCGCCGTTGCCATGCTGGGAATGCTGCTCGTCCTGCGCCGGCTCGCGGGGAAAAGCGTTCGCGTCAAGGCCGTTGCGCTTGCCGTTACGGCGGCGGTACTGCTGCTGGCCTCATATAAGGGGTACGGTCTGGTGCAGGCAGCTTTCAGCCGACTTGCCGCCGTCTGCACGGTCGAGTCCGCACAGGATGAGCCTTTCGCGCCCGCGGAGGATGCAGAGCCTGCCGCGGAGGCTGCAGCGGACAGCGATGAAACCGAACAGCCCGCATTTGTCGAAAACAGAAGTCTTTTCGACCTTACCGGGCGCACGGACATATGGCGCTACGGCTTTATAACGCTTAAGAACGATCCCACGGTGCTTCTGCGCGGCGGCCTCGTTGATGATTATATGCGCGCATCCAACGCGCTCAATCCGGAGACGGAGTATAAGCAGCATATGCACAATTTCTTGCTCGACTCGCTCATGCTTACGGGGCTTGTGGGCCTTGTGCTGCTGGCCGTGTTCACGGTGCTGCTCGTCGTGCGCATGGTAAGGCTGTTTTTTGCTCCAGACACACAGGTGGGCTTTGAAAAGAAGATGCTGACGCTCCCGCTTGCGGCGATACTGCTGGAAAACACCATGGAGGCCGTGATATTCCGCTATACCGACCCTATTTCGATATGCTTCTTCCTCGTGGCCGGGGTGTTCCTCGCGTACTCGTATGAGTTGCTGCCCGAAAAGAAGCTGCATCTGCGTAAAACTTGACAAATGTCAGTCCCTGGTTTATCATGTTGCCAGAAATGATCCCGTAGGAGGAGAACTATGATACCGGCGGATAAAAAGGTGGAGCGTATGCTGACCGTTGCGCGGATGTATTATGAGCAGGGCAAAACGCAGAATGAGATCGCCAGCGCCATCGGCGTCTCCCGCCCGCTTGTCAGCGTCCTTCTCACGGAAGCGCGCGAATGCGGGATAGTCACCATCACCGTGAACGACATCCGCGTCACGGCGGAGCTTTTGACCGAGCGTTTGCGCGCCCGCTTCGGGGTGGAGCGCGTTGTTATAATCCCCGACGAGGATATCGACGACAACACAAATAAAGCCCTCGCCGCGCGCGCCTATGCCGAGATATTCAGCAGCGAGAACGAGGATGCGCGCCTCGGCGTCGGCTGGGGCTCGATGCTGGATAAAATGGCATCCTACGCGGAGAGTCTCGCGGATGTGAAGAAGGGCGACGGACGCATTTTCCCACTTGTCGGGGGCATCAATTCTGTTATCCGCAGCTATCATACCAATGAGCTCGTCCGCATCCTTGCGCTGAAATCCGGCAAGCGCCCGGCGTTTCTCTATATCCCGGCCCTGCTTGACACGAATGCCGACCTTGAGCTCACCAAGCGGACCGAGCCGTATGCCCTGATAGAGAAGGAGTGGCGCGCTATGGAGCAGGCCGTCGTGTCGCTTTCAAACTTCCCCTCGTATCCTGACCTCGGCGTGAAGTCCTTTTACGGCGACCGCCTGACGGAGAGGCACGCCGTCGGCCGCATCCTTGCGTATTATTTCGACGTGAACGGCCACATTATCCGGCCGCAGGAGGAGACGGCCCTGCAAATTCCAATCGACATTCTGCGCCGCGCACAGGTCACGGCGCTCTGTTCCGGGCAGGTCAAGCCCGAGGCCGTCGCCGGTGCGCTGCGCCTCGGCATTATCAACACGGTCATGCTGCCCTTCGGCCTCGCCGCGCGCGTTGCCGACATGCAGTAGAGCCGCGCCCGAAAAAGACAAATTTCCTTGGCTAAATCGTATAAAATCCTTTCACGGGTTTTATGTGATTTGGCCAAATTTTTTCGCGCCACGTGCGAAAGCGTTGACACACAAGAGAACACATGTTAGATTTAATATATATAACGAGGACATAAAACTGACATTTGTTAAAAAGGAGCGATGAACAGTGACGAAAGATGAACTTGCCCGCAGGCTGCTCAACGCCTGCGCAGAGGTGAAGAGCGCCGAGGCGGAGCTGACGGAGATAGATTCGCACTTCGGCGACGCCGACCACGGCCTGACAATGCGCAAGATATGCACCGCGATAGAAAGCGCCGTGCAGGACGAATGCGGCAGCGTGAAGGACATGCTCTCCGCCGCGGCGGACGCCGTCATGTACCTCAACGGCGGCAGCGCCGTGCCGCTGTGGAACAGTTGGCTCGACGGGCTTGCCGAGGGCGCGCCGGAGGCGGATGCGCTTGACGTGCCCGCGCTCAAGGCCGTGTTTGCCGCGGGCCTTGAGGAGCTGGACGATATGTCCGGCGCAAAGGTGGGCGACAAGACCATGATGGACGCCGTCATCCCCGCGAGTGAGGCCATCGCCGCCTATGCGGGCGATGATGAGGACGAGCTTTTCCGCCTCGCGGCGGAGGCCGCCGTGCAGGGCGCGGAAAACAGCCGGAACTTCGTCTCCAAGTTCGGCCGCGCGAAGAGCTACGGCGCAAAGACTATCGGCACGCCCGATGCGGGCGCGGTGTCCATGGCAAAGTTTTTTGCCGGGCTTGCGAAATAAAACGGCGCGGCATGCGCCGCGCCCCTCGCGGGCCGCGGATGATCAAAAATGTAATTAATAAAACGGAGGTAATAGCGCAATGAAAATGAAGAAGTTCATCAACGCACCTGAGACCATAACCGATGAAGAGCTTGCCGGCATGGGACTGGCCTACGCCGACATTCTCGATGTTGACGGCCACCTTGTCATAAGCAAGGATCTCGCCGCGGCGGACCGCGTCACCATCGTCACCTACGGCGGCTCCGGACATGAGCCTGCACAGGCCGGCTACGTCGGCCGCGGCGCGCTGGACATACAGGCCGTCGGCGATATCTTCGCCGCACCCTCCGGACAGCTCGTCTTTGAGGCGCTTCAGCGCGCGGACAAGGGCCACGGCGTGCTGCTGCTCACGCTCAATTATGCCGGGGATCAGCTCGCGGGCAAGCAGGCCATGAAGCTTGCGAAGAAGGCCGGGATGAACGTCCGCCAGGTCGTCACGGGTGAAGAGATAAAATACGACCCCAACGGCGAGGACAATAAGCGCGGCCTTGCCGGTGCGGTTCCGCTCTACCATGTTGCGGCGGCCGCGGCGCGCGCGGGCAAAACGCTTGACGAGGTGGCGGAGATCGCCCAGAAATATGCCGACAATATGGCCTCCGTCACGGTCAAGGTCACTGACGCCACGCACCCGCAGAACGGCATGTCCTTCGGCGACCTCGGCGAGACCGACCTTATGGAGATCGGCGCCGGTCAGCACGGCGAGGGCGGCGGCGTGCGCGTGCCCATGCTCTCAGCAAAGGATACCGTCGCCACGGTCGCAAATGCGCTTGTCGATAACGTCGGCCTCAAGTCCGGCGACAAGGCCTTCGTCATGATAAACGGCTGCGGCGCGACGACGATGATGGAAATGCTCGTGCTCTATAAGGACACTGTGGAGTTCCTCAACGCCATGGGCGTGGAGGTCGTTGCCAACATGGTCGGCGAGATACTCACCGTGCAGGAGGCCGGCGGCTTCCAGATGAACATCGCCAAGTGGGATGACGAGACGCTTGCCCTGTGGAATACGCCCGTGCACACCCCCGTGTTTTTCAAGGAGTAAGCCATGGCGGACGCAGTTGGAAACAAGGCGGCGCATGATTACCATCTTGACACACCGCCGATAGATACGGGCTTTTTCGCAAAGGGCCTCGGCAATACCGACTGGGGCATGAAAAACCGCCTCAGCCGCATATTCTCTCCCGACTCCGGCAACACGGTCATGCTGGCCTTCGACCATGGCTATATCATGGGCGCAACGGCCGGACTGGAGCGGCTGGACGTCACCATCGCGCCGCTGTGCGGGCATGCGGATGTGCTCATGGGCACGCGCGGTGCTATAAGAAGCTGCATCCCGCCCACGCTCAATAAGGCCACCTGCCTTCGCGCGACGCATGACACCTCCGTGCTGTTTGAGGATATGAGCACCGGCTCCGGCCTCGCCTTCGATATGGAGGAGGCGCTTCGCATGAACGCCTCTGCGCTGGCGATACAGTGCTTCGTCGGCGGCGCGGGTGAGCGCGATTCGCTTGAGGCACTTTGCCGCGCGGCGGACACCGGGTATAAATACGGCGTTCCCATCCTCGGCGTCACGGCCGTCGGCAAGGAGATGGCGCGCACGCCGAAGTACTTCGGCCTTGCCTCGCGCATTCTGGCCGAGCTTGGCGCAAGCTTCGTCAAGACCTATTACTGCGAGGACTTTGAAAACGTTGTCGCGTCCTGCCCCGTGCCCATCGTCATTGCAGGCGGGAAGAAGCTTCCGGAGGCGGAGGCGCTTGAAATGGCTTATCAGGCCATCGCGCGCGACGCGCACGGCGTGGATATGGGGCGCAACGTATTCCAGAGCGAGCACCCCGTTGAAATGATGCTTGCCATCCGCAAGGTCGTGCACGAGGGCTTCACCGGCAGGGAAGCGTATGAGTTCTACCTTGAAAGCACCAAGGGATAATTATTATAGGAGGAACCGACATGTCAGCAGAATATATGCACATCGGCATTCCCGTGCTCAATAAGAAGCCGGGCATGGTCTATAACGAGTGGGGCCGCTTCTGGGTCAATGAAAGCGTGGACGAATATGACTATAAGATAGAATACCTCAAATTTGACGAGGGGACGCGCTTTCCCGAGATACTTTCAAAGCAGCCGCATGTGGCGTATAAGGTCGATGATATGACGCAGTATATCGCCGCGGCGCAGCGCGTCATATTCGGGCCGGAGGCGCTGGGCGACAATGTCCGCCTCGCCTTCGTCATCGTGGACGACGCCATTATAGAGCTGTACGAGGAGAAGTAAACGCATTCCTGACGCCCCAGATGACGCCCCGGCCTATACGGCCGGGGCGTTAAGACTGTCGAAAAAGCGGCCTTGCCGCTTTTTCGAGAAAGCTTCGCTGCGTTCTGCGCCTCGGTTGTCCGCTGAAAGCGGACAATTCGACGC
>OMNQ01000419.1_pt1 | contig 13947 bp, 17 predicted proteins | sample 1673871 | NCBI WGS metagenome assembly OMNQ01 (sample SAMEA103958130, study PRJEB25191) | human gut metagenome | biome: human-associated habitat [ENVO:00009003]; feature: intestine environment [ENVO:2100002]; material: feces | place: Germany | collected 2013/2015
TTTAATTACACCGGGCTTACTTTTATATAATTCACGCGCGGTGACACCCTTCCCATCTTGAAGAACATCTCCGCGCGTACTCTTCCATATCAGACACCGGGTAAAGTGTACTTTGATAATTGAATAAGGCTTTACACTATGATATAATGTTTCCAACGAAAGGAGGAGACAGAAAGTGAGCGAATACATGCAAAACCAGGAATTATGTATTTTATTAGATTCAATTTTAGCACTTCTCGAAACTGACAATGTAGACAAAGCAAAAGATGTTATACAAAACGCAATCAACAGAATTGACCGTGGGATGACATCAAGTTCAAAAGAATAACCCGTTAACCGTTATCTAAGGTGTAAAGTCTTATTGAAACATCAAGGCTTTACACCTTTTTATGTCTGATATAATTCACGCGCGGTGACACCCTTCCCATCTTGAAGAACATCTCCGCGCGTGTAATAATCCTTTATGCCTCGTCTATGGCCTTGCCAATGTCGTGGCGCATATACTTGTTTTCAAACTGAATCCACTCGGTTGCCTCGTAAGCCTTGGCCCTTGCCTCCTTGAGGTCCTTGCCGAGAGCTGTTATGCCGAGCACGCGGCCGCCGTTGGTCACGATGCCCTCATCGGTGAGCTTGGTTCCGGCGTGGAAACAGAAATAATCATCCTTGCCGTCAAAATTCTCGAAACCTGTGATAAGCTTGCCTTTCTCGTAAGCAACCGGATAACCGTCTGATGCGAGAACGACACATACGCAGGCATTATCCTCGAACTGAAGGTCTATCTTGTCGAGAGTGCCGTCAATGCAGGCCTCGAATACGTCGATTATGTCATTCTTCATACGGGGAAGAACAACCTGTGCCTCCGGGTCACCGAAACGTGCGTTGTACTCAAGCACCTTAGGTCCCTTCGGAGTAAGCATAAGACCGAAGAAAATTACGCCCTTGAAAGGTCTTCCCTCCGCTTTCATGGCATCAACCGTTGCCTGATATATATGTTCTTTGCAGAATTTATCAACTTCCGGGGTGTAGAACGGACTTGGTGAAAAATTACCCATGCCGCCTGTATTGAGTCCCTGGTCACCGTCCTTGGCACGCTTGTGATCCTGTGCCGAAGACATGATCTTGATGGTATTGCCATCAACAAAAGACAGAACAGAAACCTCACGGCCCGTCATAAATTCCTCGATAACGATCGTGTTGCCCGCATCTCCGAACTGCTTATCCGTCATAAGGGTTTTGACACCGGCCATTGCCTCGTCTTTAGTATTGCATATGATAACACCTTTGCCAAGTGCAAGACCATCCGCCTTAAGAACAATCGGATAATCCGCTGTTTCAAGATATCTGCATGCATCATCGGCAGATGTAAATGTCTCGTATGCCGCGGTCGGGATGTTGTATTTACGCATAAGTTCCTTGGAAAAAGCCTTGGAGCCCTCAAGGATGGCTGCATTCTTACGCGGTCCGAATACGCGTAAACCTTCCTTCTCGAATACATCAACGATGCCGCCGACAAGCGGATCATCCATACCGATCACGGTAAGATCTATTGCTTTTGATTTGGCAAAATCGACAAGCTTGTCAAACTCCATGGCACCGATCGGCACGCACTCTGCAATCTGTGCGATACCGGCATTGCCAGGTGCACAATATATTTTATCAACCTTCGGGCTTTTGGCACAGGCAAATGCGATTGCATGCTCGCGGCCGCCGCTTCCGACTATAAGTACTTTCATAATGACTCCTTTCGATTAAATCTCTCCGTTGGCAATCATATCGATAGCCTTAGGCAGAATTATCCATTCAGCCTGCTCCATTACACGTTTCTGGAGAACCGGGGCTGTATCGCCGTCCTCAACCATTACAGGCTTCTGTAAAACGATACGTCCGGTATCGGTTCCCTCGTCCACAAAATGAACTGTCGCACCCGTAACCTTGACGCCACGCGCAAGCGCTGCTTCATGCACCTTAAGGCCGTAGAAGCCCTTGCCACAGAATGACGGAATGAGCGATGGATGTATGTTAATAATCTTGTATGGAAAAGCCTCGACCATGGCCGGCGGGATTGCCACAAGGAATCCCGCAAGCACTATAAGGTCAGGATTATATTTCTTTACACCTGCAAGCAGAGCCTCGTTAAAAAGAGCCCTGTCCGCATAACTCTTAGGTGAAATGCACTCGGACGGTATGCCGTGCGATGCGGCACGCTCAAGTGCGTATGCGCCGGCATTGTTGCTTATGACTCCGACGATTTTGGCGTTACGTATTGTTTTATTATCAATGGCATCGATTATAGCCTGGAGATTAGTGCCTCCTCCCGATACCATGACTAATACTCTTAACATATTGTCACACCTTTTTCGCCTGAAACAGCCTTACCGAGGATGAAAGCTTTCTCACCTGCTGCATTGACAGCCGCTACTGTGTTATCTGCATCGGCAGGATCTACGGCAAGTACCATTCCGACACCCATATTGAATGTGTTATACATCATTTCTTCGGCGATGTCTCCATCCTCTTTAAGCATCTTGAAGATAGGAGGGATTTCGTAACTGTCTTTACGAACCTCTGCCCTTATTCCGTCAGGAAGCATTCTCGGAATGTTCTCATAGAATCCGCCGCCCGTGATATGGCTGCAGCCCTTAACCTTGATGCCTGATTCCTTGACTGATTTTAATGCCTTGACATAGATTCTGGTAGGAGTAAGAAGTGTTTCACCAAGTGTTGCTCCAAGTGAATCGTAATATGTATTAAGTGATTCCTCTGTCATAGAGAATACTTTTCTTACAAGTGAAAAACCGTTGCTGTGTACACCTGATGACTTGATTCCGACAAGGATATCTCCGTCCTTAATGTCTTTACCAGTGATAAGGTCTTTTTCATCAACTACACCAACCGAGAAACCTGCGACGTCATATTCATCCTCAGGCATGAGTCCCGGATGTTCGGCAGTTTCGCCGCCTACAAGTGCGCAGCCCGCCATCTTACAGCCCTCAGCCACACCCTTAACGATTGTAGCTATTTTCTCAGGCTCATTCTTGCCGCATGCTATGTAATCAAGGAAAAATAAAGGCTCACCGCCGGCACATGCAACGTCGTTAACGCACATTGCAACACAGTCGATACCTATTGTGTCATGCTTGTCAAGAATAAATGCAAGCTTGATCTTGGTTCCGACTCCGTCCGTTCCGGATAAAAGTACAGGGTTCTCCATATCCTTGATTGCTGCCATTGAAAAAGCTCCGGAAAATCCGCCAAGACCTCCCATAACTTCAGGTCTCATTGTTTCCTTAACATACTTTTTCATAAGTTCCACAGATTTGTAACCTGCTTCGATATCCACTCCGGCTTTCTTGTAATCCATTTATTTGTCCTCCATGTATTTCTTATATCCGACGTTCTCTATTTTTTCTTTTTTCTTCATAACGCCGTCTTTGAGATCTTCTTTATATTCTTTAAGTCTGGCAAGAAGTTCATCATCAGATGTTGCAAGTATCTTAGCTGCAAGGATTCCGGCATTGGCGCCGCCGTCGATTGCAACAGTTGCAACCGGAATTCCGCTAGGCATCTGAACTATGGAATAAAGTGAGTCCACACCGCCTACAGTCTTAGTGTAAATCGGAACGCCGATTACAGGCATCGGGAAGATGGCTGCACACATGCCAGGGAGATGAGCTGCCCCGCCCGCTCCGGCTATGATAACCTTAAATCCTTTCTCTTCTGCCTTCTTGGCGTAATCGAAAAATACATCCGGCATACGATGTGCCGAGATTATCGTCATCTCATATTCGATGCCGAATTTTTCAAGCATCTCAGCTGCTTTGCTCATAACGCCGAGATCTGAATCGCTACCCATAACAATTCCTACTTTTGCCATTTTAAATGCTCCTTTTGTTTATTTTTATAAGCCTACGATTAATAACATTATCAAAATCACTGCCATAATGCCGTTAATCAATGTACCTGCGAATGAAAAAGTGTAATATCTGTCACTTTCCCTGTAACTCATTATTCCTACAATGCATCCGAAAACCGCTATTGTCAATGCAGTAAGCGCATATGAACCTACAACGGTACCGCCTTCGCCCCTGGCCATGAATGAAATCCTCACGGCAAGAATAAAGATAATTATACACACAGCTGCCATGACCGTTGAAATCACGCCGCCGACACTGTGTTTTTTGTCTGAAAATTTATATTTATGTCTGGCCATTATATTTCTTCCCTTCGATTCTTATAAATAGCTTATACAGAAGAACTCCTGCCGCACCGCCCAGTGTATTAAGAATGATATCATCAACATCGAACGAACCGACCCTGGCAATAAGCTGGACAATCTCGACCGCAATCGAAAGATCCGCCGCAAGCACTATAGCTTCCGGTATGCCGATGCGTCTTCCGGTAACAGGTATTATAAAAAGCCCAAACGGTATGAATGCGACAACATTGCCCGCAATATTAAGCCAAACCGCCTTCGTTCCAAGCACATCCGCATAAACTATATAACGCTTGATTTCACGGAAGGGCATAAGATTATAATGATATGTGCTAAGGGTGTAACTTCTTCCCATACTTTCCGCAAAAAACAGAAAGTATATCAGCACACACATATAAGCCGTGAAAAATATAATGCTTATACATCTGCGCACTGTACTCCTGTCCATATTCATCTTCATCTTATCAGAATAATGTGTCAGACTTGGCTGCCAATAATTTAGCTCCGTTAAGTATCATAAGCACACCTGTTGCAATGCCTGTGCAGATTGTCACAATGCCAAGCGCAAGAGCACATGAACCGGCACTCTTAATTGATTTAAACAGTTTTTCATTCATGGGATAATCTCCTTTACTGTGCCCCATACTGAGCATAATATGCGTCTATTGCTGCTTTAATCTTATCATCTATTATCACTTTACCCTTGTAAGGCCTGTTATAAAGATGCTCTATTACTTCCGCCATTGTTACAATAGCGGTTGTCTTAAATCCGTATTTCTCCTGTATCTCGGACAGCGCGCTCTTCGTTCCCTGACCGCGTTCCATCCTGTCTACGGACACAACCATTCCGACTACATCAACATCGCCCTGCGCCCTGATTATCGGAAGTGTCTCTTCAATAGATGTTCCTGCTGTTGTAACATCCTCTATTATAACCACTTTATCACCGTCTTCAATCGGGCTTCCGAGAAGAATGCCCTTATCTCCGTGGTCCTTAACTTCCTTACGGTTAGAGCAGTAGCCGATTTCTGCGCCGTACATATTATCAAGTGCCATTGTTGTCGCTACCGAAAGAGGAATCCCCTTGTATGCCGGTCCGAAAAGGATGTCAAAGTCTGTTCCGTATTTGTCATTTATTGCTCTGGCATAATATTCGCCGAGCTTATTAAGCTGTGCTCCGGTTCTGTAAAAACCTGTATTAATGAAAAATGGTGTCTTTCTTCCGCTCTTGGTAACAAAATCGCCAAACTTAAGTACATTACAATCCACCATAAATTCTATAAATTCCTGCTTATACTGTTCCATTATAATAAAACCTCCTGTTGATGCGGCTGTGCGCTTTTCTCATCTTACCATAAAAGATTATTACTTTCAATCACTTAACAATTCCTATCAATTCATTTATGTCATCGACATTCTTGGCACGCATATAATCTTCGATACCATTAACTATGTCTATCGTCGCGTGCGGATTACAGAAATTAGCCGTTCCGACCGAAACTGCGGTTGCCCCTGCAAGTATAAATTCAAGTGCATCCTCGGCAGTCATTATTCCGCCCATTCCGATAATCGGAACCGATACGGCATTGGCAACCTGATATACCATTCTTACGGCAACCGGCTTAACTGCCGGGCCTGACATTCCGCCCGTTTTATTGGCAAGTGCAAAAGTCTGGCGGTTGATATCTATCTTCATACCGGTAATAGTATTAATAAGTGATATCACATCCGCTCCTCCGGCTTCGGCCGCCTTTGCCATCTCGGTTATGTCGGTCACATTCGGACTGAGCTTCATGATAACCGGCTGTCTTGCTTTTTTCTTGACCGCTGCCGTTATGTGTTCGATATTGGCCGCATTCTGTCCGAATGCAATTCCGCCTTCTTTAACGTTCGGGCAGGAAATATTGATTTCAAGCATATCCACAGGCTCGTCTGCAAGGCGCTCAACAACCTCAAGATAATCTTTTTCGGACTTACCGCATACATTAACAATTATTTTGGTATCGTACTGACGTAAAAAAGGAATATCACGCGATGCAAAAACATCAATCCCCGGGTTCTGGAGTCCTATGGCATTAAGCATTCCGCCGTAAACCTCCGCAACTCTCGGAGTCGGGTTACCCGGCCACGGAACGTTGGCAACACCTTTGGTCACAACAGCCCCGAGCTTATTAAGATCTGCAAATTCAGCATATTCCATTCCAGAACCGAATGTGCCTGATGCCGTCATAACGGGATTCTTAAGTTCAACTCCCGCAAGATTTACTGAAGTTTTCATTATAATTCCACCTCCGTAGCATTAAATACAGGTCCATCCTTACAGATTCTCTTATTATGAACCATGGAATGTGAATCCACATCTGTCGACTTACATACGCAGGCAAGGCATGCACCTATTCCGCACGCCATCCTTTCTTCCAGGGAAATCCATGCCTCGATACCGTTATCTGCCGCATACTGTTTGATTGCGCGAAGCATCGGTGTCGGTCCGCATGCAAAAATCACATCACCCTTAACGCCGCAGGATTTGATTGCATCGATGACCGTACCGTGTGTACCTATGCTTCCGTCATCGGATGCGATAGTAAGATTTCCGTATTGCTGAAGTTCTTTATCAAGGAAAGTATCGCTGTTTCTGTATCCGACAACAATTTCCTTGTCACAGTCAAGATGTTTTGCAAGTTCCAGCATAGGCGGGATTCCTATTCCGCCGCCTATAAGGATTGCCCTCCGTCCGGCTGCCGCTTCAAGCGGAAAACCGTTGCCTAACGGTCCGAGAATGTGTATTTTCTCTCCCTTGGAATATCCCGAGAATTCCTTCGTTCCCTTACCGGCAATCCTGTACACAATTCTAAGCCTTGAACCGTCAGTCTCGCAAATGCTTATGGGTCTTGGCAGAAGCTTTGACGCGTCCTTCGTATATACCGATATGAACTGGCCCGGAACCGCATTTGCGGCAATATTCCCGGTATCTATCCACATATCGTAAATTCCGTCAGATATTTCATTCTGACTTACTACTGTAGCTGTCTCATCAAATTTCATCTTATAATCCTCTTGCGGTGTTAATATCATTTATCATATCTATCGCTGCCTGTCTGGATGCATCCGCATAATTGGCAGCACCGAATTTCTCATATGCTTCCTGCTTGTAAGCACAGATAATTCCTCTTGAACTGTTAACAATTGCTCCGAGTCCGTCCTCGTTAAAATAGTGTACAAGGTCTTTGCCTTTACCGCCCTGTGCGCCGTAACCCGGTACAAGGATAAAACTCTTCGGCATGATCTTACGGAGTATTTTGCCCTGTTCAGGGTAAGTTGCGCCGACAACCGCACCTACATAACTGTATCCGTTACCCATGCAGTCGCTGCCCCACTTGTCAACCTGCTCGCCGACATATTCATAAAGCGGTCTTCCATCTATAAGTCTGTCCTGAAATTCGCCGCTTGACGGATTGGAGGTCTTAACAAGGATAAAAATACCTTTATGCTCTTCTTTGCATACATCAACGAACGGCTTGATTCCGTCTGTTCCGAGATACGGATTGACTGTTACGAAATCTTCATCAAAGCCTGCGTATGATTTGCTTCCGACCGTAACTTTTCCAAGGTGTCCTACTGCATATGCTGTTGATGTTGAACCGATATCGCCTCTCTTGATATCACCGATTACAACAAGATCTTTCTCCTTGCAATAGTCAACAGTCTTCTTGAAAGCGATAACACCTTCAACGCCAAACTGCTCATACATGGCAATCTGCGGCTTTACTGCAGGCACAATATCATATATCGCATCAACTATTCCCTTGTTATATTCAAAAACAGCCTCGGCTGCTCCCTTAAGCGTCTCGCCGTATTCCTTATATGCCTTATCCAGAATGTGCTGCGGAATATATGAAAGCATCGGATCGAGTCCTACCACAACAGGCGCGTTTGTTTTTTTGATTTTGTCAATAAGTTTGTTAATCATTACGGTTCTCCTTAACTTCTCTTGTATACTATTTTACCACCAACAATGGTGTATTCGACAATTCCTTTAACTTTATATCCGTCAAACGGTGTATTATGACCCTTGGATACAAAATTATTTCTGTCTATTACGATCTCATCATCAACGTTCACGATTATAATATCAGCCGGTCTTCCGGGGAGCAGTGTTCCACGGTCAATTCCCGCTATTTTCGCCGGATTATAGCTCATCTTCTCAACCATCTGCATAGGTGTGAGTATTCCTGTAAGCACAAGCCCCGTATATGTAAGGCAGAGGCTTGTCTCAATACCAGTTATTCCAAACGGTGCAGCCCCTATCGGCTTAGCTTTCTCTTCGGCGGAATGCGGCGCATGGTCAGTAGATATCACATCCATCGTACCGTTTCTTAAGCCTTCCCTGACAGCTTCCATATCAGCCCTGCTTCTTAGCGGCGGATTCATCTTATAATCTGCATTATCTTCTATTATATCTTCATCACAAAGCATGAAATGATGCGGACACACTTCTCCTGTGACCTTAAGGCCTTCGTCTTTGGCAGCCTTTATAAGCTTTACACTGTCCGCTGTTGAACAATGGCACAGATGCAGTCTGCATCCCGTCTCCTTGGAAAGCAGTATATCCCTTGCAACAATAACATCTTCGACCGCATTGGTTATTCCGTTTACATGGTATCTGCGGCTCGCCACACCTTCGTTAAGTGCTCCGCCGTTGACAAGGTTCTTATCCTCACAATGCGCCATCACAAGCACATCCTCAGCCGCTGCAGCCTTCATCGCCTCACGGTATACCTGTGAGTTCATGACCGATTTACCGTCCTCGCTTATGGCAATGCAGCCGGCTTTCTTAAGAGCAGCCACATCAACCGGCGTCTCGCCCTGCTGCCTGAGTGTAACCGACGCAACCTGATGCACATTGACTACCGCATCCCTGTCAATAATCGTCTGGACCTTATCGTACATGTCAACGCTGTCAATAACCGGCTTCGTGTTAGGCATAGGAAATACTGTCGTCACGCCGCCGTGTGCCGCTGCCATGCTTCCGGTCTTAATCGTCTCCTTATATTCAAATCCCGGTTCCCTGAAATGCACATGCAGATCCACAAGTCCGGGCATAACAAAGCATCCGGCAGCATCTATGATGTCATTATCTCCTTTTGGAATACTGGCATCAACGCCGGCAATCATTCCATCCTCAACGAGGATGTCATAAATGCCGTCTTTACCGGATGCAGGGTCTATAACTCTTCCATTACGTATAAGTGTTCCCATGAATAAGTCTCCTTATATTATGTGTAATCTAAATCACCTGAGCCTGCTTCATATCATCTATGATAGCCTGCTTCGATATATAGTCCGTAAGTTCTTCAACCTCAACCCACTTATAATCTCCGAGTTCTTCCGAAAGCATAACCGGTTCGTCCGGAACTTCACACAAAAACGCAAGTCCGAGATAGTTATTATCTCCTAGCTGGTATTTCCATGAATAAGCCATGGATACAATACGCGCCGAATTAATTCCCGTACTCTCTGCTATCACACGCATGCAGGCAGTCTCCGGCAGCTCGTCATCCTCAAGATCCGTATCCAGAAATTCCCACTGATACGGTTCTTCAATTCTGTCATCATACCATCTCTCAACTATCAGAAATTTATCATTACATTTAACTATGCTTTTAATCTTAATTCCATACTTCTTCATCGTCGTTCTCCCATCTTAATACCTTTTCTTATCTTTACCCAGGAAACGCATCTTACCGTCGCTCTGTGACTTCTTCTTAGGGACTTCTCCGGCCTCAAATACGCCCTTCAACTGCTTGCTGAGTGCCGCGGCACATTCCGGACAGAATCGTCCGAATCTGATATCTCTTCCGCATCTCTCGCACTTAATATACACATCGGACCCTTCCGGAATCTCGACCCTGCCTTCTCTTAAAAAAGCATTGATCTTATCTATCTGCACGCCTGTAGCCTCCGCTATTACAATCGCGGATGACGGTCCGTTATCGTCTATATATTTATATACCTTGCCGAAGTCGTCATACTCTATGTTCCCACATGTATCACACTTGTACTGTCCATGCCCGATATACTGAAGTTCGCCATGGCACTTCGTGCATGCTGACGGCTTCGAATCCAAATTAAGTCTGTGATTGTTCTCAACAGGTTTCTCAATCATAAGCAGCAAACCTCCTCCGATTAGTCTGTAATTAGTATAAGTATATATTAAAAAAAGAGCTGTTGCAAGAGGACAATTTCTTAAACATAAAAATGGCGAAGTGCTTATCGTAACACTTCGCCGAAAACCTGACCGGTTTGTGCATGGAATGCATACATCATTCGATTAACTGTATCGTCTTATAGTCATCTATTGTATTACAATTAATCCATTTATCAAGTCTGATTGCCTCGTATTGGTCTCTTTCAATTTTCATGAAATATTTCTGTATAAAATTCAGGTTCGTTCCCTTCCACTCATTTAATGTCATATTGCCGTATACGTTTTTAACCCTTAAGCGGTCAACAAATTTCCATATCTGACCGGAATTGAAAATTCCTCTAATCGGTTCGTTAATCTCTATAAATTGATGGCTTGTGTCATATATATAATGTATATTGTATTTCTCATCATAATAGTATACGACTGCTTTATCTGCATATATCGGCTCGGTATTATATGTTACAACATTAGTTTTGCTATCATAGACTCTGTTAAAACTATTTTTGTCTACAAACAAATCGCCTTCCGCAAAAACTATTTCATCATATACATATTTATCTGCGCATTTTAAGCCCATATACAAACTATATCCGGATAAATAATCCGCATAATGTTCATTGTATATAAGTTCTATTTTGTCAGAATAATCCGCAAATTCCGTATTTATTATTTTCGACAGTTCTTCGTAATGAAATCCGCCCACAATTATATACTTATCAAAGGCATTATTATCAAAAACCATTTTATATAAAAGTGATTCCTTTATGTCATTTTCATAATATATGCATTTAAGGCATTCCCTTCCGATGGAGCGGCTGAATCTGCTTGACATACCTGCAACTGTCAGTATAAGTATTTTCATGTTACTCCTTCCACTCTCCTGTATAGAATTCAGGTTTAATAACTTTAAATTTCGATATCGGAGCATGTCCGAACCTTTCATTTTCAGGCGGTGGCGTCATATAATCACAACCATACGATACTTTAAGAAACATCCTTGTATATTGTGGGCAAAAAAACTTATGTCCTTCAAATTCCAATTCAACCTGTTTTTCAAACATTTCTTTATAATAAACTGTATATCCGTTTGCATAATTGCACGAAACATCAACAGCATCCTTGGTTTCATACTGTTTTACATAATTTATGAATTTGGATTTTATTACCTCTTTTGGAATTAATGACAATATTTTATAACCTATTCTTTTCAGGACATTTTTATCACACATTGAACCGGCTTTAGAATACATCAATAGTCTATATATTCTACACTTTTTTAAAAATTTATTTCTTTCAACTGTTTCATCCGGTACATTATCAAATGGCATTATGTCTATTAATACACCACCGTGATATCCCATTTTTTCCTGTCCGACACGCACATATTCTGTGTTTAGCCTTCTCATTTTCCCGTAACCTATTCTATAATTAGGATCTGTATCCCATGTCTGCCAAAAAAATCTGGACGTATCAAGTTTGGTTTTACATATTTCATTAAACCTATCATAATCCTCGCGCAACATTATAACGTCAACGTCATCATCCCAGGGTATAAATCCTTTATGACGCACTGCACCTAAAAGTGTTCCGTATCCCAGAAAGTAGTGTATATTATTTTCTCGGCATATACGGTCGACCTCAATTAGTATTTCCAATTCGACAATTTGTATTTGACGCAACTGTTCTCTTGAAAGAATCAATGCCTTTCTATTTATTTTCATACATCTTCATTCCTTTTACTTTGTTCTGTGCATGTATTGGTGATTTACTTCCTACCTCATATTCAGTAAAGCATTTAATGCACTTTCATGAATTCTTTTTCCCGCCATTCCATCAATCAGTTCCGGATATTTTTTTAATTTTTCTTTTCTTAAATTTTTACGAGTATCATCCCCGCTTAATACCATATTGACAAAATCATTTAAAGTAACACCCTCTGTTTTTAAATAAGCATCATAATAATCAAATATCACAATACCAGTGTCTCTGTATGTTCTATCGCCATCAAGACTATAAATTGGTTTTCCCGTGAGATAATATTGAACCACAAGCGAACTGTAGTCTGAAGCCAGTGCATCAGAAACCATTATAGCATCTAATGGATCAGCTGATTTGTCTACATATATTTTCCCTGTTTTTTCTGCTTTTTCTATTATTGAATTGTACTCTGTCAATGCTTCTTTATTAATCGCCTCAATAGTCGCCTGTAGTAACGGATGCGGCCTCCACAATAAAGTAATATCGGCATTTTCTATCAGACCGAGCAGACATGTGAGTATTTCATTTATGTTATTTTTGTAAAGAAAATATGTAATGCTTGTATTTAGCATAATAACCTTTGATGATTTTATACCCAGCCGATATTTTATTTCATCAATGTTACACTTGTGAATATTTATTACCGCATCTGCTTTAGGGCTTCCCGCAACAATATATTTTTCAGAAAATGCCCCATATTTTACATATATTTCTTTTTGTTTTTCTGACTGCAATACAACCAGATCAGAATTAATGTTCCCCGGGAGTAATGCCTTCTCCATCATCCTCCATTCATTTTTATACATTGCAGATAGATAATAAGGAACATAGACTAACAACGACGTATACTTTTTTAGCTTTGATGTGTAATAATCCTCCGCAACACCTGTTTTTTCTTTATTTAATTCAGCACGTTCAAAATCTGATTTTAAACTTGCTTGTGTTTTATAATTTTCAATTTCGTCCATATTTGTAATAGAATCAGCTAACTCTTTGATGATAGGGTGTTCAGGAGCTATAACCATATATGTTGCTCCAAATAATGTATCTGGTCTTGTTGTGTAAACTGTTAGTGTTTTATTTGAACCTGATAAACTGAATTTAACCTCAGCACCTTCACTTCTTCCAATCCAATTACGTTGTTGTGTTTTAATTTGTGGAAGGTAATCAACCTCATCCAAATCATCAATTAATCTTTGTGCATATTCTGTTATTTTAAGCATCCATTGGCTTTTTTCTTTTTGAACAACAGGACTTCCACATCTTTCACATACTCCATTTACAACTTCTTCGTTTGCTAAACCAACTTTACATCCTGTACAGAAGTTAATTGGCATTGTAGTTTTATATGCAAGACCTTTTTTAAACATTTGAACAAATATCCATTGTGTCCATTTGTAGTAGTTAGGGTCTGTTGTATTTACTTGTCTATCCCAGTCAAAAGAGAAACCAATTGATTTAAGTTGTCTTGTAAAATTAGCAACATTTTTTTCTGTTGTAATTTTAGGGTGTACATGATTTTTCATTGCAAAATTTTCTGCTGGTAATCCAAATGCGTCAAATCCAATAGGGTATAACACATTATATCCTTGCATTCTTCTTTTTCTTGCTATAACTTCAAGGCCACTATATGCTTTTATGTGTCCCACGTGCATTCCTGCACCACTTGGATATGGAAATTCAACAAGTCCATAAAATTTCTTTTTACTCATGTCATCGCTTGTTTTAAAACTGTTGTTCTTATCCCAATAATTTTGCCATTTTTTTT
>OMNQ01000420.1_pt1 | contig 13919 bp, 10 predicted proteins | sample 1673871 | NCBI WGS metagenome assembly OMNQ01 (sample SAMEA103958130, study PRJEB25191) | human gut metagenome | biome: human-associated habitat [ENVO:00009003]; feature: intestine environment [ENVO:2100002]; material: feces | place: Germany | collected 2013/2015
CTGTGCTTGTTGATACACTCCAGGCTTACTTCGAAGGAAGGAAAGAACTCTTCGAAGGACTGAAAATCATGGATTTGGAGAAGGAATGGAAACAGTACCCGGTTATTCGATTCGACATGAGCCGAGGGGGAGCGACTGCAAATGAAGTTAAGGCATATCTGGATCGAACTTTTGATGTTTATGAACAATTATATGGCATCCATATCAAACCAACAGATTCACTAGGAAACCGCTTCGACCTAATCATTAAAACCGCCTATGAGCAAACAGGGCTCAAGGTTGCCATTCTTATCGATGAGTACGACTCTCCTCTCCAGCACTCGTGGAAAACTCCCGAGCATGAGGGTTGCACAGAAGTATATAGAAGCGTGTTTTCCATCTTGAAAGCTGATGATGCGTACCAACGTTTCGTCTTCATTACGGGTATCACCAAGTTTACGCAGATTTCTCTTTTCTCAGTTCTCAACAACCTGACCAATATCAGTTTCCTTCCTGAATATGCAGCTATCTGCGGTATTACAGAAGAAGAAATCGGGGAGAACTTCAAGCCGGAACTGGAAAGAATGGCTGAAGTGAACGAGTGGACCTTGCAGCAAACTCATGATAACCTGAAGGATTACTACGATGGATACCATTTCAGTCGCAGAAATATGGTGGACATCTACAATCCTTTCAGTCTCCTTAATGCACTCGACGCACAAGACTTGAGCTGTTTCTGGGTTTCATCAGGAGCAACCTCCATGCTACCTAAGTTTGTGGACAACATGGAACTGCGCTTACGAAATTTCGAAAATTGTCCGATTTTACGCAAGACTCTTGAGAGTTCTGATGTCATAAATGGTGGTGCCGAACTCTTTCTCTATCAGACGGGTTACCTTACCATCAAGTCGAGCGATGAATTTGGCTATTTCTTAGGTTTCCCAAACCAAGAAGTGAAACAGGCTCTTTACGAGGTTGTACTGCCAAGCCTGACCATGAAATCAGAAAGCGATATTATCAGTCTGCAAGGCAGTCTGTTCCGCCAATTGGGTACCGGGCAAATCGCAGATGCCATGAAAACGTTGAAAGCATTGGTTGCCGATGTGCCTTACAGCAACAAGAAACTTGCCTCGATGGATATGGAAGAGCGCTACCGTCTCATCATCAGTACTATTCTGAATGCCATCGGTCTGAAAGTGGAGGTAGAGCATATGCTTGCAACAGGAAGAATCGACCTCATTGCCCAAACTTCACGCTACATCTACGTGATAGAACTGAAACTGAAAAATAATGGTGGTAAGAAGGCTGCCATCCAGCAGATACTGAATAACAAATACCTGGAGCCTTTCCAAGCAGACAAGCGAAAGGTGATAGGCCTCGGCATCGAACTGGACGAGGAAGGAAAAGGGCTATTGGATTGGGGAATTACTGAAGAATAAAAACATAGAAGAAGAGGGCGTGCAAAGACTATATCTTGCACACCCTCTTTTTTTCCATATCCCTACAATATCTCCAACTGATCCTTTACCGCCTTATAACAGCGGCGGGAAACCGTGATTTCCTCATGGTCGAAAGGAGGAGAAAAGATGCAGCGGAGCGTATAATTCTCGATGCAGAGAAGATAATCGAGATTGATGATGCAATCCTGACGAACCTGAGCCAAAGAAGGCGACATGGAAAGGATGGTCTTTGCCGTGGCCTGCCTCTTCAATTTATAAACCTGCCCATTCGACAACTTCAACTGCCAAAGATGAGTAGCCTCATCAAAAGTGCAACTGAACACATCATCGGGCTTCAACATCAATAAACCCGAAATGGTCTGAATGGCAAGACGCTTGGCTGCTGTTCCCAGCATCCCATTCATTCCCGAAAAATCCTGAGCCTTCTGAGAAGCCAAGACTGATTCAGAAGAACAGGAAGAGGACTCAGGAACGGAAGAAGCATCTTCATCCACATCATCTCCATCTTTCATTTTCTGCCGGATTCGGTCTACCACCAGTTCAAACTCATCCTGCTGATAAGGTTTCAACAGGAAATCGAAGGCAGAGGCTCTGAGCGCATCAATCATATACTTATCGAAGGCGCTGTAAAATACTACGATAAGTTCCATCGGAATTTCATCTCTCAGAGATTGCAACACCTCAAAACCCGTCTGTCCAGGCATTTCAACATCGATGAACAGCACATCGGGCTGTATGCTCATCACCAGATTCTTTGCCGATACCGCCGATGAGGATGTGGCAATCACCTCAAAATCTTCCAGAGTTGCCAAATCATCCTGCAACCTGTGGATGCTCTGTGGCTCATCATCCACAATCACAACCTTGATTTTATCTTGCATTGCTTGCATATTAGTATGTTTTAAATTCTTATGAAAAGTTTTCTACTTAAAGACATCGTAATCGTAATCACATGGAACTCCAATGCTTACGTGCATACCCTTCTTCGGAGCATTCTCCTCACCAGGAATTCCTCTGTTGCTCTGCATCTTGAAGAACATCTTGCGTTCGTTGCTTGCATTAAGCATTTCGATGGTGCTGTTCAGGATTCTCAATCCGGTTCCCGTACTGGCAAAACCATTCTTCTTTTTTCTGTCAATAGCCCCCGCTTCTCCACATCCGTTGTCAGTTACCTCTATCCTGAGCATCGCATCCTCTACCCAGATATTAACATCCAGCGAAGGCGTCTCACCAGTTTCTTCCATGCCCACAAACGCATGCTTCAGGGCATTCTCTACAGGAATCTGGATAATCATAGACGGCAGCATCAGCTTCATATCTACATCCTTGGCTATATGGAACCGAGGTTTCGGGAGGAACGGATTGGTTTCATGGCGAAGGGAAGAATAACCCATCACCATCTGCAATTCTTCCTCCAGACTTACCGCCATCTTATCGCATGTAAGCAAGTAGGAACGGAGTATTTGTATCAAGAGATGAAGCGGCTTGACATCAACTTCCTTCGGAAGATTAGAGACAAAGATATTGAGCACATTAAACACGAAGTGAGGCGGGAAACGATTGCGCACATTCTCCATCTTCAGCGCCATCATCCGGTTCATCTCCTCCTGATGCTGTTGCTTGTTGCGCAACATTTTGTATCGGAGAAAAGCGATGAGAGCCAACACGCTCATTAGCAGCAAACCGATGACCAGTAACAGGATAACGCTAAAGGATCTTACCTCTGCCTGCGGGGTGTGAAGGGAGAAGCAAGCGGCAAGCAACAGCATAAGAGCGAATATGCACAGAAGGCACAGTCCGTTCTTAATCTGCATCGTCTTTATCTTTCTATATACGCTTACCATGATAGACTATTTAAATGAATTTATGTTTCAGTTGCGAAAGTACGACAAAAAATCCAAATAGACAAAAAAATAACTGAAAAACTCATTTTTTATATAAAATATGAACTAAAACGCGTTTAAATGTGTATCTTTGTAGCATGGAAATGCAATTATTTAAAAACATCACCCCCCAAAATATGCCTGAAAGGATGAACAATCCATTCAGCTACAAACCTCATCCGCTCTGCATCGAAGCATGCAGAGAGTTGCAGGCTGAACTCTCACAGCGAAACGACTGGCGGAAGGAAATAGACCGTGGAAAGATGTTCGGCGTGCTTATCGTAGAAGCCGGCAACAGTAAGATTGGCTATCTGAGAGCTTATAGCGGACAGATTGGCGGCAGAAGCGACTGGGAAGGTTTTGTGCCAGCCGTTTTCGATTATCTCCAACCCGACGGATATTTCAAGGTACATGAGGCTGAGATTTCGGAAATGAACCAGCAAATCAGACAGTTAGAAGCCAACGAAACCCTGATAAAGGCGAAAAACCTGATTGATGATTTGCAGCAAAAGCGCCAGGAAGTTATCGCAAACTATCAGACAAAGATAAAAGAAGCAAAGGAAAAGCGAGATGCAAGGCGCCAGGAAGCCCTTTCGGCAGGAACGCCCCTGAGCGAGGAAGAGGAGAAAGCGATGATAAAAGAGAGCCAGTTTATGAAGGCAGAACTGAAGAGGCTGAAAAAGTCGATAAACGAAAAGACGGCATACGAAACGCTATATGAAAACTACGAAAAGGATTTGAAAAGTGCGAAACAGCTCCGCAAACAGTTATCTGAAGAACTTCAGCAATGGCTGTTTTCGAAATTCCAGATGCTGAATGCGGAAGGAGAAACCAAGGATCTGCTGGAGATTTTCAAGGACGAGGCGGTTAAGATTCCACCTGCCGGAAGTGGAGAATGCTGCGAGCCGAAACTCCTGCAATACGCTTACCAACATGGCTACAAGCCTCTGCAGATGGCGATGTTCTGGTGGGGAGAGAGTCCGAAAGAAGAAATCAGACATCATCTTCAGTTTTATCCTGCCTGCAACGGAAAATGCAAACCGATACTACATTGGATGCTGCCTAAAACAGTCTTTGAAACCCAACAGACCGAAACTACTATATATAATAAGGTGGAAACGCTCTACGAAGACCGTGAACTGGCAGTCATCTATAAGCCCGAAGGTTTACTCTCGGTTCCGGGGAAAGATGCAGCCCAGCCTTCCGTCTACGCTCTGATGCGCAGGAAATATCAGGAAGCTACCGGTCCGCTCATCGTCCATCGTCTGGACATGGCAACAAGCGGACTGATGATTGTTGCCAAGACCGAATTTGCCTATCATCGCCTGCAGAAGGAGTTTCTGAATCATCGGGTTCAGAAGAAATACGTAGCCATCGTTTGCGGAAAAGACAAGGAATCGTGCAACCGGATTCTGAAAGAAGCAGAAAGCGGAAGAGGTTACATCTCGCTCCCCCTGATAGCAGATTTCCTAGACCGTCCACGACAGATGGTAAACCGCGAACAGGGCAAGGAAGCCATTACAGAATACGAGGTTCTAGAGCGTATTGACGATACCCATCTTCGCCTGGCGCTCTATCCTAAAACGGGCAGAACGCACCAGCTGAGAGTGCATTGTGCTCATCAGGAAGGTCTGAATGCCCCTATCATCGGCGATCCGCTCTATGGCAACGAGCCGGCAACAAGACTGCATCTTCATGCAGAGGAAATCACATTTGAGCACCCGATGACGGGAAAGAAAATGACTGTAACAAGAAAGGCTGATTTCTAACCGAAACCAGCCTTTCTTCATATCTGCGGATGACAGAATCCGCAGAAACAGATGAAAACATCGTAACATCAGACAAAGAACATCACGATAACCTGAGCTATCACCACTCTGATAAACATGCCGAGCGGATAAACCGTAGCATAACTGATACTTGGCGTATCGCCATCCAGCGTCTCGTTGGCGTAAGTAAGCGCCATCGGATTCGCCATACTTCCACAGAGGATTCCGCAGATACTGCCGAAGTCATACTTCTTGGTCTTCAGGATGATGAGACCTACGATAACCACAGGCACAACCGTGATGAGGAAGCCTATGCCTACCCACATCAAACCTTCCGGACGGACTACCGTCTCGAAGAACTGTCCACCAGCCGCCAAACCCAAGCAACCGAGATAGAGGGCAAGACCCAGTTCTCGCAGCATCAGACCCGCACTTCGCGTCATGTAAGAGATGAAATGCACACGAGGACCGAGCGCACCAATCAGAATACCCATCACGATAGGACCGCCAGCAATACCCAGACGTACAGGAGCCGTCATTCCAGGAATATCCAGAGGAATGGTTCCCACAGCAAGACCGAGAATGATTCCGAGGAAGATGGCGCCGAGGTTTGGCTCGTTCAGAGTCTTTACGGCATTACCCAGGAACAGCTCTACATGGTCGATACTCGTAGGGTCGCCAACTACCGTCAGGCGGTCGCCGTACTGCAGACGGAGGTCATCTGTAGCAAGCAGACGGATATCACCACGAAGCACTCGACTCACATTCACGCCATAGGAATTTCGCATCTGCAGACTGCCCAGGCGCTTACCGTTCAGTCCAGGACGGGTAACAACGATAATGCGGCTTTCTACCTTCGCATCAATCGCATTCCAGTCTACCTTATCATTATTCCACTCCTTATCCACCTTCTTTCCGAAGAGAATCTGCATCGCCGAGACCTCATCCTTATTGGTAACCACGAGCACATTATCATTCGTATGAAGAACCGTATCAGCCTGAGGAACTATCACCTGTTCGCCTCTCCACACACGGGAGATGATGAACTTGCGATGCGTCATCATCGTAATCTCTGCTATGGTATTGCCGTTCAGGGCAGGATTCACGATTACATATTGTCCGATAGCCGTATGGTCGTCATCATCATTATTGCGAATCTCCAAATCTTCCGGTTTCACAAAGAGTTTGCGCAAGAGCATCATCGCCAGGATAACGCCCACAACACCCAACGGATAAGTAACGGCACAGCCCAGAGCTGCACCTTCGCTAGGCAAGCCCAACTGCTGCAACGCCTGCTGGGCAGCACCAAGGGCAGGCGTATTGGTTGTGGCTCCACACAGGATACCCATCATATCAGGCAGACTGATTGGCAAAATCCAGCACAAGCCGAGCGAGAACAAGGTTCCCACCAGGATGACAGCCAGACTCCAGAGATTGAGCGAAATGCCTTCGTGACGCATCGAACCGAAGAAGTTAGGACCCACATAAAGACCCAGCACATACACAAACATGGTAAGGCCGAAGCTTTCTGCAAACTCCAGCATGTTCTGGTCAATAGAGAGCCCTAGATGCCCTGCTATAATACCCACAAAAAATACGAAGGCTATGCCAAGGGAGATTCCTTTGACATGAATCTTGCCGAGGGCAAGACCCAAAGTACAAATCAAAGACAGAATGACGATGCCTTGCACCGCCGAATGCACGTTGATTAAATTATCAAACCACATAATGTTTCTTTATATCTATTCTAGATAAAACTTTAAAAGTTGCTTTTTCTCGATGCAAAGGTACATTAAAATGCGAACAAAACAAAATAATTCCCATTTTTTTTTGTATTATTCTCGATTTGCAGTACCTTTGCATCCGTAAAATGTAATAAGAATGAAAGATATTTGTTGTATTGGGCACGTAACAAAGGATAAAATCGTGACCCCGAGCAGTACGGTTTACATGGCTGGCGGCACCTCTTTTTATTTTGCCTACGCCATCAACCAATTGCCAAAGGATGTAAGTTTCTCGCTCATTACGGCGATGGATCCTACCGAGAAGGAACCGGTTGAAAAGATGCTCAAGGCTGGAATAGACGTCACCTTGAACCCATCGCGCAATACGGTTTTCTTCGAGAATATTTATGGCGATAATCCTAACGACCGTAAGCAGCGTGTGCTTGCCAAGGCAGATCCTTTCACCATCCAGCAGCTGGAGCATGTAGAGGCCAAGGTCTTCCACCTGGGCAGTCTGCTGAGCGATGATTTCTCGCCAGAAGTGGTTGCCTTTCTTGCCAAGAAGGGAAAAGTTTCCATCGATGTGCAGGGATATCTGCGCGAGGTGAGAGACGAGAAAGTTTACGCCATCGACTGGAAGGACAAGCTAGATGTGCTCAAGAACACCTATTATCTGAAGGTGAATGAGACCGAAATGGAGACCATTACCGGACTGAAGGACCCGAAGGAAGCCGCCAAGCTGATTCATGCCTGGGGCGTAGCTGAGGTTATCATCACCCTGGGTAGCGAGGGTTCGCTGGTTTATGTAGATGATACGTTCTACGACATTCCAGCCTATCCTCCTCATGAAGTAGTAGATGCTACCGGATGCGGCGATACCTATTCGGCAGGTTATCTCTACAAGCGCCTGCAGGGAGCCAATCCGGTAGAAGCCGGCAAGTTTGCGGCAGCCATGTGTACCATCAAGCTGGAGCACAGCGGACCATTCAACCGCACCATCCAGGACGTAGAACGCGTCATGAAATAAATTTTAGATAATTTATCCTATTATCTTCTTATTTTTGCCTAAATTGGTGTAACTTTGCATCCAATTATGGAACAGATTTCACCAATTCAGGCATTATTGCAACAACGCACCCTGCTCCAGCTGGAGTATTATACCGAGAAAGAAGCCTTCCGCAAGCTTACCGAACAGATGGGCATGCAGCGGAAGGTGAAACGAGGTGATGCCTGGTTCCCGCTACAGGTGGGAAAGAGCTTTTATAATTCGCTGAACCAGACAGCCATAGAGGTTTTCCGAACCTCTGACCAGGATATCGAGCACAATTTTGAGTTCGGTCGCCCCGTCATGTTCTTTAGAAGTGAAGAACTTAAATATTTCTCCTTTACCGGAACCGTGAGTTATGTAGATGGCGACAGAATGGTGGTTACCGTACCCGATTCTGCCCCTCTGCTCGAACTTCAGCAGTCAACCGATCCTATCGGCGTACAGCTATCCTTTGACGAAACCAGCTACAAACTGATGTTCGAGGCCTTGGACCGCGTGATGAAGGCGAAGAACAACCGTCTGGCTTATCTCCGCGATTTATTCTATTCCCATCAGAAGGCAGGAAGATTCTCCTTCGAACCGATGAAGTTCCCTTGGCTCAATCCTACCCAGGAAAGGGCTGTGAACGAGGTGCTTTGGGCGAAGGATGTGGCCATCGTTCACGGACCTCCGGGAACCGGAAAGACTACAACCCTGGTGGAAGCCATCAACGAAACCCTGATGCGTGAAAGCCAGGTTCTGGTGTGTGCACAGAGCAACATGGCGGTAGACTGGATATCAGAAAAACTGGTGGATAGGGGCATCAACGTGCTCCGTATCGGAAACCCGACCCGCGTGAACGACAAGATGCTGGGCTTCACCTACGAGCGTCGCTTTGAGAGCCATGCTGATTACCCTCAGCTTTGGGCGATTCGCAAGGCAATCAGAGAATTAAGAAAGAACAGGAAGAAGGGTAGCGAAAACTATCATCAGAAGATGGATAGGCTGAAGAGCCGTGCCGCCGAGATAGAACTCCGCATCAACGCAGAACTCTTTGGCGAGGCGCGTGTCATCGCCTGTACTCTGGTAGGCTCAGCCCATCATCTGCTGGAAGGCATGAAGTTTGGTACCCTCTTTATCGACGAGGCTGCCCAGGCTTTGGAAGCAGCCTGCTGGATTCCGATGAAGAGAGCCAGCCGGGTGATTCTGGCAGGCGACCATTGTCAGCTGCCGCCTACCGTAAAGAGTATTGCGGCATTAAGAGCCGGACTTGGCAAGACCCTGATGGAGCGCATCGCCGAAAACAAGCCTGAGGTGGTAACCCTGCTGAAAATCCAATACCGCATGAACGACGAAATCATGCGATTCTCCAGCGACTGGTTCTACGGGGGCAAGGTGGAGAGTGCGCCTCAGATCAAATACCGCAGCGTATTGGATTATGACCATCCGATAACGTGGATTGACACTTCGAACGAGGAGAATCAGATAACGATAGAAGGAGAAGATGCTCCTGAGGATTCTGCTTCCACATCATCTTCTGTATCTGCAGCCAATCAGAATTCTGTTTTGAACTTCAAGGAGCAGTTTGTGGGCGAGAGTTTCGGGCGCATCAACAAGGCAGAAGCCGAACTTACCCTGCTCACCCTGGCGGAATACTTCACCAAGATAGGCAAACAGCGCGTTTTGGAGGAAAGAATCGATGTAGGCATCATTTCGCCTTACCGTGCCCAGGTACAATATCTCAAGAAACTCATCAAAAAGTATGAGTTCTTCAAGCCTTACCGCCGTCTGATCAGCGTAAACACGGTAGATGGTTTCCAGGGGCAGGAAAGAGACGTGATCCTCATCTCCCTGGTACGTTCCAACGACGAGGGACAGATCGGATTCCTGAAAGACCTCCGTCGCATGAACGTGGCGATGACGAGAGCCCGAATGAAACTCATCATCCTGGGCAACAAGGACACGATGACGAAGCATCCTTTCTACAAGAAACTGTGGGAGTATGTGGAGGCAATCAATAATTATGAATAAAATAAAGACTATTTTATGCTACAACGAGACTACATACAGCGACTGATTCGCGAGTTTATGGCGGCACTCGAAAGAATGCTCGAAAAGAAAGAGATAGAAGTGAGACGTGAGAAAATCAGGGAGCTCTACAACCAATATGTAGGCCCTTACGCCTTCTACAGCATCGCCACCATAGAAGACGTGATGAAGGCGATGGCAGGAATAGAGGACGAGGAGAAGCGACTCTCCAAGATGGATATGCTTGCCGAACTCTACTATTACGAGGCGGATACCGTGGGGCAGCCCGCAAGAGATGAACTCCTGAACAAGGCGTTCATGCTCTTCGATTATGTGGAAGCCCACGGAGATACGTTTTCCATTGAGCGCCGCAATAAAATGGCACAAATCAAACAGAAAGTGGGAAATGAACTCTACTAATGACATGACTGTAGGCTCGCCTTTGCGAGCCATCATCAAATTTGCTATTCCGCTGATTCTAGGCTACATCCTTCAACAGATGTATCTCATCATCGATGCCGCCATCGTGGGAAGATGGATTGGCGTGGGAGCTCTTGCGGCTGTTGGCGCATCCAGTTCCATCATGTTTCTCATCATGGGCTTCTGCAACGGCTCCTGTGCCGGTTTTGCCATTCCTGTCGCCCAGGCTTTCGGCGCCAGGGATTATGCCAAGATGCGGGCTTACGTAAGCAACAGCATCCGCATCGCCGTGGTGTTTGCCGTGGTCATCACCTTCCTTTCCTGCATCTTCTGCGGAAAGATTCTGCATCTGGTGAATACGCCGAAGGAGGTGTTCGATGATGCCTACATCTTCCTGATGCTGCAGTTTGCGGCGATTCCTTTCACTATCGCCTACAATCTGCTCTCCGGTCAGATCCGTGCTCTGGGCAACTCGAAACAGCCTTTCTATTTCCTCATCACAGCTTCCGTTATCAACATTATTCTAGATGGCATTCTGATTCTCGGTATGGGGTTAGGTGTAGAGGGAGCAGGTATTGCCACTTGGCTTTCACAGGGAATTTCCGTGCTGCTCTGTATCTGGTTTATCAAGAAGAAAATGCAGATTCTGATTCCGAAGGGAGAAGAAAGGAATTTCGATAATAAGAAGATAAGCATTCTGCTGAACAACGGCGTTCCGATGGGTCTGCAGTTCTCGATTACTGCCATCGGCCTCATCATGCTGCAGAGTGCCAACAACGCTCTGGGAACGGTTTATGTGGCTGCATTTACTGCCTCTATGCGCATCAAATATCTCTTTACCTGCGTATTCGAGAACATCGGAGTGGCGATGGCTACCTATTGCGGTCAGAACCTGGGAGCCAGGAAGTTGGATAGAATCGGTCAGGGCGTAAGAGCTGCCATCAGGATGATGCTGGTTTATTTCGTCTTTACCTTCCTGCTCATCTATCCGTTTGCCGACGAGATGATGATGCTCTTCGTGGATAAGGGCGAGGCAGAAGTGGTGACTTATGCTGCCCAGTTTATGCGCATAGCCAACTATTTCTATCCTTGTCTGGGCTTGCTCACCATCCTGCGCTACAGTATCCAGGGCTTGGGTTACAGCAACCTCTCGATGCTGAGTGGCGTGATGGAAATGATAGCGAGATGCGGTGTGAGTCTCTGGCTGGTACCAGCCTTGGCGTGGACGGGTGTCTGCTTCGGCGACCCTGTAGCGTGGGTCATGGCAGATCTCTTCCTCATTCCCGCCTTCCTTTGGCTTTACAAGCATCTGAAGAAGGAGCAAGTCCGATAGGGTAATTTTGACGTTTTAAAAATTTGCATTAAAAAATATTCTGCTAAGGGTTAGGAAAATGAAAATTCGATTGTAATATAGGCAAAAGAAAATAAAGTAATGCAAATAAACAAAGAAACGATAGAACAGCTCTTCCGGCTGCATTATCTGAGGATGTACCAATTGGCCAGGGTACTTCTGAAGGATGATGCAGCCAGCAAGGATGTGGTGAGCGAAGTCTTTGCCGATGTGCTCGACGGAAAGACTCAACTGGGTCTTGATAACGAGACTATAACCAGCGATTCGCCCCTGCCTTCCGCCAACGCCGGGAGCTACCTTCTGGTGTGTGTGCGCCATAAATGCCTCAACCTGTTGAGCCGAAAGAAGATGAAAGACCGTGTTCATCATCTCCTGAAAGCCGATACTTCGCCTTCGATAGCTCCCCTGGAAGCGACGATTGCCGAAATAGACAGGGAGACCGACAAGTATGAGGCAATTCTGGCTTATATGGATGCAGAACTCACGCCACAAACCCGCAAGGTACTCGATCTCCGTTTTCGGCAGAAACTGAAATATCGGGAGATTGCTACGGAATTGGGCATCAGCGAAGTGGCAGTTTATAAGCATCTGGCGCAAGGCATCAGAAAATTAAAGCAAAAGTTTAACCCTTAGCAGATTTATTATGGACAAGTTTGAAAAAATACTGGATATCATCGACCATCAGGAGAAGTATTCTGATGAGGAGATTCATGAAATATTGCAGGATGAGGAATGCCGAAAACTCTATCAGACGATGGTGGAAGTGGATTCTGCACTTGAAAGCCCCTCTCCTATTATTAATGTAGATGAGGAATGGGAGAAATTCAGCCAGAAACATCAACTTCAGGAAGTATCCCATCCTATAACTTCCTGGCGTAAACTGGCAGCATCCATCGCCGGCTTTGTCTTGATTTCGGGTATTGCCTTTGCCGCAATCCATACTTACATCAAGCGCAGCCAGGAAACAACCCAAGTAACCGCGGACACTCATCCGGAAGTCATGAAATCAGATTCCGCAAAGCAGGTAGCAGCAACGGATTCCCTAACTCATCCGAAACCAGAAAAGCCAGCCATTCACAAGACTTTCGAGAATGTGGCTTTCGAGCAGATGATTTCAGAGATTGCTTCTTATTATGATTTACAAGTGAAGTTTGAGAATAACGAGGACAAAACCCTCCGCCTCTATTACGAATGGAACAGTCATTCGAACATCGAGAACATCGTAAAAGAACTGAACCAATTCGAGAATGTAAACATCGAATTGCAGCAAAACGAGCTGATTGTAAAATAACAAGCTTATCCAAAGTAAGCATAATATTATCGACTCTCAAAGTAATCATAAAGTTCAATGTTCAAAGCTCAAAGTTCAAAGTTAAAAAGTATCATTATGAGAAGATTTTCAGCCATCATATTCCTGCTGTGCACGTTCGCCCTGGCGATGAGCGCACAGCACATCCAGCGCATCTATCACAACCGCAGCATGTCGGACGTCCTCATCGACCTCGACAAGGCTTCCAAGCGCTACAAAATCAGCTTCATCTACAACGAACTGGAAGACTTCACAGTTACCCAGAACGTGAAGACAGCCAATATTCCCGATGCTATCCGCAAGGTAATCGGTTTCTATCCGATGCAGATGACCGTAGGTGACAGCCTCATCACGGTAGAATGCATACGCAAGAGCGAGCGCAAGCTGATAGGCAGACTGATAGACAATCACAATCTTCCTGTAGAATTTGCCAATATCCAGCTGCTCAACCCGAAGGATTCCTCCTTTCTCTGTGGAGGCGTGAGCAACGCCAATGGCGATTTCGTCATCCCCTGCCAGCAGAAGCAGGTCCTCATGAAGGTTTCTTTTGTAGGCTATAAGACCATTTGCAAGCTGGTACCTATTGCCCGCATCGGAAATGTAAAGATGCAGGCGAATTCATACCTGTTGAAAGGTGTGACCGTTGAAGCCGCAAGGGTTGTAGAAAAAGTAGATAGACAAATCATCTTCCCTACAAAAGAGCAGGTGAAAACGGCTTCCAATGGTTATGATCTGTTGGACAACTTGTCTTTGCCTACCATTATCGTAAATCGAGCAGAACGCAAGGTTCTATCATTAAAGGGCGGAGATGTGCAAATACGCATCAACGATGTCAAGGCTAGCATGCAAGATGTATTGGCTTTGCAGCCGGATGAAGTTACAAAGGTGGAATTCATCAATGTTCCAGGACTCAAATATGGAGACAGCAATCTGGATGCAGTCATCAACTACCAGGTCCGCCGACGCTAT
>OMNQ01000422.1_pt1 | contig 13885 bp, 9 predicted proteins | sample 1673871 | NCBI WGS metagenome assembly OMNQ01 (sample SAMEA103958130, study PRJEB25191) | human gut metagenome | biome: human-associated habitat [ENVO:00009003]; feature: intestine environment [ENVO:2100002]; material: feces | place: Germany | collected 2013/2015
TAAGACAGGAACTTTGACCACTGGAAAAATGGTTTTAAATTCGACTCAATTTATATATAGCAATTCTTCTTATGTTGTTGAAAGACTTAAGAGTGTATTAGCTTTGGTTCCAGATAATTCAGAGTCTATAAATGCATTGAGGAGGGAGTTCAAGAACGATGGTAGTAATCTCAATGCCAAGGAAATCGTTCCATTTAATTCTAAGATTAAATATTCTGGATGTGTATTCGAAGATGAACCTGATTTCTTATTCGCATTAGGAGCTCCTTCTTTCCTGCTCGATGATTCATTCAAATCCCTTTTAAAAGAAATGGATAGTAAAGCTAAACAAGGATATAGAATCATGGTATTCGTTAAAAAGAATATCAAAACTAATGAGGTTATTCCGCTTTGTTATTTAGTCTTATATGATGAGATTAGACCTTATGTTAAAGATGCTATTGAGCATTTGATTAAATCTAATGTCGAATTAAAAATATTTACTGGTGATAATCCTTTGACTGCTTCGTATATCGCAAAGAGATTGGGATTTGTCGGCGCAGAAAATTATGTAGATTTAACCGGAGTTAAAGATGAAGATTTACCCACTTTGATAAAAGATAAAGTTGTATTTGGAAGGTGTACACCTGAGCAAAAGAAGTTACTGGTTCAAGCTATTCAAAAGCAAGGGAAAAAAGTCACCATGGTCATCGATGGCCTCAATGATTTATTGGCTTGTAAGGCTAGTGACTGTTCTGTCGCTATTTCTCATGAAGGAGCTGCTCCTGCTGTATCGCAAGTAGCTGATGTCACTATCATGGATGGTTCTTTCATCCATATGCCAGAGATCATCAAAGAAGGTAGGAAGAGTGTCAACGATATCGAGAGAAGTTCGACATTGTTCTTAATGAAGTCTTTCTTGGCTTTAGGATTATCTGGTTTCTCGCCATTGTTCGGTCATCTTCCTTACTCAATAGAAGGTTTATATCTTGTCACTTGGTTCATTACAGGTTTAGGTGGATTCCTATTAGGACTTGAAGATACTAATGATGAGATAAAAGGGAAATTCTTCACTAATGTCTTATCTAAGTCTATTCCTTCTTCTTTATTTTTATTGGTTGTCGTAGTGACTGTACAGAGTTTAGTATTCACTAATATTATTCCATATGCTATAGTCGAGACTAGATATGGTGCTACTTTGATGGAAGAAATCAAATATGATTCTGGTAGTAAATTGAGCTACAACGACTTTCAAACACTTTATAATTCATTAGTTCTATCCGGTCAAATCTCTAGCCAGGATTTCTATAGAAACATAATTGTTTTAGAAGAGCCATTAGCAATATTGAGCTGTGTCATAGCATCATTTGCGGTTCTTTTGAAGACAATAATGCCTTTGAATAAATTTAGAATCTTCGCATTTGGAGTAGTAGTATTCTGTGTCTTATTCTTCTTGTTATTGATTCCTAATTTTTTCTTAGGAGTCGATAGTGTGCCTAAGGATGTAAGAATGAAACCAATCCTATTATTTGGGAAAAATTCATGCCTTTACTATTTATCCGTTGAAGTTCCACTAGCGTGGATTTGGTTGCTCTTCTTATTCATATTCTCTTATCCGATTCTATCTATTATTTCTAATCTATCTAACAGATTTATCTTCCATACGACTACTAAACTCGAAAGAATATTTACAAAGATTGATTTGAAAAATGATGATTCCTTAAAAAATTCATTCAAGTTTTTATCAAAATAATATAGGTTTATACCCCCTTTATCATTTTTGAATAACAACTTTCTTAAATCTTCTTTATAATTTCAAGGTAATGGAGGGTAGTTATGAAAAATTTGTTTGATTTGACTGGAAAAGTAGCTTTGGTCAATGGTGCCAGTAGCGGACTTGGAGCTTCAGCAGCTGTTGCATATGCTGAGTATGGTGCTGATGTTATCATCTGTGCTAGACGTATCGAAAAATTAGAGGAAGTAAAGAAGCAGATAGAAGCCTTGGGAAGAAAATGTCTAGCTGTTAAATGCGATGCTACCGTTGAAGATGAAATAAAAAATGCTGTTCAAAAAGGAATAGAAGCTTTTGGTCATATCGATATTTTGCTGAATAATGCTGGAATTGCAGTGAGAGGCGGAGTCGATTCGTTGAATGTTGAAGATTGGGACAAATCTTTCAATACTAATGTCAGATCTGATTTTCTCTTTAGCAAGTACGTGATTCCTCATATGATCGAACAAAAATATGGAAAAGTCGTAAATGTAGCTAGCGTCAATGCCGTGGTCGGAGATAAGGATGATAGATTTATAAGACATGCTTACAACGCATCTAAATCTGCCGTCTTAGGTTTGACTATCGGAATGGCTGATAGTTATGGAAAATACGGCATTACTGTAAATGCTATTGGACCTGGATTATTCGAGACAGAAATGACACAGAACACCTTGTTTAAATCACCTCAGTTCTTAGGCTATTACGGTCAAATAAATCCTATGGGAAGACCGGGTGCCAAAGGTGAATTGAATGGAACTGTCATATATTTATCTAGCGACGCATCTTCTTATGTCACAGGTGAATTCATCTTGGTAGATGGTGGAGCAACTTTAGTTTAATAATTTGAGAATAGATATCAAAAAAGCCAAGGCTAGAATCCTTGGCTTTTTATATGGCGCTTTTTACTAGAATTTAAGTCTAATCGTATTGTATCAAACATATCTTACCAACTCATATCTTATTCTTCAGATTATTTAGTTTATCTCTCTTTATATACGATAGCAGCATGTTTAGGGAGGATAATCTTGTTTTCTTTAACTTCTATGCTTCCTATCGATAATTCGAGTAAACCAGGTTTCAAATCGATCTCCATTGGCTCATCTTTGAGGTTCATGGCAATCAAAGTTTTTCCTCTTCTATAGGATAAAGGCTTGTCTAACAATTCGAATCCATCATGCTTTGTCAAATCTTCGTTTGCATCTCTAAGTTTATTCAATGCTTTGATTAGATTCAACAAACTTGTCTCATCCTTAATCTGGCTTTCTATATCTTTGTCCTTGTTGTTGTAGGGTAGATACAAAGGTCCATCAGTTTTGGAAAATCCATGATTCTTCATGGATTTGTCCCAATTCATTACAAATCTTGTCCCAGTTCTTTGGAATCCACCATCTTTTGATGGATAGCCACGTCTTGTAGTTTGCATTCCTTCATCACCAGCGAAAACGAAAGGAATACCTGGCATTGTAAACAAGAATAAGTAGGCGAGTTTCAAATCATCACCTTTTAGGGAATCTGCAATTCTGAAAGTGTCATGATTGCCAGAAATCGGAGCAAGATAATGACCAGGTTTATCTTCTTGTTCTTTGATTCTATAGACTAAATCTTTAATGGCCGTGTCATATAATTCTTGATCGAACTTTTCGAATAATGGCTGGCCGTGCATCTTTCCATCAGATTCATACTCATAGCCTTTTCTAAAGAAAGCATAGGAGAAATTTGATTGGTGATCTAGGACGAAGTCCATATCGAATCCACCGCTTAATGATTGGTGTGGGTTAGACCATTCGGATACAGCAATCATATTTGGATATTCTTTTCTGACTTCTCCAAACATGTATCTCCAACATTCTTGGGTTGCATCTTTATTGTCAGTATCGTTTTTCACTAAGGAATTAGCCATATCACATCTATAGCCGTCGACTCCTTTAGAACACCAAAATTTCATGACATCGACTATGAAATCTCTTGTTTTCTTAGGACCTTCGTCAGTTGTCTTTTGTTGCCAAGGTCTTGTGATTTTATTGAATCCGTAATTCAAAGCAGGTTGGTGTACGAAGAAGTTCACCATAAAGGCACCATCTCTGTCATACAAACCTCTTACTACGGCATAGTCTGAATCCCAAGTCCAAGCGCTGTCAGTCCAAATGAACATCGAGCTGTTTTTGTTCATTCTGGATTTAGCAGAGTCTTTGAAATAAGGGGAGTCCCATGACATATGACCAGCTACTAAATCAAAGATGACCAGCAAACCTCTTTTATGACATTCTTTGATCAATCTATAAGCATCGGCATTTGTACCAAATTTCGGATCAATCTTTTTAAAGTCGATGATATCATATCCACCATCTTTGAAGTTGCTCAAGAAGAATGGATTGAACCAAATTCCTTTGAATCCCAAGGATTTTACATAATCAAGTTTCTTGATTATACCCTTGATATCTCCAATTCCATCTCCGTTTGAATCGTAGAAGGAAGTTGGATAAATTTCATAAAACGATAAGTTACCGTTTTTCATCATTAGGCTCCTTTGTATTCGTAATTAATTTGTATAGTTCCATATGAATACTGTTGAGTCTCATCATTGTAGTATTTTCCTATGTATGAACTGAGCATTCCGATTTTATCAACATTTAGAATTATATCTAAATATTGATTCCTTCTATCCTCTGATTCTCCAGACATCGGAGGATCATAAGTTATAAATTCTTTATCTTCGGATACTGTCATCAAGTCGGAAAACCTACTAGATTGAGTCTTCAAAAATTGTCCATAATATAAACCATACATATATGTATCAGAGTCACCAAAGATTTTGGATACTAAATTAGAATAATAGCCGTTTCCTTTATCTTCAGCATCTTTCTTCTCTTCTTTATTATCCCTAGTTTCTATTACATCTACCAGATAAGTATCCTTTTCTTTTGAGTATTCTATGATCTTATTTTGATGCGTCAATCCCTCTGATACAAGTGTTCCGGAATAGGTCACATCGTATGTACAATAAAGAATATCGATGTTTGAATCGGTAACACCTTCGTATTTGTATGTGAATTTACTAATCTTTTGACCGATTACATCACCTTTAAATTGATTGTTATCATAAACATTCATTTCACTAGTATATGTAATAGTCTTAACTTTGTTCACCGCATTATAGTAAGTTATGTTGCTTAAAAAAGAAGCGATATCTTCTGGAATAGCTTTACAAGAAACGATGCAAGATGCAAATAGAAGTGCAGGAATAATAAATTTTCTTTTATTCATCGGATAATGTATATGTTGCCGTTATATCTCCACTGGCTTCTCTATCGTTAGTATATGTTTGATTGATAAAGCCTCGTTCATATGAGATACAACCAGTATTATCATACGCTACATATACTGTCCAATGAGCGACACATTTTGTGGGTTTGGTTTGTTTTTGGATTTTGTCGCTCTTCAAGCCGTAAAAGAATAATGTCATACTCACGTTTTCAGTCGCAAACAATAATCCACCTTCATCAGTTTTGCTGACTTTCATATAGTTGATGCTTCCAATGTTTGCTGATGTTGAAGCCAATGATGAGTTCAAAGTGTCATAAGTTTCTTCGAATTCATCGGTGTTGATCTTCGTAGGCACTGAAAATAAGGCAGATTGGGCATCGAATCCTGCATCGGCAGCTACGCCTTCTTTAATGGTCATCACATCACCTTTCCATGAGCATGGATAATTTTCAGAGTCCCATAAATTCTTGAAGTAGCCTTCAAAATTTGCTTTATATGATTTAGCAGTCGGTGCTTTAAACTCACTTGTGATTTGTTTACCCAAAGTAATGTATTCTTCTTTAGATAAAACCTTTGAAGAGCAACTTCCTAACAATGTCAACGCCAATAAGGTTAGTGATAAGAGTTTATTCTTCATAAAAACCTCCTTAGTAGAGACGGATGTTCATTCCAGTCTCAGTGATATGACATTTTGTGATATCGAATACAATCTTTATTTGTTGTCCGATTTCAAATTCTTTATCAGTTTCAAATGAAGCAAAGTGAACTTGCTTAAAATTGTCTTCGTACTGAACTTTTACGAATTTGACATTTTCATAATCAGCAATATGTATGACCTTTGCATCTATTCCATCATCTTCTGATATCGAATAGGCATTATGAGGTACTTCAATCAAATAATTCTTGCTGAATACCTTTGTTCCTAAGCCTTGAATCAATTTTGCGGAAATCACAGAATTTGAGAAGAAATAATAATTGTTGACATTGAAGAGGAAGACATTACCGGCCACGACAATGGCATTCTTCTTTTCTTTTTCAAGGTCGGCATATTTCTTTTCGTAATGTGCTTTTAAGCTCTTGATAGGATCGACAAAGGAAGCATAGAATTTCTTTTTCTCATTATAGGCTTGTTTTGCACCATTGACACCTCTCTTATATGTGGCTTTAACCTTGCTTACCTCATTATCGAAGTTGATATCTATTCCCTTCACTTTCTCTTCTAAGGCATTTGCTTTTTGATCAGTGAATGTGGACATGAACATACGATATTCATCTCTTCTTCTTCTCAAAGCCTCACGATCCTTATTTGTCTTTACAAATTCCTCATAAGATTGCTTTTCTTGAATTCTAAGGCCATTGTAAAGCTCGTTATTCTTAGCCTTGGCTTCTTTTACATCAGCTTTATGCTTTGCTTTCAACTCTTTTAAAGTATCGTCCTTTGCATGCTTAAGCTTTGCAATGCTCTCGGCTTTTTGCTTTCTCAAGCTTTCCAAGTCAAGTTTAGCCTTCTCTTGTCTAGTTTTAACCAATTCGGAATATGTGTTATTTCTAGCTGCTTGGTCTTCGATTCTATCGGCATTTTTGAATTCTTCAGGGATTGTGTTTTCATAATCTCTCTTGTAATCTTCATGGGCCTTGGCAATCAATGCATCATATTTTTCTGCGGCTTCTTTTTCTCTTCTTGCCTTTTCATCTAAGAACTTTTGGTTATTATTTGTTTGACTCAAGGCAGTCTTTAAATTGTAGAAGTTTCCATTGAAAGAGTCGAATTGATCGATAGGAGCGATAACTTCTTCATTATTCTCTGAAACAGAGATACGTGAGAAATCAATTCCTATATTCATATTTGTGTTAGAAGGAACTTCTTTATCACTTAAAGCAAACACAACTCTACCACCTATATCGAGGTGTAATAGCTTTACATCGCCAATAATTTCAGTCTTCAAACAAGTAGCTTTAATGTCGCCTCCATCCAATCTAAAAGCGTCATTAGGGATGGACAATATTCCATCTTGTACTATCTTTTCTCCAAGAATGATTTTAGCTTCTTTTGGAAGAGGCAATTTAGCATTTAAGAAAGACAAATACTTTTCACCGTTCTCTCCGGAATCAATTTTACAATTGATTTTGTTGACTGTAGGTATACGAGGAACAATAGTTTCTTCGGTGTTTTTGTCGAAGAAATAAGTGTGATCCATATCCATTGATACATGAATGATTTTTCCAATTTGAATATCTTCCGGTATAGAAGGAACTTTAATGATGATGTTGGCTTCCTTGTCGGTCATCTCTTCATCATTCAAGTCGATTTCACCATAAATCAAAGCTTCACTTCCCAATTCCTCAAAGCGTGTTACTCTGACAGGCAAAGAAGCTTTTGTTTCCTCAGTAGAGATATGGAGGTGCTCACAACGGATACCCATTGTGATATCGTGTTTACCATCTAGGTATAAAGGATTGACTTTAATAAAGTCATAGTAAGAAGTTTCCAACTCCTTTTCACTCTTATCGAGTTTTATCTTAACTATCTCTCCATCACGTTTAATCTTTCCGTTGAAGAAATTCATTTGAGGAGTTCCGATGAATCCAGCGACGAACTTGTTTGCAGGGAATTCGTAAAGGTTCTTAGGTGTATCGAATTGTTGCACGGTACCTTTCTTCATAACGACGACTCTATCACCCAAAGTCATAGCTTCGGTTTGGTCGTGAGTGACGTATATAAATGTTGTCTTCAATCTTTGATGAAGTTTTGCAATCTCAGTACGCATAGATGTACGAAGCTTAGCATCGAGGTTAGAAAGAGGTTCATCCAAAAGCATGACCTTAGGATCACGAAGAATAGCTCTTCCCAAAGCGACACGCTGACGCTGTCCACCAGACATCGCCTTAGGCTTTCTATCCAACATTTCAGTCAATCCGAGGATGTTGGCAGCCCACATAACCTTTTGTTGAATGACATCGGAAGGAATGTGACGAAGCTTCAATCCGAATGCCATGTTCTCATAGACAGTCATTTGAGGATACAAAGCATAGTTCTGGAAGACCATTGCTATATCTCTATCCTTAGGTTCAACATCGTTTACGACTTGATTTCCGATGTAGAGTTCACCTGCTGATATCTGTTCCAAACCAGCAATCATACGAAGTGTGGTTGATTTACCACATCCGGAAGGTCCGACAAAGACTATGAACTCGCCATCTTTTATGTCGAGTGTCATATCGGAGACTGCCTTCACGCCTCCAGTATATACTTTGTAAATGTGTTCTAGTTTTACGCTTGCCATATATTTTCTCCTTATTTTGTTAGGAATAGTATCGAATACGGCTTCATCTCGAATGAATCGCCTTTATTTTCTATTGTAGTGTTGTCTATAGTTAATTCGTCAAGAACTTTTTCAAATCCATCGCTAGTTTTGTATGTGGATGTGTTATTTCCATCGAAGTTATAGACAATTCTAACTTCTTTATCATCTACTTTTTTGTCTATTGAAAGAAGAAGGTTTTCTTTAGAATACTCATCAGAATTGTTTGTTATCTTTCCTTTTATAATAGCATCATTAGACATTCTAATCTTGTTAGCCTTTTTGACGTAGTTTAATAAGGAATTTGAATCTTCAATTTGATCTTTGACTGAGCCCATAGGATAAGTAGAAGGTCTTGATCCATTAAAATCTCTACAGCTATATGAATCTCCCCATTCAATGTGAGTTCTTTTATCAGGGTCAGAATTACCACCTTGAGCCATTCCAATCTCATCACCATAATAACTGAAGGTGTTTCCGGTCAATGAAGCAAAGCAACCATATAAGAATTTTGCATCAGCAACTTTGGATCTGGTAAATCTTCCTGTGTCATGATTTGATAGGAATGGAGCGGGTATGTGTCCATAACTACCTTCTATCATCGATTTCTCACCATCTAAGAAAGTAGATCTTTGACCTATTTTCTTTAGAACAGCTCCGATAAATCCGGATGCCCCTTGACCTGGAAAATAGAAATAAGAATCAATATTTGTATTTTTATAGTAAGCATCGATTATACCATCACCACTCCAGTTTTCTGCGACCACATATCCATACGGATTATCTTCTTTGACTCTCTTTTCTATCTTATTTAAGGCAACATAGTTTTTTGGACCATCACCTAAATAATAATATTTAACAGCGTCTAGTCTCAATCCATCAGCTTTAACATCATTCATGTAGTAATCGATTATTGAATTGAAGTATGTCCAAGCTAGATCTGAATCGAAGTTGAATTCAGGCATATCTGAATCGAATGTAGACTCTACATAGAAAGAATGACCATCGACTCTTCTAAAAACTTTTTCGCCCTGGTTTTGTCCTTTGTCATCGAATACATATAATCGACTATATTCTTCTATTTCATCTTGGGTTAATCCATTGAGAAGATTTTGTTCATTGCCATTAGCTTCCCCTTTTAATTTTGCATAAGCAGCAGTGGCTTTCTTATACATTGCATTTCTTCGAGAAGAGTGATTGATAGCCAAGTCTAGAATAACTTTGATGTTTTTTTCATGGGCTTTTCTCACTAGTGAAATCAAATCATCATTTGTTCCTAAGCTTGGGTCCACTTTGAAATAATCTTCTGTATTATATTTGTGATAAGACGGTGATTGGAATATTGGCGAAAGCCAAATTCCTCTAAATCCCATATCATTTATATAATCGAGTTTATCTTCGATTCCTTTCAAATCTCCGACGCCATCTCCATTAGAATCAGCAAATGCTCCGACAAAGATTTGATAATAAGATCTATAGTTGTCGTCTTCCTCAGGCTCTCTAGCTTGGCTAGAAGATGGACCTTCTCCACAGGAACTCAATATGAGGCAAAAGCTAGATAATAGTAACAATATTTGTTTTTTCATATTTTATCCTTTGACTGCTCCACCAGTTACACCTTCTACATAATATTTCTGTAGCCAGAAGAATAAGGCCAAAATAGGAATTGAAGTCAAGACACCACCGGCACAGAATGTAGGGAAGTAATGTAAAATATTGTTCTTTCCTGAAATCATCTGTTGTAAACCAACTGCAACGTTGAACATATTAGGATCTCCTTGAGCGAGATATGAAGCTTGCATAAAGTCTCCCCAAGGTCCTACAAACGCCATCAAGAATGTGTAGACGACAATAGGCTTAGATAGCGGAAGAATGATCTTAAAGAAGACTGTGTTCTTGTTTGCACCATCTATCATAGCAGCTTCATCCAATGACTTAGGAACTGTATCGAAGTATCCTTTAGCAATGTAGTAACCCATTGCTGATCCGCTGATGTAAATCAATATCAATGAATAGATATTTGCCGAAAGACCAATAATCTTAAGGACGAAATAGATGATGACCATACCCAAGAATCCAGGGAACATTCCAAGGATTAGCAAGAGGTTCATCAAAGGCTTACGCATTTTGAAACGAAGTCTGGACAATGCATACGCACTAGCTAACTGCAAGACGGTTTGTATTACAGCAGTGATGAGTGAGATAGCGAATGTATTAAGCCACCATTTCCAAAAAGGATAAGTTGCATCCTTTGAAAAATCGAACAATGTAGCGTAATTATCTAATGTCCATTGTTTAGGAATGAAATCATTGAAAGAATAGGTGGTCCATTTTGCAAATGAAACTAAAATCAAATATACGAATGGGAATAACCAAATTATAGACATTATAATCAATATAATGTATATAGCTGTATTAGACGCAATCGTACGTCTACGATGTGAAGCAAGTTTTCTTGTTGAACTATTGTTCATAATTGGAAATCCTCCTCATTCTTAACTGATTTGGAGTTGTTGTAGAAAATCAAGGAGAAGAATGCTACTATAACGAAGACCATAATACCTAACACGGCAGCAGTTCCATAATCCTTGTATACGTTAGTCATACAAATCTTGTAAATCCAGGTAATCAACAGGTCTGTTTTTCCAACACCACTTAATTGAGTAGGAACATTTGCTGCAGTGTATGTGAAGTTTGGTCCTCCCTGTGACAACAAGTAAATGACGTTGAAGTTGTTGATGTTACCGACGAACTGAGAGATTAGGTAAGGTGTTGTGACAAACAACATATAAGGAAGAGTAATCTTGAAATATGTTCTTGCAGGTGAGGCACCATCAATCTTTGCAGATTCATATAAATCACCAGGAATGTTCATCAACAAACCTGTACATATCAACATTGTATATGGAATACCTATCCAAGTGTTAATGATGATTATCATTACTTTGGCAAGAGTTCCATCTATCAGCCAAGGAATATTAGCATTTATCCATCCCCATTGTCTAAGGATTGAATTTACGAATCCTTGGTCTTGGTTGAACATACGGCTGACCAACAACAATGAAATGAACTGAGGAACGGCGATTGTTGTAATCAAGATTGTTCTCCACAACTTCTTTAATTTAATACCTTTCTTGTTGATCATCATAGCGACAATCATTCCTAAGAAATAGTTGGAGAATGTTGCAAAGAATGCCCAAAGCAAAGTCCAAAGCAAAACTTGACTAAATGTTTGAAAGAATACGGCACCATTTCCTGAATTTTCTGATGATTGACCGAATAATTGGGCAAAGTTAGATACTCCGACCCAATCGATTAAACTCTTTGGTGTCAAATGATATGTGTCATAATTGGTAAATGCTATCAAAATCATTATTGAAATAGGAATGATAGTGAATGTAACCAATCCGACCATAGGAATTGAAAGCAATGTTCTATGATAGCTAGCATCTAAAATATTGTTCAATGTCTCTTTATCACTTGTCTTGATTCCAATTATTGAAGCTCTTTGTAGTTTCAATGAATCTTTTAATTGAGCAATATAAAGAAATGCCAATATCAAAATGAAGAAAATAGCAATTACAGAATAAATCAAAATCTGAAGTGAATCATCGTAATAATAATATACAGGTGCTCCATTTTGAAAGACTTCAGTGTAACCCATTTGTCCAAATGTGCCTAAGGCACTAAGGTTTTTTGCACCGGCTAATACCATGAAGATTATGAAGAAAACTTCATAAGCAAAGTACAAACAACCTCTAATTATTTGGTGCCTGGTCATTTGGCCGAAGCCCATGATCAAAAAGGAAAGACGTGTACGCCAATCACCATAGACAGCAGCATCTTTAACTGCTTCTACAGGCGATATTAGTTTTTGCCCTAAATTACTTAATTTTGAAGGCAATTTTGAGCAAAAAGAGGCGGTTTTTTCTGGAATTTTTACAAAGAAATGACCTATATTGTAGAAAAATCTTTGAAATCCAGACAAAGACAAATACTCAATCTGTGTCATAGTTTCTCCCTCTTTTACTAAAAACAAGAGAGTCTTTGCTCTCTTGTATCAAATTGGATTGAATTATCTAATTTTTACTTAGAAGCTTGGAGTGTTGTATCAAGCTGTTGAAGTTGAGCCATGATGTCATCATCAGTAACATTTTTCTTTGCATTCTCATGAGCCCAAGTAGAAAATGTCTTAGGTGCATCCCAAATTTTACCAGGAAGGTTAGCTTGAATTACTCCATCAGCACTTTGATTTGCTAATGCACTGAGTGCAGGATTGCTCTTGACTTTATCCGTAGCACTGACAGCCTTGGATGAAGGAGCCTGTTGAGAATTATCGAAACGAGCAGATTGTACATCATCGCTGGTAAGATAGTTTGCAATTCCATGCAATACATTCAAACGCTCAGCTTTTCCATTGGACTTATTAGGATTGACACCATAAAGTTTAGTTCCAGTAAATGAACGTATATGTTTGGTATCTCCATCTACTGTAGCATTAGGCAAAGTTGTAGTTTTAACTTTTGGATCAGTATAAGCTGATTTATTTCCATCATTATCAGGAGATAATGCCCAAGCACCATTTACACAGAATGCTACGTTATTAACTCCAGGAGCATCTTGAGTATCTACCCAAGCTGGACTTTTCATAATCTTCAATATCAACTTAGCTGCCTTTAAACCTTCTGGGCTAGCAAAGTTTGAAGTGACCTTCTCGACCGAACCATCTCTTTTGTATTTAACCTGGAATGATGCACCAAATGTTACTAAAGCACCGACAGAATAAAATGGTTGGTCCAATATAGTGTAAGCAAACGTTTTTTGGTTATCCTCACAATATTTCAACCAATCCTCAATATTATCGACGATTTTTCCAGCCTTATTTTCATGTACGATGGCATCAATTCCAGGCAAGCTTGAATCATAATATGTGAAGTATCCATTTGAAGCTGTGTATGCATATCCGACTAAGTCGCCAAGGAATGTCGCTGAATCAATTGCAGTTTCAGACAAAGTTTTCCTCATTTGTTCTGCATATTCATCAGGTACTGTTGCCAATGCACCAGCAGCAGCTAAAGGAGTGCTCTTATCACAAGAGAATGAATATAAATCAGGAGCTGTTTCTGCAGTCCAGTCAGCAACCTCGGAGTCGACCACATCTTCTCCGTGAGCGGTGTAGGTCAATTCATATTTGCTATCAAGCTTTTGGGTCTTCAAATATTCATTGGCTTTTTCCATGACGAATTTCTTTTGATCTTCAGCACCGGATAAAACGAGTGTCTCCTTCTTTGCTGGTGTTGGGTCAGGCGTGGCTGTATTACCTGATCCAGTTGATTCACTGGTTTTAAATCCACAGCTTGCTAAACTTCCCAAACTAACAAGGCACATTAATGTGCACAAAATTGAATTTTTCTTCATTTTGATTACCCTCCTTGGAATCTTTGATTGTGAAGAACGTTTGAAACTCGGTTAGAGGTTTCAAAGTGACTCTATTTTAGCAAACAACTTTCAAATGTAAATTACTAAAAAGTAAAAAATATCAGTTTTTTTATCCCTCTAAGGGCAA
>OMNQ01000429.1_pt1 | contig 13775 bp, 8 predicted proteins | sample 1673871 | NCBI WGS metagenome assembly OMNQ01 (sample SAMEA103958130, study PRJEB25191) | human gut metagenome | biome: human-associated habitat [ENVO:00009003]; feature: intestine environment [ENVO:2100002]; material: feces | place: Germany | collected 2013/2015
CGGCTCCCTCAACTGTGAAATAATATACAGTTGCCTTGCCGCCCTTGGCTGTCATCTTATATGCTGCAGTGGTCTTGCCATCTGCTGTCTGGAACGGAACTGTGGTCTCTGACCAGTTTGAATCACTGTAGGTCTTGTAGTACACCTTAAGCGTCGCATTCTGTGCATCCATTCCATAATCGTCTTCTATGCCAAATGTAATAGTTCTGCTCCTGTTAAGGAATCTGCTGCTTCCACCGGACACAACTGATATCTCAGGGCTCTTCTTATCTATTACAAATGAAGTTGTTGCCTTACCCGACTCATTGCCAACCTCATCGACAGCAACTATCGTGATATTATAAAGTCCAGGCTCTCTGAATGTTGTGGACTTTGCTGCATTTGCAGTGTAATCCGCATCCAGCTCATACTTGCTTATGCTCTTGCCATCGCGTGTTCCTGTCACAACGAACTTCTCCACGAAGTAATTGTCAGTTCCCCTTGCTGTTATGGTCACATTGCTGTTATTCCAGTAATTTATCAGCTTTCCGCCGGCAGTTCCATCTATTGACACTGATGGCTTGACGGTATCAACTATCAGGTGTATCTCCTGACTGGCCTTGCTCTCGTTTCCTGCTCTGTCCTTCAGCTTAACAGTCATCGTGTACTCTGTATTTTCATCTGTTATGCCAAGGGCCTTTGCATCCAGTGTCTTTTCTATATCATTTCCTGATACATTAATGCTTCCTGTAATGTCCTGTGATCCGGCTGTGCTGCTTCTGCCTACTGTATATGTAACCTTGCCATTGCTGTCATCGTTATCGGAACCAGAGACCTTGATCTTCACGTCACTCTTTGATCTGTAATAGAATGTCGATCCTGATTTGTATTTCTGGTTTGCACACTCCAGCTTCACATTTGCCGGTGCAGTCTTATCATAGTAAACCTTTATGCTCTGTATTTCTTTGAACTTCGTGTCAGCATTGTTCGGATCGTGTATTCTCGCCATGAGTGAGATCTCGTACACACCCTCATCTGGAAGCTCGTAGGATATGTTGACCGTATTCTTGTCATATGCAGCGGCAACTGTACCCTTTACCTCAACTGCCTTATCCTTCTTTCCTGCAAATGATGTTCTGGTGATCACCAGCTTTGCGTCATCTGCTGCAAGCTGGAAGCCTGATACTGCACCCTCTACAGTCAGAGTATCATCATTTCTCCAGAATATAGCGCCGTTGTCAGCATCTGTACCGTTCGCAGATAACTTCTCTCCTGAAAGGCCATCCACATTGACATACACATATGTGTTCGTCTCTGTCTTATTTCCAGCCTCGTCAGTTACCACAACTGTCAGGACATAGCTTCCTGAACCATCTATGCTTATCTCTTTTCCGCTCTGCAGGCCATTGTCACCTGTAGATGTTGAATACCAGTTCTTGACTGATGTATATGATCCATTTGCATCTGCCTTCTTGAGTGAAGCGACCGCCGATGCAACACCTGATGTGGCATCGCTGTACTTTATATTAAGAACAGCTTCCTTTGCGTCTGTGACCGTGTACTGCTGATCATTGTTTGTCCTGTCTGTTCCGGCGTTGTCCGTAACCTTTACAACAGGTGCTGTATTATCCACCTTGACTACAGTCTCTATCCTGCCATCTATTCCGGCGAAGTCCTTTGCCGCAAATGTGATGGTATGCTCTCCATCAGCCAGATATATGTCTGACTTTGTTGAATCCTGTACATCTCCACCGCTCACACGGACATCGCTGCTGTATGTGAACTTGTTTCCTTTTTCAAGGATCGTTTCCTTCTTGCCATCCACGCTGTATGACACGGTGTCTATGTAAGAATACTCTCCAGTTGCCTTCACTGTCAGCTTTGTGGATTTCACATAGCTTGTGGAACCGCCTGTAACTGTGAGTTCAGGCTTTCCTTCCTTTACAAATACAATGTCGCCATCCTCATCTGCGCCGACTGAGTTATTGCCAAACTCGTTCTCCTTGGCGTAAATGACAAGCTTCTTTGCATTGTCTGCATTGTCCTTCTTGAACCACTGTGCACTTATCTCGAATTCATATTCATATCCGCCGGACACAGCCTTTTTGCCTGTGCACTCCACTGCTGAAGCTGCACCCGTAAGCTTGTAGTACAGGCTCACGTCATCTATCTCAGTGTTATCACTGCCGGCTGTAACCTTCTTCACCTGTACAGTGAACTTATAAGCATCATCTACCTTGAGCTGAGGGAATCTGTAATCCACTCCGTTCTTCTGTATGATCTCAGGGGTAACACTTGTTATGACAGGAGCTTCGTTGAGCTTCTTGACGATAACACTGGTCTCCTCTGACTTGTTTCCTGCAACATCGACCGCTCTGAACTTGTATGTTCCACTCTTATCAGGTGCAACAAACTGGGATGTGCTCTCAGTCTTGCTCCAGGTCTTTCCATTGTCTGATGAATACTCCACATAGTCTATTCCTGTGGCATTTTCCTCTGCTGCATCTGTGGTATCCTTGGCGTCTATCACAAATGTTCTGTCGGCATCACTGCTTGTGAGGTTCAGGAGATAATAGCCATCGCTCACCTTGTTGTGAAGATTGTAGTTATCATCAGCCTCAACCGATATTGTAGGTGCCTGCTTATCCACGGCAACCTTTATGGTTCCAAGCAGCTCGAAATCACCGCTCTCATCAGTACCTGTATAATAGTAAATAGCTATCTTCTGTACTGCTGTGTCATTCTTCAGCTCATACACATTATCAAATGTGACAAGCTTTCCTGCTGCATCTGTGGCTGTAGCGATCTTATCGTCCGCTGTAGCTCCTTTGTAAACAGCCACTCCCAACTTGCTGCTGTCGATTCCGTCAACTTTGTCGGACTTGATCTTGAACTTTATTGCCTTGTCAAAATCCTTGAAGCCATACACCATATCCGCCTTATCGCCCTTTACAATGGCCGTTACATCTATGGTCTGTGTATCTTCCTCCTCCGCAAACAAATGAAAATGTGAATCGATCGCCACAAGAGTGAGTGTCATAACTACCGCCATCGTAAGCGCGATCAGTCGATGCAAAAGTGATTTATTCTGCATAACCTTTTTCATGTCCCTCTCCTCCTATATCTCTTCATCGGAATGTACTATAATTACATTCTTTATCATTCTTACCGAGCTCGCTGCGCGTCCTCCCTGAAGAACGGCTGTGGAATCATCTGCGTCATCGCTTCTAAGTACGTCCGTTGCTTCCTCGTCTGCGTCATCGCTTCTGAGTATGTCCGTTGCTTCCTCGTCTGCCTCATCACTTCTGAGTATGTCCGTTGCTTCCTCGTCCGCCTCATCACTTCTGAGTATGTCCGTTGCTTCCTCGTCTGCCTCGTCATTTCTGAGTACATCCGTTGCTTCCTCATCCGCATCTTCTCTGAGGATGTCTGTCGCCTCCTCAAAGCTGCTGCCATTTATGTCAAGATTCTCTTCGTCTTCCCTCAGAATATCTGTTGCCTCCTCGGCATCATCGCGGAGAATATCAGTTGCAGTCTCGCCTTCATCCTCCAGTCTCTTTTTCCCGAGATCAGCTATCGCTTTCTCGTAATTTGCCATTCCCTTCTCAGAATGTTTTTCGGCTGCAGTTGACTTTACATCCCTTACCGAAATTCTGGATGTATGGTTCTTGATCGCCTCCTGTTTGGAGGCACCGCCTCCCTGTACACTCTCATAGCCCTTCTCCTTGATCTCATCGATCTTCTTACGGGCTGTTGAGCCTGTGGCAATTCCCGCCTTCGGTATCTTTAACACGAAGAACAGTACCACCGCCACAATAGCGAATACGATCGCAAGTGCCAGGCCGCCATATAACATTACATTATAAACTGTTGCCATAACCTTTCACTCCTCCCTTACTCGCTCGTTGACCTTGAACTGCCATTTACTATGCTCTTAACTGTCAGGTCATTGGATAACGACTGCCATCCCTGCTTAAGACCATTTGCAAGTGCCGGAACTTTGTTACCGTTCTCGTACACTTTCCTCACAGCCCTTGTGGCACTGGCATTCCATGCTGCCGAATCGCTTCCAAATTTATTCGAATATCTATCGACCAGATAACTCAGATGGCTTACGTACACGACCGCTGCGTTGTCATCGGTTCCAAGTGTAGTCTCAGCGTTGCCATATATTCTCTCTGCCTCATCATAGTAGCTGTCATCGCCGCTGTTCTCTGCCATCTTGATATAAGTCTCAGCCTCGTTCACCGAGTATTCTGAATATGCTTTCTTGGATGTCTCTGTCGCATTCTCGCCCTCTATATCCAGACTGTTCAGATAAAGCGCTGCACTGTTCGCCGCAGAGTTGTAATAATGTAACTGCTGGCCCGCATCATCCGCATTCTCGGCAAGTTCTGTATATACCGAGTACATAACTCCTGAATACTGGCCATTGTAGTATTTTACGCCTCTGTCCGCCGGGAACTGGCTGTTCAGCACCTCTGCGTTGTCGTCCAGGTTCTTCATCGCCTCATCCATCAGCACCTCTATTCTGTTCGCAAGCTCCGGATCATTGGATATCTCGCCAAGATATATGTAAGCTATGTTGAGGTAATTGGTGTATTTGTCAGGATTGGTGTCATCTATGTTGTCACTGTTGTAATCCTGGAATGCAAATATATTTTCCTTGTTCGTATCAAAGCTTGCAGACTTGTTTATCTTGCTGTCACATATCGCAGCGTAATACTTTGCCTGCTTTGCCTGATCCGGGAAGTCCTTGCTCTCATCAACCATATTGAAATATTTCTTGGCCGCACTGTAGTCCTTGACCTCGTCGTAATACAACATGGCTATCTTGAACTTTACGTCGTCCTTTATCTCGTCCTTGTTCTTAAGTGCAAGTCTTATTCCCTTTTCTGCCGCCGTCTCGGTGTTGGCCGAAGTGTTTCCATCGTCCTCTGTATAATAGTAAGCATATGTCTCCATATAGCCTATATAGGCATCCGATGCGGTTGGGTCTATGTCGACAGCCGCCTTATAGCACTCAAATGCCTTGTTGTAATCGCCCTCGTCGACTGCATCCCTCGCCTCGTTGACCTTGTTGTTGTAATCAAGATCCTTGAGCTGGCCTTTCTTTACTCCGCCTATCACAGCACAACACGCTGAGAGTATCGATAATCCCGCAACCACTGAGAACGCTGCTATCTTATGCTTTGCCTTTGCCTTGTATGCATCGTCGAGCTCGTTGTAGTGATCCAGCGCATACAGCAGTTCTGAACAAGACTGATATCTGTCCTCAGGACTCGGCTGACAGCACGTCTGTATAATTCTCTCAAATCCTGATGAGAGCATCGGATTCCACTGTCTGATAGGCTTTATCTCGTAAGGAGGCTCACATGGATTCTTGCCGGTAACAAGGTGATAGAGCGTTGCTCCCAGATTGTAAATATCTGTTCTTGCATCCGTGTTGTAGATTCCATGTCCCTGCGCATCACCGAACTGCTCCGGTGCCGCATAGCCTCTTGTTCCAAGAGCCGTGGTATCCGCATTGTTCTCCACTATGTATTCCTTAGCCGTTCCAAAGTCGATAAGCTTTACCGAGCCATCCGGCTTCAGCATGACATTTGAAGGCTTCATATCTCTGTATATGATCGGCGGATTCATGGAATGCAGGTAGTCAAGTGCACTGGCAAGCGCCCTGCCCCATTCGATTACCTTTTCCTGTGGCTGTGCTCCCTCCGCCTTGAGCACATCGCTGAGTGGACGTCCTTCTACGAAGTCCATGACAACGTAGATCGTGCCATTCTCATTGATGATATCAACGATTCGTGGCAGTACCGGATGATCCACATCCTTGAGGATATTTGCTTCTCGCTCCAATCCCTTTAAGAGTGTGGCTGTACTCTTGGAGCCATCATTCTTGATCTCCTTTACAGCCCACTGTTTATTAAGTCGGTTATCCATGGCAAGATAAACTATTGACATACCACCCTGACCGACTTTTTTAAGTATTTCGTATTTTCCGTCTAATACCGTTCCTAACTCTGTCATATATCGATCCCCATTACTCCGATTTAATAAGCACTACTGTTACATTATCCGTTTCTTTTCTGTACTTCACAAGCTCTGTGAGGAACTCACAGCCCTCCTTCATCTTCGCCTCGTCGACGCATGTTCCCGGGCCAAGTCTCTCTATCATCTCCTGAGGCGTTATCTTATGTCTGAATCCATCAGAACACAGCATGTAATGCGCTCCGGGAGCTGCCTGCCCAACTACGAAATCCGGTTCCACCACAGGTGAAGCTCCGATACACTGGAGAAGCACGCTTCGTCTGCTGTCCGTCTCCGCCTGCTCCGGTGTAAGTCTTCCCGCTGCGATCTCCCTTGCAACAAGCGTCTGATCTGCGGTGAGCTGCCTTATCCCTGAAGTGATCTCATACACTCGGCTGTCTCCAACATGGAGAATGTAGTACATTTCTCTGTATATGAGGATCGCAGAAATGGTCGTACCAAGCATAAATCCATTCTGCTCGCCATACGCCTTGATCTTCTCATTCTGCTCCACGGCAAGTCTTATCCACTGGTATCTCAGCAGCTCTTCACTAAAGCTGTTGTTGTCAACCATCTCAACAAACTGTGTGTCAAACCAGTTGCAGAAAGCTGTTATGACTTCCTTGCTGGCAACCTCTCCCTTTGCCAGACCTCCCATGCCATCACATACGAGGGAGAACACGACCTGTCCATTTGGAGTATCCGCTATCTTGATCGCCAGCGAATCCTGATTTGTCTTTTTCTTTATTCCTACGTCTGTATTGTATACTGCGCTAAACCCCATATACATTCCTCCCAATATTTATGTCTCAACTCTCGTTGCGGATATTCTATCTAATGTGATAGACAAGCTCCTCGTCCCCGAGTATAACGATCGCATTGTTCGTCAGGAACTTTTCTTCGCCCGCCTTCAATTCCTCTCCGTTCACAAATGTACCATTTGTAGACTTGTTATCGCTGATGAAGCACACGCCATTTCTCTTGGTGATGACACAATGAACTCTGCTTATAGCTGAATTGTCAGTAATCGCATAGTCCACAAGTCTTGCCTTATGTCCGATCTTGAACTCTGCCTTGTCCAAGCTTATTCTCTCGCCCGTCTTCACCCTAAGGAAATATGGTGCCGGTGCTCCATCAAATGGATTGCCCTGCACTGGCTGTGTCTGTGGCATCGGCGGTGTCTGTGGCATTGGTGGTACCGGCTGCATCTGCGGCATTGGTGGCACCGGCTGCATCTGTGGCATTGGTGTCACCGGCTGCATCTGCGGCATTGGCTGCGCCTGTGGCATTGGTGGAATCGGGTTTCCTCCAAATGGGTTGCCCTGCATTGGAGGTATTGGCTTTATCTCCTGTGGCTGTGTTTCAACCGGCTCTGCTGGCTCAGGCTTGACATCCTGCGGCTCTGCCTCAACAGGAGGCTCTACAATCTCCGGCTTGGCATCCTGTGCTTCTGCTTCAACCGTCTCAACATTCTCCGGTTTATCCCCCTGCGGCTGTGCTCCAGCCATCTCAGGCTTAACCGGCTCCTCCATCGGCGGCACGCCTACCGGTGGCATTCCATTTGATCCCATTGGACCGTTTGGTATTGGGCCATTCGGTCCCATTGGCGGCATGCCCATCGGTGGCATTCCGTTTGGCACCTGGCCATTCGGTCCCATTGGTGACATGCCCATCGGTGGCATTCCGTTCGGTGCCTGGCCATTCGGTCCCATTGGCGGCATGCCCATCGGTGGCATTCCGTTCGGGATCTGGCCATTCGGCATCTGACCATTTGATCCCATCGGGCCGTTCGGTCCCATCGGTGGCATGCCCATCGGTGGCATTCCCATCGGTGGCATTCCGTTTGGTATCTGGCCATTTGGCCCCATCGGCTGTGCATATCCATTCATTCTCGCATTATTTCTCATAACCTCGAGTCTGCTCACCTTAGGTGACTCACCCCGAAGTATGTGGCTGTTGCCACCCTTTGGAGCATTTGTGGAAAGCTCCTTCATTCTGTCTATCTCAGCAGCGTCTATGCCTGCTTCTGCAAGCATCGCCTTAACCTCGTTCTTCATGTCCGAGTTTGAAAATGTACCTCTCATATTCGCACAATTTATAAGGCGTGCTACGTAATTGTCATTGTCATTCTCTGAGTATCTCGCATCAACTATCACCGACTTCACAAATGCTCTGACCTCGTTGAGATCTGTCACTTCCTTCTGTACCGGAGCGACAATAAAGCAGACATCGTATGTCTCAGGCGATACAAATACACACTGCTCGTCCCTTGCAACATAGCTGAGCGAAACCATATTCTTACCAAACATCTCCAGTGCATGCAGAATGTTGTACAGAAGTGTGAGTATCTCCTTCTTGTTCATCTCCTGTCTCAGTATCTCCGCAAGAGGCTTCTTGTCATCGATCTGATAATTGAACACCCTGACTCCGGCATTCTCCTGCATGTCACACGGTGCCATCTCAGGCATAGATCCGCTTCTGCTCATATCATACACTTTAGCATCTATCACATCACTGATATCCAGACTGTAACTCACTCTGTAAGTTTCCCCCGCCGGAACTACAACAACCTTTTCTCTGTTCATTTTTTCAATCCCTTTCGTCTAAATCCGCATATTTTCCGTCAAAAATTATTCCTTCATTCAAACACCAAAAGCAGGTATTGCTACCTGCTCTTGTCCCACATCGTGGGTGGTGTATATTAACTTAATTTGAAGATAAAGTCCTCTCCACCGATGCTTATCATGGCATCGTTTGAAAGCTTCTGCTCTGCATTCTCATCCAGGCGCGCTCCGTTGAGATATGTGCCATTTGTCGCCTTGTTATCCTTCAGATAACATCCATCCTCTCTCTGGTAGATGATGACATGTACCTTGCTGATGGCCCCATTACCACCGACATGGTAATCAACACCTCTTGCCGCCTTTCCTATCTTGAACACAGCCTTGTTTACCATAACTCGCTCGCCTGTGTTGACACGGACTATATATGGCATAGCCTTTGGAGCGTTCCTGTTAACCGCTGCCTTCTCAGGTTCGGTATCCTTAACTACGTTCATTCCTCCGGTCAGCTCAACAGTGCTTCCTGTGCCCTTCTGCTCAGGCTCCTCTGCCTTCTCCTTCACCGGATCCATATTCGTCTCAGGCTCCGGCTGGTCACCGTCCATGAACTGTGGTGCAACTATCTGTTCTGTAGGGTTATCTATCTGAGCTTCCTCTGTCTCAGCAACCGCCTTCTGTATGATCTTCGCACGGTTGATCTTGATATTCTTAACAACAGGTGGATTATCCATAAGCTCGTCCGTAGATATCAGAACCGGCTTCTGCTCATCCTTCTTGTCAAGCTCAACCTCCGTAACTCCATCGGCAGCCTTTGCAACCTCTGTAAGTCCTGATGGCTCATGTACTGCCATATCTGATGTGAGAGCCTCTGTCATGCCCTCCTCGTCATCCTCTTCTTCCTCATCAAGGCTCTCATCTAACTCGAGCTCCTCAAGAACGCTGTCATCAAATACCGACATATCTATCTCGCTTGATACATTCTCTTTCTTCGTCTCATCCGAATCAAGATCAAGATCCTTGAATATCGCATTCGCTGCGGCCGCCTCGTCACTGATCTCCTCTACCTCATCAAGCTCGTCTTCCTCATCATCGCCAAATGACACGTCCTCAAACTCAGGCAGATCATCCATACTTGTATCAGATGCCGCCGTGTCAACTGAAGACTGTGAAACCGACATATCTGAGCCTATATCAACGAAGTTCTCCTCCACCTGCATTCCTGCAGACTCCATAAGCTCTGTGAGCTGTGCATAGAAGTTTCTCACTGTGAACTTATCCGCATTCAACAGATTGAGAAGCTTTGCCACATAGTTGCAATCCTCACTGTCATCATAAATAACGCTCGTCAGCAAGTCCTTTGCGAACATCCTGAATTCGGCATTGATATTGGCTTCTGACTCAACTGGAACACATAACATTCCAACATCGTATGTAACCGGATTAACATATGTAAACTCCTTGTGAAGAACCACATATGATGCCGGTATTCCAAGATCACGTAAATTAACTATACCAGAAGCTACCCCTCTGATTATCCCCAATATCTTCTCAGCATTTACCGTATTCGAAAGGAGTGCGTCAACCGTTGTCCTGCCTGTAACGTTATATGTAAGATAATCGTTCTCATCATCCTCTTCATAAATGATATCAATGAGCTCAGGAATCCGGTTCTCCTCCAGATAATCCAATAACTCCTCGTCAAACTCACAATCATCATTCAGAATATATGACAAATATTTCTCAGAGCCGATATTTCTTACCTTGAAACTTATTTTCCTCATCAAATATTCCTCCTATCGCACCTCCATAAGCGCATAACTAGATGCATAAAAACCCAAAAGGGTACATACTCCTTTATTATATATAAAAAGTCTATATATCGCAAGCAGTTTATACCCTTTTAGATAATTTTCGCTATATAATTTTGTCTATATTTTTTTACTCTGAATCAGTGCTTTCATCGGAGCCATCTTCTGATCCATCACCCTCTGCAGCTTCCTTTTCCGCCTTGGCTGCATCAGCCTTTTCTATGTCAGCAAGATGTCCCTCGTATGTCTTATTAAAGATACATGCTCCCTGGCTCTCATCTGATGTCAGGTAGTAGTAGTAATCATGCTTAACCGCATTCAGGACACCCTCTATGGATGCCTCGCCCGGATTACATATAGGGCCGACAGGAAGTCCTGTGTACTTGTAGGTATTGTACGGTGAATCAACCTCCAGATCATCATATGACAGTTCTGCCTGATTGTACTGACCGTCAGTCACAACATAGAGAACAGATGGATCTACCTGAAGAGGCATGTCATCATTCAATCTGTTGATAAATACTCCCGCAACCATCGCTCTGTCTGAATCCAGCTTACACTCCTTCTCAACTATGGAAGCCATGGTGAGAACCTCAAAATCTGTATATCCAAGCTCCTCTGCCTTCTTCCTGAAGTCATCTGTGTAAATGCTGTTAAACTTGTCTATCATGTCCTGTATGAGCTCCTTTGGAGTCATATCTGCATATATGTCGTAAGTAGCAGGGAACAGGAAGCCCTGTAATGCGTACTTGACTTCCGATGAAGGTATCTCAAACGGATACTCAAACTCTCCCGACTTGCACGCTTCAAGGAACTCCTTTGCAGAGCAGAAGCCCAGCTCCTCGCATCTGTCAGCGATCTGTTCAACCGTAAATCCCTCAGGAACTGTCAGTGTATATTTTACCTCTCTGGTCGACTCCACGTAACACAGAGTCTTTATCATATCCAATGTCGACATACCTGTTGTGAGTGTGTAAGTACCCGGCTGAAGACTGTGGCTGTACTGCGAGCCGGTCATTCTGAGCTGGAATGCAAGCTTATACTTTATAAGCCCCGCATCTTTAAGTATAGATGCTGCCTCCTTGACAGATGTATCCTCAGGTATGGTAACCTCGATCTTCTCTCCGCCGCCGGCACTGTAGGTGCCCTCGTATTCCTGCATAAATCCGGTATACGTCTCCTTAACCTTGTATACCCCGAACAGCACCAGACATACCGCCAGCGCTATTATAATAACGGGTCTTGCTATGTTTCTCCAATCCATCTCTTTCTCCTTCTGTATCTGCAAATTTCATTTGCCTGTTCTGTTAACTGATGTTATCATTACCCTATCTTATACCAAGAAAGGAATGATATACATGGCAAATCCAATAGTTACTATCACTATGGAAAATGGCGATGTCATGAAAGCAGAACTCTATCCTGACATTGCTCCAAACACTGTAAACAACTTCATCTCACTGATCAAGAAAGGCTTCTATGACGGAATAATCTTCCATCGTGTAATAAAAGGCTTCATGATACAGGGTGGAGACCCTCAGGGAATCGGCATCGGCGGTCCTGGATACTCAATCAAAGGTGAATTCTCACAGAACGGATTCAAGAACGATCTGGCCCACACTCCCGGAGTGCTGTCAATGGCCCGTTCCATGATGCCTGACTCAGCAGGTTCACAGTTCTTTATCATGCATAAGACATCTCCTCATCTGGACGGTGCTTACGCTGCCTTCGGTAAGGTTATCGAGGGACTTGACATCGTAGACAAGATCGCAAATGTGCCAACTGATTACAATGACAAGCCTCGTCAGGAACAGAAGATGAAGACTGTAACAGTCGAGACCTTCGGTGTTGATTATCCTGAACCTGTAAAGGCTTAATCGAAAGTATTATAACCCATATAGCAGTTTTTGAAAACACTTATAATTCTTCTTACAAAAAAATAAACATCTGCCCTGCGATCCCAGGTATACAGGAGTTCGCAGCAGATGTTTTTTTATGTTCATTTATTGTACTATCCTTCCATCCTTCATCTCATATATCTCATCGCACAGATATTCCAGCTCCTCCCTGTCGTGGCAGGCAGTGATTATAAGACTTCCTCCATCACGCAGCTTCAGCAGCTCCTTCTTTATGTTATCTACAGACTCTTCATCAAGTGCGTTGATAGGTTCATCCAGCACTATGACATCCGGCTCTCCCATGATTGCATTTGCTATGCCAAGCTTCTGCTTCATTCCAAGGGAATACTTTCTGTATACCCTCTTATCATCCGGATCAAGACCTGTCCTCTCTATGGCATATCTGACATCGTCATCACTGATCCCTCCCATGAGCTTTGCCAGAAGCCTGAGGTTCCTGAAGCCTGTGTACTGAGGCAGAAATGACGGATTCTCTATCAGAGCACCTATACTCCGTGGAAACTTTATGTCCCTGTGGAGCTCCTCATCATCTATATATATGTGTCCTCCATCAGGTATGAGCAGACCACATATAGCTCTCATAAGCATTGTCTTGCCACAGCCATTCTTTCCACGGAGTCCATATATCCTGCCCGGAGTCATGGTCAGACTGATATCATTAAGTATAACTGAACCCTTTATCTTCTTATTCAGATTTTCTATCCTTATCTCGCTCATATGTATTCTCCTTTTTTCTCAAATGATATCTCGTCCATCAAAATAGATTCTGCCCATTATATATGATATTGCAATTATAGTAATAGAAAATATAATACCTCCAACAGGATACACCCCGTTTTCATCTACATACGAGCTTCGTATCCACATCGTATAGCTTCCACACAAATACCACACTGTATAATAAGCTGATATAACATATACCGAACACGTAACTGCGAAACTTATCACAGGATCGATCAAAAAACTCAGCATCATCTGCATTGCTGCCGATGCTAATGTCACAATAAATGGCAGTATAAATAACACCAATATAATATCCGCATGTGTCATACTAAAAACATTAGGACTGAACTGTGTTGTTACGAATTCCTGAGTAACCGCAAACATCATACTTGCACCTTTCAGCCACGCCATCACCGCCACACTTATATAAGCCACCACAAAATAAAAAAGTACCATGATGTTACACCATAAACACTTGGCCAGCCACCATGATTTTCTTTCTCCTAGCGCAACAAATACAGCCCTACCATTTTTCTTAAAATCATCAAATGCATAATATGCAACAATATAAAATGCACCCATCTGAAATATAAACCAATATATTGGAATAGAGAAATACTCTGTCGGATTAAATTTATACACGCTCATTCCCTGCATAGCAAACATAATATAATCAATCACAGTTCCGTATGTGTACATTTGCCCATCATCTATCATGCTGTCTATAATCGTATCACATTGAATGCCACGGCACA
>OMNQ01000445.1_pt1 | contig 13523 bp, 6 predicted proteins | sample 1673871 | NCBI WGS metagenome assembly OMNQ01 (sample SAMEA103958130, study PRJEB25191) | human gut metagenome | biome: human-associated habitat [ENVO:00009003]; feature: intestine environment [ENVO:2100002]; material: feces | place: Germany | collected 2013/2015
AACAGGACTGCGCTACACCCCGAACTCTGTTTTTTGGTGCCCTTATCGTTTTAAGAGCGCACAAAGATAAGCCTAAAATCCGAAAGCACCAAATATTTTCGGAAAAAAATATCATTTCGCCCCTTTTTGGGCGATACCTCCGGCGACACCGTCCTTCCCGGCATCACTTCGCCGAACTCCCGATCCAGGTCCATTTGTGCCAGATCCACTCCAGCGGTCCCTGTCTATGCCGCTTGAGCCACCATTTGCAGCAGGCGATCTGCAGCACGAGCATCGCGATGCCGATGAGCAGGCTGACCGTCTGTCCGCAGCGGGTCGCCAGCCCCAGCCCGAACGGATAGTAGACCAGTGCGCCGAGGATCGACTGCCCGATGTAGTTCGACAGGCTCATCCGTCCGTAGGTACGCAGGTCGGCCACCCGGCGGCGGAACCCTTCGAAACGGTGGTAGAGCAGCACGAACGACGAGACGAGCACGAACGTGAAGGCGAGTTTCTGCCACATGTCGAGCACGGTCCCCAGCGTGGGTTGCAGGGCGCTGTCGCCGGCTACCAGCTCCGAGAGCTGGTTGAGCGGGGCGTAGAGCACGGCGCTGGCGACGAGCAGCGCGAACCACCGCCGCATGTTGCGCTCGCCGCCCAGGAAGAGCTGCCGGCGGCCGAAGTAGAAGCCCAGGAGGAAGAGTCCGGCCGTCTGGATGTAGCGCCCGGCGTCGATGGCCCAGAAGAGGCTGGCCTTTTGTCCCGTCAGGAGGTTGTTGCGCACGAAATGGAGGAAATCTCCCTGTTGCGTGTATGCGATCGCCTCGCCGAAGAGTGCGCCCACGCCCAGATCGGGGGCCCGGTAGGCGGGGGCGATGGCCCCGGCCGCGTAGTGGAACCACTCGACGGGCTGCAGCAGGAAGAGTACAGCCAGTCCCAGCACCACCTTGTCGCTGCAGTTGCGCACCAGGAAGAGAATGATGCCTACGGCGGCGAAGAGCAGCAGCACGTCGCCAGCCATGAAGAATACCGAGTTGAGCGATGCGAAGCCCACGAGCAGGAGCAGCCGCCAGAGGAATCGGTACCCGAAGTCGCGTCCCTGTCGCCGCTGGTTGCTCCATTGCACGTAGAACGTGAACCCGAAGAGCAGGGCGAAGATGGCGTAGGATTTGCCGGCCATCAGGGCGAAGACACCGCAGAAGACGCTGCGGTCCAACCAGGCGAGCCAGTCGGGCTGGTCGGTGGGGTAGATGTAGAAGTTGAAGTGCTCGACGCTGTGGACCAGCAGAATCGCCATGACGGCAAAGCCGCGCAAGGCATCGACCACCTCGACGCGGGGTTGTTTTGCGGTTTGTTGCGGGTTCATTTCATGCGGATGGTTTCGGGAGTTTTCCGGCGTGCCGGGTTTGGAGACAAAAGTACGAAAAAAACGGGATTTCCGGCGTTCGGCCGACCGCGAAGTCGAAAAAAATGTTATATTTGTTCTCAATCCATACCAATCCTAATTATCCACTACCGCAATGAACACACCTTTGATTTTCTGGATCGTGCCCGCCGCCTCGGTTGTCGCATTGGCCGTGGCGTGGATCTTCTACACGCGGATGAAGCGTGAGGACGAGGGCACGGAGCGCATGCGTGAGATCGCGGCACATGTCCGCAAGGGGGCGATGGCCTATCTGCGCCAGCAGTACAAGGTCGTCACGATCGTCTTCGTCGCCCTGGCGCTTCTGTTCGCCTACCTGGCCTACGGTGCCGGCGTGCAGAACCCGTGGGTGCCCTTCGCCTTCCTGACGGGCGGGTTCTTCTCGGGGCTTGCGGGTTTCTTCGGCATGAAGACCGCCACTTACGCTTCGGCCCGCACGGCCCATGCGGCGCGCCAGTCGCTCGACCGCGGACTGAAGGTCGCCTTCCGCAGCGGCGCCGTCATGGGACTGGTCGTCGTGGGCCTCGGCCTGCTCGATATCTCGTTCTGGTACCTGATCCTCGACCACTTCACCGATGTGGCCGGGCCGCAGAAGCTGGTCGTCATCACCACGACGATGCTGACCTTCGGCATGGGAGCCTCGACGCAGGCCCTCTTCGCCCGTGTCGGCGGCGGCATCTACACGAAGGCTGCCGACGTGGGCGCCGACCTGGTGGGCAAGGTCGAGGCCGGCATCCCCGAGGACGATCCGCGCAATCCGGCGACGATTGCCGACAACGTGGGTGACAACGTGGGCGACGTGGCCGGCATGGGCGCCGACCTCTACGAGAGCTACTGCGGTTCGGTGCTGGCCACCGCGGCGCTCGGCGCCGCAGCCTTCGCCTCGGCCGGCAGCGAGGCCCTGCAGCTTAAGGCCGTGCTGGCCCCGATGCTGATCGCCGCCGTGGGCATCCTGCTCTCGATCATCGGCATCTTCCTCGTGCGCACGAAGGAGGGGGCCACGATGCGCGAGCTGCTCCGCTCGCTGGGCGTGGGCGTCAATTTCAGCTCGCTGCTGATCGCCCTGGCCACCTTCGGCATTCTCTACCTGCTGGGCATCGAGAACTGGGTGGGTCTCTCCTTCTCGGTCATCACGGGCCTCGTGGCCGGCGTCGTGATCGGACAGGCCACCGAGTACTACACCTCGCACTCCTACCGTCCGACGCAGAAGATCGCCGGCAGCTCGAAGACCGGCCCCGCAACGGTCATCATCGCCGGCGTCGGCTCGGGAATGATCTCCACGGCCATCCCCGTCGTGACGATCGGCGTGGCCATCATCCTGGCCTACCTCTGTGCCATCGGCTTCGACATCCACCACATGATGACGCCGCAGAACCTCTCGCAGGGCCTCTACGGCATCGGCATCGCCGCCGTGGGCATGCTCTCGACACTGGGCATCACGCTGGCCACCGATGCCTACGGGCCCATCGCCGACAACGCCGGCGGCAACGCCGAGATGAGCGGCCTGGGTCCCGAGGTGCGCAAGCGTACCGACGCCCTCGACGCGCTGGGCAACACGACGGCCGCCACGGGCAAGGGCTTTGCCATCGGTTCGGCGGCCCTCACGGCGCTGGCGCTGCTGGCCTCCTACGTCGAGGAGATCCGCATCGGCCTGCTGCACAACGGCGTTACCGAACTGCTCTTCACCGACGGGACGAAGTGCCTGGTCGAGCAGGCCTCGATCCTCGACTTCATGTCCTACTACAACGTCTCGCTGATGAACCCCACGGTGCTCGTCGGCGTCTTCATCGGCGCGATGATGTCGTTCCTCTTCTGCGGCCTGACGATGAACGCCGTGGGCCGCGCGGCCGAGAGCATGGTGCAGGAGGTGCGGCGCCAGTTCCGCGAGATCAAGGGAATCCTCACGGGCGAGGGTACGCCCGACTATGCGCGCTGCGTCGCGATCTCGACGCGCTGCGCGCAGCGCGAAATGTTGCTGCCCAGTCTGCTGGCGATCGTCGTGCCGGTGGCGGTGGGGCTTCTTTTCGGCGTGGCGGGCGTCATGGGCCTGCTGGTCGGTGGCCTCGGTTCGGGCTTCGTGCTGGCGGTCTTCATGGCCAATGCCGGCGGTGCATGGGACAACGCCAAGAAGATGGTCGAGGAGGGCCACTTCGGCGGCAAGGGTTCCGAGTGCCACAAGGCTACGGTCGTCGGCGACACGGTGGGCGACCCCTTCAAGGATACCTCGGGTCCGTCGCTCAACATCCTCATCAAGCTCATGTCGATGGTCGCCATCGTCATGGCGGGGCTCACGGTCGCCTTCCACCTCTTCTGATTCCGGCGCAGCCCTGTGTGGCGGCCCGTATAGCGGCAGCCCTTTTCCGGTGACAGCCCTTTCCGGCAGACCCGGCAGGGTGCACCGCCTTCTTTTCCGGCATCCGGCCCGGACGGGATTCGTTCCCGCCCGGGCCGGCCGTTCTTCCCCTCCCCGGTGCTCCCTGCGAGCGGCCGTCGGGCCCCGGTATTTGTAAATCCCGGCCGCATGCACTATCTTTGCAACCATGAAAAACATCGTATTCGATCTGGGCGGAGTGCTCTTCGCCCGCGACAAGCGCAAGTGCGATCCGGAGATCATCGAATTCTTCAGCTTCCTCCGGGCCCCGAAGATGCCCCGTTTCTGGGAGGAGTACGACCGGGGTACCTCGACCCTCGGGGAGGTTACCGACACTCTGGTCGGAATGACCGGCCGTTCGCGCGAGACCTGCGCGGCCGTGCTCCAGCGGGCCATCGACCTGCAGGAGCCCGTTGCGCCGACCGAAGAGCTCGTCCGCGACCTGAAGGAGGCCGGCTACCGCCTCTACGTGCTCTCGAACATGTCGCGCGAGTTCATCGACTACCTGCGCCGTTTCCCCGTCTACGGGCTTTTCGACGGTGAGGTCGTGTCGTGCGAGGAGCTTTGTGTCAAGCCCGAGCCGCGGATCTATGAGATCCTGCTCGACCGTTACGGACTCCTCCCTTCCGAGACGCTCTTCATCGACGACCGCCCGGCCAACATCGACACGGCCCGAACGTTGGGTATCGGGGGCTTCCTCTTCGATGCCCACGACCCGGCCTCTTCCTGCACGGCCCTCAGGCAGATGCTGCTCTGACGGTCTGCCTCCACGCGACCTGCCCGTAAGGCCTGTTGCGGCCTGCAGCTCCGGCAGCGGCCAGATGGCTTTGGGCTTTATTCGGCAGGCAGCTGCCGTGTGTTGTGCCTCTTTCTGGCCCGGCTCCCTCGCCTCTTCCTGCCGACCGGCATACCGCAAACAAGAAGGCCGCCCGAGTGATCGGGCGGCCTTTCCGTTTTGCGGTGCGGGCTCCGCTACTTGAAGTTTTCGTCGCGCATGAGTTCGAACTCCGGTGCGAGGGCGTACATCCGCACGTACTCGAACTTGCCGTCGGCCACGAGCTTGAACTCGAATGCGTGGGTCACCTTGCCCGTGCTCGAACCGATGTGCTGCGTGTAGAGCATGAACTCGAGCGTGTAGATGACATCGATGCCGTCGATCATCTTGACGTTGGGGTAGAGCGTACCCAGCGCACCGGACATCACCTCGCCGAAGCGCTTCTCCGTCTCGGCATAGAATGCCGCATAGGATGCGCGTGCGGCCTCCTTGTCGTCCGAAGCCCAGTTTTCGTAGGCCGAGATGTCCTCGCCGGCCGGTCCCCAATAGTACTTGGGCAGCGTGTTGATGCGCCAGTTGAGGTTCGTGTAACCCACGGCGCAGCCGCTGTAGTACTCCGAGTCGGTCATGTACGAGTCGCTGCGGTTGTCGTAGCGGTACATCGGGTCCTTGTTGGCGATCACCCAGTCTACGCCGGCCTGGTAGATGCTCTTGCTCAGCTCGCTCTTGTCGGGCGCCACGACGATCGTCAGGCTGGGGTTGAAGCTCCACTTGCCGTCCACCTTCTTGAACGGGCCTTCGAGCGTCTCGTAGGCCTCGACCTTGGTCCACTGCGAACCGTCGAATGCGTAGCGGTCGGCACGCGGGCTCGTCACGTTGTCCTCATAGTACTGGTAGGCGATGTCCTTCGTCTCCTCGGGCTGTGCGTAGGGGTACTTGAGCTTGAGGTAGACGGGCAGGTAGACGTCGGGCGAGAACGACGAGCTGAAGTTCGGGTGCGAGCTGCCCATGGCCTCGTAGTCCTCGGGGTTGATGACGGCCGTGTCGGGCGTCGGCTCCCAGTTGGTGCCGTTGAAGGTGTAGGCGGCGTAACGCTCCTTGACCATCGCCGCACGGGTCATGGCCGCGAGCGTCGAGGCCGCCGATGCGGCGTTGCGCGAGATGCTGGCCACCTTCACGTTGTCTACCTGGTAGGTCGTCGTGCGCTTCTCGGCGCCGTTGCCCTGGTAGCGGAAGGCGATGTAGACCGATTTGCCGGCGAACTGGTAAAGCGGTGCCAGACCGGCTGCCGAGAAGTTGTCGGCATAGCCTCCTGTCGGCGTCTGCGGGATCAGGAAGTGTGCCGTCAGGTCGGTCCACTCGGCTGCGGACACGTCGCCCGTGTAGTTCTCCGATGCGAGCACCGTGAGGCAGTCGGCGTTCCAGTAGCCGATCTTGAGGTCGAATCCGAGCACCGTCATGCCCTCGGCGTCGAATGCCGGCACGGCGATCGGTTCCTTCGTGACGAGCCACGACTCGACGGCTCCCGCAGCCTTGTTGGCTGTCTCCTGGGCGTAGGTGTTGTTCGAATAGGTGGTCAGGTACCACTGCTTCGTCTCGTCGGCCACGGCCTTCACCTCCCACTTGTCGAAGATTTTGTTGTTCTCTGCATCCACGGCCTCGAACGCATCGCTGAAGAGCTCCTTCCCGGCGGCGGTCACCACGCCGTCGCCCAGCTGGATGTTGCCGATCTGGTAGGTCGTCGTCTTCTCCTCGGCGGCGTTGCCCGTGTAACGGAAGGCGATGTAGACCGCATCGCTCTTGTAGGCGCTCATGTCGCAGATGCCTGCCGTGTACCACTTGCCGGCCGTCGAACCGTCGAATGCGAAGCAGTGCGTCAGGTCGGTCCACGTGGCCTCCTCGGGCGTCACGCCGTTGTAGTCGGTCGAAACCAGCACCTGCAGCCCGTCATGCGTCCAGTAGGAGATCTTCACGTCGAAGGCCAGCTGCGGCTGTTCGCTTGCCGAGAGGTTCACCTTTTCGGAGATCAGCCACAGATCCTGTGCCCCTTCGGTCTTGAAGGCCGATACCTTGGCCGAATTGACTCCGTTGTACGAATCGAGCGTCCAGGTCGAGGAGCTCTCGCCCTTGACGATCTGCCAGGCGTTCAGTCCGCCGGCAAACGACTCGTCGATGCTCGTTGCCGCCGACTCGCCACCCGTGCTGGGCTCCGAATCGGAGTAGTTGTAGGACACGAGCTTCACCGTACCCTCCGCAGCGTCGGGGTAGGCAGCCGAGAGGAACTTGTCGGCATAGCCCTCGAGCGGCTTGGAGGGGGTGAAGTAGTTGGCCGGGGTCTCGCCCCATACCGACTTGTAGTTTTCGCCCGTCACCGTGTAGGTTTCGGCCGCCGTGAGCTTTACGATCTCCTCGGCCTGTGCCGTGGCCTTGCGGTAGGTCACCGTCACCGTCGAACCGTTCGACAGGTAGGAGTTGTAGCCCGCCGATACGAATGCCGGCAGATAGGTCTCGGCGGGAGCCGCCTCGGAGAAGCATTTGGCCGTGCCGACGGCTGCCAGGGCCTCGACGGCCTCCGGACCTGCCGCCTCGGCGATCGCCTTGTTCGCGGCGTTGTTGGCCACCGAGGAGTAGTCCGCATCGGTGAGCGTGTAGCTCACCGTCTGGATGTCGGTCACCTCCTGATCGGAGTCGAAGCCGTCCAGATAGGCGTCGTTGTAGTCATCGACCGTGCAGCCCGTACCGGCGAGTGCGGCGGCTGCGAAGATCAGTGCGAGTTTGATATGCTTGTTCATGTCGAATATTCCGGAGTATGGTTAGAAGTTGATTTTCACTCTTACGGTGTAGGTGCGTCCGAACGAGTACATGACAGCGTAGGCGTTCTGCCAGATACCCTCCTGGAGAGCGTCGCTCTGCGCATCCATGATGTAGTTGTAGTTGTAGACGTTGTTCACGTTGCCGTAGATCGTGGCGAAGATGTTGCCGATCTTGAAGCGGTAGCTGGCCGAGAGGTCGAGCTGATGCCCCCACGGAATGCGCCACGGATCCTTGACCTCGATGGTCTGGTTGCCGTTCAGGCCCGAGCCGAGCCAGAAGTCGGCGTAGTTGTTGCCGTAGGCGTTCCAGTCGGCGCTGACGCGCAGGCCCTTCATCGGGCGCACCGTCATGCCGATGGCGCCGGTGGTCTGTGCCGATCCGCCGACCTTGATGCCCTTCTGCTTGAGGAAGAGCCAGGCGTGGTCGTCGGCCATGATGCCCGAAGCCACCGTTCCGTCGAGTGCGGCGGTCATCGGCTGGCCCTGCGAGTCGTAGATGTAACCCTTCGTGTTGCTGTCCCAGATCCAGTTGCCGAGCGAGAGCATGCCGGTGATGTCCATCCAGCGGGTCGGACGCAGCGAGAAGTCGAGCTCGATACCCATGTGGCGGGCATCCACGCCGCCCAGGTTGATGCGGGCGTAGTCGCCGTTGGACATCTGCGTCGAGCGGACGAACGACTTGTCCATCCAGAGCGTGTAGTAGGCGTTGAGGTTGGCGGTGAAGATACCCGAGCGGAAGCCGTATCCGAGTTCGGCCGAGAAGACGCGCTCGTTGAGCGGGTCGGGGTTGGTCACGTTGCTCGTGGTGCTCTGCAGGAATGCGCCGCCCGAGAAGAAGGGCGCGCGGCTGATGTATCCGAGGTTGGCGAATACGTTGTGCTTGTCGGTGATGTTGTAGTTGGCGCCGCCCTTGACCGTGTATCCGAGGAAGTTCACGTGGTCCGACTCGGCGTGTTCGGCATCGTAGTAGAAGCGGTCGTAGCGCCAGTATCCGGTGTTGGAGATCGAACCCGAGACGAATGCGTTGAGCTTGTTGCGCGTCCACTCGAGCTGTGCGAATACGCCCTCCTGGTGGACGTGTCCGTCGTAGTCGCGGTAGACCTTGTCGCCCACCTGCAGCTTCTCGTACTGCCACGTGGGATCGGCAGCGGCGATGTTGTCCGAGGCCTTGACGTTGCGGCGGCTGTTGTCGTCGATGAAGTACTTGCCGTCGTAGAGGTCGATGATCTCGTTGTTGTGCTCACCGATGTAGTAGCGGACATCGACACCGGCCGAGAGCTCGAGCGACGGGGTGATCTGGTTGGTGTAGGTCGAGAGCAGACCGTACCACATGTGGTTGTTGTTGCTCTTCGACATCACCATGCGCGAGCCGTCGATGCTGGCGGCGTTGAGCTCCTGGATCTTGTCGTAGGCGAACGTGCCGTCGGGGTTGCGGAACGTGGTGTTCAGGATACCGTAGTTCGTGCCCTTCCAGGCGTTGCGGTCGGCCGACGTGCGGCCCTGTCCCGAGTATCCCGAGCCGCGTCCGATCGACATGTAGAGGGCCGTCGAGAGCGACGACTTGTAGTCGATCTGCCACTGGTGGTTGAGCGAGATCTGGGGCTTGTGGTACTCGTTGAAGCTCGAGTAGCGCTGCTTGCCGTTCTTGTCGAAACCGTAGCTGGCGTTGTAGCGGTACATGTCCTTCTCGCCCATGAAGTTCTTGGCCTTCTGCCACTCGGCGATCGTCAGACCGTCGTTCAGGGCGTTGCGCTGTCCGTGCTTCTGGGGGGCGCCGAATGCCGTGAGCGAGAGCTGGTGCCGGTCGTTGATGCGCTTCGAGATGTTCACGAACCAGTTGTAGCCCTCGAAGTTCGTGCCCTGGATGTAGCCGTCGCCCCAGCGCTTGGCCGCGAGGATCGACATGGCCCATCCGTTCTTGGTCAGGCCGGTCGAGAGGCTGAGCGAGAGGTTGTAGAGTCCGTCGTTTCCGACGCCGAACGAGAACGTGCCGCCCTTCTTGGCGTCGATGCCGTTGGTGACGATGTTCACCGAACCGCCCACCGAGGGGGCCGAGATCTTCGAGGCGCCCAGACCGCGCTGCGTCTGCATGCTGCGCGTCACGTCCGAGAGACCGGCCCAGTTCGACCAGTAGACGCCGCCCCATTCCATGTCATTGACCGGCACGCCGTTCACCATCACGGCGACGTTGGCCGACTGGAAGCCGCGCATGTTGATCTTGGCGTCGCCGAATCCGCCGCCGTCCTTGGTCACATATACGCCGGGGGTCGATTTGAGGATCTCGGGGAACTCCTGTCCGCCGAGTTTGTAGGTGATTTCGTCGGCCGTGACGGTCGATACGGCCACCGGGGTCTTGCGCTGCACGGCCACCGACTGCGAGACGATGACGTCCTGCAGCGTCACGGCGTCGGTCTTCAGGACGATTGTGCCGAGGTCAATGCGACCCCCCCCCTTGATCTCGCGGGTCTCGGTCACGTAACCGATGAACGAGATCTCGACGCTCTGCGTTCCGGCATCGACCTTCAGCGAGAAGTTGCCGGCTGCGTCGGTTCCGGTACCGGTCGAGGTGCCGGGCACGATGACGGTCGCACCGATGAGCGGCGCGTCGTTCTCATCGACGACCTTACCGATCACTGTCGATTGTGCGATTGCCGATGACGAGCCGATCAGGATGAAGGCCGCCATCAGGAGAAAGTGAAGTAGAGGTTTTTTCATAAAATATGGATTAAGGGTTTCTTTCGATGCGAATCCTCGCCGCAAAGATAGTCTCTTTGAACGGGATGCGAAGTCCGGGGAGATCGGATTTCACCGTATTTTAACTCCCCGCACGGCAACCGGAACGCCGCCCCGCAGCAGACGGGGGCCGGAGGTTCGTTTCCCGGCTGCGGCCCGACGGATTCGGGCGCAGGGCCGACGGCTGCGCAGGGGCCGTACAAGGCGACGGCCTGATGGGTGCGAGCGGAATGTCTCCAACATAGAGGACGAACTGCCATTCGTTTAAGGAATACAAAGATAATGAAATATATCGGGAACGCAATAGCGCATTGCGGAAATTTTGACGTGCCATGGCGCAGCCCGTTCGGAATACCGTGCGCGACGCCGTGCCGGGCCGGTGGCACGCTCCTTGCGTCATCTCCCTTTCCGGTATTATATATCAAGGTATCGCATGCTGTCTGTCCGGGAACAATACTGGCGCTATTCGCTCGTGGCGCTGATCGTAGGTCTGGGAACCGTCGTCTTCGTCGAACTGACCCCCTTTCTGGGGGGACTGATGGGGGCCGCGACGATCTATGTCCTGCTGCGCGGGCAGATGTGCCGATTGACCGGGCGGCACGGCTGGCGGCGCGGTGCGGCGGCCTGGCTGCTGTTGGGCGAGGCGGTGTGCTGCTTCCTGGTGCCGATCTCGCTGCTGGTCTGGATGGTTGCCGAGCGCGTGCAGCGCCTTACGCTCGATCCCCGCCAGCTCGTCGCCTCGGCCCGACACCTCGCGGCGCTGGTCCAGGAGCGTACGGGCTACGACCTGTGGCAGGAGAGCAACCTGCGGAGCCTGCTCTCGGAGCTTCCGCACCTCGGGCAGTGGCTCCTCGGCGGGGTGACGGGCTTTGCGGTCAATGTGGTGGTCCTGCTCTTCGTGCTCTACTTCATGCTGCTGGGCGGCCGCCGCATGGAGGAGTACATCCGCGAGCTGCTCCCCTTCAGCCGCGGGGTGGGGAGCGACGCCCTGCACGAGGTTCGCATGATCGTTAGATCGAACGCCATCGGCGTCCCGCTGCTGGCCGTCGTGCAGGGAGGCGTCGCACTGGCGGGTTACCTGCTCTTCGGGGTGCCCGACCCGCTCTTCTGGGGTGTGCTGACCTGTCTGGCCACGATCATTCCGGTTGTCGGCACGGCGCTCGTCTGGGTGCCGCTGGCGCTTTGGCTGGGGCTCGGCGGCCACACGGGGGCCGCCGTCGGGCTGGCGGCCTACGGCGTGGCGGTGGTCACGCAGTCGGACAATGTCGTGCGGCTTGTCCTGCAGCGCCGCATGGCCGACATCCACCCGCTCATCACGGTCTTCGGCGTGGTCATCGGCCTCTCGCTCTTCGGGTTCATGGGGGTGATCTTCGGGCCGCTGCTGTTGTCGATGTTCGTCTTCTGCGTGCATGTCTTCAAGCGGCTCTACCTCGACCGTCATCCCGACGCCGGCGAGCCATCGGGCCCTTCCGCTCCTTCCGCGCCGACCGACGGCGGCCGCCTGCACTGAACGGCCTCGCGGTCCGGTTTCGGATGCTTTCCGCTCTCCGAAAAGCCGTTTCGGCCGAAATTTCGCTCCGATAGACCTTTCCGCGCTCCGAAAAGCAGTCCCGGAGTGAGATTTTTCGAAAAAAGTGTCCGAAAAAGTTGTATATTCATAACACTTTATTACCTTTGTTATTCGAATAACACAAATTTCCGAAACAGGAACTAAAGTCTTATCACAATGGCAAGAAATCTCAAAATCAGAGACCTTACGTTGCGCGACGGCCAGCAGTCGTCGTTCGCGACCCGAATGAATCAGGCACAGATCGACCGTTGCCTGCCTTTCTACAAGGATGCGAATTTCTATGCGATGGAGGTGTGGGGCGGCGCCGTGCCCGACTCGGTGATGCGCTACCTGAACGAGAATCCGTGGACGCGCCTCGAAACGATCCATAAGGCTGTCGGGAATGTGTCGAAACTCACGGCCCTGTCGCGCGGCCGCAACCTGTTCGGCTACTCGCCCTATACGGACGAGATCATCGACGGCTTCTGCCGCAACGCCATCGAGAGCGGTCTGGGCATCATGCGTATCTTCGATGCGCTGAACGACGTGGACAATGTCAAATCGACGGTCAAGTACGTCAAGCAGTACGGCGGCATCGCCGATTGCGCGGTCTGCTATACGGTCGATCCGAAATACCCCGAACCGGGATTCTTCGCGCGACTCATGGGGAAGAAGAAACCCCGCCCGGTCTTTACCGACGCCTACTTCCTCGACAAGGCGGAACAGATGGCAGCACTCGGCGCCGACATGATTACGATCAAGGACATGTCGGGCCTGATTCCGCCGATGCGCGTGAGCGGGCTGGTCAAGCTGCTCAAACAGCACGTCGACGTACCGATCGATTTCCACACCCACTGCACCCCCGGCTATGGCCTGGCATCGTCAGTGATGGCCATGCTCCACGGCGTCGACATCCTCGACACCAACATCTGGTGGTTCGGCGGCGGCTCTGCTGCTCCCGCCATCGAGCTTGTCTACCTGTTTGCCAACCGTATGGGCATCGAGGTTGACGTGAACATGGAGGCAGTAGGCAAGATCCGCAACGAGCTTCTCAACGCCCGTCACGAACTCGCCGACTTCGACCTCGGCAAGGACAACATGCCTATCGAATTCAATCCCCTCACCGACACACTTCCCGAGCATATATCCGCTCAGTTTGACCGCGCTATCGAATGTGCCCGCGCCAACGATGAGGAAGGCCTGCTCGAAGCCTGCCACGCCATTGAAAGCTACTTCAAATTCCCCAAGCCCAACGAGCTTGTCAAGAACGCCGAAGTGCCCGGCGGCATGTACTCCAACATGGTTGCCCAGCTCAAGGCTCTCCAGGCTTCCGACCTTCTTGACGATGCCATGCGCCTGATCCCCAAGGTGCGCCGCGACGCCGGTCTTGTGCCGCTGGTAACTCCTACCAGCCAGATTGTAGGCAGCCAGGCAGTAAGCCTCGCACTTGACCGCAAGAAAGGCAACCCTGACTACTCCAATGCCTCCAACCAGTTCATCTCGCTCATCAAAGGCGAGTACGGTCACACTCCCGTAGCCATCGATCCTGCTTTCCGCGAGAAAATCACGGGCAGTGCCGAAGAGCATCCTTACGACGTGAACTCTTACCGCAAGCCCGAGAACCCGCTCCTGCCCGAATACGGCAATGTGCCTCTGGCTTCCAACGACGAAGAATATCTGCTTCTCGAGCTCCTTCCCTCGGTGGCCAACGGATTCCTCCGCAAGCGCCGCGCCGAAGAATATCAGGCCACTCAGGCTGAGGCCACGGCAGCCGCAGCTGCTGAAGAAGTTGCCAAAGAGCCCGAAGAACCTATCACCGGTGAAGTGCTCAGCGCTCCCATGGGCGGCCGCATCATACAGATCAACGTCAAACCCGGCGA
>OMNQ01000453.1_pt1 | contig 13419 bp, 10 predicted proteins | sample 1673871 | NCBI WGS metagenome assembly OMNQ01 (sample SAMEA103958130, study PRJEB25191) | human gut metagenome | biome: human-associated habitat [ENVO:00009003]; feature: intestine environment [ENVO:2100002]; material: feces | place: Germany | collected 2013/2015
GTGGCCTCTATGGGGCCGTTCTGCATACCCCGCGTTTCCACGCGGGGTTATGATTGCTCCACTCCGCTGCGCAAACGCGAACTTTTGAGAATGCGCCGATTTCGGCAGGGTGCAAGAAAAAACAAGGAAAACTTTGGGAAAAAGAGAGAACCAGGTGGGCTCGTTTTGCTTATTTGTTTTTTACCAGCAGCGCCTGATACGGCTCCAGTTCCACATCCGCAAGCCAGACGGAAGTGCCCTCCGGGGTGTGATACTTGCCGCCCAGAGCGTCCAGACTGGCCCCTGCCGGGTACTCGGTAAAGTTGAACAGTCCCACCAGCGTTTCCTCGCCGCGCTTGCGTACCAGCGCCAGCACGCCGGGGTTGTGGCTGTCCCATGTGGTCACCCACGCATCCGGGGCAAAGCAGGGGTCTGCCCGCATTTGGCGCAGCTGCTCCATGCCCTGCCACAGCTGGTTTTGCAGCGTGCCCTTTCGGGTGCGCTGCTTGGCATTTTCCCAGTTGAATTTGCTGCGGTGCAGGTTGCGGCTGTCCTCCACACGGTCGGGGTCGTTTTTGTAATCCCAGCCATTGAGCTGTGCAATTTCATCGCCGCAGTTCAGCATGGGAAAGCCCTGCAAAAACGCCATGGCAGTGTGCAGCAGCAGGTCGCGCTTCACCGCGTAGTCCAGTGCGGTCTTGTCGTCCTTTTCCAGTGCCTGCTCCACGCCGCACAGGCTGGCGGTGGTGCCGCAGCTCCGGGCATCGCCGGTGGCAGGGTCGTAGTTGTACAGCTCGCCCTTTGCCCAGCTGCCGGGGAAATTGCCCTCGTAGAAGTGGTACAGGTATTCCTTGTGCTTCTGCGGGTCGATGCCCAGCCGGTTTTCCACCGCCTCGTCCAGACCCCAGCCGATGTCATCGTGGCAGCGCAGATAGTTCACGAACCAGCAGTTGTCCGGCAGAGCGTGGAGGGCATCCAGCTGGGCTTTCAGCAGCCGGGTGTCCCGGCTGGCAAGGGCACCCCACAGGTTGACCATGGTGGACACGTTGTAGAGCATGTGGCATTCCGGCTTTTCCGGGGTACCGAAATAAGCCGCCAGCTCCTTGGGAGCCATGACCACCTCGCCCTTGAGGATGACCGCCGGGCAGACGCATTCCAGCACCATGCGGAGCATCCGCACGATGGTGTGCACCTGCGGCAGATTGCGGCAGGTGGTGCCCAGCTGCTTCCAGATGTAGGGCACGGCGTCAATGCGGAACACCTCTACGCCCAGATTTGCCAGATGCAGGATGCTCTTGGTCATGTCCACGAACACCGCCGGGTTTGCGTAGTTCAGGTCCCACTGGTAGTCGTGGAAGGTGGTCAGCACCCACTTGTGCATCTCCTCACACCATGTAAAGTTGCCGGGCGCAGTGTTGGGGAACACCTGCGGCACAGTCTGCTCGTACTGGTCGGGGATGGTGCGGTCGTCATAGAGATGGTAATACGCCTGAAACCACGGGTCGCCCGCCTTTGCCGCCATGGCCCAGCGGTGGGTGCTGGCGGTGTGGTTCATGACAAAATCCAGACACAGGCTGATGCCCGCCTTGCGCAGTTCACGGGTCAGATTTTCGAGGTCTTTGTTGGTGCCAAGGGCCGGGTCTACGGTGTCAAAATCCTCCACCGCATAGCCGCCATCGTTGTGGGGATGGGGCATCTGCAGCAGGGGCATCAGGTGCAGATAGGTCAGCTTCTGCTCCTTGAGGTAGGGCAGCTTCTTTGCCAGTTCTTTCAGATTTCCGGCAAAGAGGTCGGTGTACATGGTCATGCCGAACATATTGCCCCGCTTGTACCACTCCGGGTCGGCAGAGCGTGCCTTGTCCAGTGCTTTCAGCTCGGCGCTGCGGGCGTTGTAGGCTTCTGCCATCTCCCGCTCCAGAACTTCCAGCCCTTCCCGGTTGTGGTACAGTTCCATGAACAGCCATTCCAGCTCGTCCTTGTGCTTGGCAAACCGGGACTCAAATTCCTGCTTTACTGCCATGGTTCAGCCCTCCACTTCTGCAAGGGTGGGCATGGCGGGGATAGCGCCGTGGCGGCTGGTGGTAATGCTGGCTGCCTTGTTGGCAAAAGCCAGAATGCCTTCCAACTTGTCCACCGTCAGGGTGTCCAGCTCCTCCTTGCAGAGCTTGGACAGGGCAGCCCCAAAGAAGGTATCGCCTGCGCCGTTGGTGTCGCCTACCTTGCAGGGAACGCCAGCCACATGGCCGGTCTTGTCCCCAAAGCGGTAGAATACGCCGTTTGCACCCAAGGTGACAAAAATCAGCCGGATGCCGTTCTGTGCCAGTTGTGCCGTGCCGCTTTCGCAGTCGGTGGTGCCGGTGAGCAGGGGCAGCTCCTCATCGGAAACTTTCAGAATATCCACCAGCGGCAGGGGTGCTTTCATCTGAGCAATGGCGTCCTCTTTGTTCTTCCAGAGGTTGGCACGGTAGTTGGGGTCGTAGGTGATGGTAGCACCCAGCTTTTTGGCACGGGCGGCAGCATCCAGCGTGGCAGTGCGGGAGGGGTCAGCGGTCAGGCTGACAGAGCCGAAGTGGACGATTTTGGCAGCTTTCAGAGCCTCGTCCGAAATATCCTCTTTGCACAGCATCACGTCAGCGTTGGCACTGCGGTAGAAGCTGAAGTCCCGCTCGCCGGTGGCATCCACCGAAACAACAGCCATGGTGGTGGGGTGGTCTGCATCCACCGCCATGCCGGAAACATCTACCTTGTTTTCTGCCAGAACCTCTTTCAGGTAGCGGCCAAAGGCATCCGCACCCACCTTGCCGATAAAGGCGGTCTGTGCGCCCAGTCTGGAAGCAGCCACCGCCAGATTGGCCGGGGCACCGCCGGGGTTTGCGGCAAACTGAGGAATGCCGCGCGCATCCTTGCCGGTCTGGGTCAGGTCGATCAAAACTTCGCCAATCGTTAAAATGTCCATGTGTTTCCTCCTTATTTTTATCCTATAAGCTAAAACCCAACGATCACCGCTGGAACAGATAATGAATGTAAGCGGCTGCACGCTCCGGGTGCGGTGCATTCTGCACTACCCCAAGATAGACCTTGCCAGAAAAACCTGCCTGCCTGACAAACGGCGTGTCCGAAATATCCAGCACGGTCCCACCGGCGTTCAAACCCGACAGTGCATGGAAAGACGCATCCAGTGTCCGCAGATCGAGAAAATAATCATCTGCCAACAGTCGATCCCGTGCATATTCGTCCATCAGAACAACATCTAACCGCTGGGCACTGACTGCACCCAGCAGCTTCATCTCCGAAGCATATACATACTGCTCCTCTGCGCGTTCGCTTTCGCTGAGCAGCAAGCCGGACAGCAGATCGACCTGTTGCTTTTTGGTCAGACCCTGCGCCTCGGCAAAGCCGGTGGTAAGCTGTTCCGTCAGATCAGACCCGGCAGTGATATTTACCAGACCAAGGTAAAGCACATCCTCTTTTTTCGTCACATGACGGTAGGCTGCATACCCGAGGATATAGACGACGATGAGCACGATCGCAATGGGCAGCTTGTAATATGCCCAGATGTGCTCCCACTTTTTGCGCCCATGGAGGGAGCGGAGCGTATCCCGGTCAGTTTTTGTCATGGTCGTATTCCTCGTGTACTGCATCAGGGTCTCCACCGATCAGATAGAGGATCCGAAGCATCAGAAAGGAGCAGAGCATGGCGCAGAAGCCCATGCCCAGCAGGAATGCAGGCGTGAACACAAACACTATGACGTACCCCATGATGCCATAGATCGCCGCCATCAGCAGGGTGCAAAACAGATACCGGACACCCACGAGAAACGCTGTTTTCAGGATGCCGAAGGTGGTGTTTTCAAACCGTGCCAGCAGAGGAAAGGCATACAGCAGAACGATGCCGTACAGAACTGCCGCACCAATAAGCACTGCAGTGAGCAGCGTCCAGAAAATGTTTTCGCTCCACATTCGGCGCAGCACAAAGCCATCCGCAGCCAGGAAACTGCCGACTGCCAGCAGGATAAGCCAGAGTTTTGTGGCAGGCTTAAAATTTTCCCGGAACGCCTTAAAAAACATCCGGGTCAGACCATCGTCCCGATCTTCCGCCATTTTGAGCGTGACGTAGAACAATGCGGTCGTAGAAGCCCCTATGGTAACGATGGGCAGGCTGCACACGAGCCATAAGATGTTCAGGTAAGCACTGTAAGTCAATTTCGTCAGCACAGCAAACAGCGGCTTGTCCGTATTGCACAGGTCACGCATGGGGGTTCTCCTTTCGCTCAATCTCCTGTGGATTCGCGCAGGATCAGGTTGGTTTCCGTATAGACGGTGCGATAGTTCAGCGATGGCTCTTCGATGCGGGTCATAAGCAGATTGGCAGCGGTGTAGCCCATGATCTGTCCATGGATATGGATCGAAGTCAGACGGGGGGCAAAGTAGGAAGCCTCCTGACTGTCATCGAAGCCGCAGACCCAGATATCATCGGGAACCGAATACCCCAGCTCATTCAATGCCTTGACCAGATCCATGGCAACAAAGTCATTGGCGCAGACAAAGGCATCCGGCATCGTTTTGAACCGACGGATGGTTTCGTACAGGGATACCGGATAGTTCTGCTGTCCAGATGGCATCGCACAGGTGCTCAGGCCTTCTGTCAGACCAAAGTACTCCACTGCATCCTTATAAGCCATATAACGCTCAAAGAAGGACTGACAGTGGTTTTTATCCCCCGCAAAGCTGATGCGTTTTTTGCCGCGCTGGACCATGTGGGCCACCGCATTCTGGATCTCAATGCGGTTTTCCATATAAAGGCGGTCGGCTTTAAGAGGAGGACGCATATCCATCACAGGGGTGTCTACAAACAGCAGCGGAACATCCAGATCGCACAGCATCTGTGCGTAGTCATAGTCGAATACTTCAAAGCAGATGATGCCGGCTGTGCGCTGGATGTTGAGAGAAGATGGAAGTTTTTTCTCTTTCAGCTCTATGGGAGAAATGCGATGAATGGTCATGCCGCTGTGCAGATGGTCGATTTCCGACTGGAAACGATCCAGCATCATGGAGGAAAAGTGAGAGTTGTTCAGAAACCGGGTCGTCAGCATGGCGATCTCCCGTTTGTCACTCGGCAGAATGAAAGGCTCTGCTGTTTTTGCAGCGTCTTCCTGAAACAGCGGCAGATAGGCAAACTGCTTATAGCCCATTTCGGCGGCTTTGCGCAGGATCTTCTCCCGTGTGGCATCTGCCAGCACACCGGTGTTGTTGATGGCCTTTGAAACTGTGTTGCGGGAAAGCTGCAGTTCGTTTGCAATATCCTGAATGGTGACCTTGGTTGCCATAAGTCATCCTCTTTCCTTACAATATAGGGGCGGATGTTCCTTCTTTTATAGATAAAGTCTGGTGACGGATCTTATTCTTTATGACTCCAGTATAGTGCAAATGCACAAATTAGTCAAATGTAAAAATGCAAATCATCATTTTGCATATTTGCGCACGTTCGGATTTGTGCATCTGTACGAATCCACAGTAATTGTTGATGTATCCCATAAATTATCGTTGACATTCGCTTGCTTGCGTGATATAAATGAATTACAGAGTTTTACATTTGCACAATCAAAGTGAAAAACGTAAAATTCAAAGGTGCAAATGTAAAACACAAATCAAACGGCAAGCAAATCAAAAAGGAGGAGAATGATTCATGAAAGCAAAGACGGCCTCGCCGGAAACGGCTGTGCTGACAGCAGAACGCAAGCTGCACAACACATGGGTCTACATCAAACGGCATTGGCAGCTTTACCTGTTGTTCCTGCTGCCTGCCGTGGCGCTGACGCTGGTGTTCAAGTACGCTCCCATGGGCGGTGTGCTGATCGCATTCCAGAAGTACAATCCCTTCAAGGGCATCTGGGGCAGCGAGTGGGTAGGCTTCAAAAACTTTACCCGCTTCATGTCCTCGCCGGACTTCCAGCGTTATCTGATCAACACCCTGAAGCTGAGCGTCTACGGTCTGCTGTGGGGCTTCCCGATCCCCATCCTGCTGGCATTCCTGCTCAACCGTATCGAGAGCAAGAAGATCAAGCAGAAGGTGCAGCTGGTGCTGTATATGCCCAACTTCATCTCGGTCATCGTGCTGTGCGGCATCGTCCGGGTGCTGCTGAGTGTCACCGGTCCGGTGAACGGCCTGCTTCACACCAGCATCAACTTCATGACGCTGCCGGAAGCGTTCCGCCCCATCTACATCATCAGCGGCATCTGGCAGGGTGCCGGCTGGGCATCCATCATGTACACCGCATCCCTTTCTAACGCCAGCAAAGATCTGAAGGAAGCTGCGATGATCGACGGCGCAAACCTGATCCAGCAGATCATGACGGTGGAGTGGCCCGCCATTAAGGATATGGTCGTTATTCAGTTCATCCTGCAGGCAGGCAACATCATGAGCATCGGTTTTGAAAAAGCCTATGCCCTGCAAACTGACCTGAACCTGAACACTGCCGAGATCATTGCAACGTACGTTTATAAAAAGGGCCTGTTGGACGGCGATTACAGCTTTTCCACGGCAGTCGGTCTGTTCAACACCGTTGTCAACGTCATCCTGCTGATCGCAGTGAACAAGGTCGTTGCCAAAATGAACGATGGCAAGGGCTTGTAAGGAGGGGTTTACCATGGCAAAACAGAAAAAATCAAAAATGGCCCTCTACACCAGACAAGATAAGATCATCCTGTACTGCGGCTACGCACTTCTGGGCTTGTTCCTGCTGGCAATCATCGTTCCGATGATCTACATCGTCATCGCGTCCTTTATGGACCCGGTCACTCTGCAAAACAAGGGCATCTCCTTTGATTTCAGCAAGTGGAGTCTGGATGCTTACCAGCGTGTCGTTTCGGACAAGCAGATCTGGGTCGGCTTCAAGAACGCAGTACTTTACTCGATCATCTTCACCATCATCTCGGTAGCTGTGACGATGCTTGCCGCTTATCCCATGTCGCTGCCGGACTTCAAAGGCAAAACGATCTTCAACACCTTGTTTGTGATCACGATGTTTTTCAGCGGCGGTCTGATCCCCACCTACCTGCTCATCAACAATCTGGGTCTGCTGGATTCCATGTGGGCGGTCATTCTGCCGGGAGCATTCAGCGTGTGGAACATGATCATTGCCCGTACCTATTATCAAGGCATCCCGCGTGAGCTGCGTGAAGCTGCGGATGTGGATGGAGCCAGCGAGATGCTTTACTTCTTCAAGATCCTGCTGCCCGTCTGTATGCCGGTGGTGGCAGTTCTGGCTCTGTGGCAGTTCGTGGCAATGTGGAACAGCTACTTTGACGCCATGATCTACCTGAACAGCGCATCGAAGCAGCCGCTGCAGCTGGTGCTGCGTTCCATCCTGATCCAGAGCCAGCCGGAATCCGGCATGATCGCAGATATCCAGAGCACTGCCGAACGTGCGAAGATGGCAGAGCTGCTCAAATATGCAACCATTATTATTTCCAGTCTGCCGCTGCTGGTGATGTATCCCTTCTTCCAGAAGTATTTTGATGCCGGCATCATGGCTGGTTCCATTAAAGGCTGAGGATATTCCAGAATTTTATAAGCAGGTACGCTCATCTGTTACACGAAAAAAGAAACATAAAAAAGGAGAAAATACCATGAAAAAGCTGATCTCTCGCCGCAACTTCCTCAAGGTCTGCGCTCTGGCGGGCTCTGCCGCTGCTCTGTCTGCCTGTGGCGGCGGCAAATCCACCGGCGGCAACAATTCTGCTGCCGCAGCTGTGGATGTGACCGGTGCCGTTACATTTCCGCTGTCCGAAAAGGTCACCTTTACCGGTATGACCAGCTTCCCTGTGGGCAGCGAACCCGAGCCGAACAACCGCACCATCTTCAAGCGTCTGGAAGAGCAGACCAATGTGCACATCGACTGGACCGCCATCCAGTCCGACCAGTGGAGCGATAAGATCACCCTGAATATGTCCAACCCCAACACCCTGACGGATTTTGTTTTTACTGCTGATTTTACCGACAGCAATCTGCTGCGCTACGCAGATCAGGGTGTCATCCTCAATCTGGAAGACTACATTGACAACAATATGCCTTATCTCCAGAAGGTCTTTGAGCAGTACCCGGAGTACCGCACCATGTGCACCGACAGCGATGGCCACATCTGGGCACTGCCCTGGATCGAGCAGCTCGGCTCAGAAAAGACCGCCATCCAGACCATTGGCAACATGAGCTTCATCAATACCAAGTGGCTGAACTTCCTCGGTCTGTCGATGCCCACCACGGTGGACGAGTTTGAGCAGGTGCTGATGGCATTCCGTGATAACGCCGCTTCTATCAAGGCAGAGTATGGCATTGACGGCGACATCATCCCCATGTCCTGCATCGTCAACAACGGCGATCAGGACCCCAGCATCCTCATCAATGGCTTTGGCGAAGGCTACGGCGATGCTGACAAGGACCGCCATATTGCCGTTACCAACGACCGGAAAGTCATCTGTGCCGCCACCCAGCAGGGCTACCGTGATGGTCTGGACTGGCTGCACAAGCTGTATGCCGAGAAGCTCATTGACCCGGAGTGCTTCACGCAGGAGTGGTCCACCTATGTTTCCAAGGGCAAGGCTGGCCGCTATGGTGTCTGCTTCAGCTGGGATGTTGCCAACATTGACAACCTGACCGACTGGGAGCCGCTGCCTGCCCTGACCGCCGATACCCGCAATATCACCCCGCAGAACGGCTCTTTCACCAGCGGCTTTGCCCGCGGCAGATGCGTTGTCACCGCAAAGGCGGCTAATCCTGCACTGGTTTGTGCATGGCTGGATCAGATGTACGCACCCCTCCAGTCTCCGCAGAACAACTGGGGTACTTACGGCGATGCGGAAGGCTTTAACATTTTTGAACTGTCCACCAACGATAAGGGCGAGCCCATGCTGAAGCACGCTCCTCTGGGCGATGCTTCTCCCGTGGAAGTCCGTGAGGCGCAGTGTGTCGGCGGGCCTCTGGCGGTTCTGGATGATTACTATGGTGTATACGTTACCTGCCCGGACGATGCACAGTACCGTCTGGACTGGATCAAGGAGATCTACACCCCGGATATGAACAACGATTATGTCTATCCCAATGTCTTTATGAGCAATGAGGACACCGAGCAGGTCTCGAACCTGCAGGCAGATCTGCAGACCTACATGAATACGCAGAAGGCTGACTGGATCATGAACGGCACTACGGATGCAGAGTGGAACGAATATCTGAGCAAGCTGGAAGCCTACGGCCTGTCCGACTATCTGGGCATTATGCAGAAATATCTGGATGCTTACTACGCATAAGAATTCTTTCCTTTGGAGGATTCCATGAACGATTTGACTTTACAAAAAGCCCGTGCCTACGAGGCCGAGCACGGCGCTGCCATTTCCCCGGCGGAACGCCCTGCCTACCACATGACCCCCTATGTGGGCTGGCTGAACGACCCCAACGGCTTCTCTTATTATAAAGGGAAGTATCACCAGTTCTATCAGTATAACCCCTACGATGTGCGGTGGGCGCCCATGCACTGGGGTCACGCCGTCAGCACCGACCTGCTGCACTGGGAGTATCTGCCCTGTGCGCTGGCCCCGGATTCCCCGGCGGACAACGGCCCCGGCTGCTTCTCCGGCTCTGCCACCCAGATGGATGACGGCAAGCAGCTGCTGATGTACACCAGCGTGGTGGCAGAAAAGCAGCCCAATGGGGAGATGCGGGACATCCAGACCCAGAGCATTGCCATCGGTGACGGTCTCAACTACGAAAAGCCCGCCTGCAACCCGGTGCTGACCCAGAAAGACCTGCCGGAAGGCTTCAGCAAGTTCGACTTCCGGGACCCCAAGATCTGGCGTGAGGCCGACGGCACCTACTCCGCCGTCACCGTCTGCCTGGCCGAGGACGGCAGCGGCGCAGCGGCACTGTTCCAGAGCAAGGACGGCTTCGACTGGCACTTTGTCACGGTGCTGGAACGCTGCAACAATCAGTACGGCAAAATGTGGGAGTGCCCGGACTTCTTCCCGCTGGACGGCAAGCAGGTCTTGATGCTCGGCCCCATGGAGATGCTGCCCAAGGGCGAGTTCCACAACGGTCACAACGTGATTGCCTTCATCGGCAGCTACGACGAAGTCACCCACACCTTCACCAAGGAAAATGTGCAGCTGATGGATGGCGGCATCGACTTCTACGCCACCCAGACCACCCTTGCCCCGGATGGCCGCCGGATCATGACCGCATGGCTGCAGACCTGGTCGGACACCGAGGATAAGCCCCAGGGCTGCAAGTGGTTCGGGCAGACCATCTGCCCGCGCGAGCTGCACATCAAGGACGGACGCATTGTTCAGGCCCCGGTGCGGGAGCTGGATGCCGTCCACGGCAAGCGCACCTTCCACGAAAATGTGACGGTGCAAGGCGAAACTTCTCTGGAAGGCATCAAGGGCCGTGTGGCCGACCTGACCGTCACGGTGCAGCCCGGCGAATACCGCTCCTTCACCCTGAAGCTGGCCGCCGATGCAGACCATCACACCAGCCTGACCTACGACCCCTACACCTCCGAGCTGACGCTGGACCGCAGCCATGCCGGTTCCCGTGCCGACATCGTTCACCGCCGCAGCTGCAAGGTCCGCAGCCAGAACGGTGCCCTCAAGCTCCGCATCCTGCTGGATAAAAACAGCGTGGAGGTCTTTGTCAACGATGGCGAGCAGACCATGACCGCATGGATCTACACCCCTCAGTCTGCCGATGGCATCACCTTTGCTGCCGATGGCAAAGCAACTGTTACGGTGGAACAGTTTGAACTGAATCTGTAACCTGATATTCCCTTCATTTCTCCTTCATAAAAGCACAGCCCCGCTTTGGATCCTTCTTCACCAAAGCGGGGCTGTGTTTGTTATTTGCAGTCAGTTTTTACGGTTCGATCACATTGAAAGTCTTCTCGAACTTGGAGGCGTACGCCAGCAGACGCTTCAGGACGGTGGCATCGCCTGTGATCTGGACCTGACCCGCCTGCTGACCGGTCATCAGAGCAAACAGTTGCAGCCGCCGACAGGTAACGGACGCCTGCGCATCCGGGCGGTTCTCGCCCGGATAGGTCAGCAGCACGCCGTTCTTGCGGGTGACATAGAACTGCTCGTTCTCATCCGTTACGGTTAAATTCAGGGTCAGGTCATCGTTCTGCGCAGCGTTGGCATCGGTCAGGATGGCGATATAGTCCAACAGCATGGAGACCGTCATTGCGCGCATACTGTTGGTGAGACCATTCGCCGTGCGGGCACGCCCGGACAGATTGCCGTTCCGCAGTTCCGCTGCGCCCATCAGATACGCATTGCGCCACGCACCGGACTCTGCCTGATAACCCAACTGCTCCAGCGCATCGGCGCACAGGTTGCGCGCCTTCTGGTTGGATGGATCTGCAAAGACCAGCTCCTTTGTGATCTGCGCCACCCACTGATACTCGCCCTTGTTGTAGTCCTTTTTTGCCCGAAGCAGAACGGCTTCCGTACTGCCGAGATACTCCACCATCTTTTTTGCTGTTTCGCTGGGCGGGAGCGGGTCCAGATTGACCGGGTTCGCATCGTACCAGCCCAGATATTTCTGGTAGATGGCTTTGGCGTTATGCGGCAGCGTGCCGTAATACTGGCGGGTATACCAGACTTTTTCGAGCGCATCCGGCAACGAGATCATGGCGGCGATCTCGTTGGAGGTGTACCCCATGTTCATATAGTGCAGGGTCTGGTCGTGGATGAACTTGTAGATCGCAGCCGTGTTCAACAGATACTCGTGGATCTCCTCGCCCCAGTGCGGCCAGTTGTGGCTCTGGAACACCACATCGGTCTTGTCACAGAAGCGCTGGTCGGCCTCGATGATGTACTTCGCCCAATCGTTGGCATCCCGCACCTGTGCGCCACGCAGGGTGTAGAGGTTGTGCAGGGTGCCGGTGCAGTTTTCGGCCATCCAGAGGGCACGGTACTTCGGGAAATAGGCGTTCATTTCGGCAGGGGCTTCGGTGCCGGGGGTCAGCTGGAATTCGATCTCCAGCCCGTCGATGGTCAGCTTTGGAACATCTTCCCCGATCTCGTAGGTAGGAGCGATGAGGGTCACCGTACCGGTAGACTGTCCCATGCCGATGCCGATGGAGAGTGCTCCTTTCTCTCCTTTTTCCAGCACTGTACCATACTGATACTGCGCACGCCGGGCCATTGCGATGCCGGCATAGACGTTTTCGCTGATAGCGTGTTTCAAAAATCCTTCCGGTGCAAGGATGACCGTTTTGCCCGAGGCAAGCTGTTTGTCAATGGAAAGGCTGGGGTCCGCTACATCGTTCCGGTCGATCGCACCCTCTGCGCCGCCAAAGTGATCCACATGGCTATGACTGTACAGCACAGCTTTGACATCCAGCGGTCCGAACCGGTTTTCCATCAACGCTTTTGCTGCCTGCATATTTTCTTTGCACATCAGGACATCAAAAATGATCCAGCCGTGGTTGGTGCGGATGAAGGTCGCATTGGCCATATCAAAGCCGCGCACCTGATAGATGCCGTCGCACACTTCAAACAGACCGGCCTTGGCGTTCAGCTGCGTGTTCCGCCACAGGCTCGGATTGACGGTGTCCGGCGCGTCCCGGTTCAAATCGCCGTAGCTCTGCAGATCCCACGCCGTTGTTCCGTCATCGTTGTAAATGACCCTGCCTTCCTGATCGTCCAGCAGGCCGCGCGTTGCATTGTCAAATTCCTGCCGGTCGGAAAAATCCAGTTTGCTGTACCACTCCGCATTTTTTTCTGCGGTACAGCTCGTCGCATCCTGCGTCGTCCCCGGCTTTGAAGGGTCGCTGAAGAAATCAGCGATAAAGTTCAGGCTATTATTTTCGGCTTCGCTTCCGGCTGCATGTGCAGACAAGGATACTCCGCACGCCAGCATTGTAGCAGCCGAAGCGGAAATAAAATTCCGACGGGTCATTTTCATAGCAGGTTCCTCCTTATTACGGATCAGTTTGTGCGGACGACCGGCGGCTGCCAGTCTGTCAGTGCGGCGGCATCCGGTTTATAGATACGAAGGAAGAGGTGGAAATCTCCCTCTCCTACCGGCAGCCAGTTGGTCGTGTCCGCCGGTGCCTCTTTGGAAAGGGTGATATCGATCGAGCCGTCCGGATTACGGTGCAGACCGGAGCGGTCGTTGACGCAGTAGCGGTCAATGGGGTTTTCAATGAGGAAATCGTTCTCCCCGTAGGCGGTCACCGACCAGAAGCCCTTTTCCAGTGTGGGAGGATCTGCCTCGATATGCAGCGTATAGGTCTTTTTGCCGGTCAGGACTGTGCCGGTGCTGTCCACGTCTGTTTTAGGGTAGATGGCAACATCGGTGGTGTTGGCACCCAGACCCCGCAGCGCCACCATGGTACGGTAGGTATATGCTGTGCCAAAGTTGCCGATGGGGTCACCGTAATAAATCCA
>OMNQ01000459.1_pt1 | contig 13163 bp, 10 predicted proteins | sample 1673871 | NCBI WGS metagenome assembly OMNQ01 (sample SAMEA103958130, study PRJEB25191) | human gut metagenome | biome: human-associated habitat [ENVO:00009003]; feature: intestine environment [ENVO:2100002]; material: feces | place: Germany | collected 2013/2015
AGAGGGGCTTGCAGGGCGGCTCGGCGAGGCACTTGCCGGAGCTCAGGCCCTCGGCGAGACGGGGCTCGACTTCGCCTGCTCCACCGACCGTGAGGCGCAGACGGAGCTGCTGCGCGCCCACCTGCGGCTGGCCCGCGAACGGGGCCTTGCGGTGATGCTGCACTGCGTGCGGGCCTTCGAACCGCTGATGAACGAATTGAAAGCCTGCCCGCCCCCGGCGGCCATCTTCCACGGCTTCATCGGCTCGCCCGAGCAGGCGCGGCGGGCCGTCGGCAGCGGCTGGTACCTCTCCTTCGGCATGCGTACCTTCGCTTCGCCGCGGAGCCTCGAAGCGCTGCGCACGACGCCACACGAACGGCTCTTCTTCGAGACGGACGACGACCCTGCGGAGATCGGAAGCGTCTACGCCGCAGCCGCCGCAGTGCTTGGCTGCCGCGTCAGCGAACTGCAACAGGCAACGGAGGCTAACTACCGGAGGCTCTTCACCCCACGGGCGACAACGGGCACAGAGGCATGCGATAAGTTAAAGAAAAACACGAGATAATGAACGACAACTGGCTGGAAAGAACCGAATTGCTGCTTGGCAAAGAGAAACTTTCACAAATCCGCGACGCCCACGTTCTGGTCGTCGGTCTGGGCGGCGTGGGCGCCTATGCCGCCGAGATGATCGCCCGTGCGGGCGTAGGCCGCATGACGGTGGCCGATGCCGACACGGTGAACCCGACGAACATCAACCGCCAGCTGGTGGCGCTCCACTCGACCGTCGGGCGGCAGAAGGCCGAGGTGCTGGCCGAACGGCTGCGGGACATCAACCCCGCGATCGGACTCACGGTGGTCAATCGCTACATCAAGGACGAGGAGACCTACACGCTGCTCGATGCCGCGCGTTACGACTATGTGGTGGACGCCATCGACACCCTCTCGCCGAAACTGGCGCTGATCGCCGCCTCGCTCGAACGGGGCTATCCGCTGGTCAGCTCGATGGGGGCCGGGGCCAAGACCGACCCCACGAAGCTGGAGATCGCCGATATCTCGAAGACCCACCACTGCCCGCTGGCCCACATGCTCCGCAAGCGGCTGCACAAGATCGGCATCCGCAGCGGCTTCCGAGCCGTCTTCTCGCCCGAACCGATGCGCGAGGGGGCGATGATCCTCTGCGAGGAGCAGAACAAGAAGTCGAACGTCGGGACGATCTCCTACATCCCGCCGCTGTTCGGCATCGGCTGCGCCTCGGTGGTGATCCGGGGGCTGATCGGCGAACTCGACTGACCGCCACAGCCCGTCAGGGACGCTCCGCGGCCATGCGGTCGATGAAGAGGATGCCGTCCAAGTGATCCACCTCGTGCTGGAAGATGACGGCCGTATAGCCCCGTATGACCTCCCTGCGGAGGATGAAGCGGCTGTCGCGGTAGCGGATCTCGATCTGCTGCGGCCGCGCCACATCGCCGTAGCGGTCCGGGACCGAAAGGCACCCCTCCGGACCGGGAACCGCAGGCCCCGTACGCCGCACGATCTCGGGATTGACATAGACGCCGAACGGCTCGCCCGGCAGGTCGAAGCGCTGTACGGCGATGACCCGCAGCCCGATGCCGACCTGCGGGGCGGCGATACCCACCCCTTCGTTCTGCGGGTTGCGGACCGTGGTCAGCAATTCCTCGCACAGGCGGCCGAACTCCTCGGCGGCATACATCCGGGCGGTCACCGGCTCGGCACGCCGGCGCAGGAAGAGCGAATCGCTGCGGTCGGCAATGCTCCACACGCGCAGTAGGCCGCCGTCCGCGTTGTCGAGCGTCTGCCGCCAGGAGGCCTCGAACGCCGGGCGGGCGCATCCCGCCGAGACCAGAGCCGCGGCAAAGGCGGTCCACAGGCGGATGGGAAGGGTCGGAAATTTCATCTGTGCAAAACGGTTTCTCGGGACAAATATACGAAAAACGGGCGACCGAAGGCGAAAAGCCGCTATCTTTGCCCTGCGGGTAGCGGCTGCGGCGTGTCCGGGCCCTGCCGCCGAAAAGTATTCAAGAAGCATTCAAGAAACACAAAGAACCATTCCGATGAAACCGAACATCGTATTTCTCGACCAGTACAGCCTCGGGGAGGCCGACCTTTCGTCGATCCGTGCGCTGGGGAACTATACGGGCTACGAGACCACGCGGCGCGAAGAGATCGTCGCCCGTGCGGCCGACGCCGACATCGTCATCACCAACAAGGTGCCGTTCGACCGTGCCACGCTCGAACGCCTGCCCCGCCTGCGGCTGATCTGCGTGGCCGCCACGGGAATGAACCACATCGACCTGGCCGCCGCGGCCGAACGGGGCGTCGCCGTGAAGAACGCCGTGGGTTACTCGACCCATTCGGTCACGGAGACGACCATCGGCGCCGCCATCGCACTGCTGCGCCAGATTGTCTACTACGACCGCTACGTGAAGGAGCACTACGCCGGGGCCGAACGGCAGTACCACTTCGGCCGCACGACCCACCAGCTCTACGGCTTGCACTGGGGCGTCATCGGGCTGGGCAACATCGGACGCAACGTGGCCCGTGTCGCCACGGCCCTGGGGTGCGAGGTGGCCTACACCTCCACGTCGGGCATCGAGCGGCAGGAGGAGTATCCCTGCATGCCGCTTGGCGAACTGCTCGCCTGGGCCGATATCGTGTCGGTCCACTGCCCGCTGAACGACCGCACGAAGGGGTTGATCGGCGCCGGCGAGCTGGCACGGATGAAGCCTTCGGCCCTGCTCATCAACGTGGCGCGCGGCGGGATCGTGGACGAGGCGGCCCTTGCGGCCGCACTCGATGCGGGACGCCTGGCGGGGGCCGCACTCGACGTCTTCGTGCACGAGCCGCTCGAGAAGGGCAATCCCCTGCTCTCAGTGCGCGAGCCCGAACGGCTGCTGCTCTCGCCCCACAACGCCTGGTCGCCCGTCGAGGCCGTGGAGATCCTCGTGCGGTGCATCGCCGACAACATCCGCTCATTCAACGGCAGCGCACGATGAACGCCGAGACGACCCCGCCCGCGCTGACACCCGACGAGCGACGGCAGCGCGTCTTCGAATGGCTCGACGCCCACGGCATCCGCTACACGTGGTACGAGCATCCGGAGGCCCCGACCATAGAGATCACCCGCCAATACTGGCGCAACGACGGTTCGAAGCACTGCAAGAACCTCTTCTTCCGCAACCACAAGGGCAACCGCCACTACCTGGTCTCGTTCGATGCCGAGCAGTCGCTGGCCATCCACGACCTCGAACACCGTCTGCACCAGGGCAAGCTGTCGTTTGCCTCCGAGCAGCGCATGGAGCGCTGGCTCGGGCTGCGGCCCGGCTCGGTATCGCCCTTCGGGTTGATCAACGACACGGAGCACCACGTGCACCTGTTCCTCGACGCCCGGTTGCAGGAGTACCCCTCGCTCTCGTTCCACCCCAACGACAACCGCGCCACGGTGGTCATCCCGCGCGAAGAGTTCCTGTGCTACCTCACGGAGGTGGGCAACAGCTATGAATTTCTCGAACTCTACTGAACAACGAGCCGTTTTTTTTCCTACCTTTGGATAAACCCAACGAATCGGAAAACCCTTAAAAAACAAACCCGACCATGAAAAAACTCGTTCTCGCACTGCTCATGACCCTTTGCACCCTGGGTGCGCTTCGGGCCCAGTCCCTGCAATCGGACATCATGTCCTTCTTGCGCACCGAAGGATACTCCCCCTCCTACGACTCGGACGGCGACATCCAGTTCAAGAAGGAGGGATACCTCTATTACGTCATCGTCAAGGACATCGACGATGGCTACTCCTACGTCGAGGTTCGCGTGCCGTTCGGCATTTCGGACATGTCGCTCAGCGAACTGCAGAACATTGCCTCCGAGCTCAACACCGCGAAGTTCCTCTGCAAATGCTCGGCATATCGCGATGACAGCGACGGAGACAACATCTTCCAGATCGGCATGGAGTTCGTCGCCTCCACCTCCTCGCAGGCCCGTTACCAGATGAAGCATGCCCTGCGGCTGATGCCCGTATGGATCAGCGCCTTCGATGAGTATCTCTGACATCCGGGAGGAGTGCAGGCCGGGGCCCGGCCCACGAAAAAGAGGGGATCCGCGCATGTGCGCGAATCCCCTCTTCTCTTTTCGGATCGGAAAGCGCAGGAAGCGGCGAGGAGAAGGCTCCGATGCCCGGTGTGCATGCGGATCTTCGCCGGATCGGGCCGCACCACAAATGACGAAGACCGGTCCTGCGACCGGTCTTCATTCGTTTCATTCGGTTCCGGGGAACCGGGTTACTTCATCTCGACAAGAGCCTTGCCGGTCATCTCCTCGGGCTGGGGAAGTCCCATGAGCTTGAGCACCGTAGGAGCCACGTCGGCCAGGATGCCGTTGTGCACCGACTTCACGCGGTCCGACACCACAACGATGGGCACCGGGTTGAGCGAGTGCGCCGTGTTGGGCGTACCGTCGGGGTTGATGGCGTTGTCGGCGTTGCCGTGGTCGGCAATCATCACCACCTCGTAGCCGTTGGCCTTGGCGGCCTCGACCACCTTCTCGACGCAGCCATCGACGGCCTTGACGGCCTTGACAATAGCGTCGTAGACGCCCGTATGGCCCACCATGTCGCCGTTGGCGAAGTTCAGGCAGATGAAGTCGAACTTACGCTCGCCGAGGGCGGCAACCAGCTTGTCGGCAACCTCGGGGGCCGACATCTCGGGCTGCAGGTCGTAGGTGGCCACCTTGGGCGATGCCACCAGGATACGCTCCTCGCCCTCGAACTTATCCTCGCGGCCTCCGTTGAGGAAGAAGGTCACGTGGGCATACTTCTCGGTCTCGGCGATGCGCAGCTGCCGAAGGCCCTGCTTCGAAACCCACTCGCCGATCGTGTCGGGCACGTTCTCCTTGTCGAAGAGGATGTGCAGGCCCGTGAACTTGGCGTCGTAGGGGGTCATGCAGCAGTAGTAGAGCGGCATGGTGTGCATGCCGGCCTCGGGCATATCCTGCTGCGTGAGGACGATCGTCAGCTCCTTGGCGCGGTCGTTGCGGTAGTTGAAGAAGATAACCAAGTCGTTCGGACGGATCAGACCTACGGGCTGGCCCGCAGCATCGACATGGACGATCGGCTTGATGAACTCGTCCGTCACGTCGGCATCATAGGACTTCTGCACGGCGGCGACCATGTCCGTGTCGTGCTCGCCGACACCCTCGACCAGCGCGTCGTAGGCCACCTTCACACGCTCCCAGCGCTTGTCTCGGTCCATCGCATAGTAACGGCCGATCACCGTGGCGATCTTGCCGCCCGTCTGGGCGAGGTGCTCTTCGAGCTGGGCGATGAAGCCCTTGCCGCTGTGCGGGTCGGTATCGCGGCCGTCCATGAAGCAGTGCACGTAGGTGCGCTCCGAAACGCCGTACTCGCGGGCGATGTCACAGAGTTTGAAGAGGTGCTCGAACGACGAGTGTACGCCGCCGTCCGAGGTCAGGCCCATGAAGTGCACGCCGGCGCCCTGCGCCTTGGCATATTCGAAAGCCTTGACGATCTCGGGATTCCGGAGGATCGAGTTGTCGCGGCAGGCGCGGTTGATCTTCACGAGGTCCTGGTAGACCACGCGGCCGGCGCCGATATTGAGGTGGCCCACCTCCGAGTTGCCCATCTGTCCGTCGGGCAGGCCGACGTTCTCGCCGTCGGTGCGCAGTTCGGCATGGGGGTACTTTTCGGTCATGGCCGAGATGTATGCGGGATGTACGGTCGAAATGACATCGGCCTTGTCGTGATGGCCGTTGCCCCAGCCATCGAGAATCATCAGTAATACCTTGTTGCTTTCCATAACTATCAGTTTTTAAGTCCCGTATTGTTTCCGTTCAGCGTCGGGCCGCCGGGATCCGCCCGGCATGCCGCCGCGTTATTCCACCTGCGCCGAGATCAGCTCCACGGCCTTGTCGATCGCAGCCTGCAGTCCGTCGGGGTTCTTGCCGCCGGCCGTAGCGAAGAAGGCCTGGCCGCCGCCACCGCCCTGCATGAGCTTCGCCGCCTCGCGGACTACCGCGCCGGCATTCACGCCGCGGGCCGTGATCTCGTCGCCGAGCATGACCGTCAGCGTCGGCTTGCCATCGACGAGCGACCCGACGACAAAGACCAGTTTCGGCAGGCGCTGGCGCAAATTATAGGCCAGGTCCTTGACGAAATCGGGACGTCGGTCGGTCTGCGTGCTGAACAGGCACATGCCGTCGCGCTCGGGGGCCGAAGAGGCGATCTTGTCGGCCCACTGGGCCACCTGTTCGCGGCGCATGGTCTCGACCTCCTTCGAGAGCTGCTCGTTGCTCTCGAGCATCTTCTTGACAGCCTGTACGACCTGCGGGTTGTTGAGGTACTCGGCAATATCGTGCATCGTATCTTCGGCAGCGTAGAGGATCTTCTCGGCCTGCTCGCCCGTAACGGCTTCGATACGGCGCACACCGGCCGAAATGGCACTCTCCGAGAGGATCTTGAAGAAGCCGATGGTTCCCGTCGAACGGGTATGCGTACCGCCGCACAGCTCGACCGAATCGCCGAAGCGGACCATGCGGACGCGGTCGCCGTACTTCTCGCCGAAGAGCATCATCGCCCCGGCGGCCGCAGCCTCCTCCTTCGTGGCGTTGCGGTTCTCCTCGAGCGGATCGTCGGCACGCACGGCACGGTTCACAAGCCGCTCCACTTCGCGCAGCTGCTCCGGCGTAACCTTCTGGAAGTGCGAAAAGTCGAAACGCAGCATTTCGGGCGTTACGAGCGAACCCTTCTGCTCGACATGGTTGCCCAGCACCTTGCGCAATGCGGCATGCATGAGGTGCGTGGCCGTATGGTTGTTGGCAGCCGACTGCCGCTTTCCGGCATCCACCACGGCATGGAACGGAGCTTCGGGATTCTCGGGAAGCGTCTCGACGATATGGATGATCAGACCGTTCTCCTTCTCGGTAGCTACGATCTCGATGCGTTCGTTGGCGCTCTCAATATAGCCCGTGTCGCCGATCTGACCGCCCGAATTGCCGTAGAAGGGCGTGCGGTCGAAGACCAGCTGGTAGGTCGTACGGCCCTTCGAGGTAACGCGGCGGTAACGCGCGATGCGCACCTCGTCGGTCAGCGTATCGTATCCCGTGAAGACGCTCTCCTTGATCGGGAAGAGCTCCACCCAGTCGTCCGTCGCCACGGCGGCGGCGTTGCGCGAACGCGCCTTCTGCGCCTGCAGCTCCTCCTCGAACGATGCGAGATCGACACCGACGCCCTGCTCGCGGGCGATGAGTTCGGTCAGGTCGATCGGGAATCCGAACGTATCGTAGAGTTCGAAGGCATCCTTGCCCGAAATAAGCTCCTTGCCCTCGCTCTTCGTGCGGGCGATAACGCCGTCGAGCAGGTTGATGCCCGTGGCCAGCGTGCGCAGGAACGAGGATTCCTCCTCCTCGATGACCTTCTCGATGAGCGTCTGTTGTGCCTTCAGTTCGGGGAACTGTCCGCCCATCTGCTCCACCAGGCCCGCAACCAGTTTGCAGAGCGTCGGCTCGGTGAAGCCCAGGTAGGTATAGCCGTAGCGTACGGCGCGGCGCAGGATGCGGCGGATCACATAGCCCGCCTTGACGTTCGACGGCAGCTGTCCGTCGGCGATCGAGAAGGCGATGGCGCGCAGGTGGTCGGCCATCACGCGCATGGCCACGTCCGCCTTCTCGTCCTCACCGTAGCGCTTGCCCGAAAGGGCCGCAATGCGGCCGATCGTCGGCTGGAAGACGTCCGTGTCGTAGTTCGACTTCTTGCCCTGCAGGATCATGCAGAGACGCTCGAAGCCCATGCCCGTATCGACGTTGCGCGCCGGCAGCTCCTCGAGCGAACCGTTGGCCTTGCGGTTGAACTGCATGAAGACCAGGTTCCAGATCTCGATCACCTGCGGGTGACCGGCATTGACCATCTCGCGGCCGGGCTTCGCGGCGATCTCCGCCTCGTCGCGCAGGTCGAAGTGGATCTCCGAGCAGGGGCCGCAGGGGCCCGTCTCGCCCATCTCCCAGAAGTTGTCGTGCTTGTTGCCGCGGATGATGTGGTCTTCGGGAAGATACTGTTTCCAATATCCGTAGGCCTCCTCGTCGAACGGCACGCCGTCCTCGTCCGAGCCCTCGAACACGGTGGCGTACATCCGCTCGGCCGGAAGCTTGTAGACGTCGTGCAGCAACTCCCAGGCCCAGGCGATCGCCTCCTTCTTGAAGTAGTCGCCGTAGGACCAGTTGCCCAGCATCTCGAACATCGTGTGGTGGTAGGTGTCGTGGCCGACCTCCTCCAGGTCGTTGTGCTTGCCCGAGACGCGCAGACACTTCTGCGTATCGGCCGCACGCGGGTACTTGCGGGGCGCATTGCCCAGGAAGATGTCCTTGAACTGGTTCATGCCCGCGTTGGTGAACATCAGCGTGGGGTCGCCCTTGACGACCATCGGGGCCGAAGGCACGATAGCATGCCCTTTCGACTCGAAGAAGTCGAGAAAGGCCTGACGAATTTTGTTGGATTCCATATATACGAATTTTCGTTTTTATCCGTTTCCGATTTCGGGTTGCAAAATTACACAATTAAAGTTAAATTTGCACCCTATCCGGAGGAGTTTTTTCAGCAGATGAGCCAAAAACGGAGAAGCAACCGCACGCAGCGTCTCGCCCACGAGGCGCTCGTCCTCACCGAGGAGGCCACGACGCTCACACGCGAGGTCGTGACCGCCCCGTTCCGCCTGCGCACCTACCGGCTCATCCGCAAGATCATCATCGGGTTCATCCTGGTGTCGATCGCCAATGTCCTCTTCTCCTACTTCTTCTACACCCCGAAGATGTACCGCATCCTGCGCGACAACCGCGAGCTGAAGATCCGCTACCGGATCCTGCAGGACCGCATACGCACCGCACAGCAGCACGTCGATGAGATCCGCCACCGCGACAGCTACGTCTACCGGTCGCTCTTCTCGACCGACACGCTCTCGATTCCGGGCGTGTGGCAGCCCTACCCCGAGTCGAAATACGCCCCGATGGCCGACGACGACTACGCCTCGCTGATGATCCCCACGTGGCGGCAGCTCGATGCGCTGGCCCGCACGATCTACCTCGAGTCGGTCTCGTTCGACGAGCTGCAGCAGCTGGCCCGCAACAAGGAGCAGCTGGCCTCGGCCGTGCCGGCCATCTGGCCCATCGACCGGAAGGCGCTGCACAACAACCACATCGGCGCCTTCAACCCGCGGCGCTTCCACCCCATCCTGCACCGCATCGTGGCCCACGAGGGCATCGACCTGGGGTGCGACCGCGGCACTCCGGTCTACGCCACGGGCGACGCCACGGTGGAGATCGCCCAGGGGAACGGATACAACGGCGGCTACGGACATCAGGTGCTGCTCAACCACGAATTCGGCTACAAGACCCGTTACGCCCACCTGAGCGACGTGCTCGTCAAGCCGGGCGAGCGGGTCAAGCGCGGGCAGCTGATCGCCCGCACGGGCAACACGGGCCGCTCGTCGGGTCCGCACCTCCACTACGAGGTGATCCACAAGGGCATCCCGGTGAACCCGATCAACTACTTCAACCGCAACATGTCGGCCGAGGAGTACGAGCGGCTGATGGAGAACCTCCGGGAGACCAATTTCGAAAAGTACTGACATGACCGGAAAGAAAGATCTCGAACGCCTGCGCCGGCGCCGCCGCCGCAAGCAGCGCATCATCCGCACGACCATCCACCTGTTCGTGTGGCTGGGGGCCGCCGTGCTCTACTACATCGGCTTCTCGATCTTCTTCGACACCCCGTTCGAGGCGCAGATGAAGCACTCGGCCGACGGCCTGCGCCGCGAATACGAGGCCCTCACGCAGCGTTACGACTCGCTCTCGGTCGTACTCGAGAACCTCACCGAACGCGACCGCAGCGTCTTCCGCACGCTCTTCGAGGCCGATCCCTACGACTTCGACACGGAGTACGAACAGCGGCAGAGCGTCACCTACGAGAAGATCGTCGATCGTTCGACTCGCCGTCTGAAGCGCGAACTGGGCGAGCGCGTGGCCGACATGGAGCAGCGGCTGGTCCGACTGAACGACTCGTACCTCACCCTGCAGGCGCGCATCGACTCCGCGGGCCGCGACTGCGACCGCATCCCCTCGATCCAGCCGGTGATCAACAAGCAGCTCACGCTGCTGACGGCTTCCTACGGCATGCGCATCCACCCCTTCTACAAGACCCTGCAGTCGCACCAGGGCGTCGATTACACGATCCCCGAGGGATCGAGCGTCTTCGCCACGGCCGACGGTGTGGTGCGCGACGTGGCCACCCGCAACTCGACGCACGGGCTGACGGTCGTCATCGACCACGGCAACGGTTACGAAACCTCGTACAGCCACCTTTCGAAGACCAACGTCCGCCGCGGACAGCAGGTCCGCCGCGGCGACATCATCGCGCTGTCGGGCGACACGGGCCTCTCGCTCTCGCCCCACCTCCACTACGAGGTGCGCCACAACGGCATGCGCGTGGACCCGATCCACTACTTTTTCATGGAGCTGTCCCCCACGGAATACCAGCGCCTGATCCGCATCGCGCAGACGGGCATGCAGGCATTCGACTGACCCATCTGATCCTCCGCTTCAAATGGAAACCCGCATCCGACTGATTCTGCTCGACTTCGACGGCACACTGGCCGACACGCGCCGCGCCAATGCGCTCGCCTATACGGCCACGCTCCGCGAGGCGGGAATCCCGCTTTCGGAAGAGGAGTACGCGGCCCGTTACTTCGGCATGCGCTGCGAGGAGTTCCTCACGCACCTGGGCATCGCCGACCCGGCCGAGCGCGACCGGCTCCGGCGGCGCAAGATCGAGCTCTACCCCACGTTCTTCGACTCCGTGCGGCTGAACCGCCCGCTGTGGGAGTTCTGCCAGCAGTTCCGCGCCCAGGGCGGCCGCGTGTGGATCGTCTCGACGGGCAGCCGCGAGAACATCGAGCACGTCATGCACCACCTCGGCATCCGCGACGGCGTGGACGGAATCCTCTCCGGCCCGGAGATCGCCCGCAGCAAACCTCACCCCGACTGTTTCCTCGAGGCAATGCGCCGCGAGGGAGTCACCCCGCGCGAGACACTCATCTTCGAGGACTCCGAGATCGGCATCGAGGCGGCACGCCGCAGCGGAGCCTCCTATTTTGTCGTCAGGCTGTAACACACGCAACGGCCTCCGCCGCAGGGGCGGTCTCACCCCGAAGCATTTCCCGAAAAAGAGAACCGGGACCACAGCAGTCGTGCGGTCCCGGCCCGAAATGCGTCACTACCGGTCCGGGCGGTCGTCATGCCGCGGCGGCTTGGGCGGTTTGGGTTTCTTGTGTTTCTTGCCCGGTCGCTCCGGACCGTGGTGCGGAGGAGGCGGAGCCTCGTGCGGCGGACGGGGCGGACGGGGACCGGGAGGCCGATGTACGGCGCAGGATCCGAGGAGCAGTGCCGACAGGATCAGGCACAGGCTCCAGAAACGTCTTGTCTTCATGGTCAGTTCTCTTTTATGTCGAATGCCGCTTACAAAGATAACACGATTTTCGGAATTGCAAAATCCCGAAAAATCGTATCTTTGTCCCCGATTACCTTTTCCGATCGTCCGAAATGAAATCCACCGAAAGCGGCTCCCCCGAAGAGGCCGCGCGCACAGCGAACACCCCCGCCGCGGAGTGTGGTACGAACAGAACGGATCCTGCGGCCGCATCCTCCCCCGGCAACCCGCAGACACCCGGGGCAGCATCCGCATCCGACGCATCAGAAGCGGAAGGCACGGGCCGAAAAGAGGTGCAGACACCCGCTGCACCGGCCGACACCGCACCCGGCTGCACGGCGAAGAGCCCCCGCACATCGCTGCGCGATGGGATCGAGCAGCGGCGCAGGGCCCTGGCGCGCCGGATCGAATACAACCGCCTGCGGCGCATACGTCGCCATTCGGTGCCGGCGTATGTCCACTGCAAGAACTGCGGAGAGACGCTCCGGGGCATGTACTGCCACCGCTGCGGACAGTATGCGCTCGAGCCGGAGCAACCCTTCTGGAAATACTTCAAACAATATTTCGAGAACGTCTACCAGTTCGACAGCAAGGTGTGGCAGACCCTCTGGCTCCTTTTCCGCCGCCCGGGCATGCTGACCCTCGAGTTCATCGCCGGAAAGATCAACTCCTATGTCCACCCGCTGCGGCTGTTCATGTTCATCTCGGCACTCTTCTTCCTGGCCGTGGCGCTCTTCATCCCCGAGAATGTCGATATGGCGCTGGGATCTCGGGAAAAGCAACTCTCGGAGTTGCGCGATCCCGACGTGCTGCGGGCGCTCCAGGTCAGCCAGGGGGATGACGAGGACTACGACCTGCTGCGGAAGGACACGACCGTCTGGGTGGCCGGGGCGCGCGAGGAGTTCCGGGGGTTGGAGTCGATCGCCGGGGTGATCGACCGTCCGGGGCGCGACACGCTGCAGGTGCGCATCCCGGGATTCCTGCTCGAGGAGGGTTATCTGGTCTCCGCGCCCGGCGACTCGATCCACTGGAGCAGCAGCAGTCCCCTGCGCCCGGAATCCACCAAACGGGACAGCGAGGCCCAGGACCTCCGCCGCGAGATGGTCTACGCGCACATCATCGGCTGGTTCTCGAAGTGGCTGCCCGTGATCCTGCTGCTGTTCATCCCGTTCTTCGCCCTGCTGCTCAAGATCTTCTTCCACCGGCGGAAGATGTTCTACATGGGCCACTTCGTCACGGCGCTGCACCTGCACTCCGTACAGCTCATCCTGGTCTTCATCACGCTGCTCGGCGCACAGTGGATCGACCGGCCTGGCTGCTATGCCCTCCTGCTGCTGGGCTTCTACCTGCTGGGCAAAATCAAGTTCCCGCACGATGATGACGATACGAAGGTCAGCGTGCCCCGTTTCTTCATGGCGTTGGCCTCGCTGGCGTTTGCGGTGTATATGGTTCCCGGTTTGTGGGGAGCGCCGTTGAAGGCGGTCAGTGCCTTTGCGCCGCCCATGCAGACGCAGGATTTCAACCTTTACAATAATGAGGTGCATGCCAGGTTCGACGATTACGACCTCGGTATGGAGTATGCCCGCCAGCATGGCAAGCCCGTGATGCTCGACGTCTCGCCGATGGCCCGCGAGAACCCCGACCTGGCCAGCTTCCTGGCCCACCGATTCCCGACCATCGA